>Ga0307505_10000679_pt1 | contig 34829 bp, 21 predicted proteins | sample 23_S_MG_FD_202183 | JGI IMG/M metagenome (GOLD analysis project Ga0307505, IMG submission 202183) | Soil microbial communities from Populus trichocarpa stands in riparian zone in the Pacific Northwest, United States - 23_S | ecosystem: Environmental > Terrestrial > Soil > Riparian zone > Trees...
CCAACGCCCGCGACGGTCTCTACCGGTTCTCGGTGCACAACTTCACCGACCAGAGCGCCTCCGGCGGACAGGGGCTGGAAGACCACAACGCCGAGGTTCGCCTGATCGCCGACGGGTCGACGATCCGCACGTTCCGGGCCTCCGGTGCGACCAGCGGCAACACGTGGCGCGTTTTCGAGATGACGATCGACGGCGACAACGTCTCGATCAGCCCCGGCAGCGGCTCGGACGGCCTGGGCTACTTCACGGCGTCCGGCTCGGGCGACACGAGCGTCTTCCTCACGGGAGGCCAGGAGGGCCCGGCCGAGAAGTCCGCGCGCTGAGAGATCTATCGTAAGGACAGCGACCGCTGCCCCCTCCGGGGCGGCGGTCGCTTCGTTTTGCTCGGGGCGAGGCGCCGGAGTTGCCATCGACGACGCCGTAGCTTCGCTGGCAGCGCGCCACCCTCCCCCGGCGCCATCAGCCTTCTCGGATGTACCTTCGCAAGCTGGAGCTCCACGGGTTCAAGAGCTTCGCGCAGAAGACGACCATCACGTTCGCCCCGGGCGTGACGGCCATAGTGGGCCCGAACGGCTGCGGGAAGTCGAACGTGATCGACGCGGTCAGGTGGGTCCTCGGCGAGCAGCGGGCCCGGGCGCTCCGTAGCGAGCGCATGGACAACGTGATCTTCAATGGCGCGGCCGCGAAGCGCCCGCTGGGGATGGCCGACGTGTCGCTGACCATCCACAACGCGCACGGCGTCCTGCCGACGCACTACGAGGAGGTGACGGTCGCGCGCCGGCTGTACCGTTCCGGCGAGAGCGAGTACCTCCTCAACGGCACGGCCTGTCGCCTGAAGGACGTCCTCGACCTGTTCATGGACACCGGACTGGGGCCCGGCGCCTACTCGGTGATCGAACTCCCGATGGTGGAGGACATCCTCTCGGAGAACGCCGCCGAGCGCCGGCGCCTGTTCGAGGAGGCCGCCGGCGTGACCCGCTACAAGCTGCGCCGGCGGCAGGCCCTGCAGAAGCTCGACTCGACCCACGTCGACCTGACGCGCATCGAGGACCTCTCCGACGAGCTGGAGCGCCGGGTCAACGCGCTCGCCCGGCAGGCGCAGAAAGCAGATCGCTACCGCAAGCTGGCAGGCCGGCTCGGCGGGCTCGAGCTGGCACTGGCCGCGCACGACCACGCGCGGATCGAGGGCGACGCACGTGCGGCCGAGTCGGAGCTCGGAGGGCTGCGTGACGAAGCGGGCGCACTCGCCGCCAGGCTGGGGGCCGCGGAGGCGCACATCGAAAGGGAGAGAACCGTGCTGCTCGACCAGGAGTCCGCGGCAGCCGCTGCGCGGCAGGCTCTCGCCGGCCACGTCGAGTCGCTTCGCTCCATCGAGGCCGAGGCCAGCGTCGCGGCCGAGCGTCGGGCGGCGGACACGCGCGCGCTGGAGCGACTGGCCCACGAGGCCGCCGCCGACGGCGCGCGCGCCACCGAGCTGGCCGCGGAGGCGGAAGCACTCGTCGCGCGCGCCGGCGTGGCCGATGCCGCGGTCGCCGAGGCTGAGGCGGCCGAGGTATCGCTGCGCACCGCCGGCGAGGTCGCTGCGGCCGCCGCCGAGACCGCACGCGCCGGCGCAGCAGCGGCCCGGCTAGATGCCGATCGCGCCGGCACGGCCCTCGCCGAGGCGCGGGCCGCCGTCGAACGCCTGGCCGATCGACGCGCGCTGCGCACCCAGGAGCAGGCCCGCCTAACGGACGAGGCGGCCGCCCTGGCAGGCCGGCTCGCGGATGAGGCCGCGTCTACGAGCGAGGCGACCGAGTTCGCCACTGCCGAGGCCGGCCTTGCGCGCGCCGAGGCGGCGCTGGACGAGGTGCGCCGGCTCGATGAGGCGCGCCGCTCCGAGGCCGGCGCCGCAGCCACCGCCGTTTCCGAGGCCCGCCTCGCGCGCGACACCGCGCGGGCGGAGGCCGACCTCGTCGCGGCCGTCCTCGCCGCGCCCGCCGACGACGGCGCGAGCGCCTTCCTTGCTTCCAGCCCCTCGTGGGGCCGCCCGCTCCAGACCGTAGCCGACGTCGTTGGCTGCGACGAGCGTGACCGCGCGGCCCTCGATGCGGCCCTCGGCGAGTGGGCCGGCCGGTTCGTGGTGGACACCGAGCAGGACGCCGAGGACGCACTCGCCCAGCTCCACGCCGCCGACGCCGGCCGCGCGACGTTCCTGGCGCTCAACCGGATCCCGGTCCGCGTCGGCGCTGAGCGATCGCCGACGCCCCGCGGGACGGTCCCCGTGCTCACCCTCGCTCGCGCGGCCACGCCGCGGCACGAATCGCTCCTCCGGCTGCTGTTCACCAACGTGTTCGTTGCCCCGTCGCTCGCGGAAGCGCGCGCGCTGAGGGCAGAGTTCCCCGCGGCGCGCTTCGTAACGAGCGCCGGCGAGTGGACCAGCGCGATGGGCGTCACGCACGGCGGCTCGGCGCGGGTGCCCACACCGGCCAGCCGGCTCGGGCTGGTAGAGCGCCGCGACCGCACGGAGCGTGCGTTGGAGGGCGCGCAGGCTGTGTTGCTATCCGCCGAGGCGCGCAACACGGTGGCCCGAATCGCTGCGGAGAGCGCGGCCGCGGCGCTGGCATCGGCCGAGTCGGAGGCCCGGAGCGCGCGGGGCCGGCGCGACGACGCCCAGGCGCTCGCAGCAAGCCGCGCGGCCACGCGAACCGCGCTCGAGGACGCGCGCCGGCGCGCCGAGGCGCGCGCGGCGGAGCTGGCGGGCACGATCGACGACGCCGACCCCGAAGAGCTGTCGGCGACCGCCCGCGCGCGCGACGCAGCTTTCGCCGCCGCGGCACAGGCTCGCGACGATGCCGAGGCAGCCGCCGACAACGCCTATGGCGCGCGGCGCGCGGCCGACGCAGCCCACGCCGAGGGGCGGCTCGCGCTCGCCGCCGCTCGCGCCGCGGCGGAGGCCGTTGCGCGCGAGCGCGAGCGTGTGGTCCGCATGACCGACGACCTGGCGCGCAGGGAGGCGGAGCGGGCACAGGAGTCCGAGCGCTTGCGCGCGTCGCTGGGGGGCGCCGATCTCGCCGAGGCCGAGCGCGGCGCCCGCCTCGAGGGGGCGCGCGCCGGCGCGGCCCCCCTGCGCGAGGCACTCGACGCGGCCGAGGCCGCGCATCTCGACGCGCGCGCCGCGGTGTCCGCGGCGGAAGAAGGCTTGCGAGAGCTGCGCCGCGCGCGCGACGCCGCCGTGGAGCGACAGACTGGCGCCGAGGTGCGCTTGGCGGAGGCCCGTGCGCGCCTCGACGCACTCGAGGAGCGCCTCCAGGAGGATCACGGCGTCACACTCTCGGACGCCGCTGCGCGCCTGGACGAGCTCACTGTAGCCGGCGAGTTCGAGGTGGAGAAGGCACGGACCGAGCTGCCGCGGCTACGCGAGGCCGTTCGCTCCCTGGGCGCTGTCAATGCACTCGCATTGGAGGAGTTCGACGAGGAGAAGACGCGCCTCGATTCCCTCCGGACGCAGCGCGACGACCTCCGTGAGGCCGAGGCGACCCTCCGCGACACGATCAGCGAAATCAACCGAACGGCGGCCGAGCGCTTTGGCGAGACGTTCGAGCAGGTCCGCGAGGCGTTCCAGGGCCTCTTCCGCGACCTCTTCGGCGAGACCGCGCAGGCCGACCTCGCCCTCGAGGGTGACGACCCTCTGGAGGCCCCGATCGAGATCTTCGCCCAACCACGAGGGAAGCGTCCGTCCACGATCAGCCAGCTCTCCGGCGGTGAAAAGGCGCTGACCGCGATCGCTCTCCTTTTCGCGATCTACCTCGTCAAGCCGTCACCCTTCTGTATCCTCGACGAGGTCGACGCTCCGCTCGACGACACGAACGTCGAGCGCTTCATGCGGCTCATCCGGCAGTTCGAGGACCGCACGCAGTTCATCCTCGTGACCCACAACAAACTCACGATGGAGGCGGCCGACCGACTGTACGGCATCACGATGCCCGAGCCGGGCGTGAGCCGCCTCGTCGGGGTGCGATTCGACGGCGGCGACGTGGAGGAGGCGGTCGCAGAGGAGGTCGCCTGACGCGCGGGCCGCGCCCCTCGGTTACGAAGGCCATGGCCATGCTTCGATCCGCGCCGATCGTCGCGCTCATCATTCTGGGCGTCCTGCTGGTTGCCGATATCGTGGGCGTCGTCGCGTGCTTCATCCTCGACGTGGCCCCGCTGCGGCATCGGAGCACGGGCCTGGGATACGCCGTCTGGTTCGTGCTGGGCGTCTTCGCCGGGGTGATCGCATTCAGCGCGGCCGTCGACGATGGCGCCCCCGAGGCTGCCCGGCGACCGCTGAGCGAGCGGCGATCGCGCGCTCGACTCGTCATCGCGGTGGCGCTGGTCCTCCTCATCGCACTCACGGCGCTGTTCACGGGCACGTTCTGGAGCGGAGCCGTTGAAGGCCTCGGGGTCGTGCCGGACCACATGCCAACGACGCTCGTGTTCTTTGCGTCCTTCCTCGCGGCCTGCGCGCTCGGGTACCACATGCATGTCGACGACGGCTCCGCTGCGTCGACGTCGAAGCGCTGAGCGCGACCGTACACGGTCGGTGCGCCCCGTACCTTGCGGAATGCCCGCCGCCGCTTCGACTATCGAGCTTGCCGACACCGGAGAGCGCATTCTCCCTCCGGCCGAAGGCGAGGTCAGCGTCGTCTTCGCAGGGCACCTCGTTGCCTACCGCTTCGCTGCCGACCTGGCCGACGGCCGGGACGTCCTCGACGTCGGCGCCGGCGCCGGCTACGGAGCCGCTACTCTCGGCGAACGGGCCCGCAGTGTACTTGGCGTGGATCGTGACGCCGGCGCGGTCGCGTACGCACGTTCGCACTTCGCCGGACCCGGAGTCGAGTTCCGCGAGATGGACGCTTCCGACCTTTCCGGACTAGACCGCCGCTTCGACCTCGTGGTGTCGTTCCAGGTGATAGAGCACCTCGCGGACCCGGGCGCCTTTCTCGACGACCTCCGCCGTCTCGTGCGCCCGGGCGGCGCCATCGTCATCACGACGCCCAACGTGCGCCGGGCGCGGGGCGGCGCGAACCCGTTCCACGAGTCGGAGATGAGCCACGCGGAGTTCGACGCGCTGCTTGCGAGCCGCTTCGAGGATTACGACCTGCTCGGCGTCGACTTCGCGCGGCCGAGCGCGTTGCGCTCGATGGTGGAGCGCCTGCCGTTCTACCAGTGGCTGGGCCGGCGGTTGAGGCGCGGCAGCGCGCTCAAGAAGGCGGCCGTCCGCGCGATGGCGCTCGACCAGTACCGCGTGATCGAGGATCACGTCGCGCGCGACGCGACGGACCTCCTGGCGGTCTGCCGGCCGGGCTGAGAATGGACGCTCCCAGTGCGGACGCGCCCGCGACGCTCGCCGAGGTGGGCGCTGCGCTCGCCGCGCGGCTGCTGGAGACAATGCCAGCCGGCGGCTCCTATGACCGTGCGGCCCTGGCCCGGTTGCCCGAACCCGTTGAGCACATCCTCGCCGCCGCGCTCGACCGCAGGGTTGCCCGCGAGACGGCGCTGCCGGCGACGCCCTGGATCGACGCCGACGAGCCGGAAGTGCGCGACGCCGCGCGGCGCTGGCGGGAGGCCTCGCGCGACGCCGCCCGCTACCCACCCGACGCGTGGGCGCCGGCGCTGGCGGAGGCCGCCGATCACTCGCTTCGCCACCTCGTCGACCCGGCCGAGGCCTCGGCTGCGTTCTGCTTCGCCGGCGAAACGGCTCCCCTACCGATGGCCACGGTCCGCGCACGCCTGGGGGCGTTCGGCCCGTACTCGTACTTGCGCGAGATCGCCGCGCGCTACGCCGAGCGCAAGGAACTCGAAGCGATGGATCGCGCCGGCCTCGTCGCGCTCCTACGGCGCATCGACAAGAGGATGACGTCATCCTACGGAGCCGCCGAGTGGTCCGCCCTGGCCGCCCCGCTCTTCTCTCTCGTGGGCAGCATGCCGTCACTCGGTGGCCGGGTACCTGCGGACCTGCTGCAGCGCTTCTTCGCTGCCCGGGGCGCCGGCCGGCTGGCGGACGCCATGGCGACACGACCGGCGTGGTCGCCCGAGGAGATGCAGGAGGTCCTCACGGCACTGCTTGCCGCGCCGTCCACGCCGGCCGGTTCGGAGACGGTCGTGCTCGAGAGCGCCCTCGTGTCCGTGTTCGCGCCGGCACCGCCGTCGGAGCGAACACCGACGGTCCCGCCTGTGCCGGCCCGTACGGACGAGCCGCCCGCACCGCGGCCCATCTGGCAGGCGCTAGCGCAGGCGGCGCCGGCGCCCGTGGAACCCCCGACGGCGGACGAGGCCGAGCCGCTGTGGCAGGCCCTCGCGCGGTCGCCGCCCGTCGCTGCCCGCGCGGACGTGCGCCCGGAGCCCCTGGCGCCTCTGGAGGCCCGCGTGCTCGGCGCCGACGCCCTCGCGCAGCGGGACCTGTTCGTGTCCGCCATCGCCGGAGGCTCCGAGGCCGCCTACCGGCGCCTGCTGGAGACTCTCGACGAGGCCGGCTCCTGGGAACAGGCCTGGCCCATCATCGGCGAGGCCTTCCGCGCCGGCGCGGTCGACATCTATGGGGACGCGGCGGTGGCGTTCACCGACGCCGCGGAGGGGAGGTTTGGGCAGGGTTAGTTGTTGGTCGTTGCTTGTTGGTGGTTGGCGGTCGGTCGTGTATGGTAGATGGTCATTAGGCGCGTTGCTCGTCGATGAGTTACTCGTAAATGGCTGGGAGCTGACAGCTGACAGCCGCCTCGCTCCTGACCGCCGATGGCTGAGAGCTGAAAGCTGAAAGCTGAAGGCTGCTAGCCAGCCCCCTCTGTCCACCGTCGCCCCCTTCCCCCATGCCTGACGCCCCCACGCCCCTCGACGACCTCGCGCGCCGGCGGGCGGAGGCGCACCTGGGGGGCGGCGAAAGGCGCATCGCGCAGCAGCACGAGAAGGGCAAGTTGACGGCGCGGGAGCGGATCGACCTGCTCCTCGACCCGGGGTCGTTCCAGGAGCTCGGCACCTTCGTCCAGCACCAGGTCGCGGACTTCGGGCTCGCCGACCAGAAGCCCTACGGCGACGGCGTCGTCACGGGATACGGCCAGATCGAGGGCCGGCTGGTCTACGTCTTCAGCCAGGACTTCACGGTGTTCGGCGGCTCGCTGGGGCTCGCCCATGCCGGGAAGGTCGTCCGACTGATGAAGCTCGCAATGCAGAACGGGGCGCCGATCATCGGGCTCAACGACTCCGGCGGCGCGCGCATCCAGGAGGGCGTCGACTCGCTCGGCGGTTACGCCGACATCTTCCTGCTGAACACGATGGCCTCCGGAGTGGTGCCGCAGATCTCCGCGATCATGGGCCCCTGCGCCGGCGGCGCCGTCTACTCGCCGGCGATCACCGACTTCGTATTCATGGTCGAGGGCACGAGCTACATGTTCGTGACCGGGCCGAACGTGGTGAAGACGGTGACGCACGAGGACGTCACCTCCGAGGAGCTCGGCGGCGCGGAGGCGCACGCGACCAAGAGCGGCGTCTGCCATCTTGTGGCCCGGAACGACGCGGAGTGCCTGCTGCGCATACGCGACCTGTTCGCCTACATCCCGCAGAACTGCGAGGACCCCGCGCCGGCGCGGCCGACGTCTGACCCCGTCGACCGCGAGGACGGGGAGCTGGACTCGCTCGTCCCGTCGAGCCCCAACCAGCCGTACGACATTCACGACGTCATCCGGAAGGTGGTGGACGACGGGCAGTTCTACGAGATCCACGCGGCGTTCGCGGCGAACCTGGTCGTTGGCTTCGCCCACCTGGGCGGGCGCAGCGTGGGCATCGTTGCCAACCAGCCGGCGGTGCTGGCCGGCGTGCTCGACATGGACTCCGCGGTCAAGGGCGCGCGCTTCGTGCGCTTCTGCGACGCGTTCAACATCCCGCTGGTCGTGTTCGAGGACGTGCCCGGCTTCCTCCCGGGCACCGACCAGGAGTGGCACGGCGTCATCCGACACGGCGCGAAGCTGCTTTACGCCTTCGCGGAGGCGACCGTCCCCAAGGTGACCGTCATCACGCGCAAGGCCTACGGTGGGGCCTACGACGTGATGAACTCGAAGCACATCCGCGGCGACCTCAACTTCGCGTGGCCGACCGCTGAGATCGCGGTGATGGGCCCGAAGGGCGCCGTCGAGATCATTTACCGCCGGCAGATCGCGGAGGCCGGCGACCCCGCCGGCGCCGAGGCAGGGTTCGTGGAGGACTATCGCAAGACGTTCGCGAACCCCTACATCGCCGCGGGGCGCGGCTACGTCGACGACGTAATTGAGCCGCGCCGGACGCGGGCGGTCCTCGTTCGCGGGTTAGAGTCGCTGAGGAACAAGGTGGACACCAACCCGCGCCGGAAGCACGGAAATATCCCGCTCTGAAACGAGAGGTCGGCTGGTCGGTCACTCGCGGCGACCTCGGGCGGCGGCGCTTGCACCCGGCGGCGGCGCGCCCTACGTTGCCGGGCGTGACCAGCTTGCATCGAATGCGCGAGCAGCCACTGTGCGTCGCCATGGGCGAGAGGGACGGTCGTGAGCTGGAGGCGCTCGCTGCGTTAATTGGTGAAGCAGCGCCCGAGGTTCGTCACGCGCCTCAATCATCTGCCGGGGCCACCGCCGCCGGTCGGGGTGGCCTTGGAGTAGCACCGAACCCTTCGAATGGAACCGCTTCGGTTACGCTCACGCTGGGCGGGCCCGCTACGGTACACCTCGCCGTGTACGACGTTCTGGGGCGCGAGACCGCACTGGTACACATCGGCCCCCTGGCGGGCGGTGATCATACGCTACGTCTCGATGTGCGGGCGCTGCCGGCTGGGCCATACGTGGTCCGGGCACATGTCGAACCGGAGGCCGGCGCACCAACAAACCTCGCGCGGCGGTTTGCCGTCGTACGGTAGACGTCATGTGGGCAGACTTCCACGCACTGCGCCTTACCACGTTGGTTGTCCTGGGAGGCCCCCAGGCATTGGCGCAGGTAACCGCTCAGCCAGATAGCCTGCGCGTCGTGCTGGTGCAGGGACAGGACGCGAACCCAAGCGTGTCGCTGACGAACGCGAGCACGGCTGCAGTGGCCTTCTGCCTGGACTTCGACCGGCCGCTGCAGCGCACAGACGGCCCTGCTTTCGGCGCGGGATGTGGTTCACCGGGCGAACTGCTCGCAATTTTTGATTCTGGGGATCTTGGCAACGGCTGGCTCCCGTATGGAATCACGATGACGCCGGACGGGCGGCTGTTCGTAGCGGAGTGGGCCGGGGGGCAGCGGACGTACGAACTCACGGACGACTTCATGTTTGTCCGCCGGTTTTTCCACCCGTTCGTGTCCGAGCTGGCTCCGTTCCCGAGAACGAGCGGGGTAACGTACCACGCGGCGAGCGGCATGCTGTGGTGGACGAACGCCGAGGAATCCGCTGGAGCGCTGTACCGAGTGCTCCTCCTAGAGGGGACACTCGATGGTGTGGCAACCGGCCGGCGTATCAGACTGCCGATCCCCCCGACCGGACCGCCGCCCACCAACTCCGGCTATCCGAACGGAGCGAGCTACGACCCTGCTGCGGGTCGCTTTTACTACGTCGATGCGCAGAACAACACGCTGTGGGCTATCGACACGACCGGCACGGTTCCCGACGGTTACCCCATGACGCTGGACGCCTATCCCGGCGCCCACTACGTCGGTAACGTCGTGGATGCCTTCGGCGGCGCTGAGGGCGGAGTGCAAGGCGTGCGGCTGGAGTTGCCCGTCGGGGTCGTGCTCGATAACATCTTCGATCGAGTCACGGTGACAGACGCTACTGGCCGCGACCTCGGGTACGACGAAACACCTCTAGCGGAGGTGATCGCATTGAACAACGGAACGGCGTCCGTGCTCGGCGCCGCGCGCAGCCGGCTCGATCCCAACGGCGTGCTGTACGTCACCTACTGGACGCCCGGGCCGGCCGGCGTGGCGGCCGTGCGGCCGGTCCCTCTTGGACCTTCGTGGCTCGCCCTCTCGGCGTGGAGCGGAACGGTCCCCGCCGGCGGCAGCGCGGACATCACGCTCACTTTCTCCGCCGGCCAGCGCGCACCGGGGGAGTACCGCAGCACGCTGGTGGTGGAGGACACGCTGGGGGCGGTGCTCGCCTCCGCCGCACTCACACTCGTCGTAGAAGCGGACACGCCGGCGGAGCCGGGGACGGCCGGCGGCAGCGCGTCGATGTCGGTGGCACCCAACCCGTCGAGCGGCGAGTTGACGATCATCGTCACCCTTGAGCTGCCCGGGCCGGCCCGCGTGGCGCTTCACGACCTCCTCGGGCGCGAGGTCGCCCTGGTACGCGACGGCCCGCTGGGCGCCGGCCGGCACGTTCTCCTCGTCGACGCGCGCGCACTGCCGCCCGGCGTGTACATCGCCGCGCTTCGCGCTGCCGACTTTGCGGTTCATCGCCGGCTGACGGTGACGCGCTGATGCGCGGCGGGCCGGCGCGGAGGCCGGCCGGGTGGTGGACTACCGCCGACGTTCGCCAACCCCTACGTCGCGGCCGGCCGCAGGTACGTGGACGGCGTTACGAGCCGCGGCGTACGCGGGCGGTCCTCGTTCGCGGGTTAGAGTCGCTGAGGAACAAGGTGGACACCAACCCGCGCCGGAAGCACGGAAACATTCCCTTTTGACGCGTGCGGGTCGCTCGGGGGATTGCGGGCCGGGCGTTGGGGTAGTCGATCCCAAACACGCCCTCGTCATGATGTCTTCACATGAAAGCCCGCGCACGGCTATGTTCGGCGCCCGGTTACATACGACCCCCGATCGTCGTCAATTGGCTACGCATGCGCCGATTATCAGCAACGCGCTTAAAGCTATTGCCGAAGTTCCGATTAAGTCCGAGATTAAAACCTGTCCGACTGGAGCGCCTGAGGCGCGTCGTCGGGTCCCCCCAACCCACCTAGCCCCAGGCACCATGCTCCGACCCGCCAAGGTCGCGGTCCTGGCCATCCTGTTCGTAGCGGCGCCGACCGGCGCCGCCTTCGGCCAGTCCGCACCGGCGGAAGGCGCGCGCGAACGCGCTGCCGCCGCCACGGACCCGCTCACGCCCGAACAGTTGGTCCTCCGCCTAGCCACTCTGTACGAACGCACTGCGGACCTGCTCCGCGCCGAGGCCAGCGGCAACGACCGTCGCTACGTGGAGATCCTCGAGACCCTCGTCCTCGATGCGCGCTACCTCGCGCAGGCCGAGGGGGCCGTCGGCCAGCCGCGCTTCCGCGAGGCCTACGCGGTCGTCATGACGGAGTACGAGCGGTATTACGACGCGCCGGCGCTCGACCGCGGAGAGATCTACGCCTTCCGCGAGGGCCTCTTCCAGGCGACCGAGTCGGTCGACGGACCGCTCCTGGAGGACGTCAGCCTGCCGGAGGACCTGGGCAGGCACGCGGCGATCATCCCGATGGAGACGAACCGTCTCGTCGAGTCGGCGCTGAACTACCTCCGTCGCTCGCAGGGCCACACGAGCCGCATCCGCACGCGCGCCGACACATACTTCCCGATGATCGAGCGCATCCTCGCCGAGGAGGGCGTGCCCGATGAGCTGAAGTACCTGGCGGTGGTGGAGAGCGCCCTCAACCCCCGCGCCCGGAGCCACATGGCCGCCGCCGGCATGTGGCAGTTCATCCAGGCCACCGGCGCGGCGTACCAGCTACGCGTCACGACCGACCGCGACGACCGCCTCGACCCCGAGCAGTCCACCCGCGCTGCGGCCCGTCACCTGCGTGACTTGCACGAGCGCTTCGGCGACTGGCACCTCGCGCTCGCGGGCTACAACTGCAACCCGCTGCGCGTCGAGCGCGCAGTGCGCAGTGCGCAGGCCCGCCTCGGCCGGCGCGCGACGTTCTGGGACATCTACGACGACATCCCGCGGGAGACCCGCAACTACGTCCCGATGTTCATCGCGACGGCGCTTGTGATGTCGAACCCGTCGTCGTTCGGTCTGCCGGCGCACGAGCCCGGCCCGCGGTACGTGTACGACGAGGCGCCCGTCCGCACCGGCACGTCGCTTTCGGCCGTCGCGATGGCCGCCGGCACGACGGTGGACGCGATCCGCGCGCTTAACCCCTCCTTCCGGCGCGACCGCGTGCCGGACGCTCCGTCGGGCGACCTGCGCATGGTGCGCATCCCGGTGGGCGCGTACGCCTCCAACGAGCGCGAGCTCGACCGCCTGGCGCCGGCCGGCCTCAGCACAACCTACGCGGCGCGGACGGTCCGCTACGGCCCGCGCGCCGACATCCCGCTGGCGGTCAGCGGGCCCGAGACGCGCTTCGCGTCGGCAACGCCCACGCGCACACAGCGCAGGGAGGACCGCCCGGCGCGGCGCTACACGACGCCCGTCGATGAACCCTCGCCGCCGGTCGTCGCCGTCGCCGAGCGCATCGTGGAGCCGGAGCCCGAGGCGACGACCGTCGACGACGCCGCGACCGAAGGCCCGCGGGCCGAAGAGCCGCGCGTCGAGGAGCCTCGCCCGCGGCGCCGCGAGCCGGCGCGCCCGACGACGCACCGCGTTCAGCGCGGCGACCACCTAACGGCGATCGCCGGCCGCTACGGCGTGACGGTCTCGCAGCTCCGCGCGTGGAACGAGATCACAGGCGACCAGATCCGGCCGGGGCAGCGCCTGCGGATCTCGGCCGACGCCTCCGGCGCGCGCGCCGCGGCGTCTCGCTCGCGCGGCCCGAGCGTGACCACGCACCGCGTGACCTCCGGCGAGACCCTGATCGCCATCGCACGCCGCTACGGAGTCACCGTGAGCCAGATCCGCTCCTGGAACGGCTCCGTCCGAGGCGACGTGATCCGGCCGGGACAGCGTCTCCGCATCGAGCGCCCGCGCTCGGTCGGCTGACCCGGGCCAGCCTGCTTTGGAGGGGCGGTGCGCCGAAGGGCGCGCCGCCCCTTCGCGTTGGCGCCGACTAGACTGCTACGTCAAGACCCTCGGTGGCGAGGATGGCACCGGCGTGGATCGCCCGCGCTTCGCGCTCGACGCCCGCCAGGGTCACGTCGTCGTGTGACGGGTCGTGGTGGAAGAGCGCCAGTCGCGCCGCGCCGGCGTCGGTGGCGAAGCGCACGGCTTCGCGCCACGTTGTGTGCCCCCAGCCGCGGCGCGCCTCGTACTCCTCCGGCGTGTACTGCGCGTCGCACACAAGCAGGTCGGCGCCGGCGGCCGCGGCGCGCAGGTTGTCGTCGAACCGATCGGCGCCGTGCTCGTGGTCGGTGGCATAGACCGCCGACGCGCCGTGCGCGCTCATCCGGAAGCCCAGCGTGGGCTGCGTGTGGCACAACTCGAACGGCACCACGCTCAGCGGTCCCAGGTCGACGGCGCGCCCGGGTGTGAGGGGGCGCAGCCGCACCTCCGACGGTACCGCGCCCCAGGACACCGGGAAGTACGGCGCGTGCATCTGCCCGGTGAGTAAGGCCTCGAGGCCGCCGTCCGTCTCCCAGCCGTAAATCGTGAGACGACTATGCGGTCCGTAGAGTGGTGCGAAGTACGGCAGCCCCTGGATGTGGTCCCAGTGGTAGTGCGTGAGGAAGAGGTGCACGTCCAGCGGCCCATTGCCGGCGGCGAGCACGAGTTCGTTGCCGAGGCCGCGCGCGCCGGTCCCTGCGTCCATAACCACGACAGGGGCGCCGGGCACCGCGACCTCCACGCACGCCGTGTTGCCGCCGACCCCCATGAAGCCCTTCTCCGGCGTGGGTATGGACCCGCGCACGCCGTGAAAGCGCAGCCGCATCCGATCGGCGTCGTGGGTCGGTGTCACGGTGGGTCGGTGGGCAGTCCGGTCAGAAGCGGAAGCGGCGCAGGGTCACGACCGTCTCGGCCACCACGACCTTCAGTACCGCGGCGGCCGGCACGGCGAGCACCATCCCCATCACCCCGAACGCGCGGTCTCCGATGAAGATCGCCAGCAACACCGTGACGGGATGGAGCGAGACGTTCCGGCCGGTAATCCACGGCTGCAAAGCGAAGTTCTCTATGCCCTGCGCGACCATGAACACGACCGCAATGGACACGAACTGGCCGAATCCGCCGGTGGTGGCTACCGAAACCGCGATCGTAAGCACGAAGGAAATGGCGAAGCCGACGTAGGGGACAAAGTTCAGGATCCCGGTCAGGAAGCCAAGCACCGCGTAGTTGCTCACGCCCGCGATGCCGAGACCAATCGTAGTTAGCGTGCCTACGAACAAGGCCACGACCGTCTGGCTGCGCAGGTACCCGCCGAGGGTAGCGTCGATCTTGTAAAGCACGCCCATGGCGAACTCGAAGTAGCGGTTCGGCACCGCGGCCACGAGGCGCCGGCGCAGCGAGGGACCATCTCGGAGCATGAAGAACAGCACGAACGGCACGATCAGCGCGTCGGTGGCGGCCGACAGGACGTCGGGCACGTAGCCGAGGATCTGGCCTCCCGGGCGATCGACGGCGCGTCGCGCGGCGTCCGCGAGGTCGAGCATCCCGTACTCCAGCATCGGCAATCGGGCGGCGAGGTCGCGCTCGGCCTGGTCGACGAGGGCGAACACGCGGCCCTCGCTCCATGACACACGCAGTTGGGTGGCCTCGTTCATAGCGACCGGTGCCAGCGCGGCCGTCACGCCGACCAGCAGGAGCAAGAGACCGAAGAAGACGACTGCCGCCGCGGCAGTCCGCGACAGGCCGCGCCGCTCGACGCGGTTCACAATCGGCAGCAGGACGTAGGCCAGTACCGCTCCGAGGATCGCCAGGAGGGTGAGGTGGCCGGCGACGAACAGCAGGGCCAGGAACACCAGGCCCACCATGGCCCCCAACGCCGTCCCCACCGACGGCGCGACGCGGATCGTGCTGCGGTACTCCTGTGCCGGCCGGTCCGGCCGCTGCAGCCTTGCCCGCTTTCGCGGATCGGCAGGCCTCGGCGGCTCGACCGCCGGCGCCAGGGCCGCGCCGCGCGCCTGGGCGCTCACGCCGGCGCGTGCCCTTCCGAAGGCGCGCCCGCCGCTTCGGTGGCCTCCGCGCGCCGCATGTGCGCGTCGAGCTCCTCACTCACCTCCACCAGTCTCAGGCCCACCATGCGCGCGAGGCCGAGCAGGATCTTGACGCCCAGCCGCGGGTTGCGCTCGAGCAGGCCGTGCAGGTCCGGCTGGAAGAGCGAGTAGAGCGTGCAGTCCGTCTTGGCCCGCGCCGTGGCTGTGCGGATGACCTCGTTCAACAACGCGATCTCGCCGAACACGTCGCCGTCGCCGAGCTCGACGAGCTCGCGGCCCGTGTTCTCGTTCTGGATGGACACCAGCCCGGAGGCGATGACGTACATCCCGAGCCCGGGCTCGCCCTGGACGAATACCGACTCGCCGGCGACGTACTCCCGGCGATGCAGCACGCGGAGCAGAACGTCGCGCTCGCGCGCGCCGAGCTCCTCGAACAGCCGCACATCGCCCAGGACATCCTCCGCGTCGGAGCTCCCTCCAGGGCCGAAAACGTTTCTCCAGAGACTCTGCATGCAGGAAGCTACGCGCCGGGCGTGGTGTGGACCGTCCTCCAACTTGCCATGGGCGCGCTCGGTTCGTAGGCTCGGCGCGCATAATGCCCCCCTTCTCGATGACACTCCGCAGGCTGCTCACAGCCCCCGCAATTCTGTGCGCCGGTGCCGTCCTCATCTCCGCCTGCGACGGCGGCGCGGCCCCGCCGGCGAGCGTCGTCTTCCAGGGGGTCACCTACCACGCACTGGGCCAGGCGGAGCTGAGCCTCCGCGCCGGCGCGCTGGAGGTGGACCAGGTGGGGTCGAGCGGCGCCGACGGCGTCCGCGTGAACGCCGCCGACGGCGTGCTGGACTCGCTCGAGGTGCTTATCGAGTCGATCACCCTCGGTAGTGGTGCCAACTGGGGCCTCACGGTCTACGGCGACGTCGCCGGCGCGCGGACGGCGCTGGGCCGAGTCTGGGCCGACGACATCGGCGGCGGGCGCAACTCGATCAAGACCGAGTTCGCCGGCAGCCTCGGGCTCGACTCGCTGATTTTCGAGTACCTGCTCGACGGCGCACTGGTCGCGCGCTCGCCGGCGCTGCCCGTCGGCACACCGCGCTCGACGCTCGAAGCGTCGGGCGGCACGACGGACAAGGCCCCACAGTCGGTCCACGCCGTGCGCGAGGGAGGCGTCGTGGTGATCGGTACCGACTACCGCGACGGTGAGGCCGTCGGAGGAGGCGGCACGCAGGCACTCGGCTGCACCGTAGCCCTGATCGACGTTCCGTTCCAAACGGAGCCCGTTTGCGCCGACTTCGTTCGCGCGCGGCCCCTGCTTCCGCCTACCGGCGGCCTGATGCCTCCGGCGCAGAGCGCGGAGATCCAGGGTCGGCTCGTAGGCCGCTTCGTGATCACATCGGGCGTCGTGGACTGACGCCCGGGCGGCGCTCTCAGGCGGCCTCCGGCGCGTCACCGGAGCTCCGTGTGGCGCCGGCCGGCGCGGCCGGCAGCGTGACGGAGAACGCCGCCCCCTCGCCCGGGTGATTCTCCACCTCGAGCGTGCCTCTGTGACCCACCGTCACGATCTCGTGAGCCATCGATAGCCCGAGGCCAGTGCCCTCGCCGGACGGCTTGGTCGTGAAGAAGGGCTCGAAGATCCGGCCGAGGACGTCCGCCGGGACGCCGCCTCCGTTGTCCCCGATCCGCACGCGGACCCGCTCGCCGCGCCGGCCCTCGGGCGGGACGCGGTGGGTGGACACCGTCACGGTCGGCACGAATCCCTCCTCGCCGCGCCGGCTGCGCTCGGTCACCACGTAGAAGGCGTTGTTGAGGAGATTGATGAGCACGCGGCCGATGTCCTGTGGCACGATGCTCACCTGCCCGACGTCGGGGTCGAGATCTCGCTGGAGGATCACGTTGAGCGAGCTCTCCTTGGCCCGCATGCCGTGGAACGCGAGGTTCGCGAACTCGTCCACAAACCGGTTGACGTCGGTCGCGCTACGCTCGCCGGCGCCGCCGCGAGAGTGGTCGAGCATGTTGCGCACGATCCTGTCGGCGCGCCGGCCGTGGTCGTGTATGCGCCGGGCGTTCTCGCGCAGATCCGCCAGGAGATCGCCGAGCTCGCCATCCACCTCGCCATCGCGCTGGCGTAGCTCCTCCTCCAGGTCGTCGGCCAGGTCGACCGATAGCTGGGCGAAGTTGTTGACGAAGTTGAGCGGGTTCTTGATCTCGTGCGCGATGCCGGCGGTGAGGGCGCCGAGGCTCGCCATCTTCTCCTGCTGGATGAGTTGCGCCTGCGTCTGCCGCAGGTCGCGGACCGACGCCTCGAGAGCGTCGTAGGCGCGGGCGATCTCCTGAGATTTCTGCTCGTTCTCGCGGGCGCGCTGCAGCTCCGCCTCCTGACGTGCGAGTTCGGCTGCCTTGCGCTCGTCCTCAGCCTTCAGTCGTTCTGCCTCCGACTTGAGGGCCCGGCTTTCCGTTTCCGCCATCACGGCCCGCAGCTCCGCCTCTGCACGGACCGCACGCTCACGCTCCTGTCGCTGGACGCGCCTGCGCTGCACGCGATCCGCGCCGGACAGGGCGGCGCCGAAGAGGAGGATGTAGAACAGGTACGCCCACGTCGTCCGCCACCAGGGCGGCGTCACGACCAACCGGATGCGAGCCTCGTGTTCGCTGCGAATGCCGTCGGCGCTGGTCGCGCGGACGCGAAACGTGTAGCGGCCCGGATCGAGGCTCGTGTAGGTAGCCGTGCGCTGGCCGCCGACCTCTACCCAATCGTCGTCGAAGTCGTCCAGCCGGTACGCGTACGTGTTCCGCGCGGGGTCGGAGTAGTGGATCGCCGCGAACTCGAACGTCACGACGTTCTCGTCGTAGCGGAACCGCACCTCATCGGCGACGGGTGCCGCGGCCGACAATGGTCCGTCCTCGGTGGGCCCGATGGGCTCGTTGAAGAGCCGGATGGCGGTAATGAGGACCTCCGGCGCGTTGGGGTTCACGGCGCCGGCCTGCCCCGGGGAGAGCACGAGCATGCCGGCCGACGATCCGACGAAAATGTTGCCCTCCCGCCCGCGTTCGGCCGCGCCGGGGTTGAAGTCTCCGGCGCCGGTCTGCGGGAAGGGCCGGAAGGCGCCGGTGACCGGGTCCATGCGCGCCAGCCCCCGGCTGGTGCTGATCCAGAGGAAGCCGGATACGTCCTCCGCGATGCCGCGCACCGCGTCGCTCGGTAGCTCGGACGCGCTCTCCGTGAAGCGCGAGAAGCCTTCCTCCGGTCGGCCCAGATCCAGGCGGCAGAGCCCGCCCCCGTTGGTGCCCACCCACAGGGAGTTTCGCGCGTGAATCACCGATACCTCGTTACCGCAGAGGCTCGTAGGGTCATCGGGGTCGTTGACCCACGTCACCACCCTCCCTGTCCCGGGGTCGAGTCGCGCCAGGCCTGCAGCCGTGCCAACCCACAGGGCGCTACCGACGACGCGTAGCGCCGTGACGCGCGAGCCGGGAAGCCGGCCGGCCGGCTCCCCCGTACCGTACGGCGTGAAGCGGCCGGTGCCGGGGTCCAGCCGGAACAGGCCGCCGTTGGTCCCGACCCAGATCGACCCCTCCGGTCCGCGCGCGAGCGAGCTGACGAAGACGCTCTCCAGGGCGCCGCCTCCAGGGTCGAAGTAGGTCGTCTGGCCGCTCTGGCGGTCCACGCGCACGAGGCCGCCGGTGGTCCCGACCCAGATGTCGCCGTCGTCGTCCTCCAGGAGCGCGTCGACGATGCCGCTGGCGACGCCGGCCGGCCCGGGCGGGATGGTGCGGAAGCGGGTCAGTGTGGAGTCGAGTGCCTGTGCCAGTCCCCTGTCGGTACCCACCCAGAGCACACCCCGCGCGGTGAGGATGGAGCGGACGTCGTTGCCGGGAAGCGAGGCCGGGTCGGCCACGTCGCGGCGTACGAGCCGGAACAGGCCCCGGGCGCGGTCGAAGCGATCGAGTCCTGCGTACGTCCCCACCCATAGCACGCCCTGGCGGTCCTCCATGATGGACGAGACGGCGTCGTCGGCCAGGCTGGCCACGTCGGAGGGGCGGTGGCGGTGGGCGATCGGCGCCCCGCGCGCCGGGCGCTCGAACATCCCCCCTCCGTACGTGCCCACCCAGAGCGTGCCCTGCCGGTCCTGGTGCAGCGACGAGATGACGCTGGCGCCTATCTCATCGCTCAGGGCGACCGGCGTGAATGTCCGATTCCGCGGACTGAAGGTGCGCAGGCCCGCACCCCATGTGCCGATCCAGAGCCCGCCGCTCTCGCGCGAGCGGATCGCGGATACGATCCGCCCCGCCGGCTCCTCGTCGCTGTATACGGTGAACGCGGCCGATCCCCGGTCCAGGCGAGCGAGGCCTTCGCGTGTGCCGACCCAGAGCGTGCCCGCGGGGTCGAAGTGCAGCGCCATCACCTCCCCTGCGGGCAACCCGCCCTGCGCCGGCGCCGTCGGGAGGCGCGTGATGGTACCGTCCTCCGGGTCGAGCCGCACGAGGCCAGCGCCGGTGCCGACCCAGATGCGGCCGGCGCCGTCCTCTGCGAGCGCAAGCACGTCGTCGCCGGGTAGGGTCGCTGATGCGCTGCCGGCGCGATAGTTGGTGAAAGTCTCGGTCGCCGGGTCGTAGCGGTTCAGCCCGCCGCCGGACGTGCCCACCCACACCGCACCGTTCCGCGCCGGCAGCAGCGACGTCACCACGTTCGACGAGAGGCTGCCCGGGTCGCTGTCCGAGCGCCGGTACTCCTGGACCTGGTAGCCGTCGTAGCGATTCAGACCATCGATCGTGGCCACCCAGATGAACCCGAGACGGTCCTGCGCGACGGCGGTGACCTTGGGCGACGAGAGGCCGTCGGATTCTCCCAGGTGCCGGAATGTGACGCGGTCGGCCGTAGGCGCCTGCGCGGCCGCGCCGGCGGCCAGTGCCAGCATCAACGCGGCGCCGGCGCCGCGGAGGGCGGGTGTCGGGCGCATTCCCTGGGCCCCTGCCGCCGGGCGCCTCAGGGCGCGGCGGCGCGGAGGGCGGCGCCTACGTCCTCCGGCACCGATGTCAGGCGGAGCACGGCCTCCGGCCCGCTGTCGGTGCGCGACGCCGAAATGACCTTCGCGTACATATCGCCCGAGCCACCGCCGGCCACCGGCAGCGTGAGGCGCAGGTCGGAACGCGGCTCCATCGCCTCGTCCGTGCGCAGCACGGCGCGCGTCGAGGAGACAGCCGCCAGCGCGCCGCGGGCCTGCGCGCCGGATACCTCCTTGCCGTCGAGGACGGAATAGGTCACCGGCAACGGTGCGTCGAGCGTCACGAGCGCGTCGACAGAGGTTGGGAGCTCCAGGTCGCCCTCGTCGACTCCGCTGATGCCGGCCGCGGCCGTCACGAAATGCACCGCGATCGGGTCGGCGAAGCCCTTGAGGGCCACCTCGCGCGTTTCGGCGACCTGCACGGCGTCGCCGGCCGCGCGCCGGGCGGCTTCCGTGATCACGACCTCCCCCGGCGCCGCCAGGGTCTGGATCCGGCTCGCCAGGTTCACGGGGCTCCCGACGACGCCGTACTTGGACCGGCGCTCGCTACCAATGCTGCCCACCACGACCTCGCCGGTGTTGACCGCCGCGACCATGTCGATGGGTGGCAAGCCGCGCCGGGCGAGCTCGCTGTTGACGTCGGCCATCTCGCGCTGCATGGCCATGGCGCACGCCAGCGCCCGGCCGGCGTGGTCTGTCCTGGACACCGGCGCACCGAAGATGGCGAGCACCGCATCGCCGATGAACTCGTCCACCGTGCCGCCATAGCGGTCCACGAGCTCCGTCATGCGGCCCAGATACACGTTCAGGAGCTCGACGACGCCCTCCGGCTCGAGGCGTTCGGCGATGGCGGAGAAGCCGGCGAGGTCCGACATGAGCACGCTCACCTCCCGGCGCTCGCCCTGGAGCACGCCAGGATTGCTGAGGAGGGCGGCGGCCACCTCGGCGGACAAGTAGCGGCCGAACATCTGCCGTACGAGCTGAGCCTCGCGCTCCCGCTCGACGAGCACGCGGGCGTTGGCGATCGTCGTCTCGAGATCCGAAAGGTCGATCGGCTTCGTCAGGAAGTCGAAGGCCCCCTGATTCATTGCCGTACGGATGTTCTCCATGTCGCCATAGGCGGTGACGACGATGGCCTTGTGGTTGCGCTCCCGCTCGCGGAGGTGGCCGAGGAGGGCCAGCCCGTCCATGCGCGGCATGTTGATGTCCGTCACCACGATCTCGATCTCCGGGTCCGCGTCGAGGCGCTCGAGAGCCTCGACGCCGTCGGCGGCGAAGTCGAGCTGGTAGCGGCCGTCGCGTACGTGCCTGCGGAACGTCTGCCGGATGAGCGGCGCCAGGTCCGGCTCGTCGTCGACGAACAGCACCTTGAGCGCCACCACCGCTGGCTGCGCGGTCGCGGCGGTGCCGGCCGCTCCCGGGGCGGCGCCGGGCGGCGCGGTAGTGTCCGGTGCGGGCGGCGGTGTGGGGACCTCCATAGGGGCGCTGGCGCCTCCCTGGGCGCGTGGGGCAGTATACGAGTGGGTGTCAGCTGTCAGCTGTCAGCTTTCAGCTGGCACGCTGTTTGGAACGGGCTTGCGGCTGGGCACCTGGCCTGCGGTCCGCAGCTGCAAGCACCGGGGTGCAACGCCGCTTGCCGCTGCCCGTGTCCGCGTCCCGCACCGGGTGATGCGGACCGCATGCCTGCAAGCCGCGTGTCGCAAGCCTTAAGCCACAAGCTGCCCCCTGCCCATAGCTGACAGCTGACGGCTGACAGCTCTGAAGCGTGGAGAACCCGTGAGTCGGGCACCACTTCTCCGGGACGGGCCGTTGAGGTGCGTACTCTGTGCGCCGGCCGGCCCGAGGGGGTCCTTCGGCTCAGAACCCTGAACTATGACGCTGACGCCCCGCGCGCCGCTACGGATACTTGTCCTCGTCCTGCTCGCCGGCGGTGCCGCGCCGGCGTTCGCGACGCCGGCCGCGCCGGCCGGCGACTCCACGGAGGCACTCGCGTGGGCTCGGCGTGTTGTAGGGCTGCGCCGGCACGTGGTGGAGGCTCGGGAGGCATCGGCGGCGCGCCGGCCGTCCGCGCCCGCGCTCGCGGAGCGCGCGTTCGTCGAGGCCCGGGGCCTCGCCGGTGAGCCCGGAATGCTCGACGACGAGGGCTTCCGCACCCTTTTCTTACAGGCGCAGGCCGAGTACGAGCGTTTCCACGGCGGCGTGGCCGGCATCCCCATGCGCGGGGGCGAGGTGGGAGAGCTGCGCGACGACGCATTCGACGCGCTGGCGTCCGGCGCCCGACTGCCCGAGCCGGCGTCGGCACTAGCGGCCCCCGTTGCGTCCCTGCCGGCGGTCCGTTCGGCGCTCGCATATCCCGCCGATGCAGCCCGGTCCATTGCCACCCAGGCTAGTAGGCTTCGCGGCATGATCGGCGACCCCGCTGGACTCGAGCGCCGCGGCCGTGGCTACTTCCGCCTCATCGACCGCGAGCTCGAGCGGCGCGGCCTCCCGCGCGAGCTGCGCTACGTGCCGGTGATCGAGAGCGGGCTCAATCCACGCGCGGTGAGCTCCGCCGGGGCCGCGGGCCTGTGGCAGCTGATGCCGGCGACTGGCGCGCAATTCGGCCTCGACGCGGCCGGCCGGCACGACCCTGCGCGCTCGACGGTGGCCGCGTGCCGGCTGCTGGAGCGCCTCGGCGAGATGTTCGACGGCGACTGGCAGCTCGCGCTTGCGGCCTACAACTGGGGGCCGGCGCGGGTGCAATCGCTCGTCGCCCGCGAGCGCCGGCGACTGGGCCGCGCGCCGACGTACTGGGACGTGAGCCGGCACATGCCGGCGGAGACCCGGGCCTACGTGCCGCGGTTCATCGCCGTCGCGGAGGCGATGGGGGGGTGATGGGTGACTCGGTCAGGTCGGCCCGGCATCGGGCCGTAGAGACGCCCGGCAGGGCGCCTGCCGGCCTCCCCGAGCCCCCGTCGCCGATATGCCGGCCGGCCGGGTAACGAAGGGGCCGGAGCGCAATCGCCCCGGCCCCTCGGTTCTCAGCGGCCGGCGGTCGCTAGACCGTCCGCTCCGCGTAGACGTCGCTGGCGTAGACGTTGCTCGCGCCGTGCTCGTCGTAGCGGCCGCGGACGTAGCCGAAGTCATCCTCGGTACGAGGATGCACGCCGAGGACCATTCCGCCCTCGTCGATGTCCTTCTGGTACATCGTCGCGTGCTCCTCCGGAATACCGGCCCCGACGAGCGCGCCGACGAGCGTCCCAGCGGCTCCCCCCGCGCCTGCGCCGGCGAGCGCGCCGGCGAGCGGTCCGGCGACGGCACCGATGCCCGGAACGATTATGGCGCCGCCGATCCCGGCGATGGCGCCGATGACGCCGCCCGCAGTGCCTCCGATGGCGGCGCCTGTTCCGGCGCCCTCCATGGCCTTGGAGCCCTCCTCGATCTCGACGGTGTCGGCGTCGCGGTCGTAGTAGCGCTTGCGGGCGTCGTCCGACAAGACGACGTGGAAGTCCTCGTCGGTGTAGCCCCGACCGCGAAGGTCGGAGACCGTCCGGTCGAGCGTGTCTCGGTCGCGGAAAGAACCGGTGACGATGGGTCGATTCCTGTTTTCCATGGGGGGTGGGGGTAGAGCGAGTGTTCGCTTCCCACACCCGTGGCGCCTCGCCCGCGTTCCGCGATAGCGCGATCTGGGGAGATCCCCTGCCGACTCCCGACCCGGACGCCGTGGGCGGCTGCGCCGATGCCGGCGTTCGGGCGGCCGGCATCCTCTCCGGTCGGCGCCGCCACGCCGGGACCGCGAGCGCGCGAGAGGGTCGAAGCCTTCCCGCGATCCCCGGCACGCGCCGAGCTGCTTCGCGCTACCGAACCACGGAGAACGTCCGCGCCGCGCGGCCGGCCGGCGTCTCGACCGTGATGACGTACACGCCGGGCGCGAGTGTGCCGGCGTCGAGCGTCACCTCGCGCCGGCCGGCCGGCGCCGGCCCGTCGGCCAGGGACGCGACCTTGCGGCCCAGCACGTCGTACACCGCAACTCGAACGTCCCCGCTCGCTTCCTGTTCGTACCGGACCAACGCTCTATCCGACGCGGGGCTCGGTATGACCTCGAGCAAGGGCGAGGAGGATGGCGGCCGAGGATCGACCGTGACGGGTGGATTCAAGGGTGACGGAAACAGGGAGCCGTCGTCATAGCGCGCCTGCACGAGGTCGCTAGCTGTTCGAAGCGCCGTAACCGAGGCCAGGTTACTGGCCCCTCGTGCGTAGAGCATGGCCAGGTCGAGGGTCTTCGCTTCGCCCTGCTCAAGGTGGAACGTCGTCGCACCGACGGCGCGCAGGTCGCCAGGCGGAAGCGGCGAGCCGCAGGGCTGCTCCGGGCATCGCATGCTCCAGTAGCTGTTGGTTGCCGGATCTCCGGGGAACGCGAACGCCGTCACGTCGGAACTGCCCGGGTTGTACCCGCTTCCCCCCTCGGTCATCGCAGAGCCGTCGGTCCAGCGGCCGAGCATCACCTGGTACATCTGCAGGCCGCCAGTAGGGTCCGACTGCGGGGGAGTCGCGCCGTTCCTGAAGTACATGGCCGACTGCAGCCCGTTGAGAAAGTCGAATCCGAAGGCCGGCGGCGGCGTGCCGTAGGTCCCCCCGGTGCCGTTTCCGTCCTGGTTGTCCGCGTTGTAGACGTACAGCATCGAACGCCCGACGTCGGTCCCGATGTAATCGTCAGACGCGTCCCCGAGGTCCGGGTCCGCAAACAGTGCGACGCGTCCGTCCTCTATCGGGAAGGTGTTCCGATTGACCAGTGTGTACCGGTAGAACGTCCCCTGATCGAGCGCGGGCTGAGACGGATTGTCGATCGCGAATGCAAGCACTCTGACCTCGATTCCAAGTGGTGCTGTCAGGCTGTTGGAGTGGATATTCCCGACATCGTTCATGACCCAGAACGCCATCTGGCTTCCGTAGAGGCGGGGGCGATCACCGCCGGGGAGGTTGTAGTTCCCTGGTACACCGTCCCCGTCAACGACCTCCGCGCCCAATACCACAGGCCAGCTGGCCAGGTCGGGCGTCGCGCTCCCGGTTGACTCGTACGCGGCGATGTCGGCGGCACTTACCAGCCAGATCCGGTCGTATTCCGAGCAGTCGGACGGAATGGGAAGCGTGGCGCCGGGGTTCAGCGGGCCCGGCCAGAACTCGAAGTTCGAATACCTCGCGCCGGCCACACGGAGTTCGTCGTCAACGAAGCCCGCCACCCAGATACCGGCAGCGAACATCGGGCTCGTGGCCAGCTCGGCCGGCACGAGGTAAGCAGCCTGGGACGATCCGCCGAAGAACAGGCTCCCGGTGTTGAACACTCGCGCCAGGACGTCGCTGACATATACGTCTCTTTCGGCTACGCCGAGCTGACAGGTGCCGGGCGTCGGGGTCTGTGCTGAAACGGTCCCGATGTGAGCGACGAGGGCTGCGGCGACGAGTGTGCGGAGCATGCCGGTGGCGAATCGTGAAGTGATGCGACGAGGGCGCGATCGCTGATCGCCGTTAACGTAGCAAGGTGAACGTGCGCGCCGCGCGGCCGGCCGGCGTCTCCACGGCCACTACGTAGACACCCGGCGCGAGCCGGCCGGCGTCGAGCGCCGCCACCCGCCGGCCGGCCGGCGCCGGCCCGTCGGCCAACACGGCTACCTGCCGGCCGAGCACGTCGTAGACGACCACGCGCGCCGCGCCGGCCGCGGGGAGCGAGTACACCACCGTCGCGGCGCCGGTCACCGGGTTCGGCCACACGGCCTCGATGGCCACGCCGGCGCCCGCCGGCGCGGCCGGCGGTTCGTTCGCCACCGCGGGGTAGCGCGCCATCTTGAGGCGCACGACCGTGCCCGCCGGCGGCGTAGTGCCGTCCATCGCCAGGTCCGCGAACAGGAGCAGGACGAAGGCGGCGGAAAAGATCGTGTTGCCTCCCGGTGGGACGTACTGGTCGTTGCGTGAGCAGAATCCGATGAAGTACCCCTGCCGGCTGCACGGCGTGCCCGTTGCCGGGTTAAGGTCGATCTGCGTGTCGCCGTCCGCCATGAAATCGTAGGTCGCGCCGGCGCCGCCGAACGCGATCGCCGCGGCCTCGAAGAGATCGTACCCGTTCGGGCGGTCCGGGAAGAGCGCGGCCAGTTGCTCCGTCACCGGCAGCACGAGTGTGTCACCGGAGACAATGCGCGTCTCCGTCGTGGGAAACGCGTTCTCCCAGTCCGCCAACAGCGGCTGCGAGGCGGAGTTCTGCCGCAGGACCGGGATCATCCGAACGTCGTCGGAGGGGTCGTCCGGCGTCGTGCCCACGTTCCACACCTCGAAAGGCACGTGCGCGATCTGCTTGGGCGTCCCCGCGTCGAGGAATGCGTTGTAGACCGCGTAGCCGCCGGCCGGCGTGAAGCGGATCTCGTAGTCGAACGGTGACGCGGTGCGGGAGAAGCCTGTGCCCGGCTGCGAAGAGTTCAGCAGGGCCAGGGCGCTCCCGTTGGTCGACGAAATGTCGTAGTCGTCCGTCGAATTCGGGTCGCGGAAAACCGAGTTGCCCTCACCGCCGTAGTTCTCGCAGCCGAAGTCGCCGGGATCGGGACATGGAGGCTGGGCCGGATTCGCCGTTTCGATCACGCTCTCGCCACCGTCGAGCAGCCCTGCTAGGTACTCCTGCATTCGGAACGTGGTGATCTCAGACCATCGGCCCACGGCGCCGGCGGACGGCGCGTCCCCACGAACGCGCCAGTAGCAGGTCGCCAGGTGATTGGGCGAGCTGCAGCCGGCTACGACCACGGTGGCCTCAGTGGTGGTGTAGCCGGCCTTGGCATTCGGCGCCGCGACATCCCATAGCTCCACGACATACCCCTCGGCGCCCGGCACCGGGTTCCAGAAAAGCGCGACCGGACCGCCGCCGACGTACTGGTTCGCGCCGGGGTACAGGCCGGCCGGCGCGGGAAGGGATGCCGGCGGCTCCGCGATGTCGAACAGCCTCCCCGTCCCGTAGCGCTGCTGAACGACGTCGCTGGCTGCGCGCATCACGGTGATGCCGTCGAGGTTGCTCGTTCCCAGCCCGAAGACGAGCGCGATATCGAACGTCATCTCCTGTCCAGGTGCCAGTAGGAACGCCGGGGACGAGCCGATCAGGTGCATGTCCTGCGAGTTGAGGGGCGGGCCACTTCCGGGCTGCGGCCGGGGCTCGCTCCAGAAGGAGTTCGTCACCGGGTCGCCGGGGAAGTGATACAGCGTCACAGGATTGCAGACGACGGGCCCACATGGATCTGCGCCGTATCCCCCCTCCGTGATCGGCGAGCCGTCGTTCCAGCGACCTCGCATTGCGTTGTACATCTCCGGACCGGCAGGCGGGTGGCCCCATGGTTGCGGTCCGGACTTTAGCGGCCACCTAAAGGCCGCCATCCCGTTCAGGAAATCGAATCCCGCCGCCGGTGGTGCGATTCCGTACGTACCGCCACTGCCGCTGCCGTCCTGGTTGTCGGCGTTGTACACATAGGCGACACCTCTAGCGGTGTCAGAACCCACGTAGTCGTCTGCGGCGTCGCCGAGATCTGGGTCCGCCCAGATGCTGAAGCGGGCACTCTCAAATGCGGCCCCGCCGCGGTTCACGAGGGTGTAGCGGTACACCGTTACGCGATTGAGCGATTGGACGGCGCTGGAAATAGCGAAGGCGTGCACCCGCACTTCGAGCCCGATGGGAGGCGTGAGGCTGTTCGCGTGAGTGTTCCCCACGTCGTTCATCACCCAGAAGGCCGTCTGCGTACCGTAAATGCGGGGCCGGTCGCCACCGGCAAGGTTGTAGTTGCCGGGCACGCCGTCGCCGTCGACCACCTCCGCACCCAGCCCGATCGGCCAGTCCAGCAAGTCCGGCGACGCCGGGCGCCCGGCCACGTAGTCCTCCACGTCACGCACGCCCACGACCCAGATGCGGTCGAAAGCCGAGCAGTCGTCGGGGTCGGGCGGCCGGCCGGTAAACTCGTCCAGCGGCCCCGGCCAGAACTCGAAATCCCAGTATGTGGACCCCGCGACGCGCAGCTCGCCCCCGACCATGCCACCGACCCAGATGCCGGCCGCGAACATCGGCGTGCGGCCGGTCATTCGCGGCACCAGGTAGTGGGCCTGCGAGCTGTTGCCAAAGAACAGGCTGCCGGTGTTGAACAGGCGGGCAGACACGTCCGAAACGTTGAGGTCGGCCTGCGCGGTGCCGAGCGAGCAGTTGCCTGGTATCGGCGCCTGGGCCAGCGTCGGGCCGGCCGTCAGCGCCGCCAGCAGGACAACGAAACGCCGCATGCCAGCCTTGGCGCCAGGGATCCACCGGGGGGCGGGTTCGAAACCCGCCCCGACAATTTGACTGTGAATCATCGCATCACCGTGAACGTGCGCGCCGCGCGGCCGGCCGCCGTCTCCACGGCGATCACGTACACGCCCGGCGCCAGGCGGCCGGCGTCGAGCGTGGCCTCCCGCCGGCCCACCGGCGCCGGCCCGTCGGCGAGCACGGCGACCTCGCGGCCGAGGATGTCGTAGGCCACCACGCGCACCGCGCCGGCCGCGGGGACCGAGTACACCACCGTCGCGGCGCCGGTCACCGGGTTCGGCCACACGGCCTCGATGGCCACGCCGGCGCCCGCCGGCGCGGCCGGCGGCTCGTTCGCCACCGCGGGGTAGCGCGCCATCTTGAGGCGCACGACCGTGCCCACCGGAGGCGTCGTGCCGTCCATTGCCAGGTCGGCGAACAGGAGCTGGACGAAGGCAGCGGAGAAGACTGACGCACTGCCGGGTGGGACAAACTGGTCGTTCCGTGAGCAGAAGCCGATGTAGAAGCCCTGCCGGGTGCAGGGCAGCGGGTTCGTCGGGTGCGGGTTGATGTCGATCTGCGTATCGCCGTCCGCCGCAGGGTCGTAGACCGCGCCGGCGCCGCCGAAGCCGATCGCGGCCGCTTCGAACAGGTCGTACCCGTTCGGACGGTCGGGGAACAGGACGGCGAGCTGCTCAGTGACCAGCACAGCGAGTGTGTCGAAGCCGATGACGCGGGTCTCGATCGTCGGGAACGCGTTCGCCCACTCGGTGACCATCGGCTCGCTTGCGGTGTTCTGCCGGAGCACCGGGATCATGCGGACGTCGTCCGAAGGGTCGTCCGGCGTGGTGCCCACGTTCCACACTTCGAACGGCACCCGCGCGACCTGCTTGACGAGCGCCGACCCGAATCCTGCGTTGTACACCGCGAAGCCGCCGGCCGGCGTGAAACGGATCTCGTAGTCGTAGGGAGACGCCGTCCGTGAGAATCCGCCGCCGGGGCTGTTGGCGTTGAGCAGCGCCAGGTCGCGCCCGTTCGTCGACGAGACGTCGTAGTCACCGGTGCGGTTCGGATCGCGGAACAGGCTATTGCCCTCGCCGGCGTAGTTGTCGCAGCCGAAGTCGCCCGGGTCGGGGCACGGTGCAGCGGCAGGGTTCGCGATCTCGATCACGCTGCCACCGCCGTCCAGCAGGCCGGCCGCGAACTCCTGCATCCGGAACGACTCAGTGGCGGCGTAGCCGACTGCGCCCACGCTGGGAGCGTCCGCTCGCACGCGCCAGCGGCACGTGGTCAGTTGGTTCATCGTGCCGCAGCCGGGGACGAGAGCGGAGTTTTCGTTGACGGAGTAGCTCCCGATCCCGGACGGCGCGGTCTCGTCCCACAACTCGACCACGTACCCTTCGGCGCCGGGCACGGGGTCCCAGGACAGGGTCACCGGGCCGCCGCCGACGTACTGGTTCCCGCCCCGGTAGAGGCCGGTCGGCGCCGGCAACGAGGCCGGCGGTTCCGCGATATCGAACAGCCTCCCGGTACCGTAGCGCTGCTGAACCACGTCGCTGGCGCCACGCATTATCGTTATCGAGTCGAGGTTGCTCGTCCCGACCCCGAAAACGAGCGCCACGTCGAACGTCCTCGCCTCACCCGGCGCCAACGCGAACATCGGCGAGGAGCCGATGAAGTGCATATCCTGCGGGCTCAGCGGAGGGCCTCCGGCCGGCTGCGAGCGCGGTTCGCTCCAGAATGAGCTTGAAACCGGGTCACCGGGGAAGTGATACGTGGTTACAGGATCGCACGCGACGGGACCGCAGGGGTTATAGCCGAGGCGTCCCTCCGAAATGGGCCATCCGTCGTTCCAACGACCCTGCATCGCCTGGTACATCTCCGGCCCCGAGGGCGCGTGGCCCAACGGCTGGGGCGCCGACTTGATCGGCCACCGGAAGGCCGCCATCCCGTTGAGGAAGTCGAACCCCACCGCCGGCGGGGGCGTGCCGTACGAACCACCCGTGCCGGAACCGTCCGAGTTGTCGGAGTTGTAGACGTACGCGATGCTCCGTGCTGTGTCGGACCCGACGTAGTCGTCACCCGCGTCCCCGAGGTCCGGGTCTGCCCACATGCTGAAGACAGCACTTTCCAGGGCGGACGACCCGCGGTTCACGAGCGTGTATCGGTACACGGTGACGCGGTTGAGCGTCTGCACACTGCTCGAGACGGCGAACGCGTGGACGCGGACCTCGAGTCCAATCGGAGGCGTGAGCGAGTTGGAATGGACGTTCCCCACGTCGTTCATCACCCAGAATGCTGTCTGCGTGCCGTAGATCCGAGGCCGGTCGCCGCCGGCGAGGTTGTAGTTCCCCGGCATACCGTCACCGTCGAGCACCTCCGCGCCGAGGTGAACGGGCCAGTCGGCGAGGTCGGGCGCCGGCGCGGCGCCGGCGTCGTAGGCCTCGACGTCGCGCGTGCTCACGGCCCAGATCCTGTCGTAGGCGGAGCAGTCGCCGGGGTTCGGCGGGCGGCCGGTGAACTTATCGAGTGGCCCCGGCCAGAACTCGAAGTCGTCGTATGTGGAGCCGGCCACCCGAAGGCTTCCGTCGACCATACCGCCCACCCAGATGCCGGCCGCGAACATCGGCGTCCGGCCCGTCATGCGCGGAACCAGGTAGTGCGCCTGGGACGAGCTGCCGAAGAAGAGGCTGCCCGTGTTGAACAGCCGGGCGGCTACATCGGACACGTTCAGGTCCGCCTGCGCCCGGCCGAGTCCGCAGCTCCCCGGCACAGGCAGTTGCGCGCGTGCTCCCTCGACGCCCCACCATGGGGCCGGCGCGGTCAATAGCGCAAATCCGACGAGGGTGTAGCGTAGGCGCATAGGTGCTACAAAAACAGCAGGCAAGAAGGCGGTCTCTTCTACGCTAGAGGCCCGGATCCTACCTCGCAAGGCCATTTCGCGTGCCCATGTCTAACGAACAACCCGCCCGGCGCTCTCGCGCCGGACGGGCTGGCAAGCAGTGGGGTTGCCACTGGTTGGGAGTCACCCCGAAGGGTGCTGGGGGAAGTTAGGGCGTGGACGGGCGTGAGGTCTATAGGAGCTAGAGGCTAGCAGCTAGCAGCTTGCAGCTTTGAGCCTGGGCTTGCGGCCCGCGGAGGGTAGCCGGCAGCGGGCTGCGGGCTGCTGGCATGAGCCCGTCGGCCGGACCAAACGCAATTGCTAGCCGCAAGCTGCAAGCTGCAAGCCCCTCCTAGTACCTCGTCGTAACCGCCTTCCGCTTCAGCGCGGAGAGCCACCGCGTGACGTCGATCCCCTTGGGGCAGGCCTCGACGCAGTTGAAGATGGTGTAGCACTTCCAGAGGCCGTCCTTCGAGTCGACGACCTTCATGCGGGAGTCGGTGTCCTCGTCGCGCGAGTCGAAGCTGTAGCGGAAGGCCTTGAGCATCGCGGCCGGGCCGAGGTAGTCGGGGGCCGCCCAGGTGCTCGGGCAGGCGTGCGTGCACGCCCCGCACATGATGCACTTGGTCGAGTCCTCGATCACCGCGTGCTGCTCCGGCGACTGCAGCCGCTCGCGCTCCGGCGCCGGCGTCGACGTGATCAACCAGGGCAGCACGGCGCGGTAGCGATCGAAGAAATCGGTATGGTCCACCACGAGGTCCCGGATGACCTTCGCCGCCGGCAGGGGCTCGAATGCGATCGTGCCGCCGGACTTGCCCACGAGGTCCTGCACCAGGACCGAGCACGCGAGCTTGTTCTCGCCGTTGATCTTCATCGCGTCGGAGCCGCAGACGCCGTGCGCGCAGCTCTTGCGGAAGGTCAGGCTGCCGTCGACGTGCCACTTGATATGCGACAGCACGTCCAGCGCGCGGTCCATCGGGTCCGCCGTGACCTCATAGGTCTCCCAGTGCGGCGCCTCGTCGCGTTCGGGGTCGTATCGCTTGATGCGGACGGTGACGTTCATGGGGTCCGTGGCGCGATGGAAGGGGTCGGCGAGGAAGTGATTGGCGGTGAGGAGGGTGCGACGGCGACAGCCTACACGTAATGTGTGATTAATGATTCGGGGATGTCGCCCCGCGTTGAAGATGTTCGCGTTCTACCTCTGTGGCCCCCGAATCACCAATAACGAGTCACCTATCCCCACATCAGTACTTCCTCTCCTTCGGCTCGAACCTTCCCAGGACGACGTCCTTGTACTGGACGTCGAAGTGGCCGTCGCCGTCGGAGGTGAACAGGGTGTGCTTGAGCCAGTTCGCGTCGTCGCGGGCGGGGTAGTCCTCGCGGGAGTGGGCGCCGCGGCTCTCGGTGCGGTTGCGGGCGCAGGCGGCGATGGCTTGCGCGTACTCGACCATGAGTCCGATCTCGACGGCGTCGAGGATGTCGGTATTGAAGCGCCGGCCTTTGTCCTCGCACACGACGGTCCGCGCCCGCGCGCGGAGGCCCGGCAGGTCGCCGAGGGCCTCCTCGAGCGTGTCGTCGTTGCGGAAGACCGAGACGTTCTTCATCATGGTCTCCTGCAGCTCGTTCCGGATGAAGACAGCCTTCTCGCCGGTGGACCGGCCGAGGATGCCCTCGAGCATGTCTCGCGTGGGGCGCTCGGGCTCGTCGGGCAGGGCCTCCGCCGGCGCGCCGGCGCGGACCTCCGCGGCCATCGCCATGCCGACGCGGCGGCCGAAGACCACCAGGTCGAGCAGCGAGTTCGTGCCCAGGCGGTTGGCGCCGTGGACGCTCACGCAGGCGCACTCGCCGGCGGCGTAGAAGCCGGGCACGACGTCGGTCACCCGGTCCGCGCCGGACAGCACCTTGCCATCGTTGTTGGTCGGGATCCCGCCCATCGCGTAGTGCGCCGTCGGCGCGACGGGGATGGGCTCCTTGACCGGGTCGATCCCGAGATACACTCGGCTGAACGTCGAGATCTCCGGCAGCTTCTGCTCGAGGATCTCGCGTCCGACGTGCGTCATGTCGAGGTGCACGTAGTCCTTGCCGTTGATGCCGCGGCCTTCGCGGATCTCCTTGTAGATGCACTGCGAGATCATGTCGCGCGGCGCGAGGTCTTTTACCGTCGGCGCGTAGCGCTCCATGAAGCGCTCTCCGTCGCTGTTGCGCAGGATGCCGCCCTCCCCGCGCGCGCCCTCGGTGACGAGGATGCCGAGCCGGTAGAGGCCGGTGGGGTGGAACTGGACGAACTCCATGTCCTGCAGCGGCAGGCCGGCGCGGAGCGCCAGCGCGAGGCCGTCTCCGGTGCCGGCGTGCGCGTTGGAGGTCGTCTTGTAGGCGCGGCCGTAGCCGCCGGTGGCGAAACAGACCGCCTTCGCGTGGAAGGTGTGGACCTCGCCGGTCAGGATCTCATACGACACCACGCCGCAAACTGCCCCGTCGGGGTTCCGCAGCAGGTCCATCACCTGGTACTCGTCGTAGAAGCGGACGTTCTTCTTGGTGCACTGCTCGTAGAGCGTGTGCAGGATGACGTGCCCCGTGCGGTCGGCGGCGTAGCAGGCGCGGCGCACGGGTGCCTCGCCGAAGTTGCGGGTGTGTCCGCCGAAGCGTCGCTGCGCGATGCGACCCTCGCGCGTGCGTGAGAAGGGGACGCCGTAGTGCTCTAGCTCGATGATGGTGCGCGGCGCGTCGCGGCACATCGTCTCGATGGCATCCTGGTCGCCGAGGTAGTCGGACCCCTTGACTGTGTCGAAGGCGTGCCACTCCCAGTGGTCCTCCTCCTCGTTCCCGAGGGCCGCGCCGATACCCCCCTGCGCCGCGCCGGTGTGGCTGCGGAGGGGGTGCAGCTTCGAGACCACCGCGACGTCGGCGCCGCCCTCGCGCGCGTACAGGGCGGCCATCAGCCCGGCGCCGCCGGCGCCGACGATCACGACGTCATGGGAGAACGTCAAGGGATTGGGGATTGGGGATTAGGGATTGGGAACTGGCGTCAAGGCACTCACGTCACTCAGCACCTTCATTCAACGGCGTCTCAGAGGCCGGCCGTGACAACTGAGAAAGACCCCACAATGAGCAGCACGAGCGCGACGGTCCAGGAGAGGGAGACGGCGACGACGCGGAGCATGTCGTTGCGGATATAGTCGGTCAGGATGTTCGAGAGGCCGTGGAAGCCGTGGTGCAGGGCGAAGAGGAGGAAGAGGAGGTTGAATGCTTTCCACAGGACGGCGTAGACGGGGTCGCCGAGGCGGAGCATCAGCACGTCGTGGGGGGTGACGCCGGGGTCGGAGGGGCCGGCATCGGGGTCCGTCTGCGCGGCGGGGACGGCGCGGCCCTCGTCGGGCGTCGGCGCCGGCGCGCGGCGATCGCGCACCGCGTCCGCCGCCTCGGCGGGATAGCGCGGCAGGACGCCCTGCGAGGCTTCGGCGGGGGTCACCACCGAGTGGGTGATGCTCGCCGTGCGGCGGTCGTAGTGCTGCACCCAGAAGTGGGTGATCAGCAGGAACAGCAGGAACGTGCCGGTGATCCGGTGGGCGTACCACGCGAAGGCGCCGCTGCGCGCCGGTCGGCCGAATTGGCGGGGCATCAGGTGGTCGGCTGTCGACGCTGGGCGGTGAGCATTCAGCTGTCAGCTCGCAGCTGTCAGCCCGAGACACGTTGCACGTTGAGCTGTGACCTC
>Ga0307505_10000680_pt1 | contig 34739 bp, 30 predicted proteins | sample 23_S_MG_FD_202183 | JGI IMG/M metagenome (GOLD analysis project Ga0307505, IMG submission 202183) | Soil microbial communities from Populus trichocarpa stands in riparian zone in the Pacific Northwest, United States - 23_S | ecosystem: Environmental > Terrestrial > Soil > Riparian zone > Trees...
GTCCGCAGAAATGGATCCTGCTAATTGCTCGCGACAGACAGGTCTGCGACCGCCTTCCTGAACTCATCCATAGTCGTAACCGTGCCATGGACCGGAATTATTCTTTCAACCGCCAGCCCGCTCGACTCGATCCATTTCAGAAAATGGGCCGAGGTGTCGTTCGCGATCGGGTAATCGCCGTTGGACGGACGGTTGAGCAAGTCGCCCTGGTACACCGCCTTCAATTCTGGAATATAGGCGACCAGCATTTGCTCGGTGTGCGGGCCGGATCCGATATCGTGGATCTCGATCGTAGTTGATCCATTGCCCACGACGCGTTTCCCATCTCGAACTGGTTCGAACTTTAACGGTCTGGCGTTTCGGGTAAGTGAGTCGGGTTCGGCTGTGAATCTTGCCTTGCTAACCTTCTCGAAGAACGCTTGTTCGCCCGGAGCGACGATCAGCGTTGCGCCCTCCGCCATATAAGCCCTGATGCCGCCCGCGTGGTCGTCATGGTGATGGGTCACCGCGAGATACTTTATCGGCTTGCCGGGAAGTGTCTTCTTGATCTGATCGATCGCCTGCTGCGATACCCGATCATTCCCCGGAGCCTCCATCACAAAGATGTGATCGCCAAGATCAGCGAACAAGACGTTGTAACCGCCGGCACTTGTCGTGTAGATCCGTTCGGCGTGTTTCGTAACCGGCACCGGAGCAGGAAACGTCACCGCCCGCAGGCCTTCGGGAAGCTTGAAAAGAGAGTCTGCGAGTTGGGCGTTAAATCGCACGTCAGAGAACTTGAAGTCGTTCGTCACGTCTCCGTTGACCACATTGACACGGCCAGTTGGGACAAGAAAATTCCCCTGTTTTCGCTGGTTCGGAAATCTTGTCTCGAGCACTGAATCGCCCGTGAAGCGGTCGGTGAAGAATTGCTCGAACTTTGAGAGTTGACCGGTCTGAGCATCGATGTATACCGACAATCGATTGCCGTCGTTCGCGACGTAGTCCACGACGTCGTGCCGTCGACCCTCAAAGTCAGCCGTGCCAAGATATCGAAGACTTTCCGCTCGTTCGATCATATTCAGCAGGACAAGCTGCGGCAGCCATCGGCTGTTCGCCCGAAAAACTGCGAGGCTGATCGGCGCCGGAGTGTTCGAAGTTCGACGGATAAGGTCGTAACTGATTCGTGAACCGTTCTCGACGACATTACCCTGGTGCCAATTGAACCCGCCCGGATAATGGCCCTTCTGGGTTTGGCGTGTTCGCGTATTTCGAATATCGATGATGACCTCGCCCGAATACGGCGTACGGTCGAAAGCTCCGGGCTTGCGGCTTTGATTTCGGTGAACCGATTCGCCGCCGACCGTGATAGAAACATTCTCCATCGCTCCAAGCGCAGCCGTGCCTCCATATGCCGCGATCGCGCGATCCAGAACTTCTCTACCCTTACTGTATGAATCTTGCGTAAGCGATTGAGCGCTAACGCCGGACACGATCAATGGAAATATTATGCCAGCCAGCCAACATCTATAGTTCATAGTTACCTCCTCGCTCGAATGGTCAGGCGATCTTCTTGTAATTGATCCGCCATTCGAGCTTCCACGTCTTCCCGCCGTCTTCGGTCTTTTCCCAATCCCAAACGAACGAATTGCTCTTGATCTCCTTGAAAACCATTCGCTGAACTATCTCCTTTCCTGCGGACATTCGCAGCAGAGTCTTAAGGATCCGCACGTCGCCGTCGCGTTCGCCAACAAGGTTGTAATAGCCGCCCTGATTGTCGGCCCAGGCCTGATGCCACTGCTTCGACGCGGCTCCGAAGACCGAGAGGCTCATTCCCTTAAAGCCCTTCTGCTGCCCCTCGGCGATGACGAAATCTTCCTGGATCACGGTGCCATCGAGTACCTTCGTGATCGTGTTCGTCCCGCGACCGACCTTGCCTTCCCCTTCGTCCCAGCTCGCGTTCCATTTGCCGACCCAGAAGTCGAACCACTTGTTTACGTCGGACTGTCCGAGTGCGTTTTGAGAAGCCATAACGAGAATTATCAAAGGTAAAACTAGTCTGCGCATGCTTGTAACTCCGACATCAGGCGGCCGACTTGAAAGACTTTTTGGCGAGCTTAAGCATCTCCAACAGTTTCGGCATATCGATATCCTCAAGCCGTTTGAAGCTGATGCTGCTCGCCCCGACCTTGACCTTACCCAGTTGATCGGCGTATTTCTGCGAGAGATATTTGCCGTCTTCCACCGCGTTGACGTAAAGGCTGATGTAGTTCTTTTGCAGCGCCAATCCGATGTAAAACCATTCGATCTTTTTGCCCTTTCGGACATACGGATAGTCGCCGTAGCCGATGATGTTTTGCTCGCTGCCGCCCCAAAACACGCCGGACCAAAGCACCCTTGCCGAGCCCTTCATCACCTTGGATATCGCTTCGTCGAGCTTGACCATGTCTGAGCGGCTTGGCTCGGCTAGTTCGTTCAAGAATTTGTCCGGGTCTTTCCTTGTTTTTTCCATCGGTTTAATTTGCCACGGCCTGAGCCTTAAGCTTTGCCAGTTCAGCCTTGATCAAGCCGGCCTCGCGCGACGTTTCGTTCACCTTCAACGCTTCGTCGAATGCCGCCTTTGCCTTTTCAGGTGCACCGGTCTTTGCGTACGCCTGACCTAACGTCAACAGAATTCGCTGCTGACCGTGATGCGAGAATTTCTGAAAATACGGGCCCATTCCTTTACGCATTCCTTCAAGCATTTCGACCACGTGCGGTGCCATTCCGTAGGAATCCGGCAGTAGAACGTAGCTAGCGGCGGCGATCGCAAGGACCGCTCCGTGATCCGGCCCGACCTTTTCGACATGACGAAGGATCGCGAACCCGCGGTCGAACTCGGCCTTCTGTTTTTCGGCGTCGTCCTTGTAAAGACGAAGCCCACTGAAAACATGGAGCCCGCCCAAATAGGCAAGCGTTTCTGAATCGTCTTTTCTCAATTCGAGAGCGCGCTCAAGCGTCTTTCTCGCTCGCTCCACGGCCGAACGATCACCCGCGCCGAAAAACTGAAAAAAGTACGCCTTCCCGAGCTTTCGTATTGCCTGAAGATCATCGGGCTTGGCGGCCGCTTCCTTTTCATACGTCGCGACATCCTCAGCACTAGGTACTTTTCCGGCGACAAAATCCTGCGCCAGTTGGTTCGGGATCTGCCCGATCGCTTGCTGGTTGGACGTCAGGAACAACGCAACACCAAAGAAAATAGCGGCTGAAATTATAAATCTGCGATTCATGAGTGTCTCCTCTTTTCGAGTTTTTTCGTGGGTTGCTAAACGAACGAAATTTTCGATTGAGTTGTTCCACTTCCTACCGCCGAACACCTAAGTTTTTCGCGCCAAATTCGGTTATCTCTTAGTCCATGTCGCCTCAAACATCCGCTATTTCGAGAAAAGAGAATCCCGCATCCTTGCCGTGATACGTCGTAATATCGAACCCTCGAGCACCCTTCTTTCCGGCCTTGAATGTGTGAATATTGTCACGCGATGCTGAAAGGCAATTGATCCGTCCGACTGTCAGAAGCTGTTCATTAGTTTGGCGGACATTGAACTGTGTCTTCGAAGCGAATTCCGGGACGGCGCCTTCGGGTTGATAATTTCTCAAGACCGCCTCGCCGTCGGTGCATACGCTGCAAACGCTTATGTTCGGATGATTGTGGGGCGGCAAATAGGCGTTCGGAGCCATCCGCCATTCAATGATGAAGAACGGCTTGCCGAAATAAGCAGGCCCGGTCTCGACGGGAGGATCAAGGTTCGCGAATGATGACAGTTTTCCCTTCGGCATCGACGCAGCATCCAGCTTCGCGGACATCGACGCGAGCCAAAACAGATATGCATCCTGACCGGCCGGCGAAGTGTCTTTATGGAGTTCGGCTGCACGAGGAACGCATTCCTTTATAAAGTCATCCCAACCATTTCCCTCGGTCGTGATCGATCGGCCTAAGGCGACCAGTGGCGAGAGGAACAACAGCGCCGGGAAACCGAACACGATCTTCCTACGCATCTCGACGACGCCGTCATCCGGTTCACGCTTGTCTGTCTCCCAACCACCGGCCGCGAGCAGTCGTTCAATGAGTTTTCTGTTCATCAGCAATCTCCACCAACGAATTCTTGCTGTCCAGGCCTTCGCGGGTATTGTATAAATCCGACAACGCCGTCAGGTCATATAAAAGAACGTAGCCGGATGGTCGCGTCCCATCGTCTCGGCCAGAATACGCTGCCACATCTTGTGACCGTTCTGAGCGTTTGTGAAAACGATGAGCCCCGAGCCGTTTGTGACATCGCCCATCATAAACGCCTTAAAGTTCCCGTTATCGCCCCAGTGCCACAGCATCTGCCGTCCCTCGTAACGCTCGAGCCCGACTCCTGTTCCCCACGAGATCGCGCCGTTTACCTTCACCTGGGGTGAGATCATATCGCGAAGCGATGCCGCTGACAGATCGAACGCGTCGCCCCGTGGCTTCAGAATTCGGCCGAGAAACAGTGCGTACTCTTTGACCGACGAGATGAGACTGCCGGCTGAATTTGGAAGCAGGAAATTCGGGAACGTCGATGCGTCCTTGTTCGAGTCGGTGAGAGCCTTGACCACGTCTTCGTGTTTCCACGATGCAACGGGCTTTTTCCACGCCTCGGCCGTCTCCATCATCTGACGGCCACGCTGCGCGCTAAAGGCCTCACTCGGACGCATCCTGCCGTTGTGGCCCCACGACATCTTGGACTCCGTAGCAGCGGACCAAAGGTACGTGCTGTTTACCATGCCGAGCGGCGAGAAAACTCGCTCCTGCATATACTCCTCAAAGCCGCGGCCGGTGATGTGCTCGAGAACGCGGAGAAGATAGTAGAAGCCCTCGCCCGAATACTGGAATCCTTCGCCGGGTTTGAACGCGAACTCCAGTTTGTCGGTCCGGGCAAAGCGCCAATTCTGCAGTCCCGACGAATGGCTCAGCGCATGCCGAGCGGTGATCAACTTTGCATTCTCGCCTTCAGGCAGGTCCGGGTACGGCAGATAGTTCGCCAACGGCCGGTCAATGTCGATCAGCTTCTCATCCCGCATTCGCAGGATCGCGTATGCCAGCACCGGCTTCGATAGCGAAGCGGCCGCGAACAACGTATCGGCGCTAACGGCGGTCGTCTCGCCTGCCTTCGTAACGCCAAACCCTTGGGACCACGCGAGCTTGCCGTCCTTCAAGGTCGCAATCGCCAACCCCGCCACGTTCGCCCATTCCATCAGTTCAGGCAAACGCTTGAGAAAGGCCGCCGAAAGACCGGAAGTCTCTGTTTTTTTCACCTGCGGACGGACAACCCGCGGTGCCGCGGCAACGGCTGCTGTCACTCCTGCGATAAAGGTTCGTCTTGATGTGCCATTCGCCATAACGTACCTCAATTGGAAGCCGGCTGAGCCGCCGGACTTACGATCGCCGCAAGTTCGGCAAGCAGCCGTGCGGGCGGCTTGCCGCCAAAGATCTGCGGTGCGCTTGAGTTGACCTGTACAGCAATCGCGATCTTCTTTTCCGGGAAGTACATCATGTCGGTCATATAGCCCGGGAAGAATCCGCTGTGTCCGTAGCTGAGCCCTGCCGCGGTCGGCCGGATGATCACACCGAGCCCGTACTTCACATTCGGCCCGAGCTTCGCCGGAACACCGTCGACCATCAACGCCACCATCGACGGGTCGAACGCTTTCCCCTCATACATCACCTTCGCCCATCGAGCTAGGTCCTCGCCCGTCGAGGCCCAGCCGCCGCCAGTCCATTCGAGCTGCGGATTTACGATGAACTTACCGTTCTCGATCATCGCGTCCTTTCCGCCGAACGGATTGTTCGGCCCGGCGTATCCCTGCACGACACCTTTCAATTCCGGCCCGGTCTGCGGAATGGTATTGCGAAACTTGAATCGTTTGATAAATCGGCGGTCTGCTTCGCCGTAGAACTGCTGGCCGGATACCTTCTCCAAGATCATTCCAAGCACGATGTAGTTAGTGTCCGAATACTCCCAACCCTTGCCTGCCTCGAATGGAGCGGGAGCGTCAAAAAGATACGCGAGCCGGTCCTCCGGCGTCCAAACCTTAAAAGGGTTCGCCGTGAGAAAATCGGTGAACTCTTTCTTGAATTCGTAGCGAACAAGGCCGCTGGTATGGTTCATCAATTGGCGAACGGTTATGTCCTTCGCGTTCGAAACACGTGCGAACCAAGGTTCCTTCCCGAAGAACTTTTCGATCTTGTCGTCGAGGCTCAACTGGCCGTTCTTCACCATCTGCATCGCCATCGCCGCCGCGAACGTCTTGCCCGTACTGCCCGCCAGCATCCGGTCCGTCGACTTCATCGGCGTCTTAGCGTCACGGTCGGAATAGCCAACCGCCAACCCGAACGCCTCGCCGTCTGCCAGCACGACGCCGAGCGTCGCACCCGGGAACTTTCCAGCCTTGTGCCATTCATCGAGCTTCATCTGAATCTCTTTCTTAAGGACATTGGTGCCCGTTGCAATGACAGGCTTTTGCCCGAAAACGGTTGAGACGGCAAAGACAAAAACGCTAAAAAATACGAGGCGAACAGTTTTCTTCATATTCAGTTTCTACGGCCGATGATCGGCCAACGTTTCACGACCTGGACGATCAAGCAGAGTTCAATTCCCCGGCGCTGTTGCCGGTAGCCGCTCAATAAGCTTTGCGAATCGTGGATCAGACCGCAGATCCGCAAGGTCCGCATCGGTCGTCATCGTGTTTCGATTCGCAAATCCTTCATCGACAGCCTTCCCAAGCATCTCAAAAGCCTTGTCCGCATTCTTCAGCCGAGCGTATGCGCAGGCCATGTTGTAATAGGCAACGCCGCGCGTATTTGCACCCGGCGGGATTCCCGCACTGAATGCCTGCTCATAGGTCCGGATCGCATCCTCGTTGCGGTTTAAATTCAATTGCGAAAATGCGAGTTGTCCGTAGACCAGACTGTTGCGATATCCGTTCTCGATCGCTTTAGCGAGATGCGGGATAGCCTCTTCATATCTCCGTTGCGCAAACCGAACCTGTCCCAGACCAGCTGGGATCGCTGCATGATCTGGCGAGATCCGTTGAGCTGACTCAAGCGCCGCCGCCGCCTCATCAAACTTGCGCAGCGAATTCAACGCCCGCCCGCGCATCACGTATGCCTGAGCATCGTTCGGATGATCGGCAATGTAAGCCCCCAGCAGGTCCGCGGTTTTCTGGAAATCGCTGCCATAGGTCTGCGCCACGATCTCGCGTGCAGGAGACTTTTCCCACGATGGCTGCGGCACCGGCTGGAGGTGGGTCTTCCAGAAGTCGAGCGTCTGCATCACGACGCGTCGCGACGCATCGTTGTCCTGGAACGCGTCAAAGGCGTGGAGCAAATCGGCAGCGAATACGAGTGTCCACGGAGCCCGTGCCTCTGACACTCGCTGCCAAATCGAGCGCGACTGCTGTCCGAATCCGCCTTGCAGATCACCCTCCGCCAGGATGTATAAAACCGGAAGGTCTCTGCGGATCGGCGTTTCAGCCGTCGGCGTCGCGCCATAGTAGAGCGCCGCTGCCTTTATCCCCTTCGACACTCTTTCGCTCATCAAGTACACGATCGACTGTGTCGTATTCGCGCTCGCGGCATAAACCCCAAGGCGAGCCGAATCGATCCCATGCGTCGCCCCTTCGCGTTCGAGAAACGAAAATAACCCACGAAGACTATCCTGGATCCGAGTCCCGTCCGCGTCCATCGAGATCCCGACCATTCCATGCGCCGCAACCAGCCGCGGCCATGAACTGTAGATGCCCCATTCTTTAATCTTTCCCGCAGGCGTGTCGCCGATGGCGTTCAGGAAGATGACCGCCGGCCGCTTCTCACCGGCCTTTATTCCGACTGGAGAATAAATGTCGATCCCAAGCGTCGAACGTTCGTCCTTTAGGTACGTGACGTCTTTCTTCACCTGGACGTTCTTAGTCGCGGGCGAATCGAGCACAACGCCCCACTTTGTCGGACTCAGGTCAGATGTCGATTGTGCAGCGGCAGACGCTCCAAGAAGGGCGGTTATTATGATGACGAATAAGTCTCTTTTCATCTCTCTGTCTCCAAAACAATGTCGAAAACCACCTGCTCGAATGACTGGCCGTTCACCCTTCGCTTTTCGATCGCCATTGCCAGAGACGAGTGAAAAAGCGTATCGACATCCTGCTTCTCGTCACCCTTAAAGAACAGTTCGCTGACGAGCCGCTTATGTGACGCGGCTTGCGCAATGAAATGTATATGCGGAGATCGCCAGAAATTCGGACCCGGCGAATACGGCACAGGATGGACTGATTCGAACTCGTAGCTTCCGTTCTCGTCAGTAATCAGCCGTGCCCGATTCTTGAAATCGCCGTTGCCCTTTGAGTAATCCTTTGTCTGGTTATCGACCTGCCACAGATCCAATGACGCTCCTGCGATCGGCTTCTTTGTCGCGAACGACCAAACGCGTCCTGTCACGATCAGCACCGTCCCCGGCTCGAACGGCGGCGTCATTTTCGCCCGATACGGAGCGCCTGATCGATAAAACGGCCCGAGATCGCGAGACACGGTCGGCTTAAGGTCGCCGATCTTCTTGTCGTCAGCGACGAATGATCCGAACATCTCTTCGGCTACATCGGCGTCATGGCTTCGCGGGGTCGGGAGTGCGTCGCTGCGAAGAATGAGGCCAGCGGCACCCGCCGCCGCAAGACCGAGAGCAGAGTTCTTGATAAAGCTTCGTCGTTCCATACTTCGACTCCTAATGTCGCGGCAACCGGCGGACAGCCTCATTTGCAGCTTGTAAGTAGATCGCGTTCGTATTCAGCTGATGCTCGCGAAGACATGCCTCGGTAAATTTGATCGAGTGTTCTTCGTTTGACGAAACTGCACGCTCGACAAGATCGTCTTTCGCATCCATCGTCGCCGCTTTCCTCGGCGGCAACTCACTGCCGCTTATCGCGACCATCGCGGCTGCGGTCTGCCAGCCGTATCTGAGGACACGCGTTGTTGTGCCCGGACTCAGGAAGGGAGTAAGCGAACGAATGCCGGATGTCACCGTGACCGCGTGGAGCAGGTTCAGGTCGTTGCGGTCGGTCGCACGCTGGACATAGATGCGGGCAAACGTCTCTGTAAGTTTTGAGAGTAGAGCGTCCGAGCCGCCCGTGATCTCGATCTGATCGATGACATCCGCGAAGTCGCTAAAATCGTTCAGTGACCGCAACTGCTCCATGATCGATCCCCGCCGACGCCTTTCCTCGGGCAGGATCGGAATTCGTTCAACCGCATCCGCGATGCTTAGATGATCTGCGTTCCGGCGACCGCCCGGTTCGGGCAGCGGCTGATAAAAGGCGGCCCAATACCCGAGACCCTCGGCCAGCTCGTCGAGCCGCGGCGCCGTCTCTCGTCGCGAAAGGCTGCGGACTGCGTGACACGTTCTTATCACGCCATGACCCGCGGCGGCCGACAGGCCGGGAGCCAATACCTCCGACCATTTTCCGACTGTCACTTTCCACCCGGTCTCTTTTAGCTCTCGCTGAAAAAACGTTGTCCAATCGAGGTTGCGCTCGTTACTCCCGAGGGCTTCCTTCCAGTTGGAAGGATCGATCTTCGCGACCGAGCTGGGATGCCGGGCTCCGAACCGCCGACTGTATTTCTCGACAAACGGGATCAAAAGCTCAGGCCGTCCCAGCGTCACGAGTGACTCGACCGCCATCGGTGCATGGTTTCCCAGCGGTGCGAGTTTCGAGATCAGCATCAACGCCTCGTCGATCGCGTCCGATGTCGCCAGCGAGGTCGCCGCTATTTCCGGCCTGATCCCGCATCCGCTCAATGCGGACGGCAATACCGCCCCGACGGCGAAGGCCGAAGCTGTTTGAATAAATTCGCGTCTCTCCAACATTGCGTTTACCTCGGCGGCATATTCTGCGCAGGCTTTATCTCGCCGCGATGGCACGTGGTGCAGTTGATCGCCGGCTGTTCGCTCTTCAGGTTCTTCACGCTCTTCAAAAGTTCGCCGTTGATCCGCCCGACCATTGCCGACATATCCCGGGCGATCTGCTTCTGCGGCTTATCTTCCGATTCCCACTTTTCCGGCACGTGACAATGAGTGCAGTTGACGCCGAGTGAACGGGCAAACCCCATCTCCATCACCGCGAGAACGCGTGCCGCCGGCGAACCTTTGAACATCGGAAGTTGAATGTTCTTAAAAACCGTCTCCGCCGGCTCCCTTTCCTTGCCCTTGATCTGCTCGCGGAGCTTTGCAAGCGCCGCCGCTTGATCGAATACCGCCGGAGTCGGAACGACCTGAGCTTCCACGACCGGCAGAGGCGAATGCTCAGTACCCGACGAAAGGAACATCGCTGTCGAAATCCCGAGAAATGCGGCCAGAGCGATCAGCTTCAGTGTGCGCTGCATACAAACCTCCTACTTCTTGCGGACATAAATAAACACTTCATTGTTTTTGCTCGATTTTCAGGATCCGGTTGATGTGCTCCATCGTGCCGAACATCGGGCCGTGCAATCCGTAGATGCGGTCGGGCTCGATCCGCCGTTCTTTCAGCCATTTGGCAAAGAACGGCATGACCGTCATCCGGTCGCGGATGGGAAACGTAGCTTCGTTGTTGAAATAGAACAGATCGCCCTGGAACAGGATCTTCTCCTTGGGCAAGTAGACGATCAGGTTCTCCGCGGTATGCGGATTTCTACCAACGCTGATGAGTTCGACGGATCGCTCCCCGTCCGAGATCGTGCGGGAGGACTCGACCACTTCAACGCTCGTGCCCGGAACGTACTTGGAATAAAAACCGCGATTTCCCGGCGTTGTAAGCACGATCGGGCGCTCAGGAGCGAAGACGCGCAGCCCACCCATGTGATCGCTGTGGGCGTGGGTGATCGCGACATACCGGATCGGTTTCGTCGGGATCGTTTGCCTGATCTTTGCAAGAAATTCCTGACTCGCCATGTCGACGTTGCCGACAGTTTCCAGCGGCGTTTCCTCTAGCGAGGGATAATTTGACGGCGCTTCGATCGCGAGAATGAAATCACGAAACTCGACGAACATCGGATAGAATCCGCCGACGCCGTAAACGAAGAAAACACCCTTCGCGACTTCCTTCACTTCGCCCGGAGCCGCGATGAATCCTGCCATATCGTCAGGGACCTCGAGCATCGCATCGGCTTCAGTCGAATCGACAAGGACCTTGTCGTATCGAATGCTCCGCCAAACATTCCCGTTGATCTTTATCGTTTGAGCAGCGGGAAAGAAACCGAGCTGATCGTGCGGGCGATAGTCCTCGAACACGTACTCGACCATGGACTTGCCTAGCGCCGGGATATCGGAAACGAAGTCGTACTTGGAAAGGAGCGAAGTCTTGTTGTGGACGTACAGTGAGACAGGGATCTTCGCGTTTGGAAGCGTCAGCGTAACAACCTGATGGTCGCCGTCACTACGCACGCTAGCCTGTGACGCGTTCGCAAGCACTTCTGATAGAAACGCATGTGGTATTCGCCTCGCGTCCTGATCCCGGTCAGCCGAAGGGAAACGAACAGCGGCCGCCGACGCAGACCTCGTTCCGAAATCGGCGACGACTCGACGCGTTTCGGTAAAGAAGAAACGGCGAAACCGGGTGGTCCCATCGCCCCGAGCCGTCTTCAATTCGTAAGCCAACCTCCGCCCGTCATTGAATACCGCGAGCCGCTCCTCGTGCGGATTGTTCGACGGCCGTTCCGGATCGTCAGCCTGTCCAGATGCGGTTCCATTCTCGAACCCCTTCGCCGAATAGTAGATCGACTTAAAGGATCGGACCTTTGCCTCGCCGCCAAGTTTGTCGATCGCCCTGGTCAGCACTTGCGCGGCTGTATCGCTCTGAGCCTGAGAAGACAGGCTTAGCAACACACATGCTGCGAATGCGGCGATCGATAACTTCATTGACCCGCTGCCTTTGGCCACTTTGCCGGATCCGGCTTCATCGCTTTTTCCTTCTCTGTACAATCGTTCCGGTCGATGGTCGATGCGCCGTTCGCGATCTTCCACACGCCCTCGATGCGAATGAGGTTGAATTGATTGATGCCGCAATGCGAGAGCGTGTCGCCGTTAAAGAAAACGTAACGTCCCCACACCATCGCCCAATCGCCGTGTACCTCGACCTTCGGGTCATACATCTCCTCGCGCATCACCTTGGTCTTGTCGGTGAACATCTTCGAGAACGCTTCACCGTTGAACGACTGATACCGCGACTTGCCGTCAGGCTGCTTGAACACCGCGGCAAGGTCCGACGTAGGCGTGTGAAGCGCGACGATGCCGGGCGGATTTGCGGCCGCCATCTCGGTAAATAGTTGATTCACGACCGCGATCGCGGCCTTCGCGTCATCGGGCTTCTGCGCCGGGACCGAGACCGCAATGCTCAACAGGAGTGCGATTCCGACCATGATTCTTATGCTTATTCTCATTCTCAAGATTGACCTCACTTAATATGTTTCTTAAACCACTGCACGGCTCGTGCATCACGATCTTTCTGGTTCGCCGACAGAACGTGATCATCTCCGGCGTAAACCAGCAGCTCGTATTTCTTTCTAAGTTTCTGCAATTCGCGGGCTAGGCTGAGCGTTTGCTGCGGGTCTACCGCTTGGTCGTTTCCGCCATGCATTATCAGTAGCGGCACATTTATCTTATCCGCCCACAAAAGAGCCGACCGTCGTTTCGCGATCTCATCTTTGCGCGCATCGTAGTCGCTCCAAAGAGATCGAAGTAGCGGCAGATACATTTCCGGACGAGCACCAATGAACTCCTGAAAATCAGTAAACGCTCCGAACGTCGCTGCCGCGTTCGCAGGAAATCCGTCTCTCATCGCCTGAAAGGCCATCGTCCCGCCACGTGATTCGCCGTAGAGGAAGATGTTTCCCGTATCGACAAAGTCCAGAGACTTCACCAACGGAATGACATTCATCAGATCGTTCAGGTCCTCGCCGCCGACCTCGTCCTTCCCCGCCGCGCCGTCGCTGCCACGATACATCGGTGCGAGCACCACAAATCCCTCTTTTGCAAGACGGTGAAACATCGGGACCAGCGCCGCGCCAATGTCGTCTCGAATGTATCCGCCGCGATTGAACACGATCAGCGGCAGCTTTCCTTTGGTCGTCTTGGGACGATAGAGAAAAGCCGACACTGTCAGCCCATCGCTCTGATATCGCAGCCTCTCAAGTACGAACTCCTTGTCACCCGCTGCGCGGTCGTATTCCGCGGCGTCATACTGCTTCTCCGGCGCTTTGATGCTGGCGAACGGCGGCATCGAATACTCGGTCTTACTTACGAGCTTTCCATTTTCTGACGGCTGTGCGAACACAAAAGAACTGACCGCAAATGCGCTCAGTGTCAGAACATAAAGCAGAGCTGGTCTCACGTACTTCAAAATCTCCTTACAGCTAAGACACGCGTGTTACTGACCTGACCCACGCGACCATCGCGCGATCGGGCTCGGTGCTTACGCGCGGGAAGTCCCATTTCCCATCACCCGTGACAACATTGTTTCCGTGATCAACGTTGGGAAGCACTCTAACGGTCAGTGCCTTGTTCTTCGACTGTGCTCGCTCGATAATTCCGCGACTCTTCTCGACCGGAACAACGATATCCTTGTCGCCCCACACGATCAGCACCGGCACTTTCACCCTTTCCCAAACGGGAACCGGATCGAAAAACAACAGCCGCAATGCACCGAGCGGCGGCAGGTCGCCGGCAAGCTGCGGCGGAAGTTCAGCCGGGCCGAACCATCGAGCGTCTTTATTGGCGATCAACTCCTGCGAAATGCCCGCCCGATCCGCCTGAAAGGGCTCGCCCGCCAGGACCTTTCGATTCATCTCGTATAGCTTCTCCCGAAGCTTCGTCGCTTTCTCGATCTCGGCTTCTGAGATCCCTTCCGAGCGCATGACGCCGGCTCGATGGTAGATGCTCTGCTCGGCGGGCGTTACGGCCGCGGCCGCACTCGCGATTACGAAGGCTACATCCTTCGACCGAACAGCCGTCAGCGGAGCGATCCACCCGCCTTGACTGTGCCCGGCGATGCCGATCTTCTTCGCGTCGATGTCGGTCCGGATTCTTAAATAGTTCAAACCCGCGATCGCATCGTCCGCCAGATCTTCCATGCTCGCCGCACGCGTGTTTCCCGTTGACTTGCCGGCACCGCGTTTGTCGTAGATGAGCGCCGCGATACCCGCTTCGGCAAATCGCCGGGCCCATGACCGATAGCCCGAGCGCTCGTTCGGTGAGCTGCCATGAGTAATAACAACAGCCGGAACCTTTCCCCCGCCGATCGGCATCAACAGCGTTCCGGAAAGCTCGACGTCGCCGTTAAGAAACTTAACTTCCTCTTCGCGAAACTTTGCAGATTCACGTGAAGATCGTTTCATCTCGAACGTCCCCGTCACGCCGAGCCCACTCCAGCTACCAGAAAACCTGTCGCCATCGACCACACCGTCGAAGATCACCGGCGGCCTGCCGTTCGGTTGAACCTTTTCAAGCCGCACTTTCGAACCGTCCACGAAGAGCGGAAAGGCGACGTCAACGACGCCTAGATCGACAAAATCGACTGTCGCAGAAGCCGGTTCGATGTGAGCATTAACACGCCACGTCTTTCCCTCGCGTGACACCGCACCTTCCCAGAATCCGACGGCGCTTGCACTCTTCGACGGAAGCTTAAGCCGTGCCCATTGCGAGACATCGAACTTCAGATCGCGTATCGAGTTTCCTTCGAGCAGCTTTTGCTTCAGCGAACCGTCGGCGAGCGTTGCAGGAAAATGCGTTGACGGAACACCGGCCTGCATGAACACCGCGGCCAAGCGAACGTTGCTGCCTTTCACAGCGAGCTTGTATTCGACCTCGGTCGTGTTGCCCATGTTGTTGTTGCTCGCGACCCAGCCGTTCTTCGCGAGATACGCATTCATCACAGACTGCCTTTCCGCGTTCACCGTCCGCTCGCGCACTTCCCACACAAAATCGTTCTGCGGCTGCCACAACTTTTTCTCGTCCTGCTTGTAAACGATCCGCCCGAGCGCCGCCGATGCGTGGATCACCGAAACGTCGCTGCTCGAACCATCGTTCAGATAAACGTGGCTCCAGCCCTGCTTCGTGCCGCGCATCGCGAGGTAGATATGCGCTCCATCGGTCTTCACCCACATCGTGACGCTGTTCGCAAGATCATGTCGGGCACTGTCCGCCCACTCCTGCGCTTCGACCTTTCCGTCGACCAGAATTGCTTTTCCGAACGGCACATTGACCGGCTCCTGCGCCGCTACAACTGCGGCGAAGAAACCGGACAAGATCGTCAGTAGAACGAAACGAAAAAACATCACCTATTGTCCTGCTGCCGGCTTGGGCTCGATGTGCGATCCCGCGATCTTCGGCGCGATCTCGTCGAGCCAGCCGTTCAGTTCTGTCTGCGTATAGTACTTGCCCTTGAGCATTACACCCGCGCGATCATACGTCGCCGCGATGTCATCAAGCGGATTCTTATTCAATAGAATGAGGTCACCGGCCTTACCTTTCTCGACCGTGCCGGCTTTCGAAAGCGATCCGAGAAACTCATGCGGATTCCGCGTACCGGCCGCTAGAGCTGCGTAGTTGCCGATGCCCGCGTCGCGAAGAGCTTTGAGTTCGTGATGCATCGCAAAACCGTATAACCACAGAAACTCGGGCGTATCCGATCCGGCCATCAGCTTGCCGCCGTTGTCGTGGATCGCCTTGATCAGCTTGTTCCTTGCGTCGATCCACTTCAGCTTCCGCTCGGCAGAGACTTGCGTGATCAGCGATGCACGCTTATACCAATTCAACCATTGGTCCTGCACCTTCTTCGGATAGAACCTGAAATCCGGCTGTGCCCGGATCGACTCTTCGGTTCGCGGAAGAGCGAACGTGTTCTTGAAAAAGTGCTGCGTTGGATTCGAAAAAGGATTCGCCTCGACCGACATCTTTGCCACGCGAGCGATCTTTGCTTCGTCGATAAAGTCGATGCTCTCCCAGTTCTTCGGATTCGACATATAGAGGTCCGAAACCGAACCCTTCATCGGCGCGTCGTCGCGGAGGATCTGCTCCATGTAACCGTCGAGGTGTTCGATCTGCTGTTTCGCCTTCCACGCACGCGGCGCCGTTACATACTCGCGATCGGCGTGACCGACCATTCGAATGCCAACCTTTGCCGCTTCATCGACGGCCGCTTCATAGATGGCGGGCGGAACGAACGTCGTTACCTTGATGAAGTCGTACCCGGCCGCCTTCGATTTCCTCACTGCCTCGCGCGCTTCTTCTTCGGTCTTCACGACAAAATTATTCCCCTGCTCACGTCCCGTCAGATGCGGCGACGCGACCCAGATCGTCGGCGCCGTGATCTCGCCCTTTGCCGACTGTGCACGATACTTCAGCAGCTCCGGAGTGCCGATCATAAACCTGATCGTCGTCACGCCGTTCGCAACCATCACGCGCAGCTCGTCGGGCGCGATCGAATCGGGATAGTCATCCGCATCCGACAGCAAGTGCGTATGCATATCGACGAGCCCCGGTATCAAATACTTGCCCGTGCCATCGACCCGGATCGCACCGCGCGGCACCTTCACTTTCTTCGCATCACCGATCTCGGTGATCACACCGTCCTTCACGATCACTGTCTGATTCGCCAAGATCCGTTCGCGGTCCATCGGGACCACGTTCACGCCAACGAACGCGGTCGTCTGCGCGAACGCTGCCGCCGCCAAAATTGTCACCAAAACTGTCAGTATCAGGGGTTTTGTCATAATTAGTTGCTCGCTGCCTTTATCTCGGAAAGGTCTTTGTCTGCATTCTGCCAAACGGCTAATAGTTTCTTCTTCGCTTCGTTCGTTCCGGCTGCGTCACCCGCCGCCGCCGCACTCTTCGCGATCCCGATATACGCGAAGCCGGAGTTCGGCCTCGTGACCAGGATCTTTTCATAAGCCGCAGCCGCCTCCGGGAACTTACCGGCCCGAACGTATGCCTCGCCCAAACTTTCGAGTACAGGCCGCGTATAGTGCGGCGGTTCCCAGTATCCGAGATCGCGTTCCTTCAAAACCGCTTCGTTCAGCAGTTTCTCAGCCTCGGAAGGCTCACCGCGAATACTGGCGAACGAGCCGCGAAGGTCGAGGGTGTGGACCGCCAGTACGCGTCCGGCGTGTCCGGCATACCAATCGGACGCGTTCGGGCTTCGGGCGGCGGCCAATTCTTCGGCGGCCTTCTGAAGCTGCGCAAGCGCTGTATCGGCCGCGGTCGCGTCATTCGCAGCGACCGCCTTCATACCTTTCAGATATCCGAGAATTCCCCTGCGATAGGTCGCCGCGGGCGATGCATCCTGCAACTCGGACAAACTCGCGATCGCTTCGTCCCACTTGCCGAACCTCATCTGCAATCGCGTCAGCGCGGTGTGCCCGCCGTACAAAAGGTAACCGAGCCCCGTAGCTTTCAACCGCTGGTCACTGCCATCGACTTCGCCGAGCATCCGCGCATATCTCTCAGCTTCTTTATATCTACCTTGCTCCGCCGAGTTCGCCACCAGGTAGTCGAGATTGTGCGTGTAGTTCCAGTTGTTGATCGGGTGGATCTTGTTCTCGCGCATATACCGCTCGTCGAACGCGAGCGACGCGAGAAACGCTTCGCGTGCCTTGTCGTACATCCCAAGCCGGTAGTAAATGTGTCCCGGCATGTGAAGCATGTGTCCCGAATTTGGCGCGAGCTTTGTTAGCTTCTCGGCGCTTTCGAGAGCCTCGGCGGCACGCGGGCCGTTCTCCGCCGCGTGGATCCAATAATGATGGACCGCGGCGTGATTCGGATGCGTCCGCAACAGATTCTGCAAGATCGCACGGCCGTACATCTTCCCGTCCCGCGGACGTCCATCCGGAAGATAGCTCGACGGAGGCGTAGAAAGGGAATTAGCTAGCAGAAGTTGTGCCTCGACCTCGTCCGGATATTTGCTGATCAGCGCCTCAAGCTCCGAGATCCACGCAGGACGGCCCTTGCCCTGCTCCGCAAGCAGCTTGATGGATCGAATGTAATGCTGCTCGCGGTCGTTCGCTTTCGGCAAAAGCTCGACCGCTTTGTTCAACGCCGCTGTCCGCTCCGCTGCCATTTCCTGCGTATTCTGCGCGAGCGAATTGTAAATGCCCCACCACGCCATCGGAGCATCCGGATCTATCCTCGAAGCCTCGCGAAACGCGCGATATGCCTCCATGTCCCAGAAGGCGTGAAGCAGGTTCAAACCCTGATCGAACCATCTCTGCGCGTCGGCCGACTTGGTCGTGATCTTGATCGTCGCCGTACCGATGCCTGTCATCTTCGGCGGCGCAGGTAGCTCGGCAAAATTCGTCGCAGCCGCCGTCGGACCCCCGTGATGATGCTGCGCCACGGCGGCGAACGGCGAGACTGCGACGACTAATCCCGCGGCCAGTACTGCCATCAATGCACGGTCGAGTAGCATCTTCTTATTTGTCGTCCCCCGGCGTCCGTGTCGAGGTCACGCTTGTCATCTTCCACTTACCGGCGATTTTGCGAAGCGTCGTGCTCCACGCGAATACTTCGATCTTTTCCTTCCCGCCGTCGTTCTTATCCAACAGCCGAACTTTCTTATGCACAAGCACGTACGCCATCGAGCCGTCGTCGGAGACACGGATGACAGGCGGCGTGATGTCGTCCCACTCGACAAACGTCGACGCGTCAAAATACGCCTGCATTCGCCGTCGGCCGTCTTCGCGGCTGGGCGAGGTGATGGTGCCATTGCCGAGATTGAAATACTCGTCCGCGAAGTTCGAATAGATCACCGCCGCGTCGCGGTTGAAATGTGCCGCCCGGTCACGATAGTGCATTCGCAGAAGTTCGTTCACGTCTTCAGTCTGTTGAGGACTCGTCATTGCACATCGAAACCCGACATGGTCGCCGACGTTCCCGGGCAAATGACTATCACGGTACGTGACTCGCATATTCACCGCTCCGCCGCCGTAGCTGCCTCCGCGTAATGCACGTCTCGTCTTGACGTCGAGAGGATTCGCTACGGGCATCGATTTTGCCGGATACTTCTGCCATTCGTCCGCGAGATACTCCCAAACATTTCCCGCCATATCATGAAGCCCATAGCCGTTCGCCGGATAGCTTCCGACCTTCGTCGCCGCCTTGATCCCGCTCTCGCCATAATTTGCTAGCATTTTGTCGGGCATTTCATCGCCCCACGGGAATGCTTTTCCTTCAAGACCGCCGCGAGCTGCATATTCCCACTCTGCTTCGGTCGGAAGCCGTTTTCCTTGTTCGGCACAGTAAGCGTTTGCCGCGTACCAGCTAACAAAAACCACCGGATGGTCCGCCTGGCCAGCAGGGAAGTCGTTACCGCTCCACTGCTGTAAATATTTCCCGTTGTGCAGCGTTACGGCGATCTTGTCCTTGCTCCACTCCGGATTCTTTTCGACAAATGCGTCGAAATTTGCGTTCGTCACTTCGGTCCGGTCTAAGTAGAAAGACCCGATCGGGACACGTTGCTTCGGCGTCTCCTCCTCGAACAACTCCGCATGTTTCACTTTGAACAACTCCATCAACTTCGGAATGTCGGCCTTATCCTGTCCCATCTCGAACGTCGCCCCGGGGATCAGCGCCATTCCCAGCGTTTTCGAGATCAGATCGGGGCCGATCTGGCCGATGCACACGACACCCAACATCAACTGCAAACTCAAGTGAGCCAGCGCCGTCCGTAATTTCCTGATGCTAATAAGCATGCGTGAACCTAGTTCGGCCTGACCGATCCCGTAGCCGCAGCAGGTATCGGATCGAACCTAAGCGGCGGGAGCGAGATCTTTATCTTGCTGACATCCTTACCATTGAGATAATCGACGATCACCTGCTGCACCTGTGCGTCCGTCAACATGCTTTCGTGACCTGCATTATCGATCACGAGATGGACGTTGCTTCGGAACGTCTTCCGTACCTCATCGGCCTGAAACGGCTGCGTGTTGTTATCGAGCACGCCGCTGACGAACAGCGTCGGAACATCGGTCTTGATTGCCGAACGATACTCGTCGCCCAGGTCAGGGCTGCCGAACGCGTCTCCCAATTCCGAAAGCGGAAAATTCACGATGTCACCGAGAATAGCCGTCGCCGCTTCGCGCTTCATCTGGGCCTTGCGCGCAGCCGTCGCTCCTGATGACGAATCCATCACCAGTGTCATCAACGAAAGTCCGCCGCCGAACTGGTTATAGCGACGCTCGGCATATCGCTTGAGCATTGAATAATCGCCTTTATCCATCGTGAAGAACCACAACGGAAAGTTAGGAAGATCATTCGTATCGCCAAGGTCGCGCATGATCAGGAATTGAAGGCCGACTCTGCCTATCTTCAACTCGACGGGCTTTTTCGTCCGCTGATCGGTTACCGTTACGACCGCAGGTTCTTTATCAAGCCTGTCGAGCACTCGTTTGAGAGTTGCGTATAGGTCCGGCATCTTTGGCCCGATGTTCGGATCGGCCGCAACCATACGACTGAGTCGCCGTATCGATTCATCCGATGTACTCGGTAACTTGTCCGTGTGGTCCGGTCCTTCCGTCCCGATCAGCACGACACGGTTGAGGTTCTTCCCGTGATATCGAATACACGCAAGCCCAAGATGTGTTCCGTAGCTAAATCCGACAAGGTTGACCTTTTGCGCACTCAGAGCTTTCCTCAGATCGTCCACATCATTCGCACTCTCGATCGAGTTGTAGGCGAGTATATCTACTCCCTGCGACTTGAAATGTTCTGCCGACTCCTTTGCCCGCTTCTTGAATTCTGCCAACGCGATCTCGCGGCTGAGAAATATATCGGCCGGCAGCGACTCGGTCGAGGCTCGTGAAAAGCTAGGCCTTGAACGCCCCACGCCTCGCTGGTCCAGCAGGATCACATCGCCGACCTCGCGGAGCTTCTGAAAGGCCTTCATATAGTCGGGAACGCGGGCGAGACCAATAGCCGACGAGCCCGGTCCGCCGTCGAGATAGACGACCGGAAACCCCGGATCGGCAGCCGTACTCTTGAATCGCACGAATGCGAGTTCGATCAAGTTCGACTTCGGATTCTTTCGATTCTCGCGAACCACCAGCCGCCCAAGTTCTCCGTCGAAAGCTTCCGCACCGGCCTGGATCTGGAAAGGTTCGAACCACAGGTCGCCTTCCTTGCGCTCGCTCGTCGGAACGGCTTGGGCATAGGAAAGATCAACGATCGCGAGAACAACGAATACAGCCCACAACGATCTTAGGATCATGGTCGTTCGAAATGAGATAGCCATCGGTTCCTTCTCCATTCACTACTAAAGCTCAATATTCCTTGAGCAAGGCAACCCGCGTCCGACATCTAATTCAGTAGGCAAATAAATCCCCAACCTCCGCCGAGTTCGCTGACCGCGAGCATCAGCTCGTTCTTGCCCTTCTTCAGCGGAAGATAGACCGCGTCGTTCTCGGGGTCGATGATGCCGAGGAACCCTGGGTCCCGAAAATACTGCGCGCTGCGTCCGCGATAAAGGATCTTGTCATTCAGAAAAACGCTCACCTCGTCGCTGTAACCCAACGAAAGCTTCTTCACCTGATCGCGGTCGGATTCGATAGTCGCCCTTGCATAGACCAACTTTGAACCCGGCTGAGGTTCTAGTCGCTTCGAAAAATCATTAGCGAACGTCACCCGCAGCCGCGGTGCCGGCCGATGACGATAGAGCACCACAAATCCCGGAGCCTCGGCCTGAATGTCCTCCCACTTGATCTCGGCGATCTCCTTTGCGGTGAGTGGCTCCTCAACCTTTCGCTCCGTCGCCTCGAACGCGGGCGACACCTTCCAACTTGTGATCGTTCCACGCGGCATCGCGGGTTCCTTCCGCTCCCAGTTAATGGGCTCGGTCGGCGTCACTTCAAAGTTCGAGAAATATGTCGCACCCGTCAGCACCGCGAGCGCCACCTTGCCTTTCTGCACGCCGCTCTTAAGATCCGTGATGACGAGCGCGGGCTTCTCCATGTCCTTCACATAGAGCTTGGCCTGCGCACCCGTCACGACCAGCCGCAGATGAAACCACTCGTCGCGCGGAATATCGACCGGCCCGATGAACCCCGGCCCGCTGTAGATCTGCCAATTAAGGCCGCCGCCGAGTACCGGCGTGTACTGCATCGCATCTGCCAAGCCCGACTTGTGTTGCCGCAAATATATCCATTCAGCATCCGCGTCGCTGTCGGCGATCCGAAATTGAATTCCAAAGAATCCGCGATTCGCAGATGTCGCGACATCCATGTCGATGATCCCGTCCCTCAGCTCAAAGTCCTTGACCGTCGCCGCACCGCCGTTGAGGTACAACGCCTTTCGCCCGAGAAAGTCAGCCGGCTTCGCTTCGGCTTCCAGGTTCCACCGCGGCGAATCCGGAGCGAGCGAAACCTTCTGACCCGCGACCGAGATCACGCCGGCGAATATCAGAAAAAGCAGACTCTTGCACATCAATTTCATCCGCTATCTCCGTATCCACCCGTACTGCGTATTCGACGGATTAACCCCGCCCGCACGGTACTTAGCCTTCAGCTTAGTCACGTAATCCGCGGGGATCGCGTTCATCTTCGCCTTTACGTCGATACCGTATACTTTGGCGGAGTTGAGTCCGAAGATCTTCTCCTTAATGGCGTCGGTCAGAGGCTTGAATCCGAACCGCTTCTGGAGATCCTCCGGCATCTGCAGACGCCTGAACGCCTCGATCTGCCATTGCGGCGAGCCCCACCAGATCGAATCGGTTCCCCACAAAACGTGATCTTCACCGAACGCGTCGATCATCAGCCCCATCATGTACGCACACAACGCCGGCTGCGTTATCACCGTCATCCCGAACGTCGTGCCGAGGTCCATATACACGTTCGTCATCCTCGGATTCCGCTTTCGCATCTCGCAAAGATCACTGACCCACGGCACGTTGCGAATCGTTTTGAATCCATCCTGCACGGCGGGCATCGCATCGCGAACTCCTTTGAGTCCCGCGTGATAGATGAGAAAATTCATGTCGGGAAAATCTTTCGCCGCCTTCTCGACGTCCTTCGGCGAGCTATGATCGATCTCCCAACCGGGCAGCGGCAGGCCCTTATGGACGCAGATGTTCTTGATGCCGACCTTCCGCGAATATTCGTAGAACGGATACGCGACCTTCTCGTCGTCCATCCACCAGCCGACGCTTCCGTCCGCGAGCGGCTGGCCCGGATAGCCCTTCCACGCCTCGGGCTTGAGCTGTTCCGCCTGGCGATGCATCTCCTCGAGATTCGGTTTGCCGAGGTCCGGCGAGAACAGTCCGTGCGCGATCAGCCGTTTAGACCGCGCAAGGCCATTGATCTCCGCCCGCGTCTCGACCATCTCGTTCGGCGTGAGAACATTCTGGTCATCTGTCTTCGCAGGCAGTCCGGTGATCACCGCCATCGACGTATCGCTGTCAAGAAACATCTCCTTGATGTAGTTCGCGAGATACAGGTCTTCCCACTTATGCTCGCGGCCCTCGAGCGACTTGTTGCCCCAATACGCGGCGGCTTCGCGATAGCCGGGTATCAGCAGCGGCGTTCGAATGATCTTCGGCGCCGCTACGTGATGCGTGTGAATATCGAAGATGAACGGTTTCTTCGGAAACTTCTCGTCGGTCGCAAGCGGCTCGAACATCTCCGCCGCCGACACGTTAAAGAACTCGCCGAACACCGAGTTCATCGCGACGAACGCCGCCGCCATTCCGCCGGTCGAAGATAGAAACACCCGCCGCGAAATTCCGAGTTGCTTCGATGTCGAATCCGCAAGCTCGTTCAGCCGATGTTCGACCTTTCGCTGTTCATCCGTCTGATCCGGCGGAGCAAACTCCTCATTCGACACGATCTGCGTCGGCACCGGCAGCAGCCGCTCATCGACCTCGCACTTCTGGATCCATCCTTTCTTCATATTCTCTACTTAGCTTGTTTCCACTCGGCGCCGGTCCATTCCCAGATGTCCTCAAGCGGTCCCACCGCTCCCCAACCGCCGAACAAGACGACTCGTTTGCGCGTCGTGTCGTATCCCATGCTAGGAACTCCTCCGCGTTCTGATGGCCCCAAAGATCTACCCTCAACCCATTGCTTGCCGTCCCACTCCCACGTGTCACCCAAAAATAGCCGGCCGATTGCTCCGCCAAAGACCACGGCCCGGCCGCGAGCGGTGTCATAACTCATCCCATGATGGTCGCGCTTCGACGGCCCCGCATCCGCCGCCTTCGACCATGACTTACCATCCCACTCCCACGTGTCGGCCAACAGTCCGGCTTCGAACGGAGCGGTCATCGTCTCATTGCCGCCGAACATCACCGTCTTGCCTCTCGTGGAGTCATAGACCATCGTGTGATGGATCCTCGCCGACGGCCCGTTCGAACTCACCAAACTCCATTTACTTCCATCCCATTCCCACGTGTCGCCGAGCAGTTTTCGGTTCGCATCAACCCCGCCAAACATCACTATTTTCTGGCGGCGACTGTCATAAACCAGCAGCGCTCCGGACCGAGCCGAAGGCCCCGCCGTGGAGACTTGCTTCCAGGCTCTCCCGTCCCATTCCCACGTATCGCCGAGCGACGTTTCCCCCACTCCGCCGAAGAGGACAACTTTCTTGCGCTTGGAGTCGTAGGCCATCCCCATCGCACCTCGGGCCGATGGGCCGGATGTGGACGCTTGCTTCCACTTCAGCCCATCCCATAGCCACGTGTCAGCTTTGGTGCCTTCGCCGCGCTTGCCGAATCCGCCAAAGAGCACGAACGCCTTTCGAGCGGAATCGTAAACAAACCCCGGCTTGTTCCTTCCTCCGGGTTCCGTCGTCACGTCAGACTGTGCGACAGCACTTCCCAGCAAGAGGGCTAGCAAAGGGCCTATTAACAGAATTCTCATGGATATACCCACTACTGAACCCTATTTGCCGTCGCTTGCAACGGTGCCGGCTTGCGAAAAGCGATCGCCGGTTCGACCGGAACCGTTCGGGTCGACTGAAGCTTTTCGCCCTTCATGAACGCGATGATCGATTCCTTTATCACCGGCGTCGAGAACCACAGATCGTCGTCGTGACTCGCACCTTCGACGATCAGATGTACGCCGTTCGGAAAGCCCTTTCTCACATCCTCGGCCCGAGCAGGCGGCGTCCGGCCGTCGAGTGTGCCGCTGATCATTAGCACCGGAACATTCGACCGCACGGGCGAGCGAAATGCCGGCCCAAGATCGTTCACCTTCCATGCAGCACAGCTATCGGCGATCAAAAAATTGAATGCATTCGCTAGCAGGGTCTTACCCTCTTCACGCCTGATCCGGGCATACCTTTCCGCCGATGCTCCTGAAGCGCAGTCCATTGAGAAGAACATCGCTGATCCCGGCAATCCGCTGACCTTCATTCCTGCAACCGTCAACGCGATCTCCTTGTAGTCGCCCTTCGACATTGCGTAATAAAGCGCAGGTATCGATCGAACAAAGCGTGCGCTTCCCAGGCTCTGTGCCGTTATGAACTGGACATCGAGTTTACTGACGCTTACCTTTTCGGGCTGTTTGGTTTGTGGGTTCACGACCTCCGCCGTCACCGGGCCTTTATCAAGCTCGGCTAGTACCTTCGTCATCAAGGCATGAACATCCGGAACCCGTGCTGAAAGCTCCGGGTCTCGCTTGGCGAGCCTCGAAACCTCCGACAACGCAGCCTCGGCATCGCTCGGTAATTTCCGTCTATCGTCGAGCCCATTGACACCGGCCATGATCGCTCGCTCGACGCTCTTCGGATGACGCTTTATGTACGCGAGTCCGAGATGCGTTCCATAGCTGATGCTCCAAAGGCTCACGCGTTCAGCGCCGAGCGCTAGCCGCAGCGACTCAATATCGTCCGCATTCTCTTCGGTGTTGTATGCGGAAAGGTCAATGCCTTCGCCCTTGAGTTGGTCGCGGCAGGCCACAGCCCGCTCGGCGAGATGCTTGATCATCTCGTCACGCAGTCCGGCGGCGGACGGTGGAAAGTCCAGCTTCTGTTTGCACCCGAGACTCGGCTTCGATTGCCCAGTCCCGCGCTGGTCGAACGCGATAACATCGCCAAACTCACGCATCGCCATGAAAAGCGAAAAACGCGTCCCCCGTGCCGCTCCGATCCCCGATCCGCCCGGCCCGCCCGCGAGATAAACGATCGGCGTCCCACGTCCGCTGCCCGTCTGTTTGAATCGGACGAACGCAAGTTCCACCTGTTTGCCGTTCGGAACCTTGCGATTCTCAGGCACCACCAGCTTGCCCATCTCGGCATCAACCTTCTCGCCGCGAGAGCTTTCGAAAACGTAGGACTCAAACGTGAGCTTTTCTTGCTGTGCCAAAACGGGCGCTGTCATGATCGCGACGATCATGAACAGTAGTCCTGTGGATCGAGTAATACCTTTCATCTCAAACTTATCTCCGCGTGAGCCGACGTGATCAATGCGGCGAACGTCGAATCAAACGCGTCCTCCTCTTCTTTGACCCCGGCCGCGAACTTATCGCGCCACGACTTCACGTCGATGTTCTTTTGAACAGCTTCGCGGACCGCAGCCAGATTCGTCGGTCCGCTGCCGAGTCGATGCGTCACTTTCGATACTTCTCTCGCAACCAGATCGAGCAGCTCGATCAATAAGCCAACATACTTCCCACTCTTCTCGGTATTCAGAACCTCGCCGTGCCCCGGGATCATCGTCTGATAATCCATCCCGCGCAATCGGCGCAAGGTGTCGGCAAACGCTGCCGGATATCCTCCGAAAAAAAACGGCACGGGATGCACGACTAGATCGCCGGTGACGATGATCTTTTCTTTCGGAAGGTAAACGATCGCATCGCCGGCGGTATTGCCTCGGCCAAGATGCATCAAGCGAACCTCTCGCCCGCCGAGATCGATCCGCATCTCCGAATCGAAGCTCAGTGTCGGCGACCGATCAACGATCGCCCTGAACTCTTCCTGGACCGGTGCGATACCGGCGATCGCCTCGGCGTACTCCTTCTTATCGCCGTCGGTCAGCAGTTTTCCGTTATTGTCCTTGCCGGCGTCGAGAATGGCTTTCAGCCGTTCGCCCCGCTTCGGAAATCGCTCAAACCAACCCGGGTTGTAGCCGGCGACCTGCTTCGCGGTCTCGGCATGGGCGACTATCGTCAGGCCGGGAAACGCATCCCAATACGAACCGTTTCCCATCGTGTGATCGAAATGCCAGTGCGTGTTCACAAGATAGCGAACGGGCTTGTTCGTCCACTGCCGGATCTGTGCGATATCCTCACGAGCTGATGAAGGCAAGTAGCACGAATCCACGACCAGCACTTCCCGGTCGCCGATAATTACGGTCGTGTTCCCCTGCGGAAACGTATCCGGCGCGTCCTTGTGTCGAATCGTGTACACTCCCTCGGCGAGTTTCGAGACGGTCCGCGATGTCGTTTTCGACGTGTCGACGGAAGCGGTCGCAACACCCGCCAAGACGCACAATTGAAATACTGTTGTTAGGATTCTCCGCATTTTGAAACGTCAGTTCGCCTTGGCCTCCGCCCCAGATACTTCAGACAAATGCTTGTGCGCAGCCGTCGTCGCGGGCATCGTTACGTAATTCCTGAAAATAAATCCGAGATGACGCGAATCGCCCGCGAAGATCTTCTGCTGGTCGGTAAGGTCTATCTTCGAACGCATCTGCTCAACGGTCTCTCCGGTTTTGTATGCGGCCTTCGATCGGTCCCGAACGGCGGTCGCGAGCCCGATCATCTTGTCGAGATACGAGTCATCCTTCATCACGGGTCCGTGCCCAGGGATATAGGTCCGAGCCCCGAGAGCTTTCAGGCGTTCGAGCGTTGCCGCATATTCAAGCGGATACGAAGTCGAGCCCAACAGCGGCACCGGATAAACCGTCAGGTCACCCGTGATCGCGACCTTCTCCGCGGGCAGATTCACAACCAGATCCGCTCCGGTATGAGCGCGTCCGAAAAACAGGATCTCGATCTTCCGTCCATCCTGCTTCAACTCCAGCCGCTCATCGACCAGCACATCCGGCAGGATGATCTCGAACTTGCTCGATTCAGCCAGATACGCGCTCACGAACTTGATGTCGCTAGCGTATCCCGCACGCTCTTCGTCCGTGATCACACCTCCTGCGATGCTTTCGCCTTTTTCGAGATTCGACTCAAGCCGCCCAACGAATCCGCGTCCGTTCTGCAGCGTCCCTTTCCGATTCGCCCCGCCGATCTCCGGCAGATCTTTCAGCGTGCTGCGATGCCCGACAAACTTCACATTCGGAAACGCCTCGCGATACACGCGGTTCCCGATGATGTGGTCCTCGTGCCAGTGAGTGTTGATGACGTGTGAGACGGGTTTGTCGGTGATCTCGCGAAGCGCGGCGAGTACCTCCCGCGTATATTCGCTCGTGAGGTTCGCGTCCACGACGATCACGCTCTGCTTGCCGACAATGAAGACGTTGTTCGCGTTAAACCAAAACGAAGCAGGCTCGCGACGGATTGCCGCGTAAACACCCTCGCCGACCTTGTGGACATCGAAAGAGCGCTCTTTCGCCTGCTGCGGAAATGCACACAGCGTCGCTAATGCAAAGAAAACGATCGCACCGGCCTTAGAGAGCATACTGGTAGGTGTACTACTGACCCGCTCGTATCTTTGTTCATAAGTTTTTGTGAGTCCGTAGTGATGAGCGGCACAAAAGCAGTGACGAATCGCGCGCGAAAAAGGCGGCAGACGGATAACCCGCCTACCGCCCTATATTTTCTACAAGAAAAGGCCTATTTCCGACGCGGAAGCTTTGCGTCCATCATCGCCGCCTGATAGGCAAATGCCGCGATGATCGTCGAAGCCTGTTTCATATCTTCGGCCTGAATCCGGTCGAAATTGTCCTGATTCGAATGATGCGTGCGGCTGCCGTATTCGACCTCATCCTGAATGAACTGAAACCCCGGCAATCCGATCCCCGCGAACGGCAGATGGTCCGTTCCGCCCGTATTCGAAAGCGTGAGCGTTTTTGCCCCGAGGTCGCCGAACGGGCTCAGCCACGATTCGAATAATGGCTTGATATTCGCGTTGCCCTGCAGATAAACGCCGCGGATCTTGCCGGTTCCGTTATCAAGGTTGAAATAGCCCGAGAGCTTATCATAGTCCGGACCTTTCACAAGCGCTCCGTTCTTCATCTCGCCGAAATGCTGTTTCACGTAGGCCGTCGATCCGAGCAGCCCTTGTTCCTCGCCGCTCCATAACGCCACGCGGATCGTCCGCTTTGGCTTCAAGCCGGATGCAACTATGATCCGGGCCGCTTCCATAACGGCGGCGCTGCCGGCTCCGTTGTCCGTCGCTCCGGTCGAACTGTGCCACGAATCGAGATGCGCTCCCAGCATGACCACCTCGTCCTTCAGCACCGGATCGGTTCCGGGGATCTCCGCGATGGTGTTGTACTGCATCGGGTCGCTGTCGAAATACTGAGCGTCGATATCGACCGTCATTTGCGGCTTCGCTCCGTTTCTTACCATTCGGACGATGCGGTTGTAATCTTCGGTCGCCATCGTCAACTGCGGCAGCATATTGGATTCGTATTTCTTGTTATGTGGCTGGAATGCGGGTGATTCGACGATGTCCGAGATCGACTTGATCTCGGTCGGCATCGGGTGCGCGACGTTCGCTCCTTGCACGAACAGCGTACCGCCCGAGCCTTCGCCGCTGCTATACACAACGACGGCAGCTCCTTCCTTCTGAAGAAACTTTGTCTTCTCAACGTTCTTGTTAAAACCGTCGACGAACTGCTTGATGACCGCGGCCGGCGGCAGACCCGATCCGTCCGACTCGCCCGGCATCGGAGCCTCTGCCATCTTCGCAAGCTCTTCGTCGCTGTATCGCTTCGAGAGCGCTTTGTCGATCGCGGCCAGCGGCCGGACGCCCGAAAGAAACACGATCTTCCCCGCAAGCTGTCCTTGATACTTGGCAAGTTCGGCTTCGCTATTCCCTTCGAGCACGACCACCTCGCTCGTTACAGCACCTTTCGTTGACGGCGACCACGCGTTCGGAAATGCAATGACCGGGACGTACTGCGGATCGTTCACCACCGCCGTGAACTTACGCAACGCCCAGCCGCGTCCAAACGGGCCCCACGATTCCAAACGGGCGTTCTGCATTCCCCATTCCTTCATCTTGTCGCGGGTCCATTCGTTCGCCTGTTTCATACCCGGCGATCCCGTGAGCCGTCCGCCGATGTTGTCCGTCAGGTACGAAAGCGTTCGCATGTACTGCGAGCGGTTCATCCCTTCGTCGCGGATCTTGTCGATCGCGTCCTTCGGTGCCGAATAGAGCGCCGGAGCGGTCTGCGCGACCACGCCCTGAAGCGCGAACGCCAGCAGTAGAGCGCCGGCGGTAAATTGTTTTCTCAACATAAATAAATATCTCCGTAATTAGATACGGACTAATTACGGAGCATCTGCCAAAATTGTTCCAGGCCGCTTATTGTCGTACCCACGTAAGGTTGAAAGTCGCCCCTTTCCAGTTGACCTCCTTCACGCGATTGCCATCCATGATGAAACAGGCCTCGCCAAAGAAACGATAGTCGAAAAAGCAATTCGGCTTGACCGAGTACATCTTTATATCGCTTGAGAACAGCGACCCGCCGCGGTTCACGATCTCGATCTCGCTGCCATTCGCGGCCTTGTATTTGCCGGTAAACTTGCTCAGATCGGGATTTGCGGCCGGATCGAACTTTGGAACGGTGACGTTGACGACCGCCGGCTCGCGGCCCTCCAAAATGTCCTTCAATGCCGCTTGAACGATGTCCACGGCCCCTGACCCGACATTCGACGTCATCGCGAATCCGTAAGTCTTGTCCGCCTTTATCTCCACATAAGCCCGATGCCCGTTCGTGCTTCCGCTCGCCGAGAAAACTCCATCGCGGACCCATGCGGTCTTCGCCGTCTCGCCGTATTTCCCTTCGATCATCGCCATGCCGAACCGGTGAACGTCTGCCGCCGTGCCGTAAACCGATCCCGCGCCGACAAGGAACGAATAATCTTTCAGCGCCGCGTTCGTGAATCCGCTGCCATCGAGCATATAGTCCTGCGCTCGTCGCTCCATGATCGCCCCGCCGACGAAATCGACCGAATCCTTCATCCCCGCCGGATCGAAAACGTACTGCTTCAACAACTGTGCGTACGGCTTGCCCGACGCGATCTCGAGCACACGAGCGAGCACCGCAAATCCGCCCGAGCTATATAGCCGCTGCGTCCCGGGCTCGAACGCGAGCTTCGACTGCTTCACCTTCTCGATCATCTCGGTCGACGTGACCGGCACCGACTCCATCTCCGGCGGCATCACGCGATGAAGAATACCGGAGCGATGCTGGTGGATCATGTCGATCGTGATCTTGTCGCCGCTCGGAAAATCGGCTATGTATTTCGACAGCGGATCTTCAAGCTTGATCTTGCCCTCTTCGACCAGCCGCAGCAGGATCACCGACGTCATCGGTTTCGTGATCGAAGCGATGCCGATCCGCGTATTCGGCGCGTTCGGTATCTTGAAGTCTGCATTAGCGAACCCGAACGCCTTGTCGTAGATGATCTTCCCGTTCTCCGACGCCGTAACCTGCCCCGAGAAATGTCCCGATGCCGCTAGCCCCGACACAAGCTTGTCGATCTTCGCCGCCTTCTGGCCGGAGACGACCGCAACAGCACCAAGCACCAAAACAACGACCGCGAAACGAAACGATCTCATCACCGACCTCCTTCGCCGCCTAATCTACACGACGAGCGGCGTAAAGACCCATAAAAATATGCCGATACTTGCCCTGCTTGTCTTTAACGAAAAGGATTTGCCCCTGCTCGTACGAATATTCGTCCTCGCCGGTTCTCGTCATCGCGAATTCCTTGCCTTCAGTCGCGACCCACAGCTTGCTGTCTTTGATCCTGACGTCCCACGCCTGCGGAGCGTGCGTGTATTTGCCGACATACTCCAATAGCTTCTCCGCGCTGTCCGCCGTCACGACCGCTTCCTGTTGCTGCATCGAACTCGCCGGCAAGAGGATCGCATTCGCCGCGTTTCGCGACTTCGGCATCGTCTGGCCGTTGCTGTTGGTCAAAAGGATCACGGCAGCTTTCTGTTGCGGGGCGAAGAAGATGTAAGCGCCGTATCCGCGAGACACGCCGCCATGCGATATCGTCGGCACGCCGTTCACATCGAATCCCATCACGCCGTATCCATAGAAAACCTTCTCCGGCCCGGGAAGATAAAACTGCGGCTTCGTCAGGTTCTCGACCACCGACGCCGCGATGGCTTGCTTCCCGTCGATCTTCCCGCCGTTGAGCATCGCGATCGCCCAACGCGAAAGATCGTTGACGCTCGAGAATATCGAACCGCCCGGATAGATCGCCGCATTATTCGCGGCGGGGCGATTCACCGAATGTTGAGCACCCTGCCGGTTATGCCCGAGCGCGAGCGGATACGTCATCGCCTCACGCGGACGGAAGAAACTCCGCTTCATCCCGAGCGGCTGAAACAGCAGCTCAGTCATCGCATCGGCATACGGCTTGCCGTGGACCTTCTCGACGGCCAACCCGGCGAGCCAACAATTCGCACTCGAATATGAGTAGATCGTGTTCGGGTCAGTAAAGAACGCGTCGTCCTTCCACCCCGCGATGTTCAGCGCCAGCGCTCCGTCGTCGTCGCTCACCACCGGCGTCGGCATATCACGCAGCCCCGAAGACTGGCTCAACATCTGATGAGCGGTCAGCTTCGCAACGCGCGGCGGCAAGCTCGATACATACGTCGACATCGGCGCGTCAAACTTCGTCTTGCCCGCCGCCGCAAGCTGAGCAAACGCGGCAGCCGTAAACATCTTCGTCGTCGACCCGATACGAAACAGCGTCTCCGCCGTCACCGCCGATCCGCCCTCGACGCTCGTCAGGCCGAAGCCCTTCGCGTACGTCACACGGTCGCCCTCGATCACCGCGATCGCCGCGCCCGGCGTTCCCGTTGCGGCAAGCTCATCGGTTATCGCCTTCTCTAGCGCATCAAAACGCTGACCAACGGCACCCACCGACAAAAGGATAACGATAAGAACAGCTCGGAACATGAATTTCTCTCTTATTTCGTGTGTTTCGTGGACAGCTCTGAAGAATTCCTCCACGAAATTCACGAGACATGGCAGGAGGAGGTCAAGACGAAAAGGAGGCCGCCTTTTGCAGACAGCCTCTCATGATTTGTTTGATTGCTTTTTCAACGGGGTTTTATGTATATGACCCTACGCACGTCGAATGTTTAATTGTTTCATCTTGGTGCAAAGAGTGCTGGTCTTCATATTGAGCAGTTTGGCAGCACGATTCTGCCGTCCGCCGGACATTTCCAATGCCGATTCGATCAGTTGGATCTCGAACCGGGCGACATTCTCATAGAAGTCGATCCCCTTTTCCGGGTCGATGTTCACTGGCATCGTTCGAAGCGAAGCTTCGTGCAATAGCGAACGAACTAGCGACCTCAAGGCATCCATCTTATCTATGTACTCCGTACTACTTCTGGGTGCGAAAATATGGGTTGCCATACGTACTACCTAATTCGAAGGCAATCCTAACCGTTTGCCTTGTTATGTGCCCGCCACGGCTATTCCATCGGGCCCGTTGCCCGTCACGACCCGGCCCGTGACCTCGCCGGATTCGAGATTTACCTTGAGTACCGCATCGGGCTGCACGACTGTGATGTAGGCCGTCTTGCCGTCCGCCGAGAAGGCGATTCCGAGCGGTACGCTCTCAAGCTTGATCCTTTTAGTTTCCTTACGCGTCGCGACATCGATGATCACAAGGTCTTTTGTGGGCAGCATCGTGCAGACGACCGTCTTTCCATCGGGAGTAAATCTTACGCGGTATGGACGGCCCTTGGTATCGATCTTCGCGACCGACTTATACGTCACCGCGTCCACCACCTCGACCTGTCCGTCGACGTTCAGCCCCGTCCAAACTTCCTTGCCGTCCGGCGAGATATCTACCGCCTCAGGCTGCTTGCCGACCGCGACGTGCGTGATCTTCGATTGACCGGGATTCCCCGCACCGTTCGCAAATTCAAATATCGTTACCGAATCAGACCCGATGTTGGCCGTCGTAAACTTCTTATGATCTGCGGTCCCCGCGACCATGTGCGTGCCGTTCTGGCCGCTGCCCATCATCCAGTCGATCTTGCCCGACGCCGTGTCGATACGGCCGATCATCCGGTTCGCCTCCGCCGAAAAGTAGAGCTTGGTCCCGATCAGCTGCAGCCCGTGCGGCCGGATTATCGGCAGCAGATCGACACGCTTCAACTCCTTCGCCGACGCGATATCAATAATAGAGATGGAATTTCCGGGCTGTTGGTTACCGTAATTTGCCACATAGGCCGTCTTCCCGTCCGCCGACAAAACAACCTCATGCGGCCCGTCGCCAACCGGCACCTTGCCCGTCACCGTCATTGTCGCCGGATCGATGATCGCCATGTTCGCCTCAGCCTTGTTCAACGCCACCAGCACAGGCTTCGTCTGCCCAATGACGATCACATAGCTCTTGAACACGAACATTATCCCAACGACCGTAAAGGCCACGATGTTTCCAATTCTCTTCATATAACGCGTCCGTAAAGGGGTGGTTTGACCGTATCGTAATTATGGTCACAGATTTTTGAATAAAATACGAGTTTGTGACGAAAGGCTGTCACACGTGACGAGCGGTTGAATTCAGGTCAGAACAGCGAGCGATAGCGGCCGGGTTGGCG
>Ga0307505_10000681_pt1 | contig 34689 bp, 38 predicted proteins | sample 23_S_MG_FD_202183 | JGI IMG/M metagenome (GOLD analysis project Ga0307505, IMG submission 202183) | Soil microbial communities from Populus trichocarpa stands in riparian zone in the Pacific Northwest, United States - 23_S | ecosystem: Environmental > Terrestrial > Soil > Riparian zone > Trees...
GGCGTGCGCACCCAGCGCCGTGGCTTGAACTTTGCGGCCGCCGCCTTCTATACCGACATCTCCAACCTGCAAGTGACGCTCGACGCCGGCTCGTGCTCCTCGCGCATCGTCTTCAACGTGCAGGAGGCGCATACCATGGGCCTCGAGGCCGAGTTTTCGGCCACCCTTGCCGAAGGGCTCGACTTCTCGATCAGCGGCAGCCTGGTCGAAGCGCAGTTCGATACCACTCTGCCCGGCGCGCTCACCGCGGCAACCGGTATCCGCGACGGCAACCGCCTGCCGACCGTGCCGAACTTCCAGCTGACGGCGAGCACCAGCTACTCGTTCCCGGTGGCCAACGACGCGGAAGCCTTTGTCGGCGTTTCGGTCCAGCATGTCGGCAGTCGCTACACCCAGCCGAGCGACCAGGAGAACAATCCGCGCAACTTCGTCTCCGGCCTGCCGTTCAACGGCGCGAGCGGGGCGGGCACGACCACGCTCGACCTCCGGCTGCCGTCCTACAATTACGTGAACCTGAGCGCCGGCGTCGACTGGGACAACGGCCTGGGGGTGATGATCTACGTCACCAACCTGTTCGACGAGAACGCGCTGCTGTCCTTCGACCGCGAACGCGGCGGCCGCGCCCGCCTCGGCTTCAACGTCGGCCAGCCGCGGACGGCCGGGGTGACGGTGAGAAAGCGGTTCTAGGCGGCGGGCTCTAGATGGCGTTCGCGGCGGCTATCACGCCGCAGATCGGCGTTTTGCGGCGCGAGTAGAACGCGGCAGTTCGCGAGCGGCATAGATCGCGGGACGATACCGGGCGGGCGGAATGGCCATCCCGTGCTCGCGGGCGGTTTCCAACCAGCCCTCGATCGCGTCCTGAACGCTGGCGATAGCGTCCTTCGTGGTATCGCCGTGCGCCGAGCAATACTTCAGGTCGGGCACGTCTGCGATCCAGCAGCCGTCCTCGTCGGACCAGAACAGGTTGATATGGTATCGCGGCGCTTTCACTCGGCGATATGTAGGTCATACTCCTCTATCACCGCAAGGAGGCGCTTTACTTGATTCCGCACGGCGTCCTTCCCGCGCGGCTGTACGGTAAGAACGATCGGCACGTCGGGATGCTTGTAGCTGCGGTGGCTGCCCTTGCCGGGGCGCATCTCGAAACCGAAGGCGATCAGCAGGGTCTCGAACTCACGAAACGAGATCGTTGCACGCGGATTAGCTAGCAGGCGTTCGTAGAGCTTGGCGATGCGGGTGATGGCTTTCCGTACGGGCGTTTTCGGATGATCGTTACCGCCGTCAGATCAGCATTTGAATCGCGGCGCTACGGACAGGTCTGGCATCGCCGAGCCGCGGTCGCAACTTTGCGGGTTTGGCGCTTAGCTACCGCCCCCACTTCCGCTGCGTCTTGCCGTAGCGCGTCTTCCGCGTTCCCGGCTTGCCTTCGTTTGCGCGGCCCACTTGCGGCGCCCGCTTGTCCCCGTCCGGCAGGCCCAGCTCGTCGGCCTCGAGCCGCCTGATCTCGTCCCTCAGCCGCCCGGCTTCCTCGAACTCGAGGTCCGCCGCCGCCGCTCTCATCCGCTTCTCCAGGTCCTCGATGTAGCCGCGCAGGTTGTGGCCGACGAGGTTGTTGCGCTCGGGGTCGCCGGTGTCGATCAGCACGCCGTCGCGGCTCGCCGTATGCGCGACGATGTCCTGGATGCCGCGCTTGATGGTGGTGGGCGTGATGCCGTGTTCGGCGTTGAATTCCTGCTGCTTTTCGCGCCGGCGGTCGGTTTCGGCCATCGCCCGTTCCATGGAGCCGGTGACCCGGTCGGCGTAGAGGATGACCTTGGAATCGACATTGCGGGCGGCGCGGCCGATGGTCTGGATCAGGCTGGTTTCCGAACGCAGGAAGCCTTCCTTGTCGGCGTCGAGGATGCACACCAGCCCGCATTCGGGAATGTCGAGGCCTTCGCGCAGCAGGTTGATCCCGACCAGCACGTCGTAAACGCCTAGCCGCAAGTCGCGGATCAGCTCGATGCGCTCCAGTGTCTCGACGTCGGAGTGCATGTAGCGCACCCGCAGGCCCGCCTCGTGCATGAATTCGGTCAGGTCCTCGGCCATGCGCTTGGTCAGCGTGGTGACGAGCGTGCGGTAGCCTTTCTGCGCCGTCATCCGACATTCGTTGATGCAATCTTGCACCTGGTCTTCGACCGGGCGGATCTCGACCGGGGGGTCGATCAGCCCGGTCGGGCGGATGACTTGTTCGGCGAACACGCCGCCGGTTTGTTCGAGCTCCCAGGTCCCGGGCGTGGCCGAGACGGCGAATGTCTGCGGGCGCATCGCGTCCCATTCGTTGAACCTGAGCGGGCGATTGTCGATGCAACTCGGCAGGCGGAAGCCGTATTCGGCGAGCGTCAGCTTGCGGCGGTGGTCGCCGCGCGCCATCGCCCCGACTTGCGGAATGGTCTGGTGGCTTTCGTCGACGAACAAGAGCGCGTTTTCGGGCAGGTATTCGAACAGCGTCGGCGGCGGCTCGCCGGGCAGGCGGCCGGTGAGGAAGCGGCTGTAGTTCTCGATCCCCGCGCAAGAGCCGGTCGCGGCGATCATCTCGAGGTCGAAGTGCGTGCGTTGCTCGAGCCGCTGGGCTTCGAGCAACCGCCCTTCCGTGTTCAGCTCCTTGAGGCGTTCCTGGAGCTCGAACTTGATCGCCTCCATCGCCTGCTTCATCGTCGGCCCGGGCGTGACGTAGTGCGAGTTGGCGAACACCGCGACCGCATCGAGGCTGGCGCCCTTCAACCCGGTCAGCGGGTCGAACTCGCTGATCGCCTCGATCTCGTCGCCGAAGAAGCTGATCCGCCAGGCCATGTCCTCGTAGTGGCTCGGATATATCTCGAGGCTGTCGCCGCGGACGCGGAAATTGCCGCGTGCGAAGGCGGTGTCGTTGCGCTTGTACTGCAGCGCGACGAGCTTCCTGATGATCTCGCGCTGATCGACGCTCTGGCCCTTCTTCAAGTCGAAGGTCATCGCCGAATAGGTCTCGAGGCTGCCGATGCCGTAGATGCAGCTGACCGAGGCGACGATGATCACGTCGTCGCGTTCGAGCAGCGAGCGGGTGGCCGAATGGCGCATCCGGTCGATCGCCTCGTTCACCGAGCTTTCCTTCTCGATGTAGGTGTCGCTGCGCGGCACGTAGGCCTCGGGCTGGTAGTAGTCGTAGTAGGAGACGAAAAACTCGACCGCATTCTCCGGAAAGTAGCTCTTGAACTCGCCGTAGAGCTGCGCCGCGAGGATCTTGTTCGGCGCCAGCACCAGCGCCGGGCGCTGCAGCTCCTCGATCACCTTGGCCATGGTGAAGGTCTTGCCGCTGCCGGTGACGCCGAGCAGGACCTGGGTGCGCTGGCCTTCGCGCGAGGCCGCCACCAGCTCGCGGATCGCGGTCGGCTGGTCGCCGGCCGGCTCGTAGTCGGACGCCAGCACGAACGGCCGCCCGCCGAGCGCCTTTTCGGGCCGCTTCGGCTTGTGCGGAGTGAAGGTGGCGGAGGTGTCGGGTTCCTCCAGCCCGCGTCGGATCACCAGTTCGGCCATGAGAACATATATGGGACAAACGCGGTGGTATCGCAATCGTTGGCAGCGCGGCGCGGGCCTGATAGCTTGCGCCTCACGCCGCGGCCTCAACCTGGGGGGCCGCCTCGACGAAGGGGGAATTCGATGCGCACACTTCACACCCTGCCGCTTGCCGCGGCCGTGCTGCTCGCCGCTTGTGGCGGCTCCACCGATGCCGACGGTGACGGCGAGATTTCCGCCGAGGAAGTCGCCGCCGAGGCGGGAGACGCGATCCAGCCACAGCCGGGCCAGTATCGCGGATCGTTCGAGCTGATCGAGTTCGAAGCTCCCGGAATGCCGGCAGCGGCCAGGGAGCAGATGCAGCAGATCTTCAGCGGCGGCCTCACCGAAGGCATCGAATTTTGCATCACCGAGCAGGACGTGGCCGAGAACGGCGCGGAAGGGATGGTCAAGGGCCTGGCCGAAGGCGATTGCACGACCGAGCGGTTCAACGTCTCGGGCGGCTCGATCGACGCCGAGATGCAGTGCCCGGGTGAAGGCGGCGGTACCCGCACCGTGAAGCTCAACGGCCGGATGACCGCGACCAGCTCCGACATGACCATGGAGACGAGCCAGGAAATGCCTCAGGTGGGCGCGACCACCATGAAGATGAGGGTCAGGTCCGAACGCGTCGGCGACTGCCCGGCCTGACCCTTTTCGGGCCGTTGTATCGCCGTTCATTGGCGGACAAGCCGGCGTCGGCTAGGATGCCGGCCATGAGTGCGAAGGCGAACATGGCAAGCCGGGCGGCATCGCGGCCGATCGCGCGCCGGGTCGAGCTGTTGCGCCAGCAACCGCCCGCCGAAGCGCACGGACCCCGGCGCGAGCTGCTGTTCGGCGAGCTGGCCGCCCCGTTCGAGCCCCTGCTGCGGCTGGCGCGCCCGCCGCTGGCGCTGCCGCGCGCGGCCCGCCCGCGGGTGGTCATGCTGCTGCCCGGGTTCGGCACCCACCCGCTGCGGATGCGCTACATGGCCCGCCAGCTCGAGCGCGCCGGGCACAAGGTCAAGCGCTGGGGGCTCGGTTTCAACCTTGGCCCGACCGAGGCGAACTTCGCCCAGCTCGAGGAGCGCGTGCGGCAGATCCACGAGCGCTACGGCGAGGACGTGGTGCTGGTCGGCTGGAGCCTGGGCGGCATTTTCGCCCGCGAACTGGCCAAGCGCCATCCCCAGATCGTCGCCAAGGTCGTGACCATGGGCACGCCGTTTTCGGGCGATCCCCACGCCAACAACGCCTGGCCGATCTACCAGCTGATCACCGGCCATTCGGTCGAGCAGCCGCCGGTCGAGGTGCAGATCTCGGTCAAGCCCCCGGTCGAGACGGTGGCGCTGTGGAGCCCGCGCGACGGAGTGGTCGCCGCGCGCAGCGCCTGCGGCCGGCCGGGCGAACGCGATCGCGCGATCGCCCTGCGCTGCAGTCACCTCGGCTTCGCCAATTCGGCCGAGGCGATCCGCGCGGTCGCGCGGGAACTCGAACGCGACTGATTCCCTTGTACGATTGCTGACCTTGGCGGTGCGGCCGAAGCGTGCCATTGTGCACTGCATCAAAGGGGGACCATGAGCGCGCCGAATTCTCACAATTTCGACGAGATGCACGCGCCTGACGGTTCGGTGCGCGAGGGTTATCGCGATTACCAGCAATGGCTGTCCGAGCAGGATCCCGCGTGGATGCGCCGCAAGGGGTCGGAGGCGGAGAGCTTCTTCCGCCGCACCGGCATCACCTTCAACGTCTATGGCGAGGACGACGCCGAGGAGCGGCTAATCCCGTTCGACATGGTGCCGCGGATCGTGACCGGGAGCGAATGGCGGCGCCTGTCGCGCGGGATCGAGCAGCGGGTGCGCGCGCTCAATGCCTTCATGCACGACCTCTATCACCGCCAGGAGATCATCCGTTCGGGCCGCCTGCCCGAGCGGTTGTTCCGCCACAACAGCGCCTGGTTGCCGCAAATGGTCGGCTTCACCCCGCCGGGCGGGGTCTACACCCACATCGTCGGCATCGACCTGGTACGCACCGGCCCCGACGAGTTCCTGGTGCTGGAGGACAACGCCCGCACGCCTTCGGGCGTCAGCTACATGCTCGAGAACCGCGAGACCATGATGGCGATGTTCCCGGAACTGTTCACGCGGGTGAAGGTGCAGACGGTGTCCAACTATCCGCGCCGCCTGGCCGCCAGCCTGGCCGCCTGCGCGCCGCCCGGCGCGGCGGACAAGCCGGTGGTCGCGGTGCTGACGCCGGGCATCTACAACGCGGCGTATTTCGAGCACGCCTTTCTCGCCGACCAGATGGGCGCCGAGCTGGTCGAGGGCAGCGATTTGCGGGTGTTCGACGGCGGGGTGCAGATGCGCACCACCCAGGGCTTCCAGCCGATCGACGTGATCTATCGCCGGGTCGACGACGATTTCCTCGATCCGCTGACCTTCAATCCCACCAGCCTGCTCGGCGTGCCGGGGATCATGGACGTCTATCGTGCCGGCCGGGTGACCATCGCCAACGCGCCCGGCACCGGGGTCGGCGACGACAAGGCGATCTATTCGTTCATGCCCGAGATCGTCGAGTTCTACACCGGCGAGAAGCCGCTGCTGGCCAACGTTGCGACCTGGCGCTGCGCCGATCCCGACAGCCTCAAGTATGTGCTCGAGCACCTGGCCGAACTGGTGGTCAAGGAAGTCCACGGCTCGGGCGGTTACGGCATGCTGATTGGCCCCGCGGCGAGCCGGCGCGAGCTGGCCGAATTCCGCGCCAAGCTGGCGGCCAACCCGGCAAACTATATCGCCCAGCCGACGCTGGCGCTGTCGACCTGTCCGATCTTCACCAAGGCCGGCCTCGCCCCGCGCCATGTCGACTTGCGGCCCTTCGTGCTGGTTTCGCCCGACGGCATCGAGATCACGCCGGGGGGCCTGACGCGCGTGGCCCTGACCAAGGGCTCGCTGGTGGTCAATTCGAGCCAGGGCGGCGGGACCAAGGACAGCTGGGTGCTCGACGACTGATGGTGCCTGGAACGCCATGCTAGGCCGCGTCGCCAACGGCATCTTCTGGATGTACCGCTATCTCGAGCGGGCCGAGAACACCGCCCGGTTGCTTGCGGCCGGGCATCGCATGTCGCTGATCCGCGGCTCCGAGGCGGCGACCGAGGAATGGCGCTCGGTGCTGACCACGCTCGGCCTGCTGAAGAGCTACAAGGCGGTCTACGACGACTTCACCAGCGCGCACGTCTGCGACTTCGTGCTGCGCGGCAAGGGCAATCCGGAAAACGTCGTGGCGATGTTCGAGCGGGCGCGGTTCAACGCCCGCACTTGCCGTTCGGCGATCACGCTCGAGGTCTGGGAAGCCGTCAACGAGGCGTGGATGAACTTGCGCGATCAGCTCGCCCGGCCGATGCGCGATGCCAGCCTCGGTCAGGTGCTCGCCACCATCCGCCGCGAATCGACGCTGGCGCGGGGCGCCACCCACGGCTCGATGATGCGCAACGAAATCTACTGCTTCGCCCGCGGCGGCACGTTCATGGAACGGGCCGACAACACCGCGCGCATCCTCGATGTGAAGTATTACCTGCTGCTGCCTTCGCTGGCCCATGTAGGCACCGCGCTCGACACCGCGCAATGGGACAACGTGCTGCGCTCGCTGTCGGGCGAGCGGGCATACCTCTGGCTCAACGCCGGGCGGATGGACGCGCGCTCGATCGCCGAGTTCGTCATTCTCGACGGGCAGTTCCCGCGCAGCCTGGCATTTTGCTATTCCTCGATGCGCGACAACCTGGCGGCACTGGCGCGGTTGCACGGCCATGAGGGCCGCGCGCACGAGCTGATGCGCGAGGCCGACCAGCAACTCACCGGCAAGACCGTGGACGAGATCATCGAGAGCGGCCTGCACGAGTTCCTGCGCGGCTTCATTGTCCGCAACCAGGCGGTCGCCAGCGCGATCGCCGAGCAGTATCGGTTCACCGCCTGATGCTCCTCGCGATCCGCCACACCACGCGTTACCGCTTCACCGAGCCGGTCGCGCACGGGCTGCAGCGGCTGCGGCTGACGCCGAAGGAAACCCAGGGCCAGGCAATCGAGCGCTGGGAGATGGAATACCAGGGTGCGCGCGAAGAGCTGACCTACGACGACCAGAACATGAACCACGTCACGCTGATCTCGGTGCTGGCGGGGGCGCAGGTCGTCGAGGTCACCTGTCGCGGCACGGTCAATACCGAGGACCAGGCCGGGGTCATCGGGCGCCATGCCGGGCACCTGCCGCTGTGGGCCTTTCTCGGCCAGACCGAGCTGACCCGGCCGGGCCCGCGCATCCGCCAGCTGATCGCCTCGGTCGAGCGCAGCGGCGAAGGGATGGTGCCGACGCTGCACAACCTGTCCGCGGCGATCCGCGAGCGGGTCGCCTACGTCACCGGCCACACCGGGGTCGACACCACGGCCGAGGAAGCCTGCCTGGCCGGCCGCGGAGTGTGCCAGGATCACGCGCAGATCTTCATCGCCGCGGCCCGTGCGCTGGAGATTCCGGCGCGCTATGTCAGCGGCTATCTGATGATGGACGATCGCATCGAGCAGGAAGCGACCCACGCCTGGGCCGAGGCCTGGGTCCAGGGGCTCGGCTGGGTCGGGTTCGACATCTCCAACGGCATCAGCCCCGATCCGCGCTATGTCCGCGTCGCCACCGGGCGCGACTATCGCGATGCGGCGCCGGTTACGGGCATCAGCTTCGGTGCGGTGACCGAGGAGCTGTCGGTCGATCTGGCGGTGGAACAGCAGAGCACGGAACAGTAGAGAGAGATTCACGGCCGGTAAGGACAGGAATATTCATGACCTATTGCGTGGGAATGGTGCTCGATCAGGGGCTGGTGCTGATGGCCGACACGCGCACCAATTCGGGCGTCGACAACATCTCGGTGTTCCGCAAGATGTACCACTGGACCAAGCCCGGCGAGCGGGTGATCTCGATCATGACCGCGGGCAACCTCGCCACCACCCAGGCGGTGATCAGTCACCTGGAGGAGCGCGGCAAGGCCCCCGGCGACCGGCAAAACTCGCTGCTCGAGCTGCCGACGATGTTCCAGGTCGCGGTCGAGGCCGGCAAGCTGCTGCGCGAGACGGTGCGCGACACCCAGGACGATAACGGGCTCACCGCCAAGGGCCGGTTCAACGCTTCGCTGATCGTCGCCGGGCAGATCAAGGGCATGGAGCCGCGCCTGTTCATGATCTACCCGGAAGGCAACTTCATCGAAGCCAGCTGGGACACGCCGTTCTTCCAGATCGGCGAAACCAAGTACGGCCGGCCGATCCTGATCCGCGGCTACGACCGCAAGATGAGCTTCGAGGACGCCGCCAAGCTGCTGATGGTCAGCTTCGATTCGACCTTGAAGGCCAATCTCTCGGTCGGTCTGCCGCTCGATCTGCTGGTCATCAGGCGCGACGAGTTCCAGCCGCTCCACGAACGCCGCATCGAGCACGGCGACGCCTATTTCGAGGCCATCTCGAGCAGTTGGAGCGACGCGCTGCGCAACGCCTTCCATTCGCTGCCGGAATACACTTTCTTTCAGAAGGCCGACAGCTAGCTGTCGCCAGGCCCAAGAAAATAGGGGCTAATTCGCAAGAACTAGTCCGAAGTGGATGTAGTATTCCCTAGGGGTTGCGCCGTATTACGCCCCGGTCGCAGTCGCAATATCTCCATAACCGGGCAGCCCTCGGGGGGTGTGGCCTCGCCTGGGGCGTTTAGGCCGCATGGAACGAACCACACTTCACATCGTCTGCGGCGACAGCCGCTCGCGCGCCGAACAGGCCCGCATCGTCTTTGCCCTCGGCCAGCACGCCGAAGTCTATGCCGGGCTCGAGGAACTGCTCGATCGCCCGCCGCAGGAAGGAATTGTGCTCGCGGCGGACGACGGCGAGCCGGACCTGGTGGCGAGCATTATCCGCCGTCTCGGTGAAGCCGGCATCTGGCTGCCGGTGGTGATCGCCGCGCCGGAGCCGGCGATCGGGCGGATCGTGGCGGCGATCAAGGCCGGGGCGCTCGATTACCTGCGCCTGCCGCTCGAGATGGGCATGTTCGCGCGCAGCCTGCAGTCGATTCTGGCCGAGGCCACCTGGCACGCCGCGCGACGGCGGCGCGAGGTCGAGGCGCAGCACGCTCTCTCTCTGCTCAGCCGCCGGGAGCACGAGGTGCTCGAGCTGCTCAGCGGCGGGTGCTCGAACAAGGAGATCGCGCGACGCCTGGCCATCAGCCCGCGCACGGTCGAGATTCACCGCGGCAACATGATGACCAAGCTGCGCGCCGGGCACGCGGCCGACGCGGTGCGGCTATGGATCGACGCTCAGCGCGAGGTGCGCGATTTGCCGGTCGAAGAAATCGGCCAGATCGACGCGGATGACGGGCTGGCCGGGCGGATCGGTGAACGCCGCAGCGTGAATAGGGCTCGGCGCTTCGGGCTGCGTCAGCGGCAATAGCTTCTGTCGCCGATCACGCCTTCGAGGTGCAGGTGATCCTGGTGGGCGGCGTTGTATTCCGGCCCCAGCACCGTGTCGAAGCGCTTGCAGGCACTCTGCTGGACGACCCGCAGGAACTCGCGCTCGCGCGCGCTGCCCCCATCCCAGCCGGCCTTGACCGTGATCCGCCGCCCGTCCTCGAGCACGAAGCCCGAAATGTCGATCGCCGCCCCGGTGGCGTGGGCCGAGCGGCGCCCGGAGCCGGCCACGTTGCGGCACGAATAGCTGCCGAAAGTCTCGATGCTGCGGACCGGCGAACCGAGCAACTGCCGCGCCGCGCGGTCGACCCCGAAGCGCGCCCAGCCGGTGAAGGCCTGGCTGACCTCGCAGGTTACCGGGCCCAAGTTGGTCACTCCGACGCTGGCGGTATCCGACGCCAGGCTGGCGAGCTGCACCGTGCCGAGCGTCGCGCAGCCCTGGTCGAGGTAGCGGTCGGGCACTGGCGTATAGCGCGCGCCGGTCTGGCCGAGCCGGGCGAGGCATTGCCCGGTCTGCGGATTGCGCGGCACCGCCAAGGTTCGCGAGGGAGCCTGGGCAGTCACGCTGGTGCGGCGATCGGAGGTCCGCTCGGGCAGCATCGAACAGCCGCCGAGGGCAGCAGAGAGTAAAAGCAGGGCGGGCCATTTCGACATGGCTCGCAACCTGCTCGAAGTTTGGTTAATTTCTTCCTAACGGAACCCCGCGGACCACCGGCCCGCGGGGTATGTCGTCAGCCGGCTTTGCCGGTCCACGAGCCGAGATCGGCCTTGGAGTTGTTGAACAGCCTGAGGGCGATGACGGTCGCGGCGGCGCCGGCAGCGGCCAGCGCGATGTTGAGCGCCACGTTGTTCAGCTTTTCGCCGATCTCCGGGATCACGCCGAGCGCGGCACCGACCATCGGCAGCACCAGCACGACGAGGAACAGCCTGCCCGCATCCTCGGCGGCATAGACCACGCCCGCGATAAGGCCGAGGACCACCAGGACCAACGGGATATTGATGTTGTCTGGCAGCGCCACCACTCCGGCGACGATGGCCAGCAGCGTGGCGAGAATGCGAGCCAGGCCCGCGATTTTTTGTACCATTACTTCCCCCCTGTTGCCCTTGCAGGCAATCCCTAGGTCGACCCGGGGCGGAACCTACGCTGCAAAGCGCTCGGCACAAACTCTTTTTTAACTGTTTTTTTGCGCAGTAAACCACTGAAAAAAGACGATATGACGCGTTCGGGGCAAATGTCCGGCGTGGCGGAATAGCAACGAAGCGGATTCGCGCCCGGTTTCCGGCGCGACCGGATCGCCGCTTGACACCGCGGCCTCGGCCTCTAGGGCGCCCGGCGGGCCACGCGGTCCCAACGCCGCGCGAGCTCTCTGCAAGGAGAGTCTGAAATGACCGAGTACCCGCTCCCGGCGCGCAAGCCTGCGCGGCCGTTCTTTTCTTCCGGTCCCTGCGCCAAGCCGCCGGGCTGGTCTCCAGACAAGCTGGCCACCGAGTCACTCGGCCGCTCGCACCGCGCCAGGATCGGCAAGGCGCGGCTGCAGCACTGCATCGACCTGATGCGCGAGGTGCTCGGGCTGCCCGACACCCATCGCATCGGCATCGTGCCCGGCTCCGACACCGGCGCCTTCGAGATGGCCATGTGGACCATGCTCGGCGCCCGCGGGGTGACCGCGTTGGCGTGGGAGAGCTTCGGCGAGGGCTGGGTGACCGACGTGGTCAAGCAGCTCGGCATCGAGGCCACGGTCTCGCGCGCCGATTACGGCCAGCTGCCGGATCTCGACAAAGTCGACTGGGCCGACGACGTGCTGTTCACCTGGAACGGCACCACCAGCGGCGTGCGCGTGCCCGATGGCGAATGGATCCCGGCCGACCGCCAGGGCCTCGCCTTCGCCGACGCGACCAGCGCGGTGTTCGCCTACGACATCCCGTGGGACAAGATCGATGTCGCCACCTTCTCGTGGCAGAAGGTGCTCGGCGGGGAAGGGGGCCACGGGGTGCTGATCCTCGGCCCGCGCGCCGTGCAGCGGCTCGAGGAATATACGCCCGCCTGGCCGCTGCCCAAGGTGTTCCGCCTCATGTCCAAGGGGGCGTTGGCCGAAGGCGTGTTCAAGGGCGAGACCATCAACACGCCCTCGATGCTGGCGGTCGAGGATGCGATCTGGGCGCTCGAATGGGGCAAGTCGGTGGGCGGCCTCGAAGGCCTCAAGGCCCGCTGCAGCGCCAATGCCGATGCGCTCGACAAGATCGTGGCGGCACGCGACTGGCTTGGGCACCTGGCCGCCGATCGCGGCACCCGCTCGAAGACTTCGGTCTGCCTGACGGTCGCCGGCGCCGACGCCGATTTCATCAAGGCTTTCTCCGACCTCCTCGAACAGCACGACGCGGCCTACGACATCGCCGGTTATCGCGACGCCCCGTCGGGCTTGCGCATCTGGTGTGGCGCGACCGTCGAGGTCGCCGATATCGAGGCCCTCGGCCCGTGGCTCGACTGGGCCTTCCACACTCTCAGGAATTCCCAATGACCAAACCCCGCGTCCTCATCTCGGACAAGATGGACCCCAACGCCGCGCTCATCTTCGTCGAGCGCGGCTGCGAGGTCGACGTCAAGCCGGGGATGACACCCGACGAATTGAAGGCCGTGATCGGCGAATACGACGGCCTGGCGATCCGCTCGGCGACCAAGGTCACGCGCGACATCATCGACGCCGCGACCCGCCTCAAGGTCATCGGCCGCGCCGGGATCGGGGTCGACAACGTCGACGTGCCCTATGCCAGCGCCAAGGGCGTAGTGGTGATGAACACCCCGTTCGGCAACTCGATCACCACCGCCGAGCACGCCATCGCGCTGATGTTCGCGCTCGCCCGCCAGCTGCCCGAGGCCGACTTGTCGACCCAGGCGGGCAAGTGGGAGAAGAACCGCTTCATGGGCGTCGAGGTCACGGGGAAGACGCTCGGGCTCATAGGCGCCGGCAACATCGGCTCGATCGTCGCCGACCGCGCGCTCGGCCTGAGGATGAAGGTTGTCGCCTACGATCCGTTCCTCTCGCCCGAACGCGCGGTGGAAATGGGCGTCGAGAAGGTCGAGCTCGACCAGTTGCTCGCCCGGGCCGATTTCATCACCCTCCACACCCCGCTGACCGACCAGACCCGCAACATCCTGAGCCGCGAAAACCTCGCCAGGACCAGGAAAGGCGTGCGCATCGTCAATTGCGCGCGCGGCGGCCTGATCGACGAGGAGGCGCTCAAGGAAGGGCTCGCAAGCGGGCATATCGCGGGCGCCGCGCTCGACGTGTTCGTGACCGAGCCGGCCACCGAGCACGCGCTGTTCGGCACGGCAAACTTCGTCGCCACGCCCCATCTCGGCGCCTCGACCAACGAGGCGCAAGTCAATGTCGCGCTGCAGGTGGCCGAACAGATGGCCGACTTCCTGGTCCATGGCGGGGTGACCAATGCGCTCAACATGCCCTCGCTCAGCGCCGAGGAAGCGCCCAAGCTGAAGCCCTACATGGGGCTTGCGGAGAAGCTCGGCAGCCTGATCGGGCAACTGGCGCACGGCAACCTCGACAAGATCTCGATCGAGGTCGAGGGCGCCGCCGCGCAGCTCAATCCCAAGCCGATCACCGGCGCGGTGCTGGCAGGGTTGATGCGGCAGTATTCGGACACCGTGAACATGGTCAACGCGCCGTTCCTGGCCAAGGAGCGTGGGCTCGACGTGCGCGAGGTCAGGCACGATCGCGAGGGCGTCTATCACACGCTGCTGCGCGTCACTGTGGCGACCAGCCGCGGCGACCGCTCGGTGGCGGGGACGCTGTTCGGCACCCAGGCGCGGCTTGTGGAAATCTTCGGCATCGGCATCGAGGCCGACCTCGAAGGTCACATGCTGTACATCGTCAACGAGGACGCGCCCGGCTTCATCGGCCGTGTCGGCTCGTTGCTCGGTGAGGCGGGCATCAACATCGGCACCTTCCATCTCGGCCGCCGCGAAGCCGGCGGCGAGGCGGTCGTGCTGCTCAGCGTCGACCAGCCGATCCCGCCCGAAGTCATCGCCAAGGCCGGCCAGCTGCAGGGCGTAAAGATGGTCAAGGCGCTGGCGTTCTGACGGCAACTGGGCCGTTATCCCCGGTTGCGCCGGACTGACGAAGAGGGGATAGCTCGCTCCTTGAACAGGGGGGAGCACGAGCATGAGAGGAACCGGGATGTCGCTGGCCGCGCTCGCGGCATGCGTCGCGGCACCGGCGGTGGGGCAGTCCGCTCGCGAACAAAGCATAAGCGCCTACGGCCGTGGCGACTACGCCGCAGCTGCCGAAATTTCCCGTCGAGCTTGCGACGAAGACGACTTGGCAAGCTGCACGTTGCTCGGCGCATTGCATCTGGACGGGCTGGGCGTCGTGCAGGACGAATCCCGCGCCGCCGTTCTCTTCAGCAAGGCCTGCGACGGCGGGGAGTCGGCCGCTTGCCATAACCTTGGCAGCATGCACATCGCGGGCCAAGGCATGCCGGTGGATGAGGCACGAGCAGCGACATTCTACAACGCTGCTTGCGACGGCGGCGATGCAATGGGCTGCAGCGACCTCGGCGTCATGTACGAAGACGGGCGCGGCGTGACCGGGGGCGTCGAGCGCGCGGCCACCCTCTATAATCGGGCCTGCGTCGGTGGCGAGCCGCTCGGCTGCTACAATCTCGGCCGCTTGTTTGAAGACGGGGTCGGCGTGGATCACAATCCGTTGCTTGCGCTCGAGTTTTACCTGCAGGCTTTCGATCTCGGCCCTAATGCGGGTTTGATGGCGCACGTCGAGGACGCGATCGAGCGGCTGGGCGGATTTTAGCCGGGGGGTTCGACAGCGTTACTGCCCGCCGCTAAGGGGCCAGCCATGATCGATCCCGCCGCCGACCTGCTGCCCGAGGGGCTCGAGGACCGCCTGCCGCAAAGCGCGGCGGCAGCGGCGCGGATCGAGGCCGCGGTGATGGGCGTGCTCGACGCGCACGGTTATGACCGGGTGCGCCCGCCGCTGATCGAGTTCATGCAATCGATGGCGCGACGGATGGATGGGGTGAAGACGCGTCATCTGTTCCGCTGCGTCGATCCCAGGAGCTTGCGCACGCTCGCGGTGCGTTCGGACATGACGCCGCAGGTCGGGCGCATCGCCGCGACCGGGCTGGCCGACGCGCCGCGCCCGCTCAGGCTGTGCTACGCCGGGCAGGTGGCGCGGATCGCCGGAGACCAGCTCGATCCGCGGCGCGAGAACCTGCAACTGGGCGCCGAGCTGATCGGCAGCGACACCGTCGCCGCCGCGGCCGAAGTGGTCGAGCTGGCGATCGCCTCGCTCGAGGCGGCGGGGGCGAACGGCATCTCGGTCGATTTCACCCTGCCGGACCTGGTCGATACGCTGGCGGCCGAGGAATTTCCGCTCTCGCCGGCGCAAGTCCAGGCGGTACGCCGCGAACTCGATGCCAAGGACGCGGGCGCGCTGCGTGAGGCGGGCGGCGAAGCCTATGTGCCGCTGCTCTACGCCAGCGGGCCGTTCGACGAGGCGATCGAGAAGCTGGCCGCGATCGACGCGCAAGGCGAACTGGCCAGCCGCATCGACGGGTTGCGGCAGATCGCCGCGCGGGTCGCCGGAGGCGCGGCGCGGCTGACGCTCGACCCGGCCGAGCGCCATGGCTTCGAATACCAGAGCTGGTTCGGCTTCACGCTCTATGCCGACGGGGTGCGCGGCACGCTCGGGCGCGGCGGCACCTATCGCATCGGCGGGACCGACGAAGTCGCGACCGGTTTCTCGCTCTATCCCGAGGAACTGGTCGAGGCCGGCAGGGATGACGAACCGCGCCGCGAGGCGCTGTTCCTGCCGCTCGGCCACGACCCCGCGGCGGCGGCGAAGCTGCGCGCCGAGGGCTGGCGCACCGTCGCGGCACTGTCGGACACCGATGGGGCGGTGGCGCTGGGATGCTCGCATGTACTGGAAGGAGGCGTGACGCGCCTGGTGTAGGTTGGCGTCGGTTGGATTTGCGGGCAGGCATGAACTACACCGTTGAAGATCATGTTGCGATTCAAGCCGACCCTTCTGTTGATGTCAGCCGCGGCGCTAGGAGCGGCCACGCCACCGGCTGAAGGGGGCTGCGCGCGGGCGGTGGAAAACCCTGCTTTGCTGAATGTTCGGGAAATCGTGGCCGGCTACACCGCCTGTGAGGAAGAATGCCGAGCCGAAGACGCGGCATTCCTCCTGCTGCTCGGCATGATAAGAGCCACGACGGACTTCGCTGTCCTGCAACCATCTCACAGCGTGGACATTTTTGAAGACCCGTCGGTGCTGCCAGTGCTGCAGCTCGCTAACGTCGATATGGACCCGGACTTCTCTCGCGACGTCGCGGGGTTCGATCGCATGTTGAGGCGAGTGAGAGAGGCGCGGCTTGGCGGTCCGCCCGAGTATGCGCCGGGATGGGACGTAGCGCCAAGCGCAAAACACGAGCTCTACGATCTGTTCCTGAACGGACTTCGCGAGTCTGTGCTTGCGACAGAGGTCTATCTCGCGGGCCTGTTGCGGGACGACCGCTATTATACTGCTTACGTCGAACGTGGGCAAATCATCGAGCAATTTCAGGAAGGTGACCGGCTCGGTGACCGGTACGGTGAACTGGGTGAACTGATGTTGCGGGTGGTTGCGGAACTTGGCGACCCTCCGTCAAGTGGCCCAATGGTCCCGTGGCGATTGCTCTACGAACCGGGCCCGAAGTCCGGCTTCGTGTAACTTTACACTGGAGCGAACGGGCCGGAGGACTCGTCCACCGATCTTTTTTTCACCGAGCAAGCGGTGCGCGCCTCGTGGCTCGCCGAGGCCATTGAACCCTCACGACTGGATGCCATCCTGCTCCAGCTCGATTTCGACCAAGAAGTGTTGCTCAGCTACAATATCGGAACGCGTCGCAACGCCACCTCTCACGCGTACATAACCGAATTTGCATGGGACGAGGAATTCGAGGGTTATACGGTTGACAGTCGGGTCGGAGTCATCGGTGAGGATTGCGGTCAAGTACTCGTCGAATCGCATCCAGTTCTACTCGCCAAGACTCGGCGTGCCGGCGAGGGTCGTGTGGATTCAAACTCGATGGCAAACTATCACGACGAGTGCGCCCCCTTGATGCGCGGGTCGCCGACGGCTCGGCCCCCGGACCCGGACACGCTCTAGCCGAGCACGCGTGCGAGAAAGGCGTCGAGCACCGGCGTGGCCGGGTAGTCCGGATCGCCCAGCCGCCGGTTGATCTCGGCATGGCCGCGCAGGCCGGTGCCGGAAAACCCGCGTACTTCGGCTGTCGTGCCGGCCCGGCGCAGCTCGGCGCCCAGCTTCTCGCTCTGGCGAATGCCGTCCTCGCGCTGGACGTGGAGGATGAGGAATTCCGCCGCATTGGGCGCGCCGGCCTGGGCGGTGGGCGAGAGCGCGGCTTGGCGCGCGGCCTCGGTGCCGAAAGCCTGGGCGTAGGTGCGCTGCATGATCCGCGGGCCGTCCGAAAGCTGCGCCGGCACATCGTAACAAGCGCCATCGAGCGGCACGACGCCGGCGATGTCCGCGAACGACAGGCCGGCGCCGCGCAGATAGGCCGGATCGGTGCCGACCAGCGCCACCAGGTGCGCCCCGGCGCTATGGCCGACCAGGGCAATGCGCGACGGAGCGAAGCGCGCCTTGAGCAGCGCCACCGCCGCGGCGACATCGCGGCCCTGATCTTCGACCGTGGCATCGGGCACGAGGCGATAGTTGAGCGAGGCGACCGCATAGCCGAGCGCCTGCCAGTGGCGCAGCTTGTCCGAGCCCTGCATCATCCGCTTGTCGCCGCGCGACCAGCCGCCGCCGTGGACGAACACCACCAGCGGAGCGTTGGCGGCGCGGCCGGGCCAGTAGTCGAGCGCCTGGAGGCGGTCGGGGCCGTAGGAAATGACCTGCTGCGCCTCGGCAACCTGGCTGCGGGCGGCTTGCGATTGGGCGACGCCGGACACGGCCAGCGCGGCACAGGCGGCGGAAAGCACGAGGATGCGAACCATGGACACCTCCTGTCGCTCCCCTGATGCCAAAGCCAAGATGGCCGTGGAATTAATATCCAGTCGCCAATTGTCGCCGATTGTCCCCGCGCGCTTGCCCTCTTGGTGCAAGCCGCCTAGGGCGCGCGGTTTCCCCCGCATAAGGCTCACCCGTTGGCCAACGTCACCGTGATCGGCGCCCAGTGGGGCGATGAGGGCAAGGGCAAGATCGTCGACTGGCTGGCCAGCCGCGCCGACGTGGTGGTGCGCTTTCAGGGCGGTCACAACGCCGGGCACACGCTGGTGGTCGGCAATACGACCTACAAATTGAGCCTGCTGCCCTCGGGCATCGTCACCGGCACGCTGTCGATGATCGGCAACGGAGTGGTGCTCGATCCCTGGGCGCTCAAGGCCGAGATCGAGCGGCTCGAGGGACAGGGTGTCTCGGTGACGCCCGAGAACCTGGTCGTCGCCGACAATTGCGCGCTGATCCTGCCGCTCCACTCCGAGCTCGACGGGTGGCGCGAAGCGGCGGCGGGCAAAGGCAAGATCGGCACCACCGGGCGCGGCATCGGCCCGGCCTACGAGGACAAGGTCGGCCGCCGCGCGATCCGGGTCTGCGATCTATCCCACCTGCACGAGCTCGAGCCGATGCTCGACCGGCTGTGCGCCCACCACGACGCACTACGCGCCGGGTTCGGCGAGCCGCCGGTCGACCGCGCCGCGCTGCTCGACAAGCTGCGCGGGATCGCTCCGTTCGTGCAGCAATTCGCCCAGCCGGTGTGGCTGCGCCTGCGCGAGGAGCGCCGCAAGGGCAGCCGCGTGCTGTTCGAAGGCGCGCAAGGCGTGCTGCTCGATGTCGACCACGGCACCTATCCCTTTGTGACCAGCTCCAACACCGTCAGCGGCACGGTGGCGAGCGGCAGCGGCCTCGGGCCGAACGCCGCCGGGTTCGTGCTCGGGATCGTCAAGGCCTACACCACCCGCGTCGGCTCGGGCCCGTTCCCCACCGAGCTCGGCGATGAAGTCGGCCAGCGGCTCGGCGAGCGCGGGCACGAATTCGGCACCGTCACCGGGCGCCAGCGCCGCTGCGGCTGGTTCGACGCGGTGCTGGTGCGGCAATCGTGTGCGATCAGCGGCGTCACCGGGATCGCGCTGACCAAGCTCGACGTGCTCGACGGGTTCGAGACGCTGAAAATCTGCACCGGCTACAAGCTACGCGGCAAGATTCTCGACTACCTCCCCGCCAACGCCGCCGAGCAGGCCGAGTGCGAGCCGGTTTACGAGGAAATGGCCGGGTGGAGCGAATCCACCGCCGGCGCGCGCCGCTGGGCCGACCTGCCGGCGCAGGCGATCAAGTACATCCGCCGCATCGAGGAGCTGATCGAATGCCCGGTCGCCTCGGTCTCGACCAGCCCCGAGCGCGACGACACGATTCTGGTGCGTGACCCGTTTGCCGATTGAGGCTATGGGAACCGCTCCCACCTCCCCGAGATTGCTCTATCCATGACCTCGCGTGAAAAGACGGCGCTCCTGTCGCTGGTTGACAACGCGCCCTACCGTCCGCTCGCCGAGAAGCTGTTCACCGTGGCCTGGGGCGCGATCCAGTGGCCGTGGCTGGCGCGCAGCCTGTGGGGTGGCAAGCTGGCCGACAAGCACGCGCTGCTCGACCGGCTCGGCCTGCCGCACGACGCGCTGCCCAACCTCGGCAGCTGGAAGGCGGACACCTGGTTCCTGTGGCGGATGATCGGGGCGATCGAACGGCTGCGGCCGCAAGAAGTGGTCGAGCTGGGCTGCGGCGCCTCGACGCTGGTGCTGGCCAAGGCGCTCGAATTGAACGGCGGCGGGCGCCTGACCAGCCTCGACCAGCACGCCGATTTCGTCGAAGCGACCGCGCTCTGGCTGGCCGAGCACGACCTTGCGCCCGCCATGCGCCATGCCCCGCTGATCGAAGATCCCACGCCCTGGTCGCACAACTGGTACGATCTGCCCGTGCTGCCGCCCAAGATCGACCTGCTGGTCATCGACGGCCCGCCGTGGACCCTCAATCCGTTCGTGCGCGGCCGCGCCGAAGTGCTGTTCGACCGCATCGCGCCCGGCGGCCTGGTCCTGCTCGACGATGCCGCGCGGCCCGGCGAGCGCGTGGTCGCCGGGCGCTGGCGGCGCGACTGGCCGGACTTCCGCTTCACCCTGCTGCCCGGCGCCAAGGGCACGCTGGTCGGCGAGCGCCTGCGCTGATTGCAGCCGTGCGCCGCTTCGCCATCCTCGCCGTCACGCTGCTCGCCGCCTGCGTCCCCGGGCCGGCCGAACGCACCATGCTCCCGCAAGCCGACCTGGTCGTCGTCGACAAGTCGGAGCGGACGCTGACGCTCTATGCCGCGGGCCGGCAAATCAAGACCTATCGCGGAGTGCAGCTGGGCGATGCGCCCGAAGGCCACAAGCGCTTCCAGGGCGACGAGCGCACGCCCGAAGGACGCTACACCATCGACTATCGCAATCCGCGCAGCGCCTATTTCCTCAGCCTGCACTTGTCCTATCCCGCCGCCGCCGACCGCGCCTATGCCGCCCAGCATGGCCGCTCGCCGGGCGGCGATATCTTCATCCACGGCCAGCCCAACTGGCTCCCCTCCGGCCGCCTGCCCGGCGACTGGACCGACGGCTGCATCGCGCTCACCAACGCCGAGATCGAGGAACTGTGGCGCGCGGTGCCCGACGGCACGCCGATCGAGATCAGGGCCTAGCGCCGCCGCTCTCGAGCATTGCCACCTGCACCTGCAGCCGCTTCAGTTCGCGCAGGATCGCCAACATGTTCATCCGGCTGAAGAACCAGTCCTTGATGAAGCCCTGCATGACGATCGCCGACACCACGACTGCTGCCCACAGGATCAATTCGCGTGTTCCATCTACCGTGAGCAGCTTCCATGCCGCGAACAGCGTGAACAGCCCGACGAAAACCGAAGCAACGCCAACCAGCTTGGCCCAGCCGCCCAGCGGGCCGCCCATCGTGTCGCCGATTTGCGCGAACAGGCCGCGGCTGTCGTCCAGAGAGGCGAGGAAGGCCCGGTCGTCGGCATCGAGGCCGGCGTGAATCCTGTCGTCGATGTTGGTCATTGGTCGTCTCCTGAAAGCGCCGCCTTCAGCCGGCGGCGGGCATGAAAGAGGCGCGACTTCGCGGTCCCTTCGGGCACTTGTTGCACCTCGGCGATCTCGGCGAGGGTGAGGCCCTCGACGAAGAACAGTTGCGCTGCGAGGCGCTGGTCCGGCGGCAGCGCCGCCATCGCTCCGGCAATGGCCAGTGCCTCGTCCGGCATCGCGGTGGTGGCCGTCGTATCGCCCGGCTCGCCGCCATAGCGGTGACGGGCCGTGCTTTGTCGCCGCATCGCGTCGACGCAGCGGCGCCGCAGGATGCCAAACGCCCAGGGCGCGAAGCGGGCCGGATTCCGCAGGCCGCCGATCGCGCGGAAGATCGATACCCAGCACTCCTGGACCGCGCCCGGAGCGAGCTCCGCGCCGAGCACCCGCCGGGCGGTGCGCAGCAGTCGTGGTTGCCACCGTCGCGCAAGATGCTCGGCGGCGCGCCGGTCACCCGCCTGCACCAGCGTGACGAGCAGCTCGTCGAATGCCGCGCCGGAATCGGTGAGAAGCCGCTCGTCCGCCATCGGGGGGACAGTCGGACGAAAGCTGCCGATAGTTCAATCATTCATTGCGGGTGAGCGATTATCTTGGGGGCTTATCCCCTTCGAGCAAGTATGGCGAGGATGTGCTATGCACACCTCATGAAGATGCCGATTCGAGTGTTCAGGGTGTGGCGGATCGTCAAGCGGTCGCCGGCAAGAGCGATGCGCGATTGGCTAGGTGTCCTGGCGAACGAGCACCAGTTCTTCTCCCTGCTCTTAGCCGTCTTCACGAGTTGGCTGGGTCTGCAGACCGCGAGCCTTCCCCAAGTGATTGAGGAGGTCAACGCGTGGGGGAACGCCCTTCAAGCGTTCATTTACGTTGCCTTGGGATGGGCCGCGATTTGCCTAATCCGCGCGCCACTTGTGGTCGCGTTTGAAGACGCTCAGAGGGGTAAATGGCATGGAGGGCGGTTCGTCTATCATCGGCCGCATCTTGTCGCCACGCTGCGCTGCAAAGCGACAGGACAGCCCCAATTCCACCGGATTGTCATTGACGACGCCGAACCAAACTCGTTCGTCTACTACTCAATAGAGGTTGAGGGAGATCCGCCCCGGCATCTGTATTCAGCGGACCTCGTGGCTGAGATGGTTCTCGTGGGGCTTCAGACTCAGCCGGGGCGCGGGGGACAAACAATGGGCGGATTGCGTATCCGGAAAGATCGGAGCGTCGATTTGTTGATTGTGATGCGCGAGGATATGCTCTCACAGACTGTTCGCGTGTTCATGCGCGATTTTTCAGTTGGAAACCTAGAGGACCAAGATGGAGACGAAGGAGAGTTCCGAGAGGCGTTTCGACGCCCTCCTGAAGGCGATGGCGGAGGGCGAGGCGCCTAGCGCTGGAAAGAAAGCATCAGCTCCGAAAGCATCGTGTGCGGACGGTCCCGCCGATTGTGGCGAAACTCGAACTCCCCGAGATACTTCGGAAGATGCTTCGCGCTGACGTGAATGTGCGTCCCGTTGATGCCGCGCTTTAGCTGCGCCCAGAAGCCCTCAAGAGCGTTCGTGGTCGCGCCGGTCTTGCGGCAGACATATTCCCCCGCGCTATGTTTCACCGCCTCGTGACGGAAGCCCATGGTCGGCAACCCGCCATAGGCACCATGTTCGTCGGTATGGATCATGCTCGGGCGCTTCACGGTCGCCCAGATGATCGGCAACAGCGTTCCGCTGCGACGGTTCGGCACAACGCGGGTGACGACTTCGCCGCCGACTTCGAGCATCCCGAACACGGTCGCCTTTTTCAGCGCCGGGTCGCCGCCATGGGAGACGCGCTTGTGCTTCCCGCCGATGAAAGTCTCGTCGATCTGCACAACGCGCCCGAGGCCGCCGAGAGGATTGTCGCCGTCAACTGCGCCCATGTATTTGCGGATTTCGTGGCACATCCGCCAAGCGGTTTTGTAGGTCACACCAAGCTGGCGCTCGACCTCTTTCGCCGCCACGCCGTTGCGGGTCGAGACGAACAGGAACATGATGAAAAACCAATCGCGAAGCGGTGTGCGGGTGCGATCGAACGGCGTGCTGGCGGTCGGATAGACCTGATAGCCGCAATACTCACACGCATAGGAGCGGCGGGCCTTCACGCGGTAATAGTGAGCGCTCTTGTGGCAACCGGCGCACTCGTGGCGGTCGCCGAAACGAACGCGCATCAGGTGTTCAAGGCAGCTTTCCTCGGTCGGGAAGCGGTCCTGAAACTGGCGAAGGGTGGGGGCTTTGTTCCTCATGCAACCCTTGTAGCAGAATGTTCTACTTGTCGCAAGGGGATAATAACGTTATCTTGACTTGATCCTTGTTTGTTCTCATCTTGTTCGCGAATCAGGAGAGGACGCATGCCTCAGGCCGATTTTGCCTATGCCCCCGCCAACGACGCGGTCAGAGATTCTGGCGGAATATCCCTGGCGGTGTCGGTGTTCGCCGACCGGGCGCCTTTGCGCGACGAGATCAGGGACGATGCCGTGACGGCCGGGCTGGTCTTGCGCGAGTGCGGAGCGGTGGCGGCGCTGCTCGAGGGCGAGCCCAAAGGCCAACCCCGCCCGCTGGGCGAAGTGGTGCTGCTCGATTGCCCGGCGGTCGATGGCGCCACGCTGGCGGCGCTGGCGCGGCTCGACATGCGCGCGGCGCGCTCGGGGGCGCAACTGGTCATCTCGACCACGGTCGATGCGCTCGAAGACGTGTTCGCTTGCTGCGACCAGTCCGATCCGCAGATCCTGGTCGATCCGACCCGGGCCGAGCGGGTCATCGCGCTCGGGCGGGTGCTGGCGAGAGTGCCCAACCTGCGCCTGCGCGAACTGGCCGAGGACGAGCGGCTGACGCTGCTGCGGCTGACCGAACAAGTCGGCCAGATCGCGCAGCGGCTCGAGCGGTTGAACGGCGTCCAGCCGGTCGACTTCGGAACGGGCCTAATCGAGGGGGACAAGGTGTTCCGCTTCGAGAGCCCGGCACTGGCCTATACCGCCCCGCCGGCGGGCGGCGCCAATAACGTCGGGGGCGAGCGGCTGGTGCGCGCGTCACTGCCCGATCCGCGACTGGTGCGACGGATCATCCGCCAGCGGCAATTGCGCGCGCGGTTCTTCGATGGCGAGCTGTTCGCCGACCCGGCCTGGGACATGCTGCTCGACCTTGCCGCCGCGCGCGTCGAGCATGCCCGCGTCTCGGTCACCTCGCTGTGCATCGCCAGCGGCGTGCCGCCGACCACCGCCTTGCGCTGGATCGGCCAGCTGACCGCGGCCGGGTTGCTTGAGCGGGTTGAAGACGACGCCGATCGGCGGCGCGTGTTCATCGCGCTGACCGACCAGGCGGCCGACGCGATGGCGCGCTATTTCGCCGAACTCGACCGCAACGCCGCGCGGCTGGTCTAGGCCCCTAGAAGCCGCTGGCGGCGGTCCGCATCCTCGCGCGCACTTCCAGCTCGGCAAGGCGGCGGTCGAGATAGGCCCGGTCGTCGGCGGTGACGCTGAGCCGGGCGTAAGCCTGCTCGAGGCGCGAGATGTCCTCGTACTCGACCTGGATCTGGGTCCGCGCTGCCCGAGGAAGCCCGCTCGACGGCAGAGCTTGCCCGATGGCGTCGAGCCGCGCGCGCGGCGTCAGGACGGCGGCCGCGAAGCGGGAACCGCCGAGCCGGACATCGAGCGCGTCGAGGCGCGCCTCCAGGTCGTACCGCTCGCGGTCGTCGATCCTGCCGTCGCGCATGTAGCCGGCTTCGATCCGGGCTACGGCCGCATAGTCGGTTTTGAGCCGCGTGCTTTGGGTGCGGCTGATGCGGCGGGCCGCGAGCGCGGCGTTGACGCGTTGGTCGAACATGGCGCGGCCGTCGGCCACCTGCGTGGTCGTGGACAGGCCGCCACCGGCATAGGCGCCGTCGGCCAGGACCTGGGTCAGCGCGCCGTAGCGGTCGCCGAGGTCGGCCTGTTCCTGGGTGGTGAAGCGCCGGTCGGCGCCGTAGCGGCTCTCGAGCTGGACGAGCGCGTAGTAATCGGACTTCACTTGCGCGCCGGTGTTCTGGTTCAGGGCACCCGAGCGGACCTCGGTATCGACACGGGCTTCGAACTGGGCGCGCTGGTTGGCGAGCGGCGTCTGCCCGGCCGCCCACTGGGCCTCGATAGAGGCCGTGGTGCCCTGGCGGTCGCCGAACAGGGCGCCGAAAATGGCGCCGATGCGATCCTGCTGCGACGTCTGTTGTTCCGTCGAGGCCTGCCCGAAGGCCGGCCCCGCCGCGAGCGTCATCGCCGCCGCGGAAAGTAGGATAAATTTCTTCATGGGGTACCTTGTCAGGTTTCCCCGTCCGCCTTGGTAACGATGCACGGGCCAAAGGGTTTCCGCAGCGGCGCCCGCGCGCTAAGGGCCGGCGGCTTCGATGGCTTTGGGGGCGGTTAGCTCAGTTGGTAGAGCATCTCGTTTACACCGAGAGGGTCGGCGGTTCGAGCCCGTCACCGCCCACCAGTTTTATAATCGGATTATGAGAATTGCCGGTGTTGCGTCACGCTTCGGGTCTCATCTGGTCATACGGCCACAGGATGATTTGATACGGGAAGGGGCAGCAAATGGAGTTGATGCAAGTCGGTGCCGATCCCGAACGGTTCATCGCTCGCCTTGCCAATTGGGATGAGCCCCTTCGCCGCATATTTAACCTCAATGGGTTTCTGGAGGCAATTCGAAGCAATGAAATGGCGCTGAAGCGCCCTCATAAATGGGACGACCCTAGGGAGGACTTGACGACGCTCTGCATGCTGGATGGGAGGCGGCACTTGGGCAAAGGTCAGCAATCGCTAGCTACATTTCTGGCTCCGGTATGGGCGCAATGTTGGTCGTTGAACCCCGGCTCGGACACTTTGCTTAGGGCCTATTCCAGCGTGAGACCGGACGAAACTCGCCGCAACGCCGATCGCGATCACGAAGGAGTGACTGTGACCACCTCCGTGCGGCTTCTCCTGACGGCTGCAGAAGCGTGGAACGCCGACGGCGCCGACAGCCACGTCGTGATCGGCAAAGTAGAATATCTCGACGATCACGAAATCTGGCAACGCATCGTAAATACCTGCAACGGCGAGCACGGCCCGAAATTCTTCTGCACGGTGCAGGGAAGGGCGGATTCGCTCATGTGGAAGCGAGCCTACTTCGAGCATGAGCAAGAGGTACGTCTGCTCTTAGTCGGCCGGTCATGGGCGAATGACGACGCGACACTCGATCTCCGGCATGTGAGAATTGAACCGAACAGCTTGTTTACGTCGGTCAGCTTTGACCCCAGGCTTCAACCCGCCGAGGCCATCGAGCGAGAAGCCGAACTGCGCGCTCTTGGATACACAGGAAAAATCGTCCGCGATGAAAGTTACCAGAAGGTCGCTGGCATTGTGGAAATGCTGCACGATTGGCCCGACCCCTAGCGCGGCTCGGTGCCTCTGGCCGCCAACCACGGATTTAGGCTTATGCTGAGTTGTTGGCGGCCGGCGCAACAGCAGCGCCGAGCGATGCCGATGTGCGAATCTAACCGAGCGCTATCCTCGCCGTTCCGCGATAGCCGCGCGCCGGATCGCCGCTCATGCGGACGATCTGGCTGGTCGGGCCTTCGGCGCCGACGCCCTGGAACACAAAGTCGCGCCCGAGCGGCTGGCGGTCGAGATTGCGCAAGCTGTCGCCGTAGCGGGCGTCGTCGCGATAGATCGCGCGACATTCGGTTTCCGGGAAGCCGAGTTGCGAGACCAGCAGCGGCCGTGCGCCGGAGAGCGCCGCCTCGGTACTGGCGAAAACCTCGAAATGGCAGTGCGGATAGCGGCCGCCGTAGCAGCCGGGCACGATCAGGGTGAAGCGCACGCGCCCCTCGCCGTCCGCCGCCTGCAGCCCGCGCAGGTAGTTGGTGCCGGGCAGGTCGTAGAGCGAATAGCCGCCCGCCGCGTCGTTCTGCCACAGGTAGAGCGCGCGCCCGGGAAGCGCATCGCAGCCGCCGGCCTGCGCCAGCGTCAGTTCGAGTTCGAGCGGCACGCCCTCGGCGCGGCCCGGCATCCCGGCAAAGCCGGCGCGCAGGTCGCGCCGCTCGATGCCGGCCATGGCGAGCGCGTTGACCGGCGGGCGGCCGTTGGTTCCGTCGGCGGGGAAGGGGCCCCTGGTTTCAGTCGGCGTGGCCGCGCAGGCGAGCTTGCCGGCTTGCGCTCCCGCGCGACTGCCGCAAGCGGCCAGCATCGCGCCGCCCAGGCCCAGAGCCAGCCCGTTCAGCATTTGCCGGCGGTCGAGCTCGAACTGGCTGGTCATGTCCCGGTCGCCTCGGCGATCAGCTCGCGGGCTTCAGCTCCGGCCCAGTCGTAGCCGCCGGCGATGCGCCACAGTTCCTTGCCCTCGGCATCGTAGAGCACGGTCAGTGGCAGGCCCGCGCCGCCGCCATAGGCGACCGCGAGCTTGTTTTCGGTATCCATCCATTGCGGCAGGTTCTGCAAATCGCGCGCGGCGAAGAACGGCACGACTTTGGCCGCCCCTTCCATGTCCTCGCTCACCGTCAGCACCGTCACGCTGTCGCCCAATTCGCCGGCCAGCGCGTCGAGCAGCGGCATCTCGGTGACGCAGGGCACGCACCAGGTGGCCCACAGGTTGACCAGCACCGGCTTGCCCCGAAGGTCACCCATCGCGAGCGTGGCGCCTTCGGGGTCGCTCAGCTCGACTGCCGGCATCGCCTGGTCGGCAAAGGCGCGGTCGACTTTGCCCGCCAGCACCTCGCCGCTCCCTTCCGGTTGCGCGGTTTCCGCGCTTTCCCTATCGCAGCCCGCCAGAGCGAGGGCGAACGCGGCCGTGAGCAAGAACGACGGAAATCGGGGCATGACAGGCTCCAGCAGGATGTGGGGCGGGCGCTTTTCCGAAGGGCCCGGCGCGATCATGCGCGAGATTAACGCCTCGATCCCGTTCGACAAGGCGCTGTGGCGGCACGACATCGCCGCCAGCAAGGCGCACGCCGCGATGCTCGGCGCCTGCGGCATCGTTTCGAGCGAGGACGCGAAGGCAATCGAGGCCGGGCTGGACAAGGTCGCCGCCGAGTTCGAGCGCGACGGCGTGCCCGAGGACTGGGCGCTCGAGGACATCCACATGACCGTCGAGAGCCGGCTCGCCGAGCTGATCGGGCCGGTGGCCGGGCGGCTGCACACCGCGCGCAGCCGCAACGACCAGGTCGCGACCGATTTCAAGCTGTGGGTGCGCGAGGCCTGCGACCAGGCCGATGCCGGGCTCGAGGCGCTCCAGCGCGCGCTGGTGACCCGCGCCGATGAGCATGTCGCGACCATCATGCCCGGCTTCACCCACCTGCAGACCGCGCAGCCGGTCACGCTCGGGCATCACTTGCTGGCTTACTACGAGATGGCGGTGCGCGACCGCTCGCGTTTCGCCGATGCGCGGGCGCGGCTCAACCGGTGCCCACTCGGCAGCGCGGCGCTCGCCGGCACCGGCTTTGCCATCGACCGCGAGATGACCGCGCAGGCGCTCGGCTTCGACGCGCCGACAGCCAACAGCCTCGATGCCGTGTCGGACCGCGATTTCGCGCTCGACTACCTCCAGGCCACCGCGCAGTGCGCGTTGCATCTGTCGCGACTGGCCGAGGAGCTGGTGATCTGGGCCAGCCAGCCGTTCGGCTTCGTCCGCCTGCCCGACGCGCTCTCCACCGGCAGCTCGATCATGCCGCAGAAGAAGAATCCCGACGCCGCCGAGCTGGTGCGCGGCCATGCCGGGCGGATCGTCGGCTGCGCGGTGGCGTTGATGGTGACCATGAAGGGGTTGCCGCTCGCCTATTCGAAGGACATGCAGGACGACAAGCCGCCGGTGTTCGAGGCGGCCGGGCTGCTCGCCCTGTCGTTGGCGGCGATGACCGCGATGGTCGAGAGCGTCGAGTTCCGCGCCGACCGTATGCGCGCGGCAACCGAGCTCGGCTATGCCACCGCCACCGACCTTGCCGACTGGCTGGTGCGCGAGGCGGGGGTGCCGTTCCGCGAGGCGCATCACATTACCGGCGCTGCCGTGAAGCTGGCCGAGGACAAAGGCGTGGCGCTCGATGCGCTGTCGCTGGCCGAGCTGCAGGCGATCGACGCACGGATCGGCGAGGGCGTGTTCGCCGCGCTTTCGGTCGAGGCTTCGGTGGCCGCGCGCGCCAGTTATGGTGGCACCGCGCCGGCGCAAGTGCGCAAGCGTATCGCCGAGGCACGCAAGGCCCTAGGAATGGATGCATGAGTCGCAGAGTTCCCCTCGCTCTCCTGGCCCTCGCGCTCGCTGCGTGCGGCAGCCAGAGCGACCTCGCGCCGGTCGCGGGCGCCTCGCTGCCGCCCGCGCCCTATGGCCGCAGCGATCCGCCGACCGCGAACGAGCTGCTGGCGCTCGATTCGCAAGGCGCGCCCGAGCGCAACGTCGAGCTGCGGCGCGAATCCGAAGAGCGCGAGGACGATCCGTTCGACCTGCCGCCCGAAGGCTAAAGACGGCCCGATCATGGACCATTTCCATCTCCGCGACGGCGAGCTTTACGCCGAGGACGTGCCGCTCGCGCGCATCGCCGAGGAAGTCGGCACGCCGGTCTACGTCTATTCGCGCGCCACGCTCGAGCGGCACGCGCGGGTTTTCCGCGAGGCGTTGGCAGGCGCGGGCGAGACGCACATCGCGTTCGCGGTGAAGGCCAATCCCAACCTCGCGGTGCTGCGGGTGATGCAGCGCGAGGGCTTCGGGGCGGACGTGGTTTCGGGCGGCGAGCTGGCGCGCGCGCTGGCGGCGGGCATGGCGCCTGAGGACATCGTCTTCTCCGGCGTCGGCAAGCAGACGCACGAGCTGGTCCAGGGGCTCGACGAGGGGATCGGCCAGTTCAACCTCGAATCCGAGGAAGAGGGCGCCGAGTTGTCCGCGCTCGCCGTCGCGCGAGGGCCACGAGCGCGGTGCGCGCTGCGCGTCAATCCGGACATCGATGCCGGCACCCACGACAAGATCTCGACCGGCAAGGCCGACAACAAGTTCGGCGTGCCGATCGGCCGCGCGCCCGAAATCTACGCCCGGCTGGCCGCTTTGCCCGGGCTCGATATGCGTGGCCTCGCGGTCCACATCGGCAGCCAGCTTTCCGAGCTGCGCCCGCTCGAGCTGGCGTTCCAGAAGCTCGGCGCATTGCTCACCAACTTGCGCACCACCGGGCAGACAGTGACCCACGTCGATCTCGGCGGCGGCCTCGGCGTGCCCTATAAGGCGACCGACGTGCTGCCGAGCCCGGCGGAATATGGCGCGATGGTGGCGCGGGTCACCAGGGGCTGGAATGTCGCGCTGATGTTCGAGCCCGGCCGCGTCATCGCCGGTAACGCGGGCGTGCTGCTGACGCGGGTGATCCGGGTCAAGCGCGGGGTCAACGATCCGTTCGTGATCGTCGATGCGGCGATGAACGACCTCGCGCGCCCGGCGCTCTACGGCGCATGGCACGATTTCGAAGCAGTCCGCCCGTCGAACCAGCGCATGACCGCCAACATCGTCGGGCCCATTTGCGAGACCGGCGACACCTTCGCCACGGGCCGCGACATCGAGGGCGTGGCGGCCGGCGACCTGGCCGTGTTCCGCACCGCCGGGGCCTATGGCGCGACGATGGCCTCGAGCTACAACAGCCGCGGCTTCGTTGCCGAGGTCATGGTCGACGGCGACAAGTTCGCCGTGGTCGCCGACCGCATCCTGCCCGAGGCAATCGCCGGCGCGGAACGCGTTCCCGACTGGCTCGACTGATGCAGGCTCTGCCGCTCTTCCATCGCGTCGCCGGGGAAGCGGTGATCGTGCTGGGCGAGGGCGCGGTGGCCGATGCCAGGCGGCGGCTGGTCGAGCGCGCCGGAGGCATCGTGGTCGGCGACGACGACCGGACCGCGCGCCTCGGCTTCGTCGTGCTCGACGATCCCGAAGCGGCGGCGGGTCGGCTGCGGGCGCGCGGGGTGCTGGTCAACGTCGCCGACCGGCCCGAGCTGTGCGACTTCACCGTACCGAGCATTCTCGACCGCGATCCTGTGCTGGTCGCGGTAGGCACCGGCGGCGTTTCGGCCGGGCTGGCCAAGCACTTGCGGCTGCGGCTCGAGACGCTGGTGCCCGCCGGCCTCGGCAAGCTGGCCGAGGCGCTGCACGCGGCCCGCGACGCCTTGCGTGCCCGCTGGCCCGATCCGGCCGATCGGCGCCGCGCGCTCGACCAGGCCCTGGCCAAACATGGGACGCTCGATCCGCTCGCCGAGGGTGGTGGGCAGGATTATGCGCAGCGGCTCGCCGATATCGAGGCACCACCGCCGGCGGCCACGGTCGAGCTGACCATCGCCAGCGACGACCCCGACGAGCTTACGCTGCGCCAGGCGCGACTGCTCGGCAGCGCCGATTGCATTGTGTTCGAGCCGGACATCGCCCCGGCGATCCTCGATCGCGCGCGGGCCGACGCGGTGCGTTTGTCGCTGCCGAACGATCGCCCATTGCCTGATGGCTTGGTGCTGATCCTGCGCCGGACCTAGAATATCCCGCCCGCCAGCCGGTCGATCGCGGCCTGCAGGATCACCGCGGCGGCGTGGCTGTCGATGCGTGTCGCGCGTTTGGCGCGGCTCATGTCCTGGGCGATCATCGCGCGTTCGGCGCTGGCGGTCGACCAGCGCTCGTCCCACAGCAGCACCGGCAGGCCGAGCGGTTCGAGATTGCGGGCGAAGGCGCGGCTGGCCTGCACACGAGGCCCGCTGGTGCCGTCCATGTTGAGCGGCAGGCCGATCACCACGCCCTTGACCGCGCGCTCGGCCACCAGTGCCTCCAGCGCAGCCTTGTCGCGTGCGAACTTGCCGCGAGGAAGCGTCTTGCCGGCGCCGGCAAAGCTCCACCCGGCATCGCAGAACGCGGTGCCGATGGTCTGCGTGCCGAGGTCGAGCCCCATCAGCACGCCGCCTTCGGGCAGCGCGGCGTGGAACTCGCCCGCGTCTTCGGTGATCAGCGCGACCATGCCGTCACCCTCCGCACTACGTCCGCTTGCACGTTCCGCCAGAACAGCGGGATGTCGTAGACGTGGTAGTTGTTGCCCGGCAGTACGTAAGGCCCGAGCTCGGGCGGGTCGCCGATCAGCAGCAGCCCGCTCGCGTCGCAACGGGCGGGGACGGCGCCGGGGACCAGCTCGCCGCTGGTCAGGTCGTCGTCGGGCTTGAGCGTGCCGAGGTTGGCCGACGCCGGCGCCGCGCCGTCGATCAGGCCGTTGAGCGGATTGACGCACAGGATCGTGCTGTCGCCGCGCGGCTTGCCATCGAGGCCCGGTGAAGTGCGGTAATACTCGAACCACTCGCCGGGCTCGGCCGGTTCGGCGAAGCTCGACCATGAGACGATGCAGCCGGCTTCGTTGGCGGTGCGGCAAGCAGGCAACCCGAGCGCGGGCAGGTCGTGCGCCACCGAGATCGGCCAGCCGATCGCATATACCGAGGCCACGCGCGCCTGCAGCGGCGTTCCGGCCACGCGCTCGGCCAGCAGCCGCACCACATGGTGCGCGCCCTGGCTGTGGCCTGCGAGCACGATCGGGGTGTCGGGGCCGAGCTGGGCGAGGAAGTGGTCGAACGCCTGCGAAACATCGCCATAGGCGACGTCGATCGCCCGCGAGGCGTCGGGCTTGTCGGTCAGGTAGGCGCCGAATGTGGCCTGGCGATAGCGCGGCGCCCAGATCTGGCTCGCCGGGCTGAAGGCGCTGGCGAGGCCGCGCAGGAAGGTGCGCGCCCGGGTGCGGGATTGAGCGTCGTCGAGCGGCGCGTTCCAGTGCGCGCGTTCGAGGTAGCTGGTCGGATGGACGAAGAAAACCGCGAACTCGGGCGCGTCGGCGTCCGGCGGGGGCGCTCCCTGCGGCCGCCAGCGCGCCGGGTCGCTCGATTGCGCCAGGCCCGGGCGCGACAGCCACATCGCCGGGTCGGCATAGGCGTTGGGCGCGAGGGCGTCCGGCGCGACGAACTCCTCGGAAGGGACAAAGGCGATCTCGGCCAGCCCGCCGCCCCACAGCCGCAGTGCGAAGACCGCGGCGATCGCCAGCACGACGAGCAGCGCGACGAGGTTAAGGAACTTACGGACCATGTGCCGCGAGCTGCTCTGCCTCCTGGTTCTGCTCCGAGCGGCGCTCGAGCGCGACCTTGATCATCGCCAGCAGCGGATCGGCCAGGAACAGGCCGATCACCCCGAACAGCACGCCCATGATCAGCTGTGCGCCAAGCACCAGCGCGGGCGCGAGGTCGACGGTCTTCTTGGCGATCAAGGGGATCACCACGTAGCCGTCGAAGGTCTGGACCGCGAAATAAACCAGGATCGTGTAAAGCCCCATGTCGACTCCGCCCGAGAAGCCGACCAGCACCATGAGGATGCCTGCGAGCAGAGCGCCGACGTTGGGGATGAACGCCAGTAGCCCGGTGAGGATGCCGAGCAGCGCGGCCATCGGCACGCCGTAAGCGGCCAGCATGATCCAGGTGAACAGGCCCTCGAACACCATGCCGACCAGGCGCCCGGCCATCAGGCGACGCATGGTTGCCCCCATGCGCGCGGCCGTGAGGTAGAAGTCCTCGCGCTGTTCGCGCGGCAGCATCCAGGCGACGCCGCGCTCGTAGAGCCGCGGCTCTAGCGCGACGTAGATGCCGATGATGGCGACCAGGAACAGCGTGGTCAGCGCGCCGAACAGGCCGCCGATGGCGCGAGTGACAGTGCCCACGCCGGTGACCAATTGGCCGATCACGCCCTGCACGTCGCGCTGGTCGATGGCGAAGCCCTGCTTGTCCAGCCAGGCGAGGAAGCGGCCGGCTTGCTCGCCAACGATCTGCGGCAGTTGCGCCGCCTCGCGCGAAATCTGCGAGCCGGCGAAATAGCCGAGCCAGACGAGAAAGCCGACGCCGAGCAGCAGCACGATGCCGAGCCGCCAGCCGCGCCCGAGCGGCACGACGCGGCCCAGCAGCCGCTCGCCGCCGTCGAGCATCGAGGCGAACACGATCCCGCCGAAGATCACCAGCAGCGCCTGCGAGATGTAGACCGCGAGGATGGTCAGCCCAACCACCGCCACCCACACCGCCGCGCGCTTGGCCTCGAGCCGCAGCACCGGGCTGGTAATGCTGGCCGGGCTGGCGCGGTCGTCCGGGCCGCCTTCGTCGTCGAGCTCAGTTGCGGCCATTGCCCCCTCCGGTGTCGCGCAGTTGCGGGCGCAGAGTGGTCCAGGCACGGCCCGTGCGCAATGCCCTGAACCAGCTCGCCGGGCTCCACCCGGAGCTGCCGTCGAGCGAGAAGGTGATGATCTCGGCCCGGCCGCCGACATCTGCTAGCGGCACGGGTCCGCCCAGTCCGCCGCCGGAGACCGGGTTCGCGGGGAAGCGGCTGTCCGCCGATTGGTCGCGGTTGTCACCCATTAGGAACACGTGACCTTCGGGAATTTCGATCTCGGCGAAATTGTCGCGCTCCGAACCCTGGTAAAGATCGATGATCAGGTAGCTCGCACCGTTGGGCAGCGTCTCTCTGTAAGTCGGTGGTTCATAGACCACCCGTCC
>Ga0307505_10000682_pt1 | contig 34633 bp, 20 predicted proteins | sample 23_S_MG_FD_202183 | JGI IMG/M metagenome (GOLD analysis project Ga0307505, IMG submission 202183) | Soil microbial communities from Populus trichocarpa stands in riparian zone in the Pacific Northwest, United States - 23_S | ecosystem: Environmental > Terrestrial > Soil > Riparian zone > Trees...
TCCAGTTATATGCTCGGCGACATCAACCTCGATATTTCCATCAGCAGTATCGTGTGGCCGCAGATCATCGCCGGTCTGGCAATGGGTTTTGTGTTTGTACCGTTGACTGTGATGACGACCGGCACGCTTAGTAACGAACAGATCGGCAACGCGACGGGCATCTTCAATCTGATGCGAAACGTGGGCGGCAGTTTTGGCATCGCCGCGGTGACGACGATGCTCGCGCGCGGCGCGCAGGTGCATCAGGCGGTGATGGTCTCGCATTTGACACCTTACGATCCCGAGTTCCAACAGTACGTGCGTGAGTTGGCGGGTGTTATCGGCGCGGGAGGGAATTTCATGACCGCGCAGCAGCAAGCATACGGCGCCATCTACCAAACACTGGTCCGCCAGGCAAACCTGCTCGCCTACATCGACAACTTCCGATTCCTTGCCTTCATGTGCGTGATCTGCGCCCCCGCCGCTTTGCTCTTCAAAGGCGTGCGGAACGGCAGTCGCGCTCCCGCGATGCACTGATACGCGCTATCGCCCCCGCGAGCCAATAAGTGATTTTCTAGACTAAACAGCCACCACGAATTCGGATTCTGCGAGGCCCAACGTTACTTCTGAGTGGCGGGAACGAGTATCCTTTCGACGTGTCGTCGTTTCGGGTCACAACCTACAACATTCATAAGTGCCGCGGCCTCGATCGCCGCGTGCGTCCGAAGCGAATCGCGGCGGTGCTGAGAGAGATCGACGCCGATGTTGTCGCGCTTCAGGAAGTGGTTGGCATGGACGAAGTCACGCGCGAACACAATCAGGTCCGCGCGATTGCCGAAGAACTGGGCCTGGATTTTCGCATCGGTGAGAATCGAAGAATAAGCGGGGCCGCTTACGGAAATGCAGTTCTCAGTCGACTCCCGATCACGGCGGATCACAATCACGACCTGAGCTGGCGCCGGTACGAACCCCGTGGCTGTCTGGAAGCCGCGATCGCGATTGACGCGCAAACGACGCTGCGGACGTTCAACGTGCATCTCGGCACCGGCTTCTTTGAACGCCGCTATCAGGGTCACAGGCTTTTGGAAGTCATTGCTGGTGATGCAAATTCGCCGACGCCGCGAGTTATCCTTGGCGACTTTAACGAGTGGACCCGTGGTCTGACGACGCGTCTGCTGAGTCTTCACTTAAACAGTGCCGAACCGGAACAACGTCTCGGCCGCGCGCGCACTTACCCGGGCGTGTTTCCGCTCCTGCACCTGGACCACGTCTACTACAATTCGTCTCTCAAACTCGAACGCATCTACGTTCATCGCAGCCGGCTAGCGCTCGCCGCGTCTGACCACTTGCCCATCGTCGCCGACTTCACTCTCGCTCGGTGAGAGTGGGAGCGACGGATGTTCGCGCCCAACTCTAAGCCGGTAAGCCCGGTAAAGAAGCGCCAGCGAGATCCATAGGAGCACGACGACCAATGGATAAATCACTACGCTCGGAAAGAACCACGCGATCGCGGCCAGACCAAACAACAGCAAACCCGTCATTAGCATGAGCCGCGCCTCAACCGGTTCGAGCACGCGGCGATTTGTAAAAGCTGCGCCGACAGCATTGCCGAGTCTCACAGCTCCGGCGGCAGCACGCCCGCCACTGCCGCCACCGCTCGTCGTCGCGGGAGACGACGAAACGGATCTGTTTGGTACTCGCAGTTTGAGTCGGGAATCTAAGACAATCTCTGTCGCATTTTCGAGATCCTGAAGGTAGGTCTCTTCCATCTTCGTGGCAAACGGCACGTCTTCAATAACGACGTCGAGTTCGAGATTGCCAAACCAACTCGCCACATTGAGATTCGTCGAACCAACGCGCGCCCACTGGCAATCAGCCACCGCGGTTTTCGCATGCAGCATCGTTCCGTTCCATTCAAAGACGCGCACACCAGCTTCCAGCAAAGGACGATATCCGGCGCGCGACAGCGGTCTCAAAAGAGGAATGTCCGATGCACTCGGCACGAGTAGACGAACGTCGACACCGTCGTGTGCAGCAGCGCGCAATGCCTGCACGTATAAAGTCGTGCCGGCGTAATAAGCATCGGTTAACCACAACCGGTTCCTTGCCAGCGTAGCGACGAGTTGGTCCATACGAAACATTCCGCCGTTCACCGGTTCAGTCGCCACGACGCGAAGCGCGATCTCGCCTGCTTCGTCGGCCGCTTCATCGCTCGCTTCGCGCGTCGCCACTTCATCCGACGTAAGATCTTCACCCGTGCCGGCCCAAACATGCGCGAATGCCTGTTCGATGTCGGCGACTGCTGGTCCACGCACCTCGATACCGGTATCGCGCCACGGTTCGATGTTCTTTTCGGGGTCGCCGACCCACATTTGGCCCACGCACAAGCCGGTGACGAAACCGATCTTTCCGTCGACCGTCAACGTCTTGCGATGATCGCGGCTCACCCAACTTAAAGGCAAATACCATCGTGGCGGGTTGTAGACGCGCACGTCGACGCCGGCGGCGCGTAGATGATTCCAGAACGAGCGCGAGGTCTTGCCTAATCCGCCGAGCCAATCGTAAAGCAAGCGTACGCGCACACCGTCGCGCGCTTTCGCGGCGAGCGCATCGGCAAACAGCCAGCCGGCTTTGTCTTCGTGAATGATGTAGCTTTCGAAGTGGATGTAGCGCTCGGCGTTTTTGATCGCTTCGAGCCAGGCGGGATAGTTTTCCTTCGCGTCCTTGAGCAGGCGGACGCAGTTGCCGGAAAGGAGCGGCGCGCCGGCAGCGCGGGAGAACGCCTGGTTTGCCAGGTCGCGCACCGGCAACATGGCCCTTCGCTCGCGTTCGATTCGACGACTCATCTCGGGTTTCCGCTGTCTGGAGATTATCGCGTACTTACGGTTTCATAAACTTCGCGAGGCCGTTGATAAACATTTGCACCGCAAGCATCACCAGCAACATTCCCATCAAACGCTCGAGGGCAATCAATCCCCGCTCCTTTAGGATGCGATAGAGGATTGTTGACGAGAGCAGAATGATCGCGGTGGCGATCCACGCGAGCGTCACGGCCAGAAACAACTGCCACGTGCTGTTTGGCGACGACTGTTGTTGTAATAAAAGCAATGAAGCGAGTGTGGAGGGACCGGCAATGAACGGAATCGCGAGCGGCACGATAAAAGGCTCGCCTTCAAGTACATCGCCCGTCGCATCCGGTCGTGGGAAGACCATTCTTAGGGCAATCAAAAACAGCACAATCCCGCCGGCAATACTCACCGTCTCCTCCTGCAAACTCAGCAACCGCAGGATGTACTGCCCCGCAAACAGAAACGCCAGTAGGACAACATACGCAATCAATATCTCGCGAACCAGTATCTTGCGTCGCCGCTCAGGCTCAACCGGTTTGAGCGCAGACAGAAACGGTGGAATATTCCCCAGCGGGTCCATAATAAGCAACAGAGTGATAGCGTTAAAAAAGATTCTCATTTACCGACGCGCTTCTTTAATCGATCACTTTACTCTGTTTCCGATCAATGCTACTACCATTAGTCACGTCCCAGTTAATCACGTTCCCCAATAGCCCACTGATCTCTTCGCGAACGAAAGCCTTAATACCCTCACGCCCGGTTAGCCGCAACGTCACTGGCCCACCCTCAGCTTCAACCTCAATGGCGAAGTTGAGAAACGGACAGCATAGTTTTTCCAGCGTAACGAACTCGGCAACCTTCAAGACCACATCCGGCAGATCACTAAGCCGAAACTCGTAACCATCAACCAATTCACTGATCGCCTGCACCTTCGAAAAAAGCTCCCGGCTCGTCGCCAGATGCACCTCTCGCTGCGCCGACGAGAGCACGCCCATATCGCAGGCGATCGGGATTTCCGCTTTGGACCAGTCACCCATATATCGAAGGGATATTATACGTCAGCGTGACTTGTCAAAACCCTAAGAGTCTCAAAATCCTTGCTAAATGATGTACGAGATCTTCTCTATGTTATGCTTAAGTCGGTTCTCTTCGACGTAGTCAAGGAGGACCGACGCCCATCATTCGCCAACTCGCATAAATTTATTGATCTATGCAGTAACTGCTTGCATATTTATAGAGTTGATATGGGGTCGGCTAAGGATTAGAACTGCCACTGAATAGGTTTTTCGGTTAAGCAAAAGCATGGCTAGTCGAAAACGCTTTCTCACCCGAGGGTTATTTCCGAAGGAACTTCCACCAGCGTTTAGATCGGACCAATACGGAAGAGCGCTTGAAAACGCCAGCTACTCCCCTACGGCCTTTTCGGCACTCCCCAAATCTGAGCTTTGTCACCACAGTCTCAGCCGAGCGAGCGGCGTACGAAGACTCTTATCCATTCCGAATCCGATTAGTCATTTTCGGCTCGCAGACGAAATCTCTCGGGGTTGGTCTGAGATACGTCGCCACTTGGCAAAATCGACGGTTGCCGTTTCAAGACCCATTCTTAAAGGGACTATGGGCAGGGCTGCTGTTCCTAGTTCGCGATTTGGCGCATTACCACGACTAAGGGTACGCAGTCGGAGACACGGTCGATACGTCTTAGTAGCGGATGTCGCTGAGTACTACCGAACTCTATACACCCACAGCATTCCTTGGGCTCTGCACACTAAAACCTTCGCTCACTTACCAGCGAATCACACTAATTATTCGCTTTTGGGGGTAAGGATTGATCGAGCGCTTCGGAATTGTCAGAGTCTTCAAACGAACGGAATTCCAGTAGGTCCAGACACATCATTTGTTATCGGTGAGATTGTTCTTGGAGCCGCTGACTTTGAATTAATGAAATACATCCGGCCCGTGTCTGCATTGCGATTCTACGACGACTACGAACTGATTTTTGAGAAGTATTCAGACGCTGAGGAAGCATTGGCGCATCTCCATTCGTCGCTAGGCGAATATAACCTGCAGCTTAATGCCCAAAAAACTCGCATCTATTCGCTTCCAATGCGTTTGGACCATCCTTGGCGCGATCCTATTCGACGTTATCAATTCGGCGAGACAGATGAGGCTAAACAGAGAGCACTGCTAGGCTATTTCGATCTGGTCTTCTCACTAAAAGAGGTGCACCCAACGGATCCGATCGTCGGATATGCGATCTCCAGACTCGAAAGTGTTTCGTTAACGACAGCTAGCTGGGGCATTCTTCAAGATCTTCTACTTCAAACAATGTCCGTCGAGCCTGACAGCTTGCAACAAGTTGCCGTCATGTTCGCGATTGCCTACGCCGAAGGACATCCAATTAACCGGGATGCGTTACAGCGCGGCATTAGCTTGTTGTTCAATAGGCATGCGGTGCAAGGGCACGGCTCGGAAGTGGCGTGGGGCCTTTGGATGGCGCTCTCATTTTCTTGCACAATTCGAGATTCGAATGCAGTTCGAGCCTTAGGACTAATGAATGATTCTGCGGTTGCGTTACTAGCTCTCGATGCTCAAGACCGGGGTTTTCTACCCGGGTTAGATATGAGTTATTGGTCAACATTCATGAAAAGTTCTGAACTATACCAAGCGCATTGGCTTCTAAGTTATGAGGCCCGAGTGCGTAACTGGCTCGGAACCGTTGGAGGCGGAGACCATGTGATGGCGGACGGAGCCTTTAATTTCTTACGGAGTGCGGGTGTGCGGTTTTATCGCCGAGTGCGTGCGCCGACGAAGCAAACAACTTCGGCGATTCCAAATTGGCGTCCCGCGTATGGTGAATCAGATCTGAAAGTATCCGAGGACTGACCTCGTAGGTTTCTTCGCCATCCAACGTGTGAGCTTGCTGGGTCTGAGTCAAATTGGTCTTGGAGCAATCTCCAGGGCATCACTGGCACCGCTGGTTTGGGCGCAGTGAGGTGGTGTCAACTGTCTTGAACTCGCTGGATTGCTTGCAGTATCGGTCGGATCCCGTCTTGAATCTGAGTCGTGACGTTTGCGTCTTGCAAGAATGCTTACTGCACGCGACAAGTCCTATCTCGGATTCTACGGATCTCGGCTCGCCTCCCGCAAAATCGATCAGGGGAACACCGAGACCGATAGGGGATCCGTCAGACCCTGAATCGGATCTCACGGATCCCGATTTTCCACGCGGCGATCCGACTTGCTATTTGCGAGAGCGCAAGTAGGGTTGCGGCATTTCCTGTTAGGAAAGTTTGAAATGGCATTAGCCGCAAAACTTGTCCGATTTAGGTTCCAGTCGTTTAATAGAAAGAAACTGGAGCCGGCGGTAGGACCGACTCCGTAATCGACAAGGGCTAGGCTGCAAGCGAGTGGCCCGCAAGCAACTCCGCTTCAAACACGGCAATCTGCGACTCAACCATTCCGCCAACGTTCAATTCGCCGCAGCGAGTAAATGCAAGCCACTTTGCTACGCTCGCGAGCACTTTCGGATATGGAGAGCTTTCGATCGCCGCGATGAGAACCAGCAGGGCGGCCGACCTGGTCGCGGGATCGTCACCGGAACAGCAGATGATCTCGGCCAGTGCCTCGATCTTCTCTTCCGTTGTCAGATCCTCATTGGTGTTAATTGGAGGTGCTTGCGAAAAGTCCACCGCGTTGAAGAGGCTTTCGCCTGCATCTACGCGGCGCACCAGTTCGGCAAGCCACGGATCGTTTGTTTCGAGTGCGTAACGAATTACGGCTCGACTGCTGGCATCAATGGACCGGTCGCTGATAACAGATTCCGCACGCCGTCTGTAAGCAACAGAGATACATCGATTAACTTTAAGCGTGTCGTTTTGAGTTGAGTTGGTTGTATCAGGTGTTTCGTCGCGCTCCACGGCGCTGTTAAGATTAAGCATGATCTTCATCCTTTCGATAGAAGGTTGAGGGTACAGGGTCGGCTTTCTGCTCGTAACAGAAGTCGGCCCGCTTCACTCTTGGGGAGTTGTGCGCGCACTATAACACAGTTGGGCGTCTTCGATCTTCAAGAAAGTAATTCGTCTCACGCACAACACACTAGTGTCAAAGCAACCCTTTCTCGCTTTCCGTACTGGAGGAAAGTCGGTTGCCTGCAGCCCGTGAGGTCGTAATATAGGTCCATGAGCAAGACCGAGATCCTCGAAGAATTACCCAAACTGTCAAAGATTGAGCGCCAGGAAATCCGCTTGAGATTGGCTGAGCTTGATAGCGATGACTGGCTTGATGACGAAGAACCGTTAACGATCCACGAGGGAGCGCTGCTCGAAGCGCGCCTCGCAGCATACGCTAAGGATCCGAACGCTGGTAGCACATGGGAAGAAGTTGAGGGCCGAATCCGAGCCCGCCTTAGTCACCGGCCGAACGGATGGCCGACTTCCAATAGTCAGGCCAGCGGTGCCACGGGCGAGTATTCCAAGAACAAACTGGACGTGCTGTCCTTACAAGGGCGTATAATACCGGCCGGCAGGATAGGTGATTCGCATGATGGAAATAACAATGAAGCTGGATCATGACATTTTTTCGGCGCTTCGGCGTTCTCCAGACGAATTCGCCAACGAGATGCGTCTCGCGGCTGCCATCCACTGGTACAAACGTGGTGAGATCTCGCAAGAAAAAGCGGCACAAGTTGCCGGACTGGATCGCACAGACTTCCTCCTCGCCCTAGCCCGAGAAGGTGAAGATGCCTTCGTTGTTGACTTCGCTGATCTTGAGAGAGAGCTCCAACGTGGCTGAACGCGCAGTTGTTAATGCGTCTCCTCTCATCTTTCTTTCCCGCGCAGGACTCATCGATCTACTGCAATTAATTTCTTCCGACGTTATCGTCCCGGAACCTGTCGCTTCAGAAATAGAGGTTCGAGGTGAAAGCGATCCTACTGTTCATGCCTTAACCAACACTACGTGGCTTCTGGTTACTCCGACACCGCCAATTCCACCCCAAATTCAAGCGTGGGGATTAGGACCGGGCGAATCCGCAGTAATCGCTTGGGCTCTTTCACATAAAGGCTCCGAGGCAATCATCGACGATTTGGCTGGCCGGCGCTGCGCATCAGCATTCAATATTCCAGTGCGTGGCACTCTGGGCTTAGTGTTGATAGCGAAGCAACGTGGTCACATTGCTTCAGCGCGTCAGCTACTAGACCAACTGCGCCAAGCTGGAATGTATTTGTCCGACCGAGTGTTGAAGGAAGCGCTCGCGAAGGTAGGCGAGTAGAGAACCTTTAAGCTATTACCTTCAGACCAAACGAGGAGGGCGTCACTTACCCCCCTTCACAGAAGTCAGTGACGCCCTATTGTTCCCGCACTACTGGGCCAGTGCAGGATTGCGCAAAGCTCTTTCACGTCACAGAGCCTCGGCAAGTTGGGCCTTATATATCTCCCAACTGTGTAGCATCGCAACGCCAGTCAAAAACTGCCCCGTCCAAATTTAATGCAAGCCTGGCTGCATGTGGCTAAATACACACACTTCACCCGTACCGCCACGCGGCGGTTACACTCATCTGGGAGTTACCGCTTCGGTCCTAGCGGTTTATCAGATTAACGATCGTGAGTATTACGTTTGCGAGTGCCACACTTGAGCTCGTGCTCGTCGAAGACTGTGACGATGGCGGTGTTGGCGCCGACACGACGTCACTGGTCGGAATATTCCCCGGCGCCGCGGCATCATTGGTCGGTATATTTCCCGCCAGAGCAGTGACAGACATCAACCCTGTAAGAGCTACAGCCAATACAACGGGTTTCATGTTAAGAGTCTCCTTTTGATTTGAGGATGCAAGTCTACTTGTATCAGAAATCGCGAAGCCAATATAGAAAGTTCTTGCAGGCTGGCACTGACGAGGTTTAAGATTTCGCGCGCAAGGCTCTTTTACTCACCGCAAGAAGGTCTATCAATTGAAGTTAGCCTCACTAAAGCTCGACACGTCGCATCTGTCTCGGGATGAGGAAGCTCTGTCCCGATGCGAACTCGCGTTGGAACTAAAAGATAAAGCAGACTACGCAAGCGCTCTTCAGATCATGCGCCCATTGTGGCATGGAGTCGGCGAGAGACCCGAAACCAGAGAGCTTCATCCAGCGACCGCGGCGGAAGTCCTTCTTTGCACAGGGATTCTGACCGGATGGATCGGTAGTCGTGATCAGATCAAGGACGCCCAGGAGACCGCAAGAAATCTGATCACCGAGAGCATCAGTTATTACGAGTCACACAAAGACATCCGGAAGATTGCTGAGGCGCAGTCGGAGATCGCTTATTGTTATTGGCGTGACGGCCAGGTAAATGAAGCACGAATTATGCTTCACGAGGCCCTTGAACGACTTCCGCCGGTAGGGCTCAAGAGAGCGCGTGCGCTGCTCAAGCTGGCTGACGTCGAACAATCAGCCGGCAGACATTACGACGCACTCAAGGTTCTCACCGACAATGCTTCGATCTTTACAAAGATTCGGCATCTTGCAACTAAAGGCTCTTATCACAACGAGCTGGCCATGACGTTCGAGGAGATCGCAGTTGCGGACCACCGGCCCGATTTCTTTCACAGCGCGCTCACCGAATATAAAATCGCGGAACATCAATTCAAGTTAGCAAAGAACCATATCTTTCGCGCTTGCGTTAAGAACAATGTCGCAGTCGTCCTTAACCACCTGCGCCGGTTCAAGGAAGCTCACAAACACTTGGACCAGGCACGAGACCTGACTGTCCGCTTTAAGGATCGCACGCGCACGGCACAGGTTGACTGTACTCGCGCTGAACTGCTGATCGCGGAAGGAAAGTTCAAAGCCGCTGAAGCCGTGGCCCGCAGAGCCGCATCAGCGTTAGAGAAAGCCGGGCATCGCGGCTGGCTTGCGGACGCTCTCATCTCACAGGCAACCGCTTTGGCGCGATTGAGGAAACACGAACGCGCTCACGTGGTCTTGCAACGAGCGATGGAAGTGGCTCACGAAGCAGACGTGCTCAACAAGGCCGGGCTGGCTGCTCTCACTCTGATCGAGGAAGTGGATCACCTGTCGCCAGATACGCTGCAAGCAGCGTATCAACAGGCGCGCGAGTGGTTGGCCGACTCGCAAAGCCGCGAGGTGTTAACGCGATTGAATGCGGCGGCCGGAAAACTCGCCGCGCGTGTGCGTAAAGAGATCAGTCGCGACGAAGCAATCGAGATCCTCTTGAGCAAACCCTGCGACCTGGACCAAAAGCTATTGGAGTACGAGCACGACTTGATCAAGCAGGCGCTGAAGCAAACGAACGGCTCCGTAACTCACGCGGCGACTTTGTTAGGCAAGAGCTATCAGGGCTTGGCCTACATGATCGAAACGAAGCACCAGGACTTGATGACCGCTCGAACGCCGGTACGCCGCCGACCACGGAAACGACGAAGAAAGAATTAAAACGAAATGCTGTAACTCACGCCCGGGTGGCGCCCACGTTCGAAGATAGCGCCGATCTGATGCCGTCCAAATGTGTAATTAACAATCGGATGCACCCGCACACCGTCAAACAGAATCGTTGAACTCCAACGTTCGCCAATCGCGATATTCAACCCGCCAATCACTCGCGCACGATCTTCAAACGTTCCATAAGCAACACCGACATAAGGGCTGACCGGCAGATTGGTCCAATGCTTAAGACTCTTGCTAACCGTCGCATAGAACGATTGTCCTGATGGCGTGCCGATGCGGTCGGAGCTTGTTCCAACAATCACAGCCGGCCGTTGATGTGTTTCAGTAACAACGACGAGGTTCGCGAGCGGACTGACCTTGCCGGCCAGCGGGTTGTATTCGACACCGGCAGTGAAGCGCGGATGAAAGCGGTAGGTGAGAGTGTTGCGCCACGTCGCGCGATCGATCTGTTTAGCGATCAATCTCACGCCGTAGGTCCATTTGTAGCTGTTCTCTCCTGCCCCGCTCACGGCGCGGCCCTCGCCGGGTCAAAGCGGTCAACTCGGAACGGCCGAGACTTCAGGCTTTCGTTCCTTCGCCACGCGCTGTTCCGCCGTGTTATTGCTTGCGACCGCGAGTAGCGATTCGATCTGTTTCCGCAGTGTCGCCTGATCGACCACGCCGGAGATGATCTTCGTTAACTTTCCCTCACGATTGATGATGACCGTTCCGGGCAAAGCAGCGCCTAATCCGAACCGCACCATGTGCTCCGTTGTGCCGCCAATCCAGATCGGAAAATTTACTTTAGTCTCTTTTACAAACTGAAGCACTTTGCTTCGGTCCGTGACGTCGTCGGTTGAGACGCCGATCACTTGAACGCCTAACGGCCCGAATTCATTCTGGATTACTGCAAGATCCGGCATCTCTTTCCGGCACGGAATGCAGTACGTGGCCCAAAAGTTCAGCACGACGATGCGGCCCTTCAGACTTTGGAGACTCTGCTCAACTCCCGAGAGATCGTTTAGCGTCAGGTTCACACTCTGGCCAACCGATTTCGCAGCTTCACGTTCCGCCAGACTCGGTGCGAGCACTTGCAAACTATCGACACGAATCGTGCTCACGTCTTTCTTCGTTTGAATCGTGCCCTCAACCGCAATGCGCTTACCGACGAAGTCGAGCCAATTCTTCCCGGGCAAACGATACTTACCGAGAGCTAACTGATACAGCTTGAATCCCTCACCTTCACGTACGGCCAGCAACGTGGGATCGCCGCCCTCGACGCACGATTTCGCCTTCAACAAATTCTCCGCGGTTCCGTACTCGACCTTCGTCCGATCAGCCTCCGCCCAACACTCCTCGCAACACACGACCTGCCCCTCGAGCTTCGCCGCGGACTTCTGCGCACCGAATGCGGTAACTGTTGTCAGAACTAAAACTAAAGCAATAAAGAATGCCTTCATGCGAAATCTCCTGAGACTACCCTCCGTTCAACGCGTTATATTCAACCGCGTGAAAGGAGAATCTGCTATGAGTCAGCGTGAGTTGTCAAAACCGGCAGTCGACATCGATCGGGCATGGGCCATACTTTTCGCCCGTCTCGTCCTGGGGTTGATCTTCTTTATGGCCGGAGTGATGAAAGTTTTTCAACTAGGCCCACTCAATCACGCTCGCAAGTACTTCCTGCCATTTGCTGATACGTTTCTACCGGTCTGGTCTCTTTGGGCAACAGGTGTCGTCATCCCGTTTGTCGAACTTATTGCCGGCGCACTGGTGATACTCGGCCTGCGTGTTCGTGAGGCGTTGGTTGCGCTGGGCTTCGTCCTAGCAATCGTCACCTTCGGCCATTTACTTCACGAACCACTCTACGAATTCCACACTCACGTCATTCCGCGTCTCGCATTGCTGCTCTTCATTCTTCTCCTGCCACGCGCAGACGATCGCTTTTCATTGGACCACTTATATTTACAACGTGCTCGCGCACCACGGGTGACGGATGACGGCCCAGTTGCTGGCGCCTGATTACGGTAGCCCGCACGATGGCTTTGCCTTCAGCAAATCGGTTGAGTATGTCAGCGGTGAGAAGCGCGGTTTGGGACAACTCCAGTGTACTTGGATCGAGGAGCGCCCACTCGTTATTAGGAACACGTTGAACTGCAATTATCTCGGAGTGTCCATCCTGGACCAGTTCGATCCGCACATCGAGCGGTAGGCGCGCATAACTCACCACCGTCGCGCGTACTTCTGATCCGGGTTGAAGAACGTCGGGTGACTGGAGTTCGAAGCTGCGCACTTGAACCAGCGCACGATACGCCGCGATCATGCCAATCGCCAGATAGACACTCACGACAATCAGACACGCGCGCTTCAGCCACGCGATCGCACGCGTGTCCCGCATCGTAGAGCTCTCGAACATCGATTCTTTAGGTTGCATAGAGCAAATCACTCAGGCACCGTCTTCACGATGCGCTCCATCACCGCCAGCGCGCCGAGATGATAGGCGTTGTGGTCGACGATTAAAAGCGCTTCCCGCAGGATCGTCTGACCGTCGCCATGCGGGATCTTCGCGTAAAGATCTGTGGCCGGATCCTCCACGAGTGCTTCCATCTGTTGCCGGTCGCGGTGAAACTGCTCGATCGTCTCTTGCCACAGCGCCGGTGTGCCCAACTCGTCCGGCTTGGGCCAATAACCCTTCGGAAACTCAGGCGAGACGTGATCCGCATCTCGGCTAAACTCGAGTATGTCCCACTGCGCGAGCCGGATGTGTTCCAGCACCTGCCACGGTGTGTACGGCAAGCCTTCAATGCGGCGATTGCACAGGTCAGGCGGAAAGCTCGCCACGAGGTCGTCGAATGATTGATGAGCACCGCCGCCCCTGAGCAGGTAAAGCACGTGTTTTCTTACTGAATTGTCTTGTTCGTTCTGCGCCATAATGACTATTCCCCTCCCTGTTTCGTAAGGTATTCTCCACGGGTAAGAGATGTCCAATTGAAAGGTCGACCAAACATGCGCCCAGTTGTTTTGCTGCTTGGAGTCGTAATTGTCGTTTTGCTGGCGGGCCCGAGAGCGAATGCGTGTACCTGCGCCGGTAGCAGTCCGCCATGCGAAAGTTTTGGAACCGCGTCCGCAGTTTTCGCCGGCACGGTTATCGGTGAGCGGGTAAGCGAACGGCCGAAACGGATGGACCGAAACGAGGTCGAAATTGATTGGGCTCCGCGCGCCGTCAAGTTCTCGGTCGAGCAGGCGTATTCCGGTGGGATCGGCACGGAGGTGGAAGTGTTCACTGGACGCGGCGGCGGCGACTGTGGCTACGGCTTCAGGATCGGTCAGCGTTATCTCGTTTACGCATACCGCTACAAGGACAATCTGACGACCAGCATCTGCACCCGCACAAGGTTGTTCACCCAGGCAACCGAGGACCTCGCGTTTCTTGGCACACTCTCATCCGCGCGTCCTGGGGTAACGATCTACGGCAGCATTTCTCTTGGAGAGGGCAGAGAGGATGAACCACTCAGTCCAGATATTCTGATCACCATTGAAGGTGAGTCACAACGAAAAGAGATTCGTCCTGACGCCAAGGGACGTTATCGTGTCAGTGGTCTTCCGCCCGGGAAATACAAAGTCACGCTACAGCTTCCTGACGCACTAACGACGTATCGGAATGAAGAAGAGATAACGGTGACCGATCGCGGGTGTGCGGCTGTCGGGTGGTATATCACGGATAACGGGCGCGTCAACGGACGAGTTGTTAATGCTGACGGCGAGCCGGTTGCGGGCATCCTGGTTGGACTCGTCGACCCCGGCGCCAATCCGAATGAAAATCACGTCAAACTCGATCGCACTGACGACGAGGGAAACTTCAGGTTCTCGGGAGTTCCGCGAGGCCGGTATCTCATCGCGGTCAATCACACGCGCTTTCCCGAGCCAAACGATCCAACTAGATCCTATCCGCCGTCGTTTTATCCGGGCGTAATTGATAAAGAACAGGCGCAAGCGATCACTGTCGGAGCGGGCGAGAAGTTGAACGACCTGGTGGTTCGTGTGCCTGCGAAACAACCGCCGAGCGTTGTGAAGGTCAGTGTGGTCTGGTCGGATGGATCTCCGATCGCAAAGGCTCATCTTAGCATCGCGGATGTAACTCAAGGTGAAGTGAACCTGGCTCACTCGGTGCAGACCGACGCGCAAGGTCAGGCGACGATCGACGGGTACGTGGGTCAGAAATTGATCGTCTCCGCACGCAGCGACCGCACATGGATTCCCAGTTCTCGCAACGAGCCGATGGAACGCGCCGAGCCCGTAAGACTAACCCTGGACCGCCCGACAAACACTGTGCGCATCGTAATCACGAAGATTCGTTGAGGTCTGGAGCGTAGCCAGTATGAAACTGACGAGAACATTGTTTGCAATCTGTGTAGTGCTCGCCGTGTCGGCCATCGCAGTTACGGCCCAGATCAACCCAGAGATAACCGGCAAAAGGTGGAAGCTAACCGAAGTCAACGGGGTGGAGGTAACGCGCGGCCACGCTTTCCTTCAATTGGAGGCGAATACTAATAAATATAGCGGGAGCAGTGGCTGTAATTTCATCGGTGGCGAGTACAAGATCGAGGGAACGCACATTCGCTTTACGCTTGGCTTCATCACCAGGCGTGCCTGCCTTGACAACGAAATGCAGAAGCTCGAGACCGAGTTTACGAAAGTGTTCTATGAAGTAACCGATTTTAAGGTTGAAGAAGAAGTCCTCCGCCTCTACAAAGGCGACCAGCTAGTGTTGGTCTTCAAAGCGTGATTCACCCGAACAGCTCTTTTCACTTTTTCTTAGGAAGAAACACTTCAACTGTTCCTTCACCAGTAAAGGAGTTGAGTCGTGCGCTTGAGATAAAATTTGCGTCTTCGGGCCGCTCCCCCGGAACGTAGAGTTTAAATATTCGATCTTCGCCATCAAAGAAAACACCCAAAGCGATTTCAGTTCTTATCTCATCCGGGATCTCATAATCCTTGAGAGCCTCGTAGGTCATCGCCTTGGCCCGTTCCTCTAACTCTTCCAGTTTCAGTCGCCTCATCTTGGCAGCCATCCACTAAGCAGATCTGCGTTCTCATTAAAGAGACCCCGTCTACCAACCGAATTAAAGATAGCGCTTCTCGACCCGCCCATGCTAGACAGTACTGCTCTATCGCCGACAGATGATGGTAATACGGCATCTGTGGGACCAGGATGGGTATGTGCAGACCAGCGCCAACCTCGTTTTGCCAAGGCGGCTCCCTCCACGGTGTCGACTGGGACGTTCAATGGTCCGCCTCGGACCAGAAGCCTGCGACCGCCGGTTGTAAACATCGCAAACTCATCGCCGGTTTTAGCAGTTAATGCTGCTAAGTCCATTTGATTAATAAGCCGTTTCGGAACGATTGCTCTTGAGTCATACCCAGGCAGCAAGTCGAGAATTCTTTGTTGACGTGCCGTAAGGTTTCCGTAACCCGAATAGATAGCAGTTGGATTGCCGTCAGCACTAGCAGAGATGAATTTGGCGTCGTCGACCGCTCCGGCAGCACTAAGACTCCTGGTGGAACCGCTTCCAAAATTGATGTTGACGTTGGACCACCCTTCCAACTCCACGGAGTAGTTCCGTGGGTTGAGGCGGGGGAGGGCTTCCTGGCGGGTGAAAGACCAGGCTTCCTTGAGGGCGCCTCGGGCGCCACCTATTGCACTGTAGCTTTCGCTGATCGAACTGGCGACGGCCTTGCCGGTTTGAATTGGATGCCGCAAAGCACTTCCAACCGCTCGCAAGTCAGCGCCGGCCGGTTTGAAACTAAGCGAACGCGAGAATCCCGAAACGGCTTGAATGCCTTCTTCGCTGCCACGCGCAATGTTGAGAGCTACAGAGCCGCCCTTGAACACCGCACCACCGATGGCAGTAGCGTTTCCGACTACTTCAACGACTCCAAACGCACCTTGCCACCTGGCCTCACTCAAACTCAGGTCGCGTCCCGTGTAGACGTCCTGCTGAGTGGCCCAGTTGACGATCTTGGTCATTCCCGTGCCGTCACCGAAAGCGCTGCGCACACTGCGTCTCGGATCGTCATGAGCCCATCCTTGTAAATCGCCCTCGAGATTGTGTTCGGCATGTGCGCGATGCGTGCCGGTGCCGATAGCGACCGCTGCGATCAACACCGCACCAACTACGAGAAGTGGAATGACGTGCCCTGACGGATCGGTGTGCTTCACCGGATTGTCATGCACGTAGGAGTAGCGATTTAGTGAAGCGGTGACGCTTGGTACTCCAGTAAAGCTGTCCTGCTGAATAAAACTTCCAACGGCAGGTGAGTAATAACGTTCGCCGTTGCCGAGCGGCATGAGTCCGGTTTCACTATCAGCTCGTTGTCCGGTGTAACCGATCGTGTTGAAGCTGGCACCGGCCGCGCCCAGGTACTGTCCCCACGCGTCATATTCGTAACGGGCTGTTAACACTGCTGCTGAACCCTGCGTGCGGGCGAGCGACGTGATCGATCCCTGCCCATCGCTGAAGTAGTAGCGTTCACCTTCACCATTCAGCTCGCCTCGTACAACGTCGCCGGCCCCGAGGTCATACCGGCTTAGCAATTGGTTATTTTGACTGTATTCATTGACAACCTGATCGCCGGCGTAGACGTAACTCTGAAACACACCGCCGGCTGTCTTGCCGATGCGCTGGCGGTCGAAGTTGTAGTCGTATGCAGACAGCTCCTGGCCCGCTCCGTTCAAAACCTTGCGTAATTGATCGCGGCAGTCGTATTCATAACTCGCCGTGACCTGGTTCTGGCTGGCCGAAGTCAAATTACCGTTACGGTCGTAGTCGTAGGTCGTCGCAACGCTTCCTGCCGCGTCACTACTGAGTTGGACCAGGCGATTCAACTCATTGAACTGCGCCGTCGTGGTCACAAGTGGCTGGTCCGCGTTCTGCCGCGACTCTGTGGTCACGCCATTCGCGTCAGTCGTGAGTGTGACGGTGGTAACGCGATCCTGAACCTTCGAAGTTGTGCGATTACCGACCTTGTCGAAACCAAAGTCGGTTGAACGATTTGATTCCGTGTAGCTAGCGCTCTGGCCGGCCGCGGGATTCGCCGGTCGTTGACCGGGCGACGTGTAGTTTGCAGCGATCAATCGATCGAGGAGATCGTAATCGTAAGTAATGCTGCGATTTATCTGACCGTTCTGACGGCGTGTCTCGGTGGTGCGGTTTGCATTCGCATCGTAGGTATACGAAAACTCATCCGACTCCGTGGCGCTGATGTGGTTGTTAACGTTGGTCAGTCGATCGGCAGCGTCATAAGTGTAGTCGCGCCGCATTCCGGCCGGGTAAGCAATCTGCTTGAGCAAGCCGTCCGGCTGCCACTGGTAATTGATAGTGCCAGCCTGGTTTGGCAGGGTCACGGTCTGCAATCGATTGAGCGCGTCATATCCGTAGCGAGTCTCTTTAGTTTCCGCGTCTGCTAACAAGCTAAGGTTATTCGCGGCGTCGTAATCGAGGCGGATGGTGTGATTGAACGGATCGGTCGACCTCGTAAGCCGATTCCGCGCATCGTAACTACGCTGGTAATTCCGGGTCACGGTGCTCGATCCATCCAGCATCGTCGTTTCGTTTACGCTGGTTACATTTCCTTCGGGGTCGTAGCCGTAGCTGTAGCTGCGTGGGCCCGCGCCGGTGACGTTTGTGTAGTTAACCGACTGCACTCGATCGAGCGCGTCATAACCGAAGCTGGTGATGTGTCCTTTTGGATCGTTAACGGAAACACGATTCGAGTTGGCGTCGTAGCCGTACGTCGTGATCAAATCCAGCGGCTGCGTGACGGTTTGCAGCCGGTTCAGTGAGTCGTAGCCGTAAGCAACCGTGCGACCGAGCGCATCCCTGATGCTTTGCAGATTCTGCGCGGGGTCATACTCAAACCGCCATTCACCGCCGTTCGCATCATTGACCTGCTGCAAAGAACCGAGCGCGTTGTAAGTGTAGGTGGTCTTGTACTGCCCGCCTTTGGGATCGGTCTTCTCGAGCAGCAAACCGCCGCCGTCGTACTTGAATTTCGTGACGTTGCCGGCGCCGTCATCGCGGGTTTTCAGGTGGTTGATCTCATCGTAAGTCTGAACGACGTCTCCGCCGGCGCCGTCGTTGTAGTTGAGAACGTTACCGACTGCATCGTAAGCAAAAGTTTTAGCTTGCGGATTGCCCGGATGATTAACAGCAGTCAGTCGATTCAGTTTGTCGTAGCTGTAAGTGATGCGATTGTTCCGCCCGTCGATCGTTGCGATGCGGTTGCTGTTTTCGTCGTACTCATACGTGACCAGACTGGCGCCGCCTTGGTTTACGCTCAGCAATCGCTGCAATGGATCGTAGACCTCGACTCGTTGATTACCGCGGCGGTCCGTGACCGTCTTTTGGTAACCACCGCTATCACTGTTGGCGATGTTCGTGATCTGGCCGAGACGATCGGTGATCTGTGTTACTCGATCGACTGCATCGTAGACATAGGAAGTGTTTATTCCCTTGAAGTCACTTTCCTGAAGCAGATTCATCCCGTCGTAATGCAAGCTGCGGGGCTTGTTATCGGCATTCGTCAGGACTTTTAGTCGATGCAAACCGTCAAACTCGAGCTGCGTGATGTTTCCTTTAGCATCCGTGCGCGTTTCTTTGCTTAGGGCGTCCTGGTAAGCAATGGTGAGCACCGCAAGCGGCTGATTGTCATTTTGGACGGTGGTAACAAGCGGACGGCCCAGATTATCGTACGTCTTTTGAGAAACTGTACCGCGAAGATCCGTGTATGAAAGCACGTTGCCCGCGCCGTCATAACTGAAGCTCTCGCTGAAACTGCCCGGCCGGCTAATCTGCGTCGCGCGGTTCAAACCGTCGAGACTATAAGTCGTTGCGCGGCCATTGGCGTCGACACTTCGTCTTAGACCACCAAATGGTCCATACGCCATCTGCTCGGAATAGGCAGGCGCGGCTCCGTTTACAGTTAGTTGTCCGGGTTCGCCGAATGAAGAAAGCTGACGAACGCTGATCGTCCCCCGCGGGTCTGTGGTTTGCACAGTACGCCCGTTATAAGAGTTGATGGTTAAGTAATCCTTGGAACCAAACTTGAGCTGATGTTGCACGAGACGCCCGAGCCCATCTGACTGCATTCGTTCAGTCAGTCCCTGGGGATCTCTTTGTATCGTGGTCGTGTTGGTGGCGTCGTCGTACGTCCACGTCGTGATCCGCCCGGCCGGATCGCGCATCGTGGCGGGCCGGTTGAGCGGGTCGTACGTCATGGTCGTTTCCCGGCCGTTGCGATCTCTTTCAGCGACTACGTTACCGTTAGCGTCATACGAGGTCTCTTCGGTAAAACCACCGGGCACGTTACGTTTCGTCAAACGATGCAGCCCGTCGTATTCGTAGCTGGTCTCCTGGTTGAAGAGGTTCTTTACCCGCACCGGATTGCCAACGCGATCGATCTCGGTGGCGGTCATCGCCGACAACGTTGGCCCAAACGAACCCGAGAGAGTTTCACTCGTAACGAAGTTCAGCTCGTCGTAGGTGCGCGTGATCGTGACACCACGGCGATCCGTTTCAGTGATTAGGTTGGAATTGCGATCGTAAGTGTAGTTAAGCGTGAATGGACCAGCGCCATTCGGACTTTCAACAACCCTGATCAGGCGATTAAGCCCGTCATAAGTAATTAGTTTATTGAAGCTCTGCGTGCCGCCGGTTTGCGAGACAGAAGCGACCTGGCCTTCCGGCAAGTAAGTGGACGCCATCGCAAGTGAATCGCGAATCCCGGTTGGATCGGTGACCGTTTGAGAAATAACGCGGTCCAGAGCGTCGTACGTGTTTGTGACCGAAGGCGCGATGGTGCCCTGGCTCGTAAGCAACCGGCTGCGAACGTCAAACGTTTGCTGGTCCACTACAGGCAATTGGCCCGTCTGCCGCGTGACCGACGCCGCATTACCGTAAACGTCGTATTGATACGTCGTCGCAAAGCCGTACTGATCGACCATGCGCTGCAAATCGCCGTTGGCCGCATAGTCCATCCGGATATCGCGGCCGTTCGGCAGCAGCACACGCGTGACGTTTCCGCGCGCATCCAGTGAGTAAGTGGTCGTCTTTCGATTTCCGTCTGTAACACTTATGGGCTTGTTGAAGGTCGGATCAAAGACACTACTGACAGTGATCGTCTGGTTCCCACCTGTGACGGTCTGGCTGTCAGGATTCCCGTTGCTGTCGTAATGTGTCGCGGTCTGGCGCCCTTCCGGATCGATCTCGAGTGTCTTATTGCCTTTGTCATTCCACGCGAGCACAGTCTGCGCTCCACGCGGTTCCAGTATCCGCGTGACGCGGCCGCGCTCGAGTTGATAAGTCCTCGATTGTTGCAAGCCGTCGGTGACAACGGCCTGTGTGATCTGATTACCGCTTGGACCAAAGGTGTAGGTGAACGTATTCGTCACGCCCTCGGGCATTTGGATCGAGCCCACCGGCTGGCCAAACTGGTCCAGACGATACTCGTAAATGGTCTTGTGTCCCGCGGCAACAGCACTGTTGGGCGAGGTCACGGATTTCAGCAAATGGTCGTGAAGCGGATTAGCTTGCGTCGTCGGGTTGTATTCGTAGCTCCATACGTAGTCCTGCGGCGCGGGTTGGCTAATATCATCTCCCGAGCGACGCCTTACGCTGGTCAGATTGCCGATGGTCGGATCGTACTCGTACTCAATCTCAACTCCACCCGGACCAGTAATCTTCGTGATATGCCACGCTTTGCCGACCTGTGCCTGCAGGAAGCGCCGGCGCATGATGCCGAGGCGAGCCTTGCTTTGGCAGGAAGTACTGTTCAGGACCACATCGATGCTTCCGACGAGTGGAGTTTCGGCGAGTTCATATTGGTAATTAAGCGAACGTCCCGACGAGTCTGTCGCTCGGACCATTCGGCCTTCGGCGTCGTAACTCAAGCTGATGCGATTTCCGTTCGGCTCCTCGATGTAACTGAGGTTACCCATGTAACCAAAGTCGAAGAACGCACTAGTCCCCGCGTCCATCGCCTGGGCGAAGTGGTACTTAACACGTCCTTTGGTGAGGTAATCGAAACCGTCGGCAACTCGCACCAGCGTGCCCTGATAAGGACTCTCAGCGGAGACGCGTCCATTCGCCTGAAGTTGGGCTTCGTTGAAGACCTGGCCGCCTCCTTCGCCTCCAATGAGCATGAATGAACCCGGCAATCCATTTTGTCCGGGAAAATGCTGGAGCAGGATCTGGTAGTTGTGCCGCCAGCCATAGCCCATTGGATTGAAGCTATTCCTGCCCGCCGTGTTGTATGACCTGGTAACAGAGAGCGACAAACCGCGGTTCCTGATCTCCAGATCGTTGACGGAGAGACCGAGGTTTCCGGTTGACACCTCGACGCCGTTCACAACCGTACTTCCCGGCAGCCGCGCGTCGTAGCGATTGGAATCCACAGTCACAAAACCCTGCACTTCATCAAACACCGACGGATTGGCATTCAACGTCGCGCGCAGCGTGAAGGGATACGTGCCGGTGGCGAGTGGCGGGTTGAAGACCATCGTGCCGGGCAACTCGGTGGTGCTGGTGCGTTCCTGGTTGGCGCCGAAGTTTCGTGCACGAGTATCTCCTTCCGTCGTCAGCACCTCGCGATTATCGATCCGGAAATCGATCTTCGCGTCGCCTCCGAGCAGATAGGAGAACTGGGCCATGCCGGAAGTGATGCCGAAGCTTTGTTGATACTGATCGATCAGAAAACTGAAAGGAATAGCTTCGCGGCGCGAATGAAATTCATTACTACCGTTCTCGTCTAAAACAACTTCGGCCGTGTAGGTTGCCGCAGGATCGATTGGGTCTGCGATCGGCGGCCATATTGCTGAGCCAACAACAACATTGGGAATCGCGGCTTGAAGATTAACGGGCAATGTCGCCAGCGTAGTGTCTTGAGACTGATTACCAGCGATGGTCGTCTTCCTGATAATGACCTTGGCGCTCTGTGGCGCATCGTGACCGAAGACCTGGAAGAAGACTTCGGCTGACTGGGCCATACGGCGCGTCTGCCGATCGATCACCACCGGATTGCCACAGGTCTGCGTTGCGTTCGCGTCATGTCCGTGGATCAGGACCAGCGAGGCAGCGCGCCCGATCGAAACATTCAGACGCCCTTCACCTGAAAGCGTGTAAACAAAACCATCCTTGACCGTAATCCAGCGCAGGTTGGTGCCGATGCCGGTGATGGTTGAGGAAAGGATCGGGTTCGCGGGATCGTGGAAATCGATGACCAGCACGGAGTCGCTGAACATCACGTACGCGAGCGTGCCTTCCACTTCGATACGGCGGGCATAATCGTTTGGACCACCCAGATCAGTGAATAACGGAGACGACAGATATTGCGGAGCCGCAGGATTGGTTACGTCATAGATCCACAGCCGGGTTTGACCCAGCATCAGAGTCAAATCCTTTTCCGTACCACCTACCAGAACGTTCGGCACCGCACGCAGATCGATTGCAAAGCCCGCCGGGTTGAGATCCACCATCGTGAGCACGCGGTCGTCGAAACCGTTGAAAGGCGGTGAATCATGGAAGTTGAGCCTGCCATCAAATTCTTCGCCAAGCCGGAAAGAGATCAGTTGTGGTCTGTTTGACGCCACGTAAGCAACAGGTTCGGCCGGTTGATTTGGAACGGTGATTTGATCGATCACCGAGACCGCCATGACTGGCGCCGACTCAGCTTGTGAATTACCGTACTTCGCTCTTTGTCTCTGGGCTTCGTTATTGAATCCCTGGTTCGGCAGGACCGCGGCAAGGGTTGCCGCTGCGGCGCCGACTTCCTGGTACTTCCGAATTGCCGCTTCCAGATCGACGACGAGTACGCCACCGGTTCCGGTGTTGCCGATGTACGCTCGCTTGTGGTTGAGAGTCAGGTTAGCCGGGAACTCCAGGATTCTGCTCGGGAACGAGAGCGAAACCGCGCCGATACGTTCGGGCTTCTCCGGATTATCAACACTGTAGACCCAGAGATTATTTGCGCGTTGAATGTCGGGATGGGAGATAGTCGTAACGACAACAATAGTTGACGGAGGATTGTTTACGGCAAACGTGTCCTCGGGAGCTATCTCCATCATCGCAATACCGATGGCTCGCTGCGGTACAAACGTGCGCGAAACAGGATCGGGGTGCTGCGGATCGCTCATGTCATAGATCGTGAGGGTCGAACCACTGGAAGTGCTGAAGTCGGTGGTGACGGTCGCAGCCAGATCACCGGCTGCCGCGATTCGGAAGGATGTATCTGGCGGCGGCTCGGTGGTTAACACCAATCCCTGAAATGTATTAAAGGTGCTGGTGAACGGTTTGAGTTCCAGATCGTCGGGCGACTGATCGAGATGTTCATCCTCACTATCCAAGACGCCGGTCGTTACGTGGACGGTATAAGTCTTCCCGCCTTGCAAGCCTCTGCTCGGGATGAAGTCGATGCTGGAGATGTTTGGCGTGCTTGGTCCAACAGGAATACCACCGGAGAGAATCGATCCGCCGAGTGGCGTGCTGCTTCCCTGCTCCGTCAAGTAAACGCTGGTGCCGGCAACCAGATTCTTAACCGGTTCCGAAAACTCCAGGTGAACGCGAGTGCCGCTATCGACCTGTTGCGCCTGATCGCGCGGCGTCACACTCAGGACGAAAGGCGCGCCGGGAATTGACGGACGTGTGTTTGGATTACTGAGACCGATGAAGCTGAAGTTAGTCGTGGCTTTCGTACTCTCGACGTTCGCCTGGGTGTAAGTTGTAACCGCGACCGTGTAAGCACCTTCGCCGTCGAGAGTGAAATCGGTTTCGTACGAACTCGAACCCGGATTTGGATTACGCCAAATTAACTCCCGGCGCGTCGCACCGCTCACCATGAGCTTGCCGGTTATGGTCTTCACGTCCGGTGTGGCGCGCACCGTTACCTGCACGTGCGAACCAACCGCCACGCGGCCGAATGCCTGCAGCGTGTCGACCTGTCCGACCGCAAGATCGAGCATCCGGCCCTCAGTCCGCAGCAACGCGGGCAGAGTTTCAGGCAGTCCCTCGCTCGACGGAAAGACGATCGACGTGAACATCGAACTCAATCCGTTCAAACCCGGATACTGAGCAGGACTGAAACTAAGGAAAGGTGTCGCGACCGCAGTCTTCTTTCGGCCCAACGTATCGGTAGCTTCGATGATGACCGAGTCGGCTGAAGAAACTACGGGGTCGAGCGTGCCAAACTGGCCATTGGCCGCAGTCCTGGCCATTACCGTGCGTGTCTCGTTTCCGCTGACACCAGTGATGAAGACAGTGACGTTGGCAAGTGGTTTGGTTCCGCCGCTGTTGACCTTTTCCGTGACTGTGCCGGTGACTGCACGGAAAGTGCGAGGCATAAACACAGCGACGTCGTAGAAGCCCAGGTTGCTGGCGATCGTGACGCCGATGAATGGCGGCGACATCGTCTTGAACTTGCCACCTTCGACTTTGCCTGACGTTACCACTTCCCACACATCACGTTCGCCGCCGGCTTCCGTGAGTTTGGCGGGCTTCATGAAGAACACGCGCTGGCCTTCGGTGGCTGTCGCCGGTGCGGCTACTTCAAGGTGCAGTTCCTGCGTGTTCGTAAAGTTTCCGCTTGTAGTGATGCGAATGCCGGCGCCGAAAGGAACGTTCGCTGGATCCATGTCACCCTGACGGGGAATGGTTATGGCTGACTCGGCGAAGGTGCTCAGTTTCAGATCTGCCTGGCCCTGGATCGCTCCGGCAGGAACGGATAACAACACTTGCCCGTTGTCGCTGGTTACAGTTCCGCCATTTGCGCCTACTGAGACAAATCCGTCAGCACGGCGATAAGCAGCCTGCACCACGCGGTACTGCGTTCCATCAGGTTGGCTGATCGTGAGCGCGATCTCATCACCGACCACCGCTTGAATCTGTAAGTTCAGTGCAGCGGTTCCCGCAACCGTCGAAATCGTCGAGCCGCTCGTGTTGTTGACGACGAGAATCGTCGATCCGTCCGGCACACTGCCGGCGGGAATTGAAACGGTCGAGTTTCCGTTCACATCGGGATGACTGATCGTGATCTGTTCGGGCTTGAGTCGATTACCGATCACTACCGTCGCGGCGGTGGTGAAGGTCGAGTTGAACGCGGCGCCCAATGCGTGGCCGTAAATATCGCGGACCGCAGTCGTGAGTGCGACTCGATATGTCGTCGAAGCCGCGAGCGTGGCCGCTGGTGTAAAGACTACGACCCGGCTACCGGCAAGCACAGTGATTGTGCCGAGCACGGGATTGCCGGCGCTCGTGCTCAGGGTAAAGCTGGAGCCGGTTAATGTCTGGGCGGCAATCGGCTTGTTGAAAGTGATAGTAACCGGAGTGGTCGCGATCATGTTCTGCGCGCCTGATGCAGGCGTGATCGATTCCACCTGAAGCGCGACGGCACTTAATGCGATGTTGGCATTAGCAACGGCGTCCTGCGCTTCCAACGATGCGCTGGCAGTTCCGGTTGCATCGGTCGAGAGGGCTGCGGCGCCGATCTGATTCACACCGGTTGTCGCCGGCCCTGCTGTTCCCACCAACAAATACTGACCATCATTTCCTGTCACATCGACGAACGGCGCCTGGTTGGTTGAAACCCGGATCATCGTCTGCGGCGCGTTGGTGGCTGCGTCTGTGATCGTGCCTTTGACGTAGCCAAAGTCGGACGGCACACGAATGAATACATAACGGCCAGTCGACCTGATTCCACGGAGCGCGATTCCAGCCGGCGCCGGAGGAGTAGCCGTCGTCGAGCTCAACCTGTCATTCGCATCGACGACGGCCCGCGCAACCACCTTCGGCGAGCGCTGCCCGCCCACCGTGATCAGTTGCGCGACAACTACACGCGACAAGTCACCAGTCAATCCAGGAACTGAGATCGTCCCTGATGAATTCAGACTGGCGCTACCCAAGTCGACGTCGAACGCCGCCAGCACTTCGTAACCGGCAGGCAACGTGACGCCGGCGGATTGCACTTGAACGTTGTCAAAGAACGCCGACTGTTGCCCGGAGACGGCATTCTCAGGAATCAAGAACTGCGAGCCATCACCGGCTCTCACGCTGCCGCCCTGATTGCCGATCAGCACTCCCAGCTTGTTCTGTCTGCCGGAGCGAATCTCAACGTGAACGTTCGCGTTGAATATCTCGGTGATCGAGTAGTTCGTGCGTGTCGGCTTGGCGATGAAGAAAGCGCCGAGACGCGTCGACTGCTCTCCTGTGGCGGCGGGATATGCATAGAGCACAAAATCCTGCGCGGGCCGATCGACCAACACTTCATCCTTTCCGCCGAGCAGGTTGTATGTTTCTCCAAACGAAGCTTCGATCGAGACACCGGAAGGAAGTTGTGACGCAGCCGTTGCGAGGAATGAGATCGAAGACTTTGCGATGGGCGAGAAAGCGGCGCTGCGCGGCGAAGACACCGCCGTGGCCTGGGCCGAATCAAGCGCGACCGAATCTGCCGCCTGACTGGAAGGCAGCGGTTGGCCCACTACCGGCGTGGGTGGGGCGGTCGCGCCAGTGTCAGGGACCAGAAAGGCATACTGGCCCAGACCCGGCAAGTCTGCCGCTAATGCGCCACCGACAGAAGCGACCAACCCCACCGCAACGACGGACCATAAATGTGTTGCTTCGTCGTAACGAACGAACGTAACGGGCGTGGCCGGTGCCCCGCTAACCAAGCTGGTTACCTGCGAAATCGTCAGGTGCGCGGGGGATTCGGCAAGTGGGCCGGACGTTGCACGAAGGTCGATTATCGCTCCCGGAACTGGTGACCAACCAAACGGCAACAGGTTCGCCAGGCCCTGCGGTGAAACGCTGGTAACCCGCAAATCCATCTGCTGCGAGAGAGCACCGGCCACAAAACTAACTTGCACACGTCCGCCATCTCCATTGACGGTTCCACCCGATGGTCCAATCGAGTTTGTTTGTGAATCGAGCGGAGTGAGCCGCGCGTCAAACAACGCCGTGCCTTCGCCGATTGCTACCTTGTAGAGTCTTTCGACCGGTGTGTAGCCGTCTCTTGAAAGTCGGACCACGCCAACCGGCGCTGACGAGACGAAACTGAAAATGCCCTGCTCGTCCGTGGTTACTGAAGACGAACCATTCAGCAAGGCGTTCACACCGTCCATCACATAGCCGGTCGTATCGTCGAAGACGTAACCGGAAATTCCACCTGGACCAGCAGTCTGTAGCTGCGCGGTCGCTACCGAGGTCGTGTTCGTCAGATCTCGAGCCACAGCACTGAGCACGAGCGTGACGCCGCTTGTGAAAACAGCCGGGATCGCAAGCGTGAATTGATAGGGCGCGGTAGTGATGGTCTCGATCTTCTGACCGTTTAGCCGTAACTCGACGTCGGCGATGCCCTCGTTGTCGGTTGCGTTAACCAGAACCTGGTAGGTGCCGCCCGGCTGCACGCTGGCGGGAACGTTCACGAACGAGATTTGCGGCGCCGTTGAGTCTCGTCTGACCGTGATTGACAACTGGGTCTGTTGACCCTGCGCATCCGTGGCCACGACTGAGATCGGGTTCGAGCCTTCGGTGAGCTGCAGCGTGCGCGCAAACTGACCGCCGGTGATCGGTGTGTTCGCGCCATTGACCGTTACCGCTAGAGAATTCGGTAGATCTGAAGAGACACTGCCCGCAACGGTAATGGAGCTTGAATTAACGACCGCGCCGTTTAGCGGGTTTGTAATCGTTAGAGAAGGCGGCTCGAGTTGACGCCGCGTGATAGTCACTTCAGCCTGATTCTGGTTAGCCGGTGTACCGCCATCGACGGCGGTGACGACGATGTGATTCGGGCCGAACGCTAACGCAAACGACGCCAACGACCATTGATGTGTCGCTGGGTTGTAGACGGCCGGCGTGCCGTTAACCGTAACGCTTTGCACCCCGGTCGCGTTGAGTCCGCTGTCCTGGGCCGTGCCGGCGAGATTCACAGTTGTGTCGTAGGTATCGAACGACGTGAGCGGAGAAGTGATCGTTACCGTAGGCGGAGTCGTGTCGGGCGTGCGGCGTGTGACGTTGACGGTTGCCGTTGTGCTTCTGTTTGCCGGTGAAGCGTTGTCTTCCGCGTAGGCGTCGATTGTATTCGGGCCTTCAGAGAGTGATACGTCGATGGTCCACTGGTGATTCTGCGGATTGTAGTTAGCCTGCTGGCCGTTGACGATAACGCGGCTTACTCCCGTTGCATTTGCTCCTTCATCGTTGGCTGTGCCGGTAACGGTTATGCTCGCGTTCGGAGTCTGAGTGTTATTCGAGGGCGACGTGATCGATATCGTCGGAGCAGTTGTGTCTTGTGGGTTCTGCCGGTTGACTGTAATCGTGACTGGCTGCGATGTGTTACCCGCGTTGTCGGTAGCGACCGCGGTGATTTCATTGCCGCCGGCATTCGGTAGCGAGACGTTCGCAATGGTCCAGGTTCCGTCTTGAGGATTGATAGTCGCGGGAGCACCGTTGACTGTAACCTGCGCTACGCCCGTGGCATTCGCTCCGGTATCGGACACCGTGCCGCTTACCGTAATTGAGCTTGATTCAGTCGATGAGTTATTCGCCGGCGAGGTAATCGTAAGCGCAGGCGGCGTAGTGTCCTGCGGCCGGACGACGACGATTTGCTGATCGGGCGAGGTGTTCCCTGCTCCGTCCGTCGCGCGAACGATTATCGTATTGGTCCCGAAGTTCAGACTCACATTCGCGGACCACGTTTGATTGTTCGGGTTGTAGGTCGCGGCAATGTTATTGACCAACACCGACGAAACGCCGCTTGCGCCCACGCCGGGATCAACGGCAGTTCCCGTAACCGTAACTGACGAATTATTGATGGTTGCATTATTTGCCGGCGACGTAATCGTGACGTTTGGCGGAGTCGTGTCGCCGGTAGCGTTCGAGGACGTGTCGCCAATGATTTGCGCGTTGGTGAGAATCTCCAACCTGTCGGCGATAACCTGTCCACGCACCTGGCACGAGCCGGTTAACGACGCTGTGCCGTTTGGCACACGCATGAGGGCTTTGATCGTCGAGTTGCCGTTGATTGTGAGAGTTGAGCCTAATACATGCAGCTTGATGTCGCCGGGCAATGTGTTCTCACCAAACAGCAGTCCCGTGTTGCTCAACGTCGCCGATGAACCGATGTTGATAGTCGTTTGACCGGTGACCTTGATCGTTGCGTTGCTGGCGAAAGAAAAGCCGTCGCTGAAGTTGTAAACGCCGCCGTTGAAGTTCAAGCGCGAGCTGCCCGTCACGCTGAATGAACCATAATTGCCCGCGGGCACGGTGATCGTTTCATTCGACTTATTGACGTGCAGTTCTTTCAAGGTGGACCAATCACCAATGTTGGCGAGATCGGCCGCGGTGTTGATGTTGACGATGCGTGTGCCTGTCGGTTGCGGAACAGACGCCGGGATGTCAGCCGGAAAAGCCAGCGGGTCTGAGCGCCGGTGTATCTTTCCAACTAGGCGCGAAGTGCCGTTGATCGCGATCGTATAACCAGCCGGATCCGGACTGCCTGATTCGTCGATCGTGCCGGCATTGAAGGTCGCGTTCGTGGCCACGGTGACGTTCGGAGTACCGACGACGTACGTTTCGTTAGTGACTACAAAACCGCCTTCGAAGGAAAACGGCTGTCCGGTGTAAACCCTCAGATTGCCCTCAACTCTGCCATTCGAAAGGTTGGGAGCTTTTCTTGAGACGGCCGCATCGACCGGCGCAAAGACCGCCGGCGCAGCTTCACTGCTGTCGAAAAAGCTCAAGACATGATCGAATAGCCCCCATGAACTGCCCGCGAGGCCACTCGGCGTCTCCGAATTGTTCGCCGAAGCGGGTTGCGTGGCACGACTCAAACCAACCGGTCCGGCAAACGCCGTGTTCGGCTGCAGCACGATGCAGTAGCAAAGAAACAAGACCAGCACGTGCTTAAAGGAAAACGGTTTCACCTGCCTCATCGCTGACCTCCCACTCGTTTCACGTGCTGATTCAGTCGAGATCGAAACGTACTTCCTCGTGGTGGTTTCAATCGGTTAGGCGGAAGATCAGGTGGACCACTGGAAAAACCAAAGCGATTTGCGACTGGACGTTCCTCGACGTTGATGTCGACGCTAAAGCCTCTGCCAAGCACGTCCCTGAAGAGCAGCGACGCAGGTCCGGCAGGAACAAAGTCGTAGACGGCGAGCGAGATCCGAATGCTGGTTAACGTGGATGAAATAACCGTGGCGGTAACACCGGGTTGATTAGGCAGCACCGTTGCGCCAATCAGCCCGTATCCTGAAAGCGTGACCTCTACCGGCCCCGCGCCTTTTCTGACAACCGGTGGACGAATGAATGTGATCTTCGGCTCGTCGTTGCCGAAGAAATCGACAGCGATCTTGTCGGGTTTGTGCGCCGTCGACGAGATGCGGATCTCATCGAGCACACCCGGAAACTCATCTGGTCCATTGCCACTCGCGTCGGAGTCAAAGCTGCCAAGCTGCAGCGGCTGGCCCAGATTGCGCACCGCTCCGAAACCCGCTGGAGCGGGAACGAGCATTTGTATCTGGCCATCGAGATACAGCGAGAGCGATCCAGTCTCGCGATCGACGACCAAAGCAAACGCGTGCCATTGATCGTCGGTTAGAGTCGTGGCCACGGTCTCGGCCTGCCACACGAGTCCGGCAGTGTCATAAATCTCCGCGTGGAGAGCTCCGGACGCGAGCGCCTTGAGCGTGAAGTCAGTGTTCTGTCCGTTATTGGTCTCCTTGCCGATAAGCACATAGTCGCGCCCGAGCGTTGGTGCTTTGAGCCAACCCTCAACCGTGAAACTCGAGGCGCCGAGTGACAAGGCAGTGTTGTTGGCGTCTGCTGTCGCACGTACCGAAGTGCGAGCGAAGCCAAACCTGCCTTCGGTGGGACGCGATGCGCGCGCGCTGGTCAGGTTGATCGCGTTTTGACCGGCGTCGAGCAGATGGGCCATGCCGTGATCGCGTTCGTCGAGATGCCACAGCCCGATAGTGTCTGCTTCGACCGCAAACTCGCTCGGTTCGATCACGCGAATATCGACGGCAACGTCGCCATGGTCCTGTTTAGAAAGGACGAGTTGTGCTGGACCAAGCGGCGTGTTTGGCGCAACAGCTAAAGCGAGATGCGCTTGTGAGTCAGTTGCGTCTTCAACGCGTGCTTCAACCGAATCAAGCGGTTGTCCATCACGCATGACACGCGCGGTAATGCCGCTCAGGTTCGCGCCCTGAAGAGCAAGCTTGGTTACGAGCGCTTGCCGTGAAGTTCTGTCGCGCGGCACCAAGCCCGGCGCGATCGTGTTCACGATCAGTTTTTGATTCTTGACGGACTTAACCGAGCCCGTTTGCGCGGCAGACAAGCCGTTCGGCCCCCCGCCTTCACTGTTCGTGCCGTACCACGCATCCGCGATCTGCGCGGCCGTGCGTGCGAAGTTCTGGATGCGAACTTCGTCGATTATTCCTGGGAACGCCTCGGGTCCGCCTGCGGAGTTTTCTTCGAAGAACGCCCAGTGGCCCACCCGTAACGGATTGGATGTGGTTAGCATCGGGCCGAAGCCGGCAGGGATCGTGCCTGAAGCACGCTCGACTCCATCCGCGTAGAGGATTAGCCGGCCCGCAGTGCGATCCGCCACCATCGCGATGTAGTGCCATTGCCCATCGTTCATCGTCGGCAGATAACGGCCGCTAGCCGAATCGAAGACGCGGCCTGCCATATCAGCTCGCCACAGCCTGCCGCCGTTGTCGAATACGTAGGCGCGCAAGCCTCCAGTAGGCGACAAACGCAACGAGTATTCGGGACTGCTGGTTTGACCGCCGTTTACATCCTCTTTTCCGACGAGCGTGTAGGCCCGTGTAACTGATGGTCCACCCTTGACCCAACACTCGATCGTGAAACTGTTGCTGCCCAGGTTGGTGGAATTGTTTGCCGTTTCACCGGCGATGTTTGCGCTGAGCCGGCCCTTGCCAAAGCGGCCATCTACTGAAGAGGACACAGTGCCGGCAGTTCCACCGATCACTGTAGGCACTGGATCACCCGAGCCGTTGATGTGAACAGCGCCGTTACTGGTTTCGTCCAGGTGCCAGAGCACGACTGTCTCGGTGCCGCTATTTGCAGGATTGGAGAAAGGCTGGTGATCGACGATCGTCAACGAGGTTGTGAAAAACTGACCCTGCGTGGTGGTGATAGTGAAATTAAGCGGCCCGATGTTGGCCGCCGCCGGCACGTCCAGCAAAGCGTTGATGTTTGTAGGCGTCGTCGAAGTAACAGTCAAAGTGACATTCGGTTGATCGGTCGTAACCGTCGCACCGGAAAGTCCAAAGCCGGTGAACGTGACCGGCACTGAGAATGAGCCGTTCGGTACGTACGAAGGCTGCATGCTCGACAGGTGCGCGACGTCAGTTCCGACAGCGTCCGCGAAGATCCTGGCGGCGCTGTGGGCGGTGGTGGAGATTCGGACCTCGTCGATGAGACCCGGAAACTCTTCGGGACCGCCTGCGGAGTTCTCTTCGAAGAATGCCCAGTGACCAACTCGGAAAGGATTAGTGGTTTTCAGGAGTGGCCCGAAACCCGACGGCATTACGCTCGAAGCGCGCTCAATGCCGTCTACATAAATGAGCATTCGTTGGCTGGAGCGGTCCATAACCAGCGCAACGTGATGCCACTCGTTGTCGTCGATCATCAGCAACCAACGGCCGGTTGCCGGATCGTAAACGCGTCCCGGCACATCCGCTCTCCAGAACCTGCCGCCGGTGTCGAATGCGTAAGCGCGCAACGCGCCTGTCGGCGATAACCGGAGAGAGAATTCCGGGCTCCCGGTTTGGCCGCCGTTTACGTCCTCTTTAGCGACCAGCGAATAAGCACGCGTCACCGGATTCGTCTTCATCCACAGTTCGACGGTGAAGCTGGATGAGCCGAGATAAAGCGCGTCGAAATCAGGATCGGCCGCGATGTTGGCTTTACTTCTGGCGAACCCGAAGTGGCCAGCGGACTCGGCTGTAGATTGGGCGTCTGCCGTGCCGGCGATTCCAAGCGGACCGGCGTCAAACACACGTACCGCGCCATTGCCCGTTTCGTTCAGGTGCCAGAGCAATCTGGTGTCCGTGTCTGTAGCCAACTCGGATTTCTCGCGTATGCGGATTTCAACAGGAACGACCGGCAGTCCCGGTTTGACGAACACGAGTTGGGCCAGGCCGGGTGTTACGGTGGCAGCAATTGAGACTCTCAACTGCGCCTGGTTGTAACTACTGGAATCAACGATCACCGTAGCATCCAGCAACTGTCCGTCGCGCATCACGCTTGCCGTGACGTTATCGAGCCCAAAACCAGTAGCCGTAAGCGTGGCGAATTCCGCTGGCCCAGTCGCCGGGCTGCGATGAATTTCTCTTGGTCCATACGAATTGATACGAAGACCCGGCACGCCATCGAGATCGGCGCGAATGCGCTCGGCACTGTGGGCCGTATTTGAGAGGCGCACGTCGTCAATCGTGCCCGGGAATTCTTCTGGTCCACCGGCGCTGTTCTCTTCGAAGAATGCCCAGTGACCCGCACGTAAAGGATTGGTGGTTTTCAGGAGTGGTCCAAAGCCCGCCGGCATCGCGCTCGAAGCGCGCTCAACGCCGTCCACGTAAATGAACATTCGTTGGAGGGAGCGGTCCACAACCAGCGCCATGTGATGCCACTGGTTGTCGTCTACTTGATAGACCAGCGCCGCCATGTCGGCTCTCCAGAATCTGCCACCGGTGTCGAACGCATAAGCGCGCAAAGCACCCGTCGGCGATAACCGGAGAGTGAATTCGGGGCTGCCGGTTTGGCCGCCGTTTACGTCCTCTTTAGCTATCAGCGAATAGGCGCGCGTTACCGGACTCGTCTTCATCCACAATTCCGCGGTGAAGCTCGACGAACCCACGTAAAGCGCATCTTTGTCAGGATCGGAGAAGAGGTTGGCTCGGGAGCGGCCTCTACCAAGGCGTCCGGGCTGTTCCAGAGATTGAGCGTCTGCTGTTCCGTGGATGCCCAGTGCACCGCTATCAAAAACGCGGACGTTCCCATCACCAGTCTCATTCAAGTTCCATATCAGGAGCGTATCGAGGGCGCCGGAAAGGTCAGTTTGTTGGCTGATGCGCAGATCAACGGCGACGTCGGTCTGCCCAGGCTTGGAGAAGACAAGCTGTGCAATTCCGAGCGGCGCCGTCGCCTGCGCATCAACGCTCACGATTGCCTGGCGTGACGTGCTCGAATCAACGTGGACCACCGCATCGACCATCTGCCCGTCGCGCATCAACCGCGCAGTCACACCGTCGAGGTTGTAACCGTTGACAGTGATCTGAGTGTTGGTGGAGGGCAAACCTTCCTTCTCGCGTAAGACCT
>Ga0307505_10000683_pt1 | contig 34628 bp, 37 predicted proteins | sample 23_S_MG_FD_202183 | JGI IMG/M metagenome (GOLD analysis project Ga0307505, IMG submission 202183) | Soil microbial communities from Populus trichocarpa stands in riparian zone in the Pacific Northwest, United States - 23_S | ecosystem: Environmental > Terrestrial > Soil > Riparian zone > Trees...
CGGGCACGCCTTCGACGAAGGTCGTCTCCTGGGTATGCATGGGCGGTGGAAGCTACATATTGATGCGGCGTTCATCCTCAAAGGACGACACATGCTCCGACTTCCCATCCCGGCGATCCTCATCGCCCTCGCTTCGCTCCCGTTCGGCGCGCCGCCCGCGGACGCCCAGGAGGCCACCGTCATTGCGCGGCAGGCCGCCAGCCCCATCGCCACCGACGTCACCTTCCCCGCCTCGAAGACCGCGACCTACCGGATTGCCTGGGCGGTGAACGTCGGCCCCGAAAGGCCCGACTCCGTCGTTCCCGGATTCCGGTCCGCGGCGAACTTCCTCTACGTCGGCGATGCCAATGGCGTCCCCCGGGAGAACCAGCAGCTCGCCATCGTGGTGTGGGGCAGCGCGACCCACTCGCTCCTGAAGGACGATGCATACCGGGCGGCCCGCGGCACCGCCAATGCGAGCATCCCCATGCTCCAGGCGCTGCACGACGCCGGGGTGCGCATCATCGTCTGCGGCGAGGCGCTCCTCAACCGGAAGCTCGATCGCAACCACCTGCTCCCGTTCGTGAAGATCGCGCCGACGGCCACCATGGCGCTCGCCACACTGCACACCGAGGGGTACGCGATCTTTCGCCCCTGACGTGACGAAGTTGGGACTGGCGCGGACGCGCGCCGCGCACGACTTTCGTGTCGTCGATCACACAGCGCGGAGGCGTGGAATGAGACGGAGCTTGGCGGGAGTCGTGGTGGCAGTGGCAGTCCTGTCGGGATGCAACAGGGACAAGGCGGCGGACGTACCGGTGCAGCAGCAGGCCACCGATTCGGCTCCGCTCACGACGTCCGCCCCGGCGGCGGCACCGGCCACGAAGACGGCGCCCGCGCCGGCCCCGGCCCGTCCCGCGCCGCCGTCGCCTGAAGCACTGGCGGCCGCGGAGCTCGCGGTCGCGACGCGGGTGCACACCGTGCAGGTGGGCTCCTTCCCGAACGCCGCCGCGGCGGAATGGTGGGCGAAAGAGCTCCAGCGCCAGGGGATCCCGGCGTACACCACGACGGGCTCCTTCGCCGGCGAGCCCAGCACGCGCCTTCGCGTTGGCGCGACGCTGTCGGCCGCCGAAGCCCGCGCGGTCGCGAACAAGATCCACGCGCGCTACAAGTGGCCGATCTGGATCACCACGGTCACCGACAAGTCGGAGCTCCCGCCGAACGCCCTCTTCGCCACGCGGAATTACATCCGGTAGCGGCGGCGTGCCCCCTCGTCCCGGCCCAGAGCCGGGGCGCGGGCGACCCCTTGCCTGTTTAGTGGAGCGCGGTGCACCTTCCACCAATCCTTTTGGTGGAGTCGCCCAGTGGCCGCGCACGTTGACGTTCTTCAGGGCACCCTCGACATGCTGGTGCTCAAGTCCCTCACCTGGGGGCCGATGCACGGCTACTCCGTGCTCGCCTGGCTCCGGCAGCGGAGTGATGACCAGCTGCGCGTCGAGGACGCGGCTCTCTACCCCGCCCTGCACCGGCTCGAGGCGCGTCGCCTCATCGAGTCCGAGTGGGGGCTCAGCGAGAACAACCGGCGCGCGAAGTTCTACCGCCTCACCACGGCAGGCCGGCGCGCGCTGCGCGAGGAAACGTCGCACTGGTCGCGCTACGTCTCGGTGATCGATCGCATTCTGTCCGCCACCGGGCCGGCCACCAGAACCGCCTGAGCATGGGAAGCATGCGGAGCGCGCGGCGGTACCTGCGCTTCTTCGGGCCAGACCCCGCCGCCGATCTCGACGACGAGCTGGCCTTCCACCTCGACATGCGCGTGGCTGAGTACGTGCGGCTCGGCATGTCCGAGCCAGACGCCCGCCGCCGCATCGCTGAGGAAGCCGGCGACATGGACGCCGCCCGGCACGAGTGCCTGGAAATCGACCAACGGGAATTGCGGAGGCAGGACATGCGTGAAGCTTTCGGAACCTGGATGCGCGACGTGCGCGTGGCGCTGCGCTCGCTGCGCCGCTCCCCCGGCTATTTCGCCGGTGTCGTCGCGACGCTCGCCCTTGGCATCGGCGCCACCACCGCCATCTACTCGGTGGTGCACGGCGTGCTCCTCCGCCCGCTGCCGTATCCCGAGCCGGATCGCATCGTCCAGCTCTTCCAGCTCGATGCCGACGCGCGGAAGGGGCAGTGGTCCGATCCCAACTTCGCCGACGTCCGCGAGCGACTGCGCGGCTTCGACGCCGTCGCGCAGTTCACCCCTGCGGCCACGCTGTCGGTGGCGGGCGCGGGGGAGCCGTTCCGCGCCGGCGCCAGCGCCGTCTCCGGCGACTTCTTTCGCGTGCTCGGCGTGCGTCCCCTGCGCGGTCGCACCTTTGCGCCGGAGGAGCTGGTGCCGGGCGGATCGCCGGCGGTGGTCGTCACCGAATCCTTCTGGCGCAACCAGCTCGGCGGCAGTGAGGACGTCATCGGATCGCGGCTTACCATTGGCCGCACCACCTACAGCGTGGTCGGCGTCATGGAGCGCGCGCTGGCCTTTCCCGCCGGCGCGGGGATCTACCTGCCGAAGGAGCTCAACGCGCCGAGCCCCTTTCGCACGGGCCACAACTGGCAGGCGCTTGCCAGGGTAAACGCGGGCACCTCGATGCAGTCCGCGCAGGACGCGATCTCGCGCGTAGCGCGGGAGCTGAAGCAGCAGCACGGCGACGACACCATGATGAGCGACGCCACCTTCGTCCCGCTCCGCGACCAGCTCGTTGGCAAGTCGCGCAAGGTGCTCCTCCTCCTGCTCGCGGCGTCCGGGTTGCTGCTCCTCATCGCGTGCGCCAACGTCGTCAACCTGCTGCTCGCACGCGCCACCGCGCGGCGCGGCGAGATCGCGGTGCGGCTCGCCCTCGGAGCGGGACGCGCCCGGCTGGTGGCGCAGTTCCTCGCCGAGTCCGCGGTGGTGGCCGGCGTCGGCGGTGCGCTCGGAGTGGTGCTGGCGCTGGTCGGTGTTCGTGCGCTGCTCCGGCTCGAGCCGGGCGACCTGCCCCGCGCCGGGGAAATCGGCACGAACCTGCCGGTGCTCGGCTTCGCGCTCCTCGCCACCGTCCTCGTGGCACTCGCGCTGGGCGTCATTGGCGCCCTGCGCGGCGGGCGCGGGGCTCTCCGGGAGGTCATGGCGGAAGGTCAGCGCTCGATGAGCGGTTCCGGTGCGGCCCGGCGCCTTCGCGACACCCTCGTCGTGGCGCAGATCGCGCTCGCCCTGGTGCTGCTGGTGGGCGCCGGCCTGCTCGGGCGGAGCTTTCTGGCGGTGTTCAACCAGTACCCCGGATATCGCACCGAGGGCGTGCTCGCCATGGACGTCACCCTCAGCGGAGGCGACACGACGGTGCTTGCCTCGAACGTCCGCTTCTACGATGAGGTGCTCGAGCGCGGCCGCGCCCTGCCCGGCGTGATGCACGCCGGCGCCGTGAACGCGCTCCCGCTCGCCCCGGGCGGGGTGAGCAGCGGCATGTTCATCATCCAGCGCTCGATCGCCGAGCGGCTCACCTTCGACGATTTCCGCGCCCTGTCGAAGATTCCGGAACGCGTGGGCGAATCCCAGTTCCGCATCGTTGGCGGCGACTACTTCCGCGCGATGGACATACCCCTCCTGCGCGGACGGTTGTTCGACGGGCAGGACGCTCCCGATGCGCCCCACCTTGCCCTCATCAGCGAATCACTGGCCAGGTCGCGCTGGCCGGATGAGGATCCCCTGGGGAAGATCATCCAGTACGGGGGCATGGACGGTGATCCACGCCCCTTCACCATCGTCGGCATCGTCGGCGACGTGCGGGAAGCGAACCTGGAGGCGCGGCCGCTCCCCACCTTCTATGCGTCGTACCGGCAACGGCCGCGCATGGCGGGGCGAATGAACCTCGTGTTCCGGGCGCAGGGTGATCCAGCCGCACTCTCCGCGCCCCTGCGCGGCATCGTACACGAGCTGCGACCCCAGGTGCCGCCCCGGTTCCGCACGATGCAGGCGGTGATGACCGAATCACTCGCTTCGCGACGGTTCGTGCTCGTGCTCATCGGGGTGTTCGGCGCGGCAGCGCTCCTGCTCGCGTCGCTCGGGGTGTACAGCGTCATCGCGTACCTGGTGGCGCAGCGCCGGCGCGAGATCGGGGTGCGCATGGCGCTCGGAGCGCGCCCGGAGAGCGTGCGGCGGATGGTCGTCCGGGAGGGTGTCGTGCTTGCGGGCGTTGGTGTCGTGGTCGGAGCGCTTTTTGCCATGGCCGGCCGACGGTACGTCGAGGGATTGCAGTATGGCGTGCGCGCCACGGACGTCCCGTCGTTCACGGCGGTGTCGGTGCTCCTGGTGACGGTCGCCGCGCTCGCGAGCTGGTTCCCGGCGCGCAAGGCGGCCGCCATTCCACCCGCCGACGTGCTGCGGTCGTAAGGCCCCCGCGTTCCGTGGGGAGCGTTGCATATTGCACCCCATGACAGCCCCCACTCCCGCCCCTGCGGCCGGCGAACGCCCCTCGCGCCTCATGCGCGCGCTCGCCTTCATCGAGCGCGTCGGCAACGCACTGCCACACCCCGGCACCCTCTTCGCCGGCATGGCGCTCTTCGTCATCCTGCTGTCGTGGGTGATGGCGCGCACCGGCGTCAGCGTCGTGCACCCCGGCACCGGGGCGGCCATCGAGCCGGTGAACCTCCTCTCCATCGCGGGGCTCCACCGCATCCTCACCCAGATGGTGCCGAATTTCACGAACTTTGCCCCCCTGGGCACGGTACTCGTGTCGCTGCTCGGCATCGCGATCGCCGAAGCCAGCGGGTTGATCGGCACGAGCCTTCGCCTCCTGGTGCTCTCGGCGCCGAAGCGGCTGCTCACTTTCGTCGTCGTCTTCGCGGGGGTGCTCTCGAACACCGCCAGCGAGATCGGCTACGTGCTCCTCGTTCCCCTCGCGGCGGCAATCTTCCTCGCCGCGGGACGCCACCCGCTCGTGGGGCTGGCCGCGGCGTTCGCCGGCGTCTCGGGCGGCTACAGCGCCAACCTGCTGCTCGGCACCGTGGATCCGCTGCTCGCCGGCCTCTCGGAGGCGGCCGCGCGCATCGTGCGTCCCGACTACACGGTGAATCCCGCGGCGAACTACTACTTCATGTTCGTCTCCACCTTCGTCATCAGCGCGGCGGGCACGTGGGTCACGGAGCGCATCGTCGCGCCGAGGTTCGGCCCCTACCGGGGCATTGGCGCGCTGCCATCCGACGACACCCTCGCGCCCCTCACCTCCGCGGAGAAGCGCGGGCTCGTGGCCACGCTCGTCGCGCTCGTGGTCCTGACGGCCATCCTCCTCTGGGGCACCGTGCCGGGAAATGGCTTCCTGCGCGACCCTGAGACGGGCGGGCTGCTCCGGTCGCCATTCATGAGCGGCATCGTGGCGCTGGTGTTCCTCGTGTTCGGGATTGCGGGGCTAGCCTACGGCTTTGCCGCCGGCACGTTCCGCAACGACGCCGACGTCATGCGCGGGATGGGCAAGAGCATGGAAACGATGGGGCTCTACCTCGTCATCGTGTTCTTCATGGCGCAGTTCGTCTCGTATTTCACCTGGACGAACATCGGGCTCATTCTCGCCGTGAAGGGCGCGGACGGCCTCAAGTCCGCGGGGCTCGGCCCCATCCCGCTCATGATCGGCTTCGTTCTCGTCTCGGCCACCATCAACCTGTTCATGGGGAGCGCGTCCGCGAAGTGGGCGGTGATGGCGCCGGTATTCGTGCCGATGTTCATGCTCCTCGGCTACACGCCGGAGTTCGCCCAGGCGGCGTACCGCATTGGCGACAGCACCACCAACATCATCTCGCCGATGATGACCTATTTCGCGCTCATCGTGGCGTTCGTGACGAAGTACGAGCCCAAGGCGGGGATGGGCACCGTGATCGCGACGATGCTCCCCTACTCCGCGGTGTTCCTCGTGTCGTGGCTCGCGCTGCTGGTGGTGTGGATGATTGCGGGGTGGCCGGTTGGTCCGGGCGCGGGGCTGTACCTCAGGTAGCGAGGCGCGGGCTTGCGTTCCTCCCCATTGCAGCGGATTGCCGCCCTGGGCAATGTTTCGATTCCTGGCTTCAACGGGAGACGCGTATGATCGACGACAAGGGCATTTTTCGGACGACGATCATCCTTGCGCACGCAGGCGGATCCGGTGAGCGGCGCGAGCTTCCTGGCGTAATGGTGGACACGGGCAGCGAGTACAACTGGGTTCCACGCGGCCTTCTCGAGGATCTCGGCGTAGAGCCGGAACGCTCCGACCGTTTCGAGACCGCCGATGGGCGCGTCCTCGAGCGCGAGGTGGGGTTTGCGCGTCTCTACGCCGCTGGCCGTTCGGCGATCGCGGCCGTCGTATTCGCCGAGCCGCGCGACCTCGTCCTGCTCGGCGCACACGGCCTTGAGGGTCTCAATCTGCGCGTGGACCTTGGGCGGAAGGAGCTGGTGCCGGCAGGGCCCGTCCCGGCGGCGGCTGTGGCCTAGCCTGGCCGACGCCAGCGCAGCCCCGGAAAGCGCGCGAAGTCCGCATCGTCCGAGACCAATTCGCACCCGTGCTCGATCGCGAGCGCGGCGTGCCACGCATCCTCCACCAGGTTCCCCACAGCGTAGGCCGAGCCGAGCAGGTCCTGGAAGATCTCCCAGTGCCGGGCGCCCGGGTTCACGATCACCGCGTTGGGCGTTTCACGGAGCGCCGTGACGAAGGCGACGGCAGCGTCCTGCGGTGTGGGGGGTGAGAAAACGCGCGGGTGCGTGAGCACGCGCAGGGTCCCGCTCAGCGCGTAGTCGCTGATCCCGAACGGCTCCGCCCCACGACGCAGCCCCTCCACGTACGACTTGAGCGCGGCGTGCCGCGGCGCGTCCTCGCGCATGGCCCCAGCCAGGACGGTGACGTCGAGCAACACCATGTCAACGCCCGGACATGAGGTCTTCCAGGGCGTTCGCGTCGGCGAGGTCCGTGCCGGGACGCAGTCCTTGTCCGCGATACGTCGGCAGCGGCTCTGCCATGTGCTTCGCCCGAGAGCTTCCCTGAAGCTCGGCGCGCAGGCAGTCCTCCAGGAGCTGCGTCAGCGAGCGGCCGGTCTTCCGGGCGTGGCGCTTCGCGGCGCTCATCAGGGCATCGGGCAGGCGAACCGTGGTGCGCATATGTCATGATGGTATAATGATGACATATTTATGTCAACACACCCACCGCCTTCGTTGGGCGTCCGCGGGCCCCGGAAAAGCGGCCCCGACAGTTCAGCAGACGCTTGCGGGCACGATTCTGGGATAGCAGGGTTCCACCCCAACCCTTCTGCGCCCCTGATGCCTGAGCAGTCACCCGTCACCTCCCGCCCCGGCAAGCCCGCTCGCCTGCCCGTCAGGCTGTGCGGCGAGCCGGCGCCTCAACCCGGACATGTCTGTGCCCTCGTCACCGGCGACGACAAGTACGACATGCTCGCCGAGTACTTCAGCGATGCCATCCACGCCGGCGACCAGCTGATCAACATCGTCGAGGCGGGGATGATGGACGACCACGTGCGCGCGCTGGAGGAGCGGGAGGTGCCGGTACGACGGGCCATGTCCACGAACCGCCTGATCCTCAACGACGCCGAGTCCACGTACCTGCGCGACGGGACCGTGGACGTGGACGGGGTGTTCGAGATGGTGCGCGAAACCCTGGAGCGCGCGGACGAGGATGGCAGCTGCGTCCGCACCTGCGGCGACATGAGCTGGGTGTCGCGCACGCCGGACGCCTTGAAGGCCGTGATGACGTATGAGGCGCGGATCAACTCCCTGCTGCCCGGCAACCATTGCACCCTGCTCTGCCTGTACGACCTCACCCGCATCCCCGCGTACCTCGTGGCCGACGTCCTCGCCACGCATGAATATGCGATCATGAACGGCCGCCTGCGCCGCAACCCGTACTTTGTCGCGCCGGACGAATACCTGGCGATGCTCTCGAAGCGACCGGAGCGCCTGAGCTGACGCTCCGGATTCTCGCCGGCGCTGTCCTCCTGGGCAGCCTCGCATGCGACGGCGCATCACGTGCGCCGGTGCCGGAGACGGCGGCCGCCGTGTCGCGCGCCGACTCGGCAGCGCCGCGCGAGATCTACATCGACTCCGTGGTCCCGGGAAACCCGCTCGTCGTCATGGGACGCGCGCGCACCTTCGAGAACACCGTGCAGGTGCGCGTGAAGGATGCACAGGGCGCGCTGCTGAGGGAGGTGTACGAGACCAGCGTCGGCGAGATGGGGAATCACAACCCCTTCACCGCGCGCGTATGGCTCAGCCGCGATCCGGGGCGCGAGGTCCTCGTCGAGTCGTTCGAGTATTCGGCGAAGGACGGCTCGGTGCGATCGCTCACGTCAACCAGGGTGGCGATTCCGCCCGCGCGCATGGAGGCGACGGTGGAGTTCGCGACCTCCGACTGTGATGCGACGCGTGCTTTCACGCGCCGGGTGCCCTCCACCGTGTCAGTGGCCCGGCTGCTGGTGGAGTTGCTTGTGGATGGGCCCACGGCGGAGGAGCGCGCTCAGGGCGCGACGCATCCCTTCCCGCCCGGCTCACGCGTTCAGAGCGTGATCCTGCGGAACGGCGAGCTCACCGTGGACTTCGACCACCGGCTCCAGAACGTGGGCGGCTCGTGCGCCGCTCAGGCAATCCGCTCCACGGTGACGCGCACGCTGAGCCGGCTTCCGTCGGTGAGGGAAGTGATCATCACTGCGGGCGGCAGCCGGGAGCTGGCGCTCCAGCCCTGAGGCATCGCGGCATCGCGGCCCCAGGACCGGCTTCAGCGCGCTTCCCTACCTGACGTTCACGTCAGCCGACCGCACCTCGTTCCCGTCCACGAGCACGCGGAACGTGTACTTCCCCGGCGCCAGCCCTTCGGGCTTCGTGAGGAAGAACAGCAGGTTGGCGTCGCGGTCGGTGGTGGCCGGTCGCGCCTCCGCGTCGAGCGTCGAGCCGTCGGGGAAGGTCCACTGGCTGGTGATCGCGCCCGGGCGCACCGTGCCGGAGGTGTTCACCGAGGCGAAGATCGTGTCCGTCCGCGCAAAGGTGTCGATCTCGTCGTCCACTTCGTTGTTGGCGCCGGCGGTCTTCCCCATGTCGATGTCCAGCACCGATAGCTCGGCGCGCACGTCGGTCGCCAGTCCACCGGCTGCGGAGTCGATGCTCTCACGCTGACCTTCGTTGCAGGCCGCGAGCGCGAGCAGGGCCGCGATGCCGCCAATACGGTTGAGCACGTTGTTCATCGAGCAACCTCCTCTGGAGTCCGGGTGAGGTGCTCGCGAATGCCGTGCCCGGCGCGGACATATGGGCCGGTTGAGGCGGCATCCAGCGTAGTAAAATGGATCTTGCTACGGCTCCGGAAGTACCTCGACCACGATGTCGATCTCCACGGGAATGTCGAAGGGCAGCTCGTTGGCCCCGACCGCCGAGCGGGCGTGACGGCCACGCTCGCCGAAGACCTGGACCATCAGGTCCGAAGCGCCATTGATCACGAACGATTGCCGGTGAAAGCCGGGAGCGCTGTTGACCCATCCCGTGATTTTCACGATCCGGCTCACGCGATCGAGCGACCCGATCTCGGCCCGGAGCGCTGCGAGTGAATTGAGTGCCGCGGCGCGCGCTGCCTTGTAGCCATCCGCCTCGGACACGTCGCCGCCGACCTTGCCCGTGATCGTTGGCTTTCCGTCGGTGAGCGGCCCCTGTCCAGCGAGAAAGACGAGATTGCCCGTGCGCACCGCAGGGACATAGTTGGCCACTGCCTTCTGCGCAGGCGGGAGCTCGATCCCCGCTGCCTTCAGACGTGCGTCCGGACTGGCCTCGGCGGCCTGGCCCGACACGCGAGGAGCCAGGAATATCGTCATCGCCAGTGCAGATGCAGCCACGCGGGCGATCAGGGAAGCGGGGATCATGCTGTAGTCCTCGTGAGTTTCGTGGCGTCGGGGTCCGGAGTGCTGTCCGTTCCGTCGTTGTCATGACATTAACGGCGCACAGCTTGCTTGGCTTCACACACATGATCCGTGCTTCCCGCACGAGCGTCCGTCTCTCGACGCTCGCCCTCGTTGCCGCGCTTCCGCTGGCCGCGCAGTCACCCCCCGCTCCCGTCTTTTCGATCGGCCAGCCGCCCGTCTGGCAGCACCACGTCGTCGCGCAGGGCACCCTCCTGTCCGGCCGCGATGCCAGGGGCGCCGCGCTCGCGTATGGCGTCTTCCGGCCGATCAGCAGGCCGCCGAGCAACGCATTCAACCCGGTGCTCGGCGTCGTGGGGGTGACCCTCGAGGGTTTCGCTACCGTCGCCGAGCATGGTGATGCAGGCATCCGCGGGATGGTCACGTCGCAGATGCTCGCGACGAGCATCGGGGCAGACTGGGACATGCGGAACCAGACGGTCGATGCGATCCTGAGCTGGCAGTCCGCCATTCGCCGCGGGGGCCTGCTGGGCCGCGGGTCCATGTTGCGGGTGGACTGGATCCCGAAGCGCCACAACATCGTGCGCGCCGGCGTGACCGCTCCCCTGTTCCAGCCGCTCGCCGGTCGCACGCGTCCGCGCCGCACCTCGGTCACGCTACCCGGCGCCGAGCCGGCGCCGGCCGAAGCGCGCCTGCCCCTCCCTCCGGTGGCGCAGCAGCACGCGCGCGCCATCGAGGCATCCGCCCGGATCGTCGCGGCGTACTCCGACCTGTACCGCGACCGCGACGTGCGGGCGTCACGGGCCAGTGGCTATCGCGAGGCGATGGCTCGGCTGCGCACCGCGCTGGACGGCCTGTTCATGGCGATGGTGCCCGACTCCGTCCGCGCCGCCGAGGCCGCGCGGCAAGCCCGGATCGTCGTCCTGGATCGCATCCTCATCCCTGTGGATTCGGTGTTCGGCCAGGTGAAGCACGTTGACGTGGAGCAACTCGGCGCGCGCGCCACCGCGCACTTCGATCGGTGGGTGCGCGATTCGTCTGCGCTCGCCGGGACCGGGGCCTCCGGCGCCCGCGCAGCCTTCGACGCCTGGCTGGCGGCCGTGCAGGCTCCCGTACGGGAGATCGTGAACCGGGAGCGCGATTCCCGACTCATCTGGCTGCCGCTGGACCTTGCCCTGGCCCTGGACGACTACGACGAGCAGGCGGAGGTGGATTCCCTCATCGGCCGCGTCGTCGGGCGGCCATTCACCGATGGCAACGCGCTGGGATACCTGAACAGCACGGACCTGCCGCTCGAGATCGCGCGCTCCATCTACTCGGCGCGCGACTATCACGTGCTCTGGACGCACGAGTTCATGGGCCGCCACTGGTACACGCGCGCCATCGACGACGTCGGCTACGAGATGGTGGCCGACGCGTACCTTCCCGCGCTCACCGCCGCGGTGAAGCGCTACGACAGCACCGGCGTCATCCCGACGTACATGGTGCTGCACGACCAGTACTACTACGAGGTCTCCGACGGGCGGCTCTGGCTCGGCATCCTCGCCGATCCGCTGCACGCGTCCATGCGGCTGAAGGGGGACGACGGCCGCCGCGAGCGGCACCTGCTCGAGCGCCAGGCCGAGCTGCGGGCTGCCGTGGCCGGATCGGCGAGGCTCCAGCGCGACGCGCGCGCCAGCGGCGACGCCGAGCGATGGCTGCGCAACACGATCCGCGTGCACGTCAGCGTCGCCAACCAGTCCGACTTCTCCTTCCGCAGCGGCCACATCATCCCGGGCATCCCGTTCGCGCCGGACAACCTCATGCGCGATCACCGCAAGCTCGTGATCTACGACGTGAACGAGGCCGATCCGGAGCGCGGCGCGCTCTTCGTGATGGGCATCGGGATCGGCGAGATGTACGCCAACCACAGCTGGGAGGATCGCGGCTTCCGCGTGCGGGGACCGGTGGCGCTGGAAGCACGCGCCGCGCTCAGGCGCGCGCTGCGGCGCAACGGTCATTCGGAGGACGACATCCCGGTTCCCCTCCGTGAGGTGAGCGGTCAGGGCGCGCAGGAGCAGGGTGCCGACGCGGGGCCGGTGGTCGGACGCGCGCTCCAGGTGCACAACGAGGTCGGGTTCGGGCACAAGAAGTCCTCCGTCGCGCGGGCGCTTCTGTACACCCTCGCGCAGCCTGGGAGCGTCATCATCGCTCCTGACCAGCTCTGGCTCAGCGAGACGTGGGCAGGAATGCTTGCGGGCGCCGCGGCGCGCGGCGCGCGCGTGCACGTCATCGCGCCCGCGCTGGCCAATGCGCCGGTGCCCGACGCGCCTGCGATGGCGCTGGCGCACGAGGTGATGTCACGGCTGCTCGAGTTGCGCGCGCAGCTGGCGCCGCAGATCCGCGCCAGCGGCGGCGACCTCCGCGTGGGCCTGTACGCTGCCCTCGCCACCGCGATCGATCCCGTGGGGCGCCTGCGCGAGGTGCGCGCCGGGCTGGCACGCGCCCCGTGGATTCGCGAGCTCATCCCCTTCGACGACCAGACGCTGGCGGCACTGGATCGCGTGGAGCGCGAGGTGTCCACGGACGGGGGCGACGCGACGCTCAACGCTCCCACCGACGGGCGTCCGCCGCAACCGCATCGGAAGACGCAGCTGGTCGCGCGCCCGGGGGCCATCGCCGCCTTCGCGCGCCAGCCCAACTGGGACGGAGTGCTGGCCGCGGCGATGCGCGCGCAATCGCGGCAGACGGCGCGCTTCGCCGACCAGCTGGAATACGCGGCACCCGCCGAGGATACCGCGGCCACCCGCCGCAGCGACGAGATGATGCGGGGGTACGAGGCGAGCATCCCCGAGGCCGAGCGGCGGCGCGTGAGCTTCTACTTCACGGAAGGGTCGCACAACATGGATCAGCGCGGCCTGATGTCGGACGGCGAGGCGACGCTGATCCTTTCAGGGCCGCAGTCGGCGGGGCTGGTGGATCTCTTCTATATGATGGCGCGGACCACGTGGATCGAGCGCGAAGCGGAGCTCACGAAGCTCCTGCCGCGCCAGAACGGACTGATTCGCTGGCTCGCGCATCGTATCCGCGCGACCTTGTGAAGCGATGGCGGCCCGTTTGACACGGTCGTAACCGGCCATTGACTCGGCAGCCGGGCCGAGCGTATGCTCGGCGCATGCAGGCGACTGGCTCAAGGACGCCATCGGGCACGAGGCGGCGGAGGATGTCGTGAGCCGCCTCGAGGGCGCAGACTCGCTCAGAGGCGACGTCTCGGATCTGCGGCAAGAGCTGCAGCTCGGGTTTGCGCGGATGAGCGCCCAGATGGACGCGCGTTTCGCCATCGTGGATTCGCGCATCGAGAGTCTCGATCAGAAGATCGACCTGAAGATCGACGGGCTGGCGGCGTCGCTGCGGTCCGAAATGACGACGCAGGTCGCTGACGCCACCTCTCGACTCCTGAAGTGGTCGTTCGTTTTCTGGGTCAGCGCGGTGGGAGCGATCGCGGGCCTGGCTGGCGTGTTGCGATAGCCACGGCGGGTCGGTGGGTGGCCTAAACGACAAAGCGCCCGCAAATAGCGGGCGCTTAATCGGGACGGCGGGATTCGAACCCGCGACCCCCTGAACCCCATTCAGGTGCGCTACCGGGCTGCGCTACGTCCCGTCCGCTGAACTTCGCGGGCAGGCGAACTAATGTAGTCGGACGTAGCTTCGTTCTCAACTAAACCGCGAAGTCCCAAGCACTTCGGGCCCCGCGGCACTCCCCCCCTCCCACCACCACCTGGGGACGGTCCATGAAGAAAGCCGGCTTCACGCTCATCGAGCTGCTCATCGTCGTGGTCATCATCGGCGTGCTCGCCGCCATCGCGATCCCGAAGTTCGCTGGATCGAAGCAGAAGGCGTACGTCACCGCCATGAAGTCCGACCTCCGTAACCTCGTCGGGGCGCAGCTGAACTTCATGGCCGACTCGGGGAAGTACACCGACGACGTCTCGAAGCTGAACTTCAAGCAGTCCACTGGGGTGACCGCGCCAGTCCTCACCCTTTTCGGCAGGGCGTACACGGCCACCGTGACGCACACCCAGGCGCCCGGCCTGGTGTGCGCGATCGCGATCAATACCGCCAATCCGCTCGTCGCGTCGGCAAATCCGGGCGAGGCGGTGTGCCAGTAGCTCCGTCCCGGGCGACGCGCTCGCGCTGATGGTTGGTGCGCGAGCCGCACGCGCCATACCTTACCGAGTGAGGCGACGCGGCCTTGACCTCTCCGCCCTGGGCGATCGGCCCGTCCTGCTCTGGACGGCCGCCGTTCTCGTCATCGCAGTCATCGCCGGCTTCGACTACGCCAGCGGCACCGAGCTGCGCACCTACCCGCTGTACTTCGGCCCCGTCGCGCTCCTCGCATGGCACGCCGGCCACCGCGGCAATGCCGTCGCCTCGATCCTCAGCGTAACGGCGTGGGGTGCGGCGAACTGGCTGGCCGGAATGCAGTTCACCAACCAGGCGATCTGGCCGGCCAACGCGCTCGTCCACGGAAGCGCCTTCCTGCTCGTGGGCTACCTCATCGCGCGTCTCCAGCACTCCGTGGTGCAGCAGCGGCAGCTGAGTCGCACCGACTCACTCACGGGCCTCCGCAACAGCCGCGCGTTCTACGACGAGGCGCCTCCGCTGCTCGCGCTCTGCGCGCGGCGTGGACGTCCCGTGACCCTCGCGTACCTGGATCTCGACAGCTTCAAGGCCGTGAACGACGAGCTGGGGCACCAGGCCGGCGACGACATGCTGCGACGGGTGGCCGACCGGCTCCGCGACTCGCTGCGCCCGAGCGACATGTCCGCGCGCCTCGGCGGCGATGAGTTCGTAGTCCTCTTTCCCGAGCTGGATCGGGAGGGAGCGCAGGTCGCGCTCGAGCGGCTGCGATCGGGGGTCGCCGAGGCCGCGCACGCCCCCTCGCGCGCGGTCAGCGTCAGCATCGGCGCCGTGACCCTTGCCGGCGGGCCGTTCGACCTCGAGGCCATGGTGCACCAGGCAGATGAGCTGATGTACAAGGCCAAATCGCTCGGCCGCAACCGCGTCGCCGTGCAGGAGCCCGTGGAGCCACTCCCGGACTCGAGGGCAATGCGCCTGTAAGCGCGCCCTACGGCACTCGACGGTAGATGCCGGCCCCCGAGGAGGTAATCAGTCCCACCGTCAGGGTGAACCCGTCAGACATGATCTCGCCGGTGGAAAACGCCGTGCAGATCGCGTTGATCGGACAATCCACGAATCCGATCTCGATGATTCCGTCCAGCACGCGATAGCTCGTCTCCTGGCGGCCATCCATGAGCGCGTCCGGCTGCAGCGGGCTCCCGGTGACCTCGACGAGACGGCGACGCTCGGCGCGCCCGCCCCCATGAATGAAGATCGTGTCCGCGCGAAGGATCCAGCGCCCGACTTCGTCATCATCGCGAATCACGATGGGCACGGGGTTGCCATCCACGCTCGACAGGGCGTACGCCCCTCGTGGTATGTCGCGCCCGGGACCCATGTCCAGGCAACCGCTGAGCGCGCCAAGCAGGAGCAGAGCAAAGACTCTCATACCCTTACCAACTGCATCAACAGCCGTCGCGTCACGGAGGCTCCTGCAGATGCGCTCAGAGCAGAAAGGGCACCCCGGAATCGGGATGCCCTTCCGCAGCTCGGAACCGCGGTAGTGTCTGCTTACCGCACCAGCGCCACGTTCTGGGTCGCGCGCAGGTCGATCCGGGTGCCCGCGGGCAGCGTGTTGTTCGTGCCGCCGCGCCCCATCGAGATCACCGTCCCCGCGGCCGCGCCGATGGCGCCGCCCTTGAGGATGTTGTCCAGCTCCGCGCCGCCGATGATCGCCCCGAGCACCGCGCCCGCCGCCGCACCGGCCGCCGCGCCCTTGAGCAGGTCTTCGTTCGACGCGCGCCGGTCCGTGGTCTCCACGCGCCGCACGTCCGCGGCAAAGTTGTAGGTGCGGCCGTACACCGTGATCCGGTCGAACGCCAGCTGCAGCAGCGCGTTGTTGCCCGGATCGCTGGTCGGGCTCACCGCCGTCACGTACCCCTCCACCCTCGAGCCAGCCGGCACCACCGTCTCGCCGTTCTGCGCCACGAGGTTGTCGCGCACCGTCAGCGTGAACCGGTCGCCCACCTTGTTGCCCGTCGCGCTCAGCGACTGGTCGAGCGTCGTGTGCAGCGTGGTTCCCCACGGGATGCCGCGCGCGTCCGCCGGAACGCTCGACACCACTTCTCCGCCGGCGACGTCAACCGTGTTGCCGCGCGCGCACGCCGAGAGCGCCAGGGCGGCCGCTCCGATGATCAACAGTCTCTGCATTGGTGAATGCTCCTGAAAGTCGTTTGACTCCCGCGGGGTCGCAATCCATGCACCGGCCATGCGCGCGCAATGCGGTTTTCCTGTCGAACTGGCTACATAAGCAGAACGGCACCCGCTCTCGATCGGGTGCCGTCTGCCCTGCCAACCCCAGCGAGCTTTACGGGGTCGTGGTGCGGAGCGTGTCGGTCAGCGAGTCCGCCCTGAACGACGTGTCCGTGCCATACGGCGCTATCGTGGACGGCGTCGCCATGCCGGACATCGTGTCCACCATCGGGACGGATGCGGTATCGGTCTCGACATCGATGTCGTTACCGCACGCCGCCACCGCGCCGAACGCAGCCACGAGCGCAAGAGCCGTAATCTTCTTCATGATGCTTCCCCTGATGTGATCGGTTCTGAAATCAGCTTCTCCCGACCTGTCAGCGGGCAATCTCTGTGCTACGGACGCTTGGTGGCGCGCGCAATCGAGTCCCGCTTCAGCGAATCACGCCGCGCTTCACCCTGGATCGTGTCCGTGGTGGTGGTCTTGATCACGGTATCCGTCACCGGCACCGCGAGCCCGGCCGTCGTGTCCACACCCGGCACCGTGGTCGTGTCCGCCGTCTCGTTGTCCGCTCTTCCGCACGCCGCAACGGCGCACAGCGCGAATCCCAATGCGATCTTCTTCATTGCCCTGCCCCTTTGGTATGAGTCCGTACCTTCCCCTGCGGACTCAGGAGCAAAGGTTGTTCCCGGACTGGGGATTGGGACTGGAGACGTGGGACTGGAGACGTGGGACCGGAGACGTGGGACTGGAGACGTGGGGACGTGGGACGTGGGACGTGGGACGTGGGAAGCGGAGACCTCCAGACTCGGGGCCGCCAGTCCCTCGCCCCCAGTCGCTCGCCCCCAGTCGCTCGCCCCGAGTCCCTAGCCCCCGAGTCCCTGGCCCAGAGTCCCTGGCCCCGAGTCCCTAGCCCCCAGTCCCTGACCCCCGATCCCTGAATCGCAGCTGCGTTCCCCACGGATCGCGCGCGACCGCTGACGCCCCCGCTCGCTCCGCCACATACCCGCCGGCGGTCATGCTGGCGGCCGCGGCGGTGACGTCGCTCGCGGCCGGCACCACGATCTCCCACTCGATCAGCCGCGCATCGTCCTCGCCCGCGCTCGGCGCCCCGCGCGCCCAGGTGTTGATCCCCAGGTGGTGGTGATACCCTCCCGCCGAGAGGAACAGCGCGCCGGGATAGCTCCACACCACCTTGTCGAAGCCCACGGCGCAGTGGTAGAACGCCTCCGCCTGCGCGATGTCGCCCACGTGGAGGTGCACGTGGCCGATCCGGGTTCCGGCGGGCACACCCTTCCACGATTCACTCCCGGCCGCCGCCGCGAGGTCGCGCGTGTCCAGCGCCTCGCTCGCCATGGCGAGCTGCCGATCGGAATGCTGCCACGCTTCCCGGGGACGATCCGCGTACACCTCGATGCCGAGGTTGTCGGGATCCTGGAGGTAGATGGCCTCGCTCACGAGATGGTCCGACATCCCCGCGGGCAGGCCAAGCTCGCCGAGGTGCAGCAGGAAGCGGCCGAGCGACGCGCGATCGGGAAGGAGGATGGCGAAGTGATACAGGCCGAGCAGCCCGCGCCGCGGCACTGCGCGGGCGCCCGTTCGCTCCCGCAGCTCGAGGATCGGCGTATCGTCGCCGTGGGCGCCGAGCCTGACGCTCGCGCCGGAGTGCTCGATGACGCGCAGCCCGATCACCGTCTGGTAGTAGGCCGCCGACCGCGCGAGATCGCTCACCTGGAGCGTCACCCGCCCGATGTGCGTCTCGTCGGGGAGGCGATACCCGGGAGGCTGGATTCCGTAGTCCATGCCCGCAAGCTATGCGGGCCCCTCACCCTCAGGCCGTCAACCGGCTTCCGCCAGGAACTCGCCGCTCCTCCGGTCGAAGTGCCGGCTGGTGCGCACGGCGTCGCCGGCGCGGAGGTACGCTTCCATGGTGTGCTCGTCGCACACGGTCCAGTCGTCCGGGATCGGGCTCAGCCGCTTCTTGTCGTTGCCATTGTCGAAGCACAGCCAGCCGCGCGCGTACGATCCGCGCAGCACGGTGCGCAGGTCGGTGGACAGGCGCCGCTCCTCGCGACGTCGATCGGCAAACGCGATGGGAGTGATCTCCACCCGCCGATCCGGCTCCACGACGCGGCGCTCGTTCAGGCGCGGGACCACGTCCCACACCTGCCACTCCATGCCTGTCGAGTCCTTGAACATCCGGTACGGCATCGTCACTCCTTGAGGAGGCCCGGTGGCTGAGTCCGCTTTCACGGACACGAGGGCCTCCTGTGCCGCCCGAGTAAGCGAAAAAAATGCCAACATCGGCGTCCGGATCGCGCTTTTTTGTGAGCGCCCAAAGCGGCCTCACGCTTGCACAGCGCCACTCCACATGCACACACGCGCCATTGCGCTGGCCCTCCTCACCGCGCTGGGCTCTGCCCGCGCGCAGGACGCGTCGGCGCCACCGCTCTTCACCCGCAACGACGCCGTCTGGGCGGCCGCGGTCCTCGCCGGTTCCATCGCGCTGTCACGCGCCGACGTCCACATCATCGGCGTCTGGACCGACAGCTCCAACCACACGCCCGGGCGTGACCGACTCGCCCGCAACTTCGCGAAGCTTCAGGAGGGAACCCTCACCGTGGGCAACCTCGCGCTGTGGGGAGTGGGACGTCTCACCGGCTCGCACAGCCTCGCGCACGTGACCTTCCACGCGGCGGAGGCGGTCTTCGTCGGGAGCGTCGCCGCGCAGCTCATCCGCGGTCCGCTGGGTCGCTCACGCCCCTACCACACCGACTACACCGACCAGTACGACTTCCACCCCTTCAAGGGGTTCGGGAACTTCAAGTACCGCGCGTTCCCCTCGATCCATACGACGTCCGCGTTCGCCGTCGCCACCGTGTACACCCTGGAGGCGCAGCGCCGAAGCCGCGCGGCCGGCTGGGTCGTGGGCCCGATCGCGTACGCCATCGCCGCGGGGCCCGGACTCGCGCGAATCTACAACGGGCAGCACTGGGCGAGCGATGTCCTCGCCGGCGCGTTCCTCGGCTCCCTCGCCGGCGCGAAGGTCGTGAAGTACAACCATGACGTCGCGCCGAACAACCGCGTCAACCGCTTCTTCCTCGGCGCCCGCAACGTGCAGCTCGGCATGGGCGACGGGGAGCTCAGCGCGCGCTACGCCACGTCGTTCTGATCTTCCTTCAGCTCCGCAATGCTTCGAGGGCAGCACGAAGCCGGGGCACGAGCTCCTCGATCTCCTTCATGGACACGGCGCCCACGGAGAGGCGGAACCATCCCCCGCCCTCCGGCTGCCCGAAGGCGCTGAACGGCACCGCCGCGAGGCCCGCCGACCGCAGGAGGTAGCCGCGCACGTCGTCGTCGGTGCGCAGCACGTGGCCGTCGGCCGCGCGCTTGCCGTGCAGCTGGAACCGGGCGCTGAGGTAGATGGCGCCGCTCGGGATCTCGGCCGCCACGGGAAACCCTTCCGCGCGCAGCGACGCGATGGCGTCATGCAGCCCCCGCAGCCGGCGGAGCACCTCGCCACGCATTTTCTCGTGGAAACGGTCGATCTCCGCGTCGTTGGTCAGCAGGCTGGCCGTCGCCACCTGCTCCGGACGCGGCGCCCAGGCACCGACGTGCGTGAGGTGATCCGACATCTGCGCAATGACGTTCGAGGGACCAATGGCCCAGCCCACACGCAGGCCGGTGGCGGCGAACGCCTTCGAGATGCCGTCCACGTAGATGGTGAATGGCGCAATCTCGGGCCGCAGTGCCACCGGGTGCACGTGCTCGACGCCGTACGTCAGCATCCAGTACACCTGGTCGTACAGCAGGTAGAGCGGACGGTCCCGCCCCGCGCGGCGGTCGTTCTCCTCGAGCACCAGGTCGCAGATCTCCCCGAGCTGCTCGGCGGCGAACACGGTTCCGGTGGGGTTCACCGGCGAGTTGAGCACCAGCATGCGCGCGTCCGCGAGCTTGCCGGCGAGTGTGCGCGCCGTGGGGAGGAATCCCGTGCTCGCGTCGCACGCGAGCGGCACCGCGGTGGCGCCGGACATCTGGCAGTAGTGCGCGTTGTTCCAGGACGGCACCGGGAACACCACGCGCTCCCCCGGATCCACGAGGATGCGGTAGGCGGCGTAGATGAGGGGACGCGAGCCTGATGCGATGAGCACCGCATCCGGGTCCACCGTGAGGCCGAGGCGCCGCTCGGAGAACGCCGCCACCGCCTTGCGCAGCGCGGGCATGCCCGTGGAGGGCGGGTAGTTGGTCTCGCCCTTCTCGATGGCCTTCGCGAGCTCGGTGCGGAGCAGGTCGGGCACGGGGAACTCGGCGGGCGCGAAGTCGCCCACCGTGAGGTTGCAGATCTTCGCGCCCTGCGCGGCGAGCGCGCGCACCTCGGCGGCGATCTTCAGGATGGGAGAGCCGATGAGTCCAGCTGCGAACTGAGACGATGGGTGCCGGTCTGCGGGAACTGCCGCTCCTTCGAAGCGTACAACCGCCGCAGCTTCGCTGCGGACAACTGATGGGTCGCCGACCTGTCGCTCGCTCATCGCTTTTCGCTTTTCCAGTTGTCCGGACCGCAGGTCCGGCGTTGGTCCGGGCCGCAAGCCCGGCAGTTGTCCGCGCCCGTCAGGGCGCGGCAGTTCTCGCTTCCTTCACCATGGCCCTCACGTCCTCGAGCAGCTTCGGGGCGTCGAAGACGATGCCCTGCTTGATCGTGTACCGCACGCCCCCGCGGCGCTCGATCCTGCCATCGCGCTCGACCTCCACGCCGGTGCCGTAGAACGTCTTCAGGTTGCGCAGCGGGTTGCCGTCCACGATCGCGATGTCCGCAACGTACCCTGGGCGCAGCACCCCCGTGCTGGCGAGCCCGAGCGCCTTCGCGCCATTCGACGTCGCGTGCCGGATCACCTCGAGCGGGTGGAAGCCTGCCTCCTGGTGCAGCTCCATCTCGCGGATCGTGGCGAAGCCGTACAGGTGGTAGATGAAGCCGGCGTCGGACCCCACGGTGACGTTGCCGCCGCGCGCGGCGAACTCCCGCACCGCCGCCATCCAGCGGCGGAAGTTGTCCCGCCACATGATCTCGTCGGTCGTGGTCCAGTCGAAGTGGTACGAGCCGTGGCGCGTGGGATCCGGCTCGAAGAACGCCATGAGCTGCGGCATGGCGTAGTCGCCGAACCAGGGCAGCGTCCGCGCGCGCGCGAGGTCGCGGTTGGCCTCGTACACGGCGAAGGTCGGGTCCCAGGTGACACCGCGCGCGACCAGCGTGTCGAGCACGCGCGACAGGCGCGCCGAATCCGCCTGCCGCCACAGGTCGCCGGCCCAGCGGAAGCGGTCCGCCTCGTTGTCGTAGCTGTAGGAGTCGGGAAAGTGCTGCGGGCCGGGGATGGCGGCGTCCGGGATGCCGTACCAGTGCTCGAACGACCGCACGCCGAGGCGCGCGGCGTCGATCGCATCGGTCTCCTGGATCTTGAGGTCGGTGGCGATCGGGAGATCGTTCTTCTTCGCCTCGTCGGCGATGGCCGCCCACACGTCCGGCCGGTTGATGAAGACCTTGATCCCCTGCCCGCCCCGCTGCTTCACGCGGCGCACGCGGGCGCGCGCCGAGTCCGGCGAATCCGCCTCGACCGCGACGTACGGGATGATGGTCGGCGCGGCGATGCGGTTCTCGGCCGAGAGACGCGCGTGCGCCACCGTCGTGTCCATCCCTTCGCCGCTGCCGGGCTCACGGACGGTAGTGATGCCGTGCGCGAGCCAGAGCTTGTAGACGTAGTCCTTGGGCCAGGGCTGCCGGTTACGGCCATGATGGATGTGGCCGTGCATGTCGATCAGCCCCGGGGTGACATACATGCCGGTGGCGTCGATCACGCGGTCGAAACCAGGGACGGCCCTCGGCTCTCGGCTCTCGGCTCCTGGCGTTCCGAATTCGTTGATGGGGCGCGCGGGCCGGATGCTCGCGATGGTCGAGCCCTCGACGACGATGTCCATGGGGCCGCGCGCGGGATTCCCGGCGCCGTCCACGACCATGGCGTTGCGGATCAGGAGACGGTTGTAGCGGACGCCCTGCGATGGAGATGGCGCAAGATTCTGCGCGAAAGCCGTAGTGCCAGCCAGGCTCAACGCGAGGAGAGTGGCGAAACGCATGGAGGTGAATGTGCGCTCACCTTGACCGTGGCGCCAGAGAAACGAACTGCAACTACTCATCCGAATTCCGCCACATTGAACTCGAATTGGGTGTTGCAGCAACCAAAGCTCCACGCCCGGCGAAGCGAACGTTGACTGGATGTGGACCCCATTCGGCTCATGTGACTGAATTCGGATGTGTAGTTGACCTTCCCCTTCAGATGTGGAGTTGACCTTCCCGACCTGGCGACAAAAAAAAAGAGGAGCGCATCTGCGCCCCTCATCATTCGAACCGGGTGGTGCGAGCTCAGTCGCGCGGCTTGGCGCGAGCCTTGGCCTTCAGGCGACGCTGGGCGGCTTCCGACTTGCGCGCCCGCGCCTCGCTCGGCTTCACGTAGTGGCGGCGGCGACGGAGGTCCTGCAGCACGCCGGCACGCTGAACCTTCTTCTTGAAGACGCGCAGCGCCGCATCAATGCGATCGCCATCGGCGAGGTGAACTTCGACCATCCGGCACTCCCCCAGTGAGCTCAAAAGTGGAAGGCTGATGTGCCCCAAGCACATCAGCCACAGCACTTTAAGCTAACACTTCGGGCCGGCTGCTGGAAAGAGGCCGGATCAGTTGGCGCTCTTGATCCGCGGACGCTTGGCGTCCTTGGCACTGGCCCGCCGGGACGAGCTCTCCCGCAGGGTGCCGTTGATCGAGGACACGCAGGTCTTGGCCAGGTCGGCCGAGCGGTACGCCTTGCGGGTGTTCTTGCCCTCGCGCCGCCAGGTCCAGCTCTTCTCGTCGGACGCATCGGGAAGGAAAACCGTCTCCCGGACGACCTTCGCGGTCTGCGTCACGGCCACCGTCGGGACGCCGTTGACGTATTCCTGCTGGCCGTTGGCGCCGACACTACCGTGCCATTCCACCACCAGCAGCCGACCCTGCGACACCGTCTCTGCACGAGTGCGGAGCCACGACAGCGTCAGCGCCACGGGCCCGATCTGGATGATGCAGCGGCCGGGCGAGCGGCGAACGTCGGCCTTCCAGCCCTTGGCTTCGTCTTCGAGATCGGCCACCCGCTTCGCGACGTCTTCCGCGAGCCGATCGAATTCGCGCGCGCAAACAGCGAGGGCGCGGTGTGAGTCGAGAAAATCTTCCCGGTCGAGCACGTCAGTCGTCATGCCGCCTCCGTAAGTATCACAAATGTAACCACCTTTGTGACTCTTTGTAAGCGGCAGCCCTGTCCTGATTACAGAGAGCGAATGTTTCTCACGGACGTCACAAGCGCGCCCCAATCATGAGTCCGGCAGGTGGCTCTGGCGTAAACGGTTCCCCGTTCACATCTTAGCCGCGCGCCAGACGCCTCCCCCTCCCCACATGGAGCGCCGATCGTGGAATCCACGACCAGACGGCCGGACAATCCCTTCCAGCTGGCCCCCGTAGACGCAGACAAGCTCGCCGCCGACATCCAGCGGATGGATACCCGGGAGGCCGCCAACCTCGTGGACGGGCTGAGCGACAAGCTGGCCGTGGATGTCCTCCAGCGGGTGAATCCGGCGATTGCCGCCGACATCCTGGCATCGCTCGACGAGGGGCGGCGACGGCAGCTCTTCGAGAGCTCGCCGGTTGCCCTCACGGCGCAGTGGACGCTCAACCAGAAGTTTGTCGAGGACAGCGTCGGCCGACTGATGGAGCCGCCCACGGCCATCTTCGCCCCCGGCGACACGGTGGCCAGCGCCAGCGTCGCCGTGAAGGAGCTCGTCAAGAAGATCTTCGTCACCTACTGCTTCGTCTGCGACGACGAGGAGCGGCTGGTCGGGATCGTGACCATGCGCGACCTGCTCGTGTCCGAGCCGCACAAGCCGCTGTCGGAGATCATGCTGAAGAATCCGTTCTTCCTGAGGCCGGAAACACCGCTCATGGACGCCATGAAGTCGGTGCTGAACCGGCACTTCCCCATCTACCCGGTGTGCGACGAGAAGGGGGTGCTCATCGGACTGGTGCGCGGGCAGGCGATGTTCGAGGAGCAGGCGATCGAGATCAGCGCGCAGGCCGGCAGCATGGTCGGCGTGGACAAGGAAGAGCGCCTCGTCACGCCGTGGGCGCGCAGCCTGAAGTTCCGGCACCCGTGGCTCCAGCTCAACCTGTTCACCGCGTTCATCGCGGCGGCGGTGGTGGGCGTGTTCCAGGAGACCGTGGACCAGCTCGTGATCCTCGCGCTGTTCCTTCCCGTGCTCGCGGGCCAGTCGGGCAATACCGGGTGCCAGGCGCTGGCGGTCACGCTGCGAGGCATGACCCTGGGAGAGCTGAAGAAGGGCACGGAGCGGGTGCTCGTGATCAAGGAGGCGCTGCTCGGCTTCCTCAACGGGGCGCTCGTGGGCGTCACCGCCGGCGTCGGCATGTTCATCGTGGCGTCGATGCAGAACAACCCGAACGCGCTCGGACTCTCGCTCGTGGTCGTGGTGGCCATGATCGGCAGCTGCATGATCAGCGGCGTGTCGGGGGCGCTGATTCCGCTCGGGCTGCGTCGCGTGGGCGCCGATCCGGCCACGGCCTCCAGCATCTTCCTCACCACCGCCACCGACGTGGCCAGCATGGGGATGCTGCTCGGCCTGGCGACGCTCTTCTTCATGTAAGCCTCTGTTCAAAGCCGTGGTTCAAGCAGCTTTCAAAAGCGGCTTGGACTGCGGCTTGGACTACGGCTTGGAAAGCGGTCTCCTCATCGACTGTGCCTGTGCATCATCTCCACCAGCTCATCGTACATCGCTTCCGCCTCCGCCGGTCCCGACTGGATCGCCGACGCGGCGCAATGCTTGAGGTGATTGCGCAGGAGCTCTCGGCTCACGCTCCGCAGCGCCTCGTGCACCGATGACACCTGCGTGAGGATGTCGGCGCAGTAGCGGTCCTCCTCCACCATCTTCTGCAGCCCGCGCACCTGCCCCTCGATGCGGCGCAGCCGCTTGAGGTTGCGCTCCTTGATGTCTGCATCCACGGCCAGCGCCTTGCGCCCGGAATCCTGGGCACCGCATCCGCACGCAGCGGAATGAATGTGCTTCATCGTTTTCTCTCCCCATGTCATCCCGAGCGCGGCGAGGATCTGCACGTACAGATTGAGCTGCGCGTGAGAATGCCTTTGGCACGCTCGCTCACCTGCGGTTCCTCGCTGCGCTCGGAATGACGGCTATGCGATGCGCGCCCGGCGCAGCCGCAATGAGTTCGACACGACGCTCACGGAGCTGAACGCCATCGCGCCGCTCGCGATGATGGGGCTGAGCAGCACCCCGAACGCCGGGTAGAGCGCGCCGGCCGCGATCGGGATGCCGATCACGTTGTAGATGAACGCCCAGAAGAGGTTCTGCCGCATCGTGCGCATCGTGCGCCGCGAGAGCTCGATGGCCTGCGCCGCCCCCTGGAGATCCCCGCGCATGAGCACGACGTCCGCGGCGCTCGCGGCGACGTCCGTCCCGCTCCCGATGGCCATCCCCACATCGGCCTGCGCCAGCGCCGGCGCGTCGTTCACCCCGTCGCCCACCATCGCGACCACACGCCCCTCCCCCTGGAGCCGGCGGATCTCCGCCACCTTCCCTTCCGGGAGCACGCCGGCCACCACGCGCGAGATTCCCGCCTCGCGGGCGATCGCGTTCGCGGTCCGCTCGTTGTCGCCGGTGAGCATCACGAGGTCGAGCCCCATCCCACGGAGGCGCGCGATCGCGTCACGCGACGTGGCGCGCACCGGATCCGCGACCGCGACGATGCCGGCCAGCGCGCCGTTCGCCGCGACGTACATCGGTGTCTTGCCCTCCTCCGCCAGCCGTTCCGCGTGCGAACGCAGCACGTCCACCTCCAGTCCCCAGTCCGCCATGAGCTCCACGTTCCCCACCGCGAGCGCCACGCCGTCCACCACGCCGGTGGCGCCGCGGCCCGTGACGGACTCGAACGACTCGGGTGCCCTTGGCTCCAGCCCATCGTCGCGCGCGCGGCGCACGATCGCCTCGGCCAGCGGGTGCTCGCTGCGCGACTCGAGCGACGCCACCATGGCCAGCAGCGCGCGGGTGTCACCGCTCGTGCCCTCGGCCGGCACGATGTCGGTCACCGTCGGTCGCCCCACGGTGACCGTGCCGGTCTTGTCCAGCACCACCGTGTCCACGGCGCCGGCTCGCTGGAGCGGCTCCCCTCCCTTGATGAGCACCCCGAGCTCGGCGCCCTTCCCGGTGCTCACCATCACGGCCGTGGGCACCGCGAGCCCCATGGCGCACGGGCACGCGATGATGAGCACGGCCACCGCGGCCGCGAGCCCGCGCATGGCGGGCGCGCTGTCGGCCAGGAAGTACCACGCCACGAAGGTCCCGATCGCGATCGCGATCACCACCGGCACGAACACCGCCGAGATGCGATCGGCCAGCCGCTGGATGGGCGCGCGCGATCCCTGCGCGTCTCGCATGAGGCGCACGATCTGCGCGAGCACCGAGTCCGCGCCGATGGTCGTGGCGCGATACGAGAAGGCGCCGGTGCGATTGATCGTCCCGCCGATCACGCGATCCCCGGCGGCTTTTGCCACGGGGAGTGACTCGCCGGTCAGCATGCTCTCGTCCACCGCGCTCTCCCCCGAGAGGACCTCACCGTCCACCGGAATGCGCTCACCCGGGCGCACGATCACGGTCTCACCCGGCTCCACGGTTTCCACCGGCACGTCCACGTCAACCGTGCGCTCGCCGTCCGTGCGCGACACGCGCGCCGTCTTCGGCTGGAGCTGCACCAGGCCGCGCAGCGCCTGCGCGGTGTTCCGCTTGGCCCGAGCCTCGAACGCATTCCCGGTGAGGATCAGGGCGATGATGATGATCACCGCCTCGTAGTACACGTCCGGCGCCACGCCACGGCTCAGGAATGCATCGGGCGCCACCGTGGCCGCGAGCGAATACAGGAACGCCGCGCCCGTGCCGATCGCGACGAGCGTGTTCATGTCCGCCGAGCCATGACGCGCTGCAGCCCAGGCCCTCGTATAGAAGTGCCGGCCGGCCCAGAGCATCACGACGAGGGTGACGCCGAGCAGCGGCCAGGTGAGCGCGGCGGCGGGCAGGTCGTACACCCAGGGCATGGCCGCGCGGAACAGCGGGTCGATCGCAGCCGATGCCCACCGCATGAAGGGATCGACGGTCTGGTGCGCATGACCGCCCGCGGTGAGGCTCATCAGCGGCATGCTCATCAGCATCGCCACGGCGCCGAGCACACCGCTCACGAGCGCCCTGGTGCGCAGCTCCCTGAACTCCGATTCCGTCGCGCGATCCCGGGATTCCTGCTCGTCGAACGCGGTCTGGTCGGGTGACGCAAGCGAGGCGCCGTAGCCCGTGCCACGGATGGCCTCGACGAGGCGCTCCGGCGTCACCGCGGCGGGATCGTAGGCCACCGTCGCGGTCTTCATCATGAGGTTCACCGACGCGTCGGCCACCCCGCCCTCCTTCTCCAGCGCGCGCTGCACGCGCGCCGAGCAGGCCGCACAGGTCATCCCGGAGACCGGGATGCGGATGGTGTCGGTGCCCGCGGCAGTCATTCCGAGCGAAGCGAGGAATCTGTACTTGGTCGTGCAGATCCCTCGCTGGCGCTCGGGATGACGTCGTCGGCGCCCGGCGTAACCGTCGCGTCGTAGCCGGCGTCGGCCACCGCATCGCGGATCGCGTCCGGCGTCACGCGGCCGGGGTCATACTCGAGCGTGGCGGAGCCAATCCGCACCTGCTCCACCTTCACCCCGTCGAGGGTATTGAGCGCGCGCGACACGGCGTTGAGGCAGTGTCCGCAGGACATCCCGCGAATGTCCATCGTTGCCCTGGTCATACCGATTCTCCTCCGGTTGCCAGGAAAGCTATATACCCCCCTACCCTATATCAAGGACGTTGCTCACCGCGGCCTCGGCCGGGGCTTTCGCGCCGCGCTCCCTTCGTCACGCTCCTCGCGGACGTTCACCTTCCGGCCGCGAAGCTTGGTGGCCTGGAGGGCCGCAATGATGGGTCCGGCTTCGTCGCCCGGGACCTCCACGATGGAATAGCCGTCGGCGATGTTGATCGCGCCGATGCCGCGCGGGTTCACCCCCGCCTCGTTCGCGATCGCGCCGACGATGTCCGCTGGCCGCAGCCCCGACGAGCCGCCCATGCCGATGAACAGCCGGGTGAACTCGCGGTCCTTGTGGTGCCGCGGCTTGCGATCGGAGGCCTTCGTCGCGCGTCGCGCCGCGGGCTTCTCACGGTCCCGGTCGCGGGATGGGCGACCCGGGCCATCCCCTGCTCCGCGCGTCGGGCGCTCCCGGCGCGCGGATGCGGGCGTGGCAGCCGGGATGTCCTCTGTGGCGGCGGTGCCCACCCGTGCCTCGTGGGCGAGCTTGATGGCCGCGGTGGCGATGTCCATGACGTCGTGCTCCGCGCCGAGGATCTCCACCACCACGCGGTACTCATCCAGCCCGCCGGCGAGAAGCGCCTCTTCCACCGCGGCGCGGGTCAGCTCGAGCTTCTTCGCGCGCAGGTCCACGATGGTGGGCACCGTGGCCTGGTCGATCTTCTGCTTTGTGAGCTGCTCGATGTTACGCAGGTAGCGGTGCTCGCGCGGCTCGGCGAGCGTGATCGCGGCGCCGGTGCGTCCAGCCCGTCCCGTGCGTCCGATGCGGTGCACGTAGGCATCCGGAGACGACGGCACGTCATAGTTCACGACGTGCGACACGCTCTCGATGTCCAGGCCGCGCGCGGCGACGTCGGTCGCAACCAGCAGCTCCACGGTGCCTTCGCGAAAGCGACGCATCACGCGGTCGCGCTGCTCCTGCGTAAGCCCGCCGTGCAGCGCCGCCGCGCGGTAGCCGTGCGCCGCGAGCGACTCCGACAGCTGGTCCACCTCGCCGCGGGTGCGGCAGAACACGATGGCGGACGATGGATCTTCCATATCGAGGATGCGGCCGAGCGCCGCGAGCTTGTGCTGCCGCGGCACGACGTACGCCGTCTGCCGCACACGGGGGGCGTCGCCACCCTTCGGCCGCTCGGCGCGGATGTTGACTCGCGCGGGGTTCTTCAGGTGCTTCTCCGCGATCGCTGAAACGCGCGACGCCATGGTCGCGGACAGGAGGGCCGTCTGCCGTTTTTCCGGCAGCGCGTCGAGGATGGCCTCGAGGTCCTCCGCGAATCCCATGTCGAGCATCTCGTCGGCTTCGTCGAGCACGACGCACTGCACGCTGGCCAGGTCGAGTGAGCCGCGCTTGATGTGGTCCAGCGCGCGCCCGGGGGTGGCCACCACGACGTCCACACCGCGACGCAGCGCGCGCAGCTGCTGCTGGATGGCCTGCCCGCCGTACACCGGCACCACGCAGGTGCCGAACGCGGCGTGCCCGTACTTGTGGAAGGCCTCGGACACCTGCATCGCCAGCTCGCGCGTGGGCACGAGGATCAGCGCCCGCGCGTGGCGCGTCTCGTCGTCCACGCGCTCGGGGTCGCTGATGCGCTCGAGGATCGGCAGGGCAAACGCGGCCGTCTTGCCGGTGCCCGTTGCCGCCTGCCCGAGCAGGTCGCGTCCGGCGAGCAGGATGGGGATGGCCTCGCGCTGGATAGGGGTGGGCTCCTCATAGCCGAGGGCCTCGAGGGCCGTCAGCAGCGACGCGGACAGGCCGAGCCCGGTGAATCCCGTCGTGTCAGTGGTGTCAGCTTCCATGTTGAGCCGTCCCGTCTCGCAGAGACCGTTCCGCCGTCGTTGCCGTGATGCCGAGGAGCCCGCGCAGGTAGGCTTCGAAGTCGTCGTGCATGATCTTCATGGCCGGGCTCTGCAGCATGCGCCGGAACGATTCCTCGCGCATGAGCTGCGTCATCCGCTTCTCCCAGGAATTGAAGTAGTCGTCCGGGAGCTGCTGATGGCGGTGGGCGTACCACGCAATCTCGAAGAGCGAGAGCTGCATGAGGTTCAGGAAATACTCCTGGACCTCGCGCTCGGTGCCGAGGTGCGCGACGTCGAGGTGATGCACGGAGGCCAGCTCCGGGTGCTCCACCCGGATCTTGCGGAGCTGGTACTGGAGCTCGACGAGGTTGGCGAAGTTCGCCACCGCCTGCGCCTTGCGCGCCTGGCGGAACTGGAACGCGGTGTAGAGCAGGCCGCCGGCAATGGCAAACGCCGAGAGTGCCTGGAGGGTGATCTGGAGAATCTGGAGCTCAGGACGCATGCGCGAATATGACGGTCTCGGCCCCATTTCTGCACCAGCGCTGCCCAATAACCGGAAACGGAGGCGGAGATGGCATCGCAGGCGGACGTTGGTCAGGCGCTGCACGGCGCCGGGGTGCAGGTGAGCAACCTGAAGGTGAAGGACGTCGGCGGCGTCACCGCCGTGTACGGCTCGGTGGTGAGCGAGGACGCCAAACGGAAGGCGGAGCAGGCCATCGAGAGTCAGGTGGGCAGGATCTCGAACCACCTGGAGGTCGCCGGCGGGTTTGGCTCGGCCGCCGCGCCACGCCAGTACACCGTGAAGTCAGGCGACACCCTGTCGGCGATCGCGAAGGAGCTGTACGGCGACGCGTCGCAGTGGAAGAAGATCCATTCCGCGAATTCGGACCTGATCCGCGACCCGGACAAGATCCAGCCCGGCTGGACGCTGCAGATCCCCTGATTGCAAAGCGGGCCTCGACGGAGTTGCTCGATCGTCGGGGCCCGCGGCAGGAAAGGATCAGAGCGGGCGACCGGGCTCGAACCGGCGACGTCCAGCTTGGGAAGCTGGCATTCTACCAACTGAATTACGCCCGCGTACCAGAAAGATACGCCCGTCCCCCTCGGCCTGCCACTCGCGTCAGGCCTTGCGGCTGCCCGGACGCGGGGTGAGCGCAGCCAGGATTACCAGCTCCTCGGTGACGGCGCGCATCCCGTGCGGCTCCCCCGGCTCCACCGTCACGACATCCCCGGCCCGCACTTCCTCTTCCAGCGCGCCGGTGACCATGCCGCTCCCCGACAGCACCGTCAGGATCACCGTGGACGGCGTGGTATGGACCGACACCGCCTGCGACGGCGCGATCCGGAACAGCACGAGCCGGGCATCCGGCGTGTCGTGTATGACCGACGTGGCAGGGCGGGTTGCGGGACCCGTCGCGAGGCGCGCCATCGCGATGGCATCATGAACGTGCATCTCACAAGGCTAGTACGAAGGGCCCATTCAGGGAATTCACGCCAGCGCTGACACGCCCCCCGGCGGTGATTCGCGCCGCGACTGGGCGGAGCGACGCTCCATGGCGGCGATGCGGTCGCGCGTCGCGCGCGCTTCCGGCTCGCTCCCGATCTGCTCCGCGACGCTGAGCGCGATGCCATAGCACCGCTCCGCGTTCGCCCAGTCCTCGCAGCGTTCGTTGATGTCCCCGATCAGGCGGAAGCACTCGATCTCGCGCCAGCGGTTCTGGCAGGACGAGAAGTGCCCCAGCGCCGACATCGCGTGATCCTGCGCCTGGTCCACCTCTCCCGCCGCGCAATGCGACCAGGCGAGGTTGAGGCTCGCGATCGCCGCGAGCTCGAGGTCCTCGATGTCCCGCGCGAGCGTAAAGGACCGCTGGAGCAGCGGTGCGGCGCGCCTGCAGTCGCCCCCATCCAGCGCCAGCCGGCCCAGGTTGTTGAGCGCGATGCACTCACCCCGCACGTAGCCCGCCTTCTGGAAATTGCCGAGCGACTCGGTGAAGGCGCGCTCGGCGGTGCCGCACTGGCCGGTCTGCGCGCAGATGGTGCCGAGGTTCTGAAGGGCGATGCCGCGGAGCCGGCGATCAGTGGTTCCGGCGACTACGCGCTCGAGTATGGGGCGCGCCTCGTCCAGGAAGCCGTGCGCCGTCAGGATGTTGGCCTCGGCATTCAGGGCCTCGAGGTAGCGATCCGCGAGATCGGCCTCCCAGGCAATGCCCTGGGCCCGCCGCGCAGCCGCCGTGGCCTCATCCCACGCGCACTGCGCCCGCAGCACGTCAGCCTCATGCGTGAGCGCCTGGACCTGGACGTCGGGATCGGCTGTGGCCGCTCCCGCCAGGCGGAACGTCGTGAGCGCCCGGTCATAGGCGCCCGCGCGCTCGGCGCGCACGCCGTCTGCAATCAACTCCAGGGAATCATCCATCAACAGGCGATCCGGGACAGAACACGCATCGCCGAATCGGTAGCGAGGACCGTTCCAGATGAAACGCACCGTACTCAGCTGGTCCCTGATCGCGATGCTCGCTGGCGCAGGTTGCTATGCGGCAGACGTCGCCGCTCCCACCCAGACGGCCGCACAGGCGCAAGCGGTGGCGGGCACCAACCTCATCGAGTGCCCCGCCTCCACGGCCTCACAGAGCGCGGCGGTTGTCACGCCCCTGGGCGGAGTGGTGCTGTCCGGCGGAACCTCGATCTCGATTCCCGCGGGCGCGGTGCTCGTGCCGACGACGATCATCGTCACGGTGCCCGCGTCGCAGTACATGGAAGTGGACATCAGCGTCCCGGGGATCGAGCACTTCCTGTTCGAGCTCCCCGTGACGGTGACCGTGAGCTACGCCCGTTGCCAGCGCGCCGACATCAACCGGACCCCGCTCACGGCATGGCACATCGACACCAGCACGAAGGCGCTGCTGGAGGCGATGGGGGGCGTGGATGACAAGCTGGCGCGCTCTGTCACCTTCACCACCCCGCACCTCTCCGGCTACGCGCTGGCGAACTGAGGATTGCCCGGCTACCCCCGAGGGGTAGCCGCGGCGCCGGCGTATCGCGTCATCTCGCCGGACTTGTACTTCGCCCAGTACTCCTGCAATGCCCGCCGCACCTTGCCGTGCAGGAAGTACACGCCAATCAGGTTCGGCAGCGCCATCCCGAGGATCATGAGATCCCCGAAGTTCAGCACGTTCACCGACGTGATGATGCTCCCGAGGAAGACGAACAGCAGGAAGAGCGCCCGGTAGTACTTCGTCGCGCCATCCCCGAAGAGCCACACGGAGCAGCGCTCGCCGTAGTACGACCACGAGATCATGGTCGAGTAGGCGAACATGAAGACCACCGCCGAGATGACGTAGGGGAACCAGGCGATCTGCTCGCTGAAGGCGCGCGAGGTGAGCGCCGCACCCTTGCTTCCCTGGATGAGATCCGCGTACGCCGGGTTGTTGTAGGCGCCGGTGATCACCATGACGAGCGCGGTGATCGTGCACACGACCACGGTGTCGATGAACGGCTCGAGCAGCGCCACGATCCCTTCACGGACGGGATATTCCGTCTTGGCGGCGGAGTGGGCGATGGCCGCCGAGCCCGCGCCCGCTTCGTTCGAGAACGCCGCGCGCTGGAACCCGACCACGAGCGCGCCGATGATCCCGCCGTACACGGCGTCCGGCGCGAACGCCTGCGTGACGATGGCGCCGAGCGCTGCCGGCACCGCGGCGGCGTTCATCCAGATCACGGCCACGGCGCCGAGCAGGTACACCAGGCACATGATGGGCACGATGGCTTCCGCCACGTTCGCGATGCGGCGGATGCCTCCCACGATCACGATGCCAACCAGGAAGGTCATGGCCAGCCCGTAGAGCCACGGCATCTCGCCGAGCACCGGGATGGTCTCCTGCATCGCGTTCAGCGACTGGTTCACCTGGAAGCTGTTGCCGCCCCCGAGCGAGCCGCCGATGCACAGGATGGCGAACAGCACCGCCAGCACGCGTCCGATGCCCGGCCGGCCCAGCTCGGCCATGCCGCGGGACAGGTACTGCATGGGTCCACCGAGGATCCGGCCGCTTGCGTCGGTCTGGCGGTACATCTGCGCCAGGGTGCACTCGGCGAACTTCGCGGTCATCCCCAGCAGTCCCGCCACGATCATCCAGAACGTGGCGCCGGGACCGCCCAGCGAGATGGCGATGGCGACGCCGGCGATGTTTCCGAGCCCGACCGTGGCAGAGAGGGCCGTGGTGAGCGCCTGGAAGTGAGAGACGTCGCCCGCCGCGCCAGGAGGGGTGTACTTGCCGGCCGTGACCGCGATGGCGTGGCCGAATGCGCGCACGTTGATGAACCCCATCCGGATGGTGAGGAACAGGGCGCCGGCCGCGAGCCATAGCACGATGAAGGGGACGGTGCGCGCGTCGTCCCAGAACATCACGTCGAAGAAGAGCACGGAGCCGATCACTCCATTCACCGCGCCCATGGCCTGGTCCACCATGAGCATCGGGCCCGTGGGGCCGCCGGTGGTGGCTGGCGCGGCGGCCGTGCCCTGCGCGGGCGCCAGGCCCGAATCAGGGACCTGAGCCGCTGCTTCAAGGGGCGTGAGCGAGCCCGCGACCATCAGGAGCAGCGCGAGCAAGAAACCTCGGATCGGCATTGGTGGTGGCAACGGC
>Ga0307505_10000684_pt1 | contig 34498 bp, 30 predicted proteins | sample 23_S_MG_FD_202183 | JGI IMG/M metagenome (GOLD analysis project Ga0307505, IMG submission 202183) | Soil microbial communities from Populus trichocarpa stands in riparian zone in the Pacific Northwest, United States - 23_S | ecosystem: Environmental > Terrestrial > Soil > Riparian zone > Trees...
CGCTCGCCTGTCGCATTCTGCGGGTGCGCTCGGCGTGTTGTGACAGGCGAGCGGTGGGGGAGGCGTCCGAGCGCGAGCCGAGCCGCCGCGGTCACGCGCCGGCGGTCATCCAGGCGGCGCCGCGCACCCGCCACCCGAGGGTCGCGAGGCGGGCGAGCATGTACACGCCGAAGAACGTCACGGCGAGCCACGCCAGCCCGGCCGCGCCGGTCGGATGCAGCACCGCGACGAGCACCAGGGCCGGCACGAACGGCACGAGGTTCAGGATGCCGACGATGGCCAGGTACTTCGCGTCACCGGCGCCGATGAGCACGCCGTCGAGTACGAACACGATCCCGCACACCGGCTGCGCCACGGCGAGCACCAGGAGCGCCGGTTGGACGAGTGCGGCGATCGCGGCATCCCCCGTGAAGACGAGACCGATGAGTCCGGACAGGAGGGCGATGACGGCCCCGACGATCACTCCGAACCACGCTCCCCAGGCGACCGTGCGGCCGAGCACGCGGCGGACGAACGGCTGATCGCCGGCGCCGAGCCCCTTGCCGATGAGCGCCTGCGCGGCGATCGCGAGCGCGTCGAGGGCGAAGGCGGCGGTCGAGAAGATCGTGAACGCCACCTGCCAGCCGGCGAGCTCGTCGGTGCCGAGTCCCGTCGCCACCACGACCGTCGCGAGCAGCGCCACCCGCAGCGACACCGTGCGCAGGAAGAGCCAGCCGCCCGAGCGCGCGGATCCCCGCACCCCCTCGCGCTGAGGGCGGACGGATGCCGAATGCCGACGCGCGAGGCGACCGATGACGACCACGTACGCGGCCACCATTCCCCACTGTGCGACGACGGTCCCGAAGGCGGAGCCGGCGATGCCCCATCCGAAGCCGTAGATGAAGAGCCAGTTCAGCAGCGCGTTCGCGGCGAAGCCGAAGCCCGCTATCCACAGCGGCGTCACCGTGTCCTGCATCCCGCGCAGCAGGCCGGTCGCCGCGAACACGATGAGCATGGCGGGCAGTCCCCACATCGAGATGCCGAGGTAGATGACCGCCTGTTCGGCGACGTCGGGGGTCGCGCCGAACAGGCCCACGAGGAACGGCGTCGCGAGGTAGCCGACGAGGGCCAGCACCGCGCCGAGCCCGAGCGCGAGCCAGATGCCGTCGATGCCGACCGACACCGCCTTGGTGGGATCGCCCGCTCCGAAGCGGCGCGCGACCGCCGGGGTGGTCGCGTAGGCGAGGAACACCATGAGCCCGACGATCGTCTGCAGCACCGCCGCCGCGATGCCCAGGCCCGCAAGCGGCACCACGCCCAGGTGCCCGACGAGCGCGGAGTCCACGATCAGGAACAGCGGCTCGGCCACGAGCGAACCGAGCGCCGGAACCGCGAGCCGCAGGATGTCGCGGTTCAGCGTCGGCTGCGGCGTGGTCACGTCTCCGAGCCTACGAGCCCGCCGAGCATGGTCGGCGTCGGGCGGGGCCGCGGGCGCATAGCATGGAACGCATGACCGACGCCCCCCGATCCGGTCTCGCGCTCGACGAGCTCAGCGCTGAGATCCGCCCGCAGGATGACCTCTTCCGCCACGTCAACGGCGCGTGGCTGGATCGCACGGAGATCCCCGACGACAAAGCCCGCTGGGGGTCGTTCCACCTCATCGCCGAGCAGGCCGAGAAGGACGTCCGCGAGATCGTCGAGGAGTCGCGGGACGCCGACCCCGGCACCGAGACCCGCAAGATCGGCGACCTCTACACGAGCTTCATGGACACCGAGCGCATCGCGTCGCTCGGCGCCTCCCCGCTGTCCGGCCAGCTCGCGCGGGTCGACGCGATCGACTCGATCCCGGGGCTGCTGCGCACCGTCGGCGAGCTCGAGCGCGACGGCGTCGCCGGTCTCGTGCACCTCTACATCGAGCCGGATCCCGGCAACCCGCAGCGGTACGTGCCGTTCTTCATCCAGGGCGGGCTCTCGCTCCCCGACGAGAGCTACTACCGCCTCGAGAACTTCGAGGCGACGCGCACCGCGTTCCGCGCGCACGTGCAGACACTCCTCGAGCTCGCGACCGTGCCGGATGCCGTCGCCGCGGCCGATCGGATCATGGCGCTCGAGACCGAGCTGGCCACCCACCACTGGGACAATGTCAAGAGCCGCGATGCCGTCGCGACCTACAACCTGAAGCCGTGGGCGGAGGTGCAGGAGCTCGTCGGCGTCGACCTCGACCCATGGATCGACGGGATCGCCCCCGAGCACCGCGCCGCGTTCGACGAGGTGAACGTGTACCAACCGAGCTTCCTCGAGGGGCTCGGGTCGCTCCTGACGGAGGAGCGCCTCGAGGACTGGAAGGCATGGCTGCGCTGGTCGGTCGTCCACTCCGCGGCCGCGTTCCTGTCGGATGAGTTCGTGGCCGAGAACTTCGCGTTCTACGGCACGCAGCTCACGGGCGTGCCGGTCAACCGTGAGCGGTGGAAGCGCGGTGTCGGCCTCGCCGAAGCGGCGATGGGCGAGGCGATCGGCCGTGTCTACGTCGAGCGGCACTTCCCGCCGACGGCCAAGGAAGCGATGGACGAGCTCGTCGCGAACCTCATCGAGGCCTACCGCCGGTCGATCGCCGAGCTGGAGTGGATGAGTCCCGAGACCCGCGAGCGCGCGCTCGCGAAGCTGGACGCCTTCACCCCGAAGATCGGCTACCCGGTGAAGTGGAAGGACTACTCGACCCTCGAGGTCGATGCCGAGGACCTCGTCGGGAACGTGCGCCGCGCGCACATCCACGAGCACGACCGTCAGCTCTCGCGCGTGGGAAAGCCCGTCGATCGCGACGAGTGGTACATGACGCCGCAGACCGTCAACGCCTACTACAACCCGCTGATGAACGAGATCGTCTTCCCGGCGGCGATCCTGCAGTACCCGTTCTTCGATGCAGAGCGGGATGCCGCGGCCAACTACGGCGGCATCGGGGCGGTCATCGGGCATGAGGTCGGTCACGGCTTCGACGACCAGGGCAGCCGGTTCGACGGCGACGGGTCACTGCGCGACTGGTGGACCGACGACGACCGGGCGGCCTTCGAGGAGCGCACGAAGGACCTCATCGCGCAGTACGACGAGCTCACGCCCGAGGGACTCGAGGGCGACCACAAGGTCAACGGCGCTCTCACCGTCGGCGAGAACATCGGCGATCTGGGCGGCCTCGGCATCGCGCTGAAGGCGTACGAGCTGTCGCTTGCGGGTGCCGAGGCGCCCGAGATCGACGGCTACACCGGAGTCCAGCGGCTGCTCCTCAGCTGGGCGCAGATCTGGCAGCAGAAGGGGCGGGATGCCGAGACGATCCGACTCCTGACGATCGACCCGCATTCGCCGAACGAGTTCCGCTGCAACCAGATCGTCCGCAACATCGACGCCTTCTACGAGGCTTTCGACGTGACGGAGTCCGACGCGCTGTGGCTCGACGAGGCAGAGCGCGTCGCGATCTGGTGAGACCGCTCGAGGCCTGAGCGTCCGGCATCCGCAACCGAAAACCGCACTCCCACCACCTACCGAACCCGATGGAAGGAAGCCTGCGCGTGGGCACGCCCCCTGAGTCCCACAGGGCTGCAGAGTCGCTACGGGGGTCGCGACGAAGCAGCAATCGACGACTGCCGAGAAGAGCGGCGGCCGGTCGCAGATCGTTCACGTCGACGCTGAAGGCGCTCGACGATCTCGCCGCGTCCGGCGCGCAGATCTCGGTGCGCATCACCGATCTCGATCGCGGCACCACGGTGCTCGCCGGCGATGACTTCGTCACGCTCCCCGTCGCGGGGCTGGGCGTCGTGCCGCTGCTGATCGAGGTCGCCGCGGGGTTCGAGTCGGGTCTGCTCGAGCCGCTGGAGATCGTCGAGCGCTCCACGGTCGATCCCGTGACGGTCGCCGGCGTGTGGCAGCACCTGAAGGCCCCGGCCCTGCCGTTGTCGGACCTCGCCGTGCTCACCGCCTCGACGGGCGACGCGCTCGCGGCCAACGCGCTGCTGTCCCGGGTCGGGCTGCCCGCGGTGCGGGCCCGCATCGAGCAGCTGGGACTCGCCCGGTCGGCGCTGCTGGACCGCTTCCGCGACGAGCGCGGTCCCGACGACGCGCCGCACTTCGCGCTCGGCTCGTCGCGCGAGCTCGCGGAGGTCTTCGCCGCGCTCGTGAACGCCCAGGCGGTGTCGGCGGGGGTGAGCGCCCAGGTCGCGGAGTGGCTGAGCCTCAACCATGACCTCTCGCTCGTCGCGTCCGCGACCGGCCTCGACCCGTTCTCGCACGAGAACGACGAGCACGGACTGCTCTTCATCAACAAGACGGGCCGGGATGCCGGCATCCGGGTCGAAGCCGGAGTGCTCGCCGGACCCCGCGCCGGAGTGTCGTACGCGCTCATCGTGTGCTTCGACGACCTGTCGATCATGCACCGGATGCGGGCGCACGAGGCGTTCCGCACCCTCGGCATGGACCTGATGGAGTACGTGCACTGAGGCGGAGGGTATGACCCCCGGTGACGGGGGCACACCTCTGCCGGAAGGCATCCACTACCCTCGCAAGGGTGTCTACACCTCCGTTCCGCGCCGACATCGTCGGCAGCTTCCTCCGTCCCGCCGCGCTCGCCGAGGCACGCAGACGATTCGCCGACGGCGAGATCGACGCCGAGGCGCTGGGCTTCGCCGAGGACACCGCCATCGCCGAGCTCGTGGTGCAGGAGGCGGATGCCGGCCTGAAGCTCGCGACGGACGGGGAGTTCCGCCGATCGTGGTGGCACTTCGACTTCTTCGGCCTGCTCGACGGCGTCGAGATCGTCGAGCTCGACCACGGCATCCAGTTCCAGGGCGTGCAGACCCGGCCCCGCGGCGTCGAGATCTCGGGCAAGATCGGCTTCAGCGACTCGCACCCGTTCCTCGAGCACTTCCGATCGCTGAAGAACCTCCTCGAGCGCACCACGGGTGCGGTGCCGAAGTTCAGCATCCCGGCGCCGACGGTGCTCGACTTCCGCCTGGAGCCCGGGCACATCGACGAGTCCACGTACGGCGGCCGCGCCGACATCATCGACGACCTCGTCGAGGCCTACCGCGACGCCGTGAGCGCGTTCTACGACGCCGGAGCACGCTACCTGCAGTTCGATGACACCGCATGGGCGTATCTTTGCTCGGAGACGGAGCTGGCCAAGGCGCGCGAGCGCGGCATCGAGACCGACGGCATCGCGGAGCGGTATGCGACGATCCTCAACCGCATCCTCGACGGCAAGCCGGACGATCTCGTCGTGACGACCCACGTGTGCCGCGGCAACTTCCGGTCCACGTGGATCTCGTCCGGCGGCTACGAGCCGGTCGCCGAGCAGCTGCTCGGCAACACCGCCTACGACGGGTACTTCCTCGAGTACGACAGTGAGCGCGCCGGCGGCTTCGAGCCGCTGCGCTTCCTGCCGCGCGGAGACCAGACGGTGGTCCTCGGGCTCATCACGTCCAAGAGCGGCGAGTTGGAGGACGTGGATGCCGTGAAGAAGCGCATCGACGAGGCGTCGGCGTTCGCTCCGCTGGAGCAGCTGGCGCTGAGCCCGCAGTGCGGATTCGCCTCGACCGAGGAGGGCAACCTCCTCACCGAGGACGAGCAGTGGGCGAAGATCCGCGAGACCGTGGCGATCGCCGACGACGTCTGGCGCTGACCCCGTCCGCGGCGCACCCGCCCCGCCGCTCCACCGTCTCTTCCCGCGAGACCGCATCCGTGCACCGAGACTGCGAACCGTAGCTGCAGTCTCGGTGCGCCGTTGCAGTCTCGCGGGGGGTGGCAGCTGTGGAGGGGGCGCCGACCGGGGGGCGGGCGCGGACCGGCGGGGGCGGGCGCCGACCGGGCGGGGGGCCGACCGGCGGGGGCGGGGGCGGGCGCTGAACGCGCCTCAGACCACGGGGGTGCCGTGGGTGTGGAACGACTCGATCGTCTTCATGCCCCACGCCTGGCCCTTCCTGCGCTCGGTCTCGCTCCACTCCACGACGGGCTGGTCCGGGTCCAGCAGCAGTCGGGCGCCGGCCTGGGCGAACTCGATGCGGTTGCCGCCGGGTTCCCACACGTACAGGAAGAACGTCTGGTTGATGGCGTGCTTGTGCGGTCCTGACTCGATGTGGATGCCGTTCTCCAGGAAGATGTCGGCGGCCTTGAGGATGTCCTCGCGGGTGTCGGGTGCGAACGCGATGTGGTGCAGCCGGTTGCCGTGCTTGGTCCAGTCGTCGGAGTACACCACGTCGTAGGACTTGAGCGAGAAGTGGAACCACCACGCGGCGAACCGGCCGTTGTCGAGCCGGATGCGCTCCGACTCCCGCATCCCCAGCGCCGCGGCGAGGAACTCGCCGTTCGCCTCCACGTCCTTCGCGAGGAAGTTGATGTGATCGAGCCGCCGCGCGTTGACCCCCCGGCCGGGGAACCGCGAGGCCTGGTTCTTGAGGGCGGGGCGGTCTTCGTCGGATGCCGCGTAGCGCTCGGTCTCGTAGTAAATGCCCAGCGCGTGCCCGTCGGGGTCGCGGAACAGGTACGTCGGTCCGGTGCCGACCTCGCCGTCGGTCCAGCCGTCGCCGAGCCCCGTCGCCTCGATCGCGGCGACCCGACGGTCGAGCGCCTCCTGCGAGGACGCCCGGAACGACGTGCGGCCCACGCCCGCGGCATCCGACCTCGTGAGTTTGATCGTGTAGAGCTCGTACTCGTCCCAGGTGCGCAGGTAGACCGAGTCGCCGTGCTCGGCGACCACGCGCATCGCGAGCAGCTCCTCGAAGAACCACCGGCTCTCGTCGGGCTTCGCGGTCAGCAGCTCGACATTGGCCAGGTGGGCGACGTCGAACGAGGTGTGGTCGGTCATGATCGGTCCTCTCGAGCGGGGGGCTTACAGGCGCGGCCGGGGGAAGACCCGGCCGTCGAAGATCTTGTGGGCGGTGCGCGTCGAGGCCGAGGTCCCTCGCCATGACCCGTCGGCGGCACGCTCGACGTGAACATGCACCATAGACGTGCCGCCGGGGTGCTCGATGCCGAAGCCGTCCGACTCGGGCAGCCGCGCGAGCTCGGAGCCGACGGAACCCGGCACGCTGACAGCCGCGGCGACGGATGCCGCCATCAGCACGCCGATCGAGGAGTGCACGCGGTGCGGGATGAAGGCGCGGGTGCCGATCACGCCGCCGCGGCGCGGGGGAGAGAGCAGGAAGACCTTGGGCACGGTCTGGTCGGTGACGTCTCCCAGTCCCATGAGGGCTCCCGCGGCGAGCCGGATGCGCTCGATCTCCGCGCGCAGCTCGGCGCGCTCCTCGAGCTCCACGGGGGCCTCGTCGCCCGTGACGCCGACATCGCCGGCGCGCAGCAGCACGACGGGCATGCCGTTGTCGACGAGCGTCGCGTCGCGGCCGGCGACCATGTCGGTAACGTTGCCGGTGGGCAGCAGGGGGCGCCCGCCGCCCAGCTCGAGGCTGATCGCCGCCGCCGTGCCGGGCACCCCGTCGATGGCGGTGTCGCCGTCGTACCGCGGCCGGCCGTCGCGCACGGGGAACGTCGCGATCGCGAGGTCACCGGTGTTGAGGAGTCGGATGCGGACCGTCGCGTCGTCCCCGTCGGCGGCGACGATGCCGCGCTCGACGGCGAACGGCCCGACCCCGGCGAGCAGGTTGCCGCAGGTCTGCGCGCTCGATACGGTCGGCTCGGTGACCACGACCTGCAGGAACAGGTAGTCGACGTCGACGTCGGGCTCGGTGGATGCCGAGACGACGGCCACCTTGCTCGTGAGCGGGTGCGCTCCACCCAGTCCGTCGATCTGCGTCGGATCGGGGCTGCCCATGATGCGCAGCAGCAGGTCGTCCCGCGTGGCGGGGTCCGCGGGCAGCTCGTCCGCGAGGAAGTACGCTCCCTTGGACGTGCCGCCCCGCATGAGCATGCAGCGGATGCCGTCGATCGCAGGGTCAGTCGCCACGTCGGTATTCCGCCTGGGTCCGGTACGTGACGCCCAGCTCCTCCAGCAGCGGGCGCAGGCCCTTGCGGTCGAGGCTCAGCTGCTCGCCGCTGCCGTATGCGGCGCGGTCGGCGTCCTCTTTCGCGACGCGGGCATCGGCGCCTGCAAGGGCCGCCTCGGCCTCGGTCCGGGGCACGATGACGACTCCGTCGTCGTCTGCCACGACGACGTCACCCGCGTCGACGCGCGCGCCGGCGACGACGATCGGCACGTTCACCGAGCCTCCCGTCGCCTTGACGGAGCCCTGCGCGTGCACCGCCGCCGACCAGACGGGGAAACCCATCGCGCGGAGGTCCTTGATGTCGCGCACCCCGGTCGTGGTCACGAGCCCGCGTACGCCGCGAGCCTTGAGCGCCGTGGCGAAGAGGTCGCCGAACAGCCCGTCCGTGCACGCGGAGGTCGTCGTCACGACGAGCACGTCTCCCTCCCGGCACTGCTCGATCGCGGCGTGGATCATGAGGTTGTCGCCCGGCCAATTCAGCACTGTCACGGCCGATCCGGCGATGCGCACGCCGTCTTGAATCGGACGGATCGAGGCTCCCACCAGACCGGTGCGGCCCATCGCCTCGTGCACGGTGGCGACACCGTGTGCACCGAGCGCCTCGATCGTGGCGGCGTCGGCCCGCGCGATGTCGGTGACGATGACGCCTGTCACCGCAGCACGCTCGTCACCTGCGGGAGGTACCGCATGTAGGCCTCGCCCATCGTCTCGTGCGGCAGGCCCAGGTTCGGGCCTGCATTGCGCTTGACCTGCACGCCGCGGCGCACGGCGAGGTCGGTGTAGTACGTCCACATGTGCTGCTGCGCCGGCAGGCACTCCATCGCCGCGCGCTTGCGCGGGAAGGCGTCGGTGATGTCCAGCAGCACGTTCGGGGTGAACGCGCACTGCTCGGGCTGGTGGGGCTCGAAGAAGAACACCGGGGGAGCGCCGATGATCTCGTCCTTGGCCGGGAAAGAGCCGTCGGAGTTCGCGACGCCGATGGCCTGCGCGAGCACGCGGGCTTCGAGGGCCATCCGGGCGGCGGCCGGGTGGTCGCCGTTGTACGGGTCGTGCAGCGTGTGGGTGAGCACCACCGTGGGCTGCACGCGGCGGTAGACGTCGATCAGTCGTGAGACGGCCTCGCGCGACTCGACGAGCGGATAGTCGCCGAGGTCGAGGAACTCGATCTCGGCACCCAGAGCGGATGCCGCGGCCTCGGCCTCGGCGCGACGGATGCCCTTGATCTCGTCGAGTCCCTTGCCCTGCAGCCACTGGCTCGCCGACTCGCCGCGCTCGCCGTACGAGAGGCAGGCGACGACCGCGCGCTCGCCCCGCATCGTCGCTGCGGCGATCGCTCCGCCTGCCCGCCAGACGAAGTCGCCGGCGTGGGCGCTGACCACGAGGAGCGTGTCGACACTGTCGCTCATGCGCCCCAGCGAACCACACCTGTAGCGGAATGGTCAACAGATTGTCTACAATCGTGGCGACGAAATGCCTCTGAATATAGGTATCGCGCACGCGGTCAGGCCACGGACAAGGAAGTCGAGGGATCTCATGGCGAGCAATCTGCAGGAGCTCATCAACCAGCACACCGACGGGCAGGGGAGTGTCGTCGGGATGCTGCGCGACTCGCAGCTGGGAACGTACATCTATCCGGTCGTTCCCGCCGAGTTCACGAACTGGCGCCGCGAGCAGAAGGCCTGGCGCGAGACCGCTGTGCTCTACGACCAGACGCACCACATGGTGAACTTCTTCATGTCGGGGCCCGATGCGCTGAAGCTGCTCTCCGACACCGGCATCAACTCGTTCGCGAACTTCCCGGTGAACACCGCGAAGCAGTTCGTCCCGACGTCGTCGACCGGCGGCGTCGTCGGCGACGGCATCCTGTTCCATCTCGACGAGAACGACTACGTCTATGTGGGGCGCGCGCCCGGCGCGAACTGGCTGCACTTCCACGCTGAAACCGGCGGCTACGACGTCGAGGTGCGCTACGACGACCGTTCTCCGTCGCGCCCGTACGGACAGGCGGTCACCCGCGAGTACTACCGCTTCCAGATCCAGGGACCCCAGGCGTGGCCGATCATCGAGAAGCTCGCCGGCGGGCCGGTGGAGCAGGTGCGGTTCTTCCGCATGGGCGAGACCACGATCGCCGGAGAGCACGTGCGCACCCTCCGCCACGGCATGGCCGGCGCGCCCGGGCTCGAGCTGTGGGGGCCGTACGAGCAGCACGGGAAGATCCGCGATGCGATCCTCGAGGCCGGGCGCGAGTTCGGCATCGAACCCTGCGGATCGCGCGCCTACTCGTCGAACACCCTCGAGTCGGGCTGGATCCCGTCTCCGCTTCCCGCCGTCTACACCGGGGGCGACATCGAGCGACGGTACCGCGAGTGGCTGCCGGCGAACAGCTACGAGGCGATCAACGCGCTCGCGGGGTCGTTCGTCTCGGACGACATCGAGGACTACTACCTCAACCCGTGGGAGCTCGGCTACGGCTCGTTCGTGAAGTTCGACCATGACTTCATCGGACGCGACGCTCTCGAGCAGATCGACCCCGAGACGCAGCGCAAGAAGGTGACGCTGGCGTGGAACGACGAGGATCTCGCCAAGCTCCTGACGACGATCATCGACCGAGAGGGACCGGGCTACCAGTTCTTCGACCTGCCGAACGCGAACTACGGCTCGTCGAACTACGACACGGTGATGGATGCCGACGGCAGCATCGTCGGCCTGTCGCTGTTCACGGGGGTCACCGCGAACGAGAAGCGCGGCCTGTCTCTCGCCACGGTCGATCGCGACGTCCCGATCGGCGCTGAGGTGCGGGTCGTCTGGGGCGAACCCGACGGCGGCTCTCGCAAGACGACGGTCGAGCCGCACGAGCAGCTCGCGGTCCGCGCCGTCGTCAGCCCGGTGCCCTACGCCGTGACGGCGCGCCAGGAGTACCACGGCGGCTGGCGCACCACCGGGACGGCCTGATCGATCGTCGGGGCGTTTCGTCTCGCTCGCTGGCGCTCGCTCAACGACCGGTGTGCCGGGCGTCGACCACCCGCTCGAGCCACGCGAGCGTCGCCCGGGTCATGTCGGAGGGCTGTCCCGACGCCTCGAGCATCTCCAGCGTGACCCGGACCTCGTGCTCCCGCCGCTCGGCGTGCGCGTACGTGCCGTCGACGAGGCGGTCGATGAGCGCGGGACCGTCGGGGCCGAGTTCGTTCTCCATCTGGGCGCGCAGCCAATCCTCGGCACCGGCCGCGCGGGCCGCACCGAGTCCCTCGAGCACAAGAGCGGCGAGCCCCTTCATGAAGAGGCTGCGCAGCAGGCGCAGCCGCGCCGCCTCGCCCGCGCCGCCCGCCACCACGTCGATCGGGACGCCGAGCGGGCCGAGCAGCGTGGCGAGCGCAACGGCCCCGTCGCCGCTGGCCAGAAGCGGCGTGGCGTGGCCTGCACGCGGCACCGGCGCGAGCACCGCGACATCGGCCATCGGCACGTCCGCTCGGCGCGCGAGTCCCGCGATCTGCTGCTTCGCATCGGGGCCTGCGGTGTTCAAGTCGGCGTACACGGTGCCCGCAGCGAGAAGGGGGAGCGCCTGCACAGCGACCTCGATCGCGGCGCGGCCGCCGACCAGGCTCAGCACGGCATCGGCCCCCGCCAGCACGTCGCCGAGCTCGTCGAACTGCTGGATCTCGGCATCCGCGACGCTGTGGTGCGGGTCGAAGCCGCGCACGCGCGCACCGGCGCCGGCGAGGCCGCGCGCGTAGAGGCGTCCGGCCTCGCCGAGTCCCAGGATGCCGATCGTCGTCGTTGCGGTACTCATTGCACGGCATCCTCCTCGACGATGCCGCCATGCTAGCCGCTGGGCCGCTTCGCGCAGCAGGAAGTGGAGGGCCGGCTGGGCCGACCCCCCACTTCACCGCCGGGAGGCAGCAGGATCAGAGGCTGCTCGAGAGCGCCTTGATCGCCTTCACGAGGTTCGAATCTGCAGGCAGACCTGACTTCTTCGCGGCGTTGTCGAGCTGGGCGATGACCGCGTTCTTCGAGGCCGGGCCCGCAAGGTGCTTCGCGGCCTGGTCAAGATGCTTGCTCACCTGACTCAGCGCGTTGCCGCTCAGGCTGCCGTCGCGCACGGCCAGGTCGAGGTGCCTGCGGATGACCTCGAGGCTCGGCCCCGGGAGCACGTCGAACAGAGTGATCGCGATCGCCCTGTTCTCCGCCTGCCGAGCGGCGGTGTTCGGGTTCGCGCTCGCGGTTATGCTCACCTTCTTCCGAGACCTGGTCGCGAGGGCTGACCGGGGTGAAGCTCGTCACCAGCGACGCGCACGCCGGACTGGTCGCCGCGGCCGGGGCGACGCTCCCGGGAGCCGGGTGGCAGAGATGCAGGACTCATTACGCGGCGAACCTGATGTCGACGACCCCGAAGAGCTCGTGGCCGTGGGTGAAGACGCTGCTGCAGACGGTGTTCGACCAGCCCGATGCGGACGCGGTGCACGCCCAGTTCGATCGGGTCCTCGACGCCCTCGAGCACAAACTGCCGCGCTCGTTCGCACATCTCGATGCTGCCCGCGACGAGATCCTGTCGTTCACGGTGTTCCCGAAGGAGATCTGGAAGCAGATCTGGTCCAACAACCCCACCGAACGGCTGAACCGCGAGATCCGCCGCCGCACCGACGTCGTCGGCATCTTCCCCAACCGCGACAGCATCATCCGCCTCGTCGGAGCCATCCTCGCCGAGCAACACGATGAATGGGCCGAGCAACGCCGCTACCTCGGCCTCGACGCCCTCGCCCGAGCCCGCCGCATCCGGGGAACCCACACCAGACCCCGAGGAGCCCCCGAACCCGACTACCGCGCCCTCACTGCATAACAACAGCCCGAGGGATCACACGTGAACAGATACACCACTCAAATGGACTTGACCTCTCGATCCGATTCGATCGGGCTAATTCGTGTTCAGTTGTGGGCACGCGGTGGGCACGAAACTCGGGTGATATCGGTCACTTAGTCGGCTGACAGATCGCGCCGAATTCGCGTCGAGTGTGACATCGTCACCGACTCGCCCGCCAGTCCGAACTGGAGCGACGGAGACGGAGGGATTGAAGGGTGAGACCGGTCAGTTCGGAGATCCGCAGCCTGGTCTGGGTGGCCAGCAGCAGGAGAGCATGGTCGCGCCTCCTGGTCCAGGTGCCCAGGTCGCAGGCGGCCAGCAGCGCGTCGACCTCGTCTTCGGTGAGGTACGCGATCAGCGCTCGCCGTTGGAATTTGCGGAGAAAGGCCGTCATCAGTCGTGGGGGACCGGGCATCCCTTGATGCTCGATCCCCCACGAACGTCTTTAGTTGAGTGGTCGTCAGTTACTCGGCGATGTAGACCTCACGGATCTGGTCATTGCCCTTGGTGTTCACGAACACGGAGTAGGACCCGACCTGATAGAACCCCGAAGCGTTGTTCGGAATGGAGAACTCCTCAACGAGTTCCCTTTCATCTCCGAAGTAGTTCACTTCAGTGACCTTGACCGTCAGGAGGTTGCGGTTACCCGCAACAACCTTGACGGAAGCCTCCGGGACCGTCTCGACAACCTTCGCATCGAACTCCGCGACAAGAGCGTTCGCCCATTCGAGCAGGTGAAGAGCATTCGCGGTGTTGAAGACGGTGGCACCGGCGTGGCCCACGTTCCAGTTCCACAGCAGATCCGAGTTGTAGCCCTCAGACTCGAGTGCCGCGTTCAGGATCGCCTGCATGCCGATCGACAATGGCGCGTCCGCCGCGCCGGCGCGGATGAACCAGTTCGGCGCGACATCGGTCGGAACATCGCCGTCGGCGACATTATCTCCGTAGATGAAGTAGAACGGGTCAGTCACGTTGCGCTGGAAGACGAGGAGTTCCTCGGCTTCCGCCGACACGGTCACGGCGGGAACCGCGTGGTTCTGAATCCAGTCCAGACCGACCTCCGAGAAGACCGACCCGGCAGCAGTCGGGGCGCCGAACGAGCCTTGCGAGAGCGACCCGCCCGACCTGACGCCGTCGGCCAATATGGTGCCTGTAAAGAACTGGTCCGCTTCGAACGGTCCAGCAACCGCCGGGTCGCGCTGAGACGCGTTGTTCCCGGAGAAGCTGACCCAGAAGCTCTCCCACTCCCGATCCCAAGTCTCATTTCCGGCCTCGTCGGCACTGGCCTCGAGATACGGCAGCATGTAGTCGTCAAGGGTGTCCGTGTTGATCGGCGTGTTGGGCACGCCATCGACCGTCGCCTCAATGCCCTTGCCATTCAGCCAGTTGACGAAGTGCTCGAGCATCAGACCGTTGACCAGACTCACGGCCTTGAGGTCCGTGATGTTCTCCGCGGCAGTCTTGTTGCGGTCATACATGAGCTGCCAGATCCTCGTCTCGGACCAAAGGTTTCCCCGCGCCATTGCGGGCGAGCCCACCATCACCCCGAAGACGTCGTCGCGAGCACCGGGCCCTGTGTACGCACCGATCTCCTCGAAATAGGAGTCATACAGGGTCGAGTTGCCGGACGCGCCGATCGTCGAAGCGCCGCCGCCGCCCGAGCTGAAGCCGTAGAAGAAGATCTTCCGCTCGTCGCCGGGGATGAGGTCGGAGTTGAAGTGCAGATAGCGGAGGGCCGACTTCATGTCCACTTGGGGCCAGGGCATCTTGCCGTAGTTGATGCCGCCCGAGGTCTGTCCCTTGCCGCGGTGGGCGATCTCCACGCTGACATTGCCCTGCCTCAGCCATTCCACACCCATTGCCCCGGCGCCCGTGATCCCGCTCACAGATGCCACGGCTGCGCCGTTGTCGCCGCCCCAGGGGTTGTACGCCAGGATGGGCCCACTGGCCACAGCGGCTGGATCGAAGACGACGCCGCCATAGCTGATGGGGACCTTGATGTTGAGCTTGAAGTGGTTGGGGAACAGGGCGACCGGGTCCGTGACGTAGGTCACCTGATAGGTGTCGAATGTGACGCCGCTGGACGTGAACGTCCCCTGATACGCCGTTTCGGAGTCGAATTCCAGGGAAGAGTAGTCTGGTTCGGGCGCCGCGAAGGACGGCACCGGCCCTGAGACCAACAGCACCCCCGCGAGGACAATGCCTAATGCCCCTGTGACTCTTTTCTTTGCCTTATTCATTAGGGAACTACCTCTTTCTCAGGTGATGGACAACTGCTTTTCTTCATTGACACCCGTTCGCCTTGTCACCGCGGACTCGCGAACGGTCAAACCCGTCCCACACCACCTTTCATCCATAGATCTCCTTGACAAGGGGATCGCAAACCCTCATGCGAACTTCCAGCATTCGCCCTAGCAGGGCGCGCGGCACCGACCAGGATGTTTGACCGTTGAGGGTCACGGTGAGAGTGCGCTTTCCCGTGTCGGAAGAAGCGGAGACGGCGCCGGAAGCGTTCTCCGTGCAGGTCCCACCGCTTGTAGGTGCTGACGCCCGCAGCCGCGTATCTCATCCTGCGCATAGCTACTCCTCATTGAGTGGATCAGCGGCCAACACCAGATTGTCGCCACCTTTGGTGTCAATCTATGCCGGGGTCTGGGGCCGCATGACTCGCTTTCGCGCTCAGTGAGAAAGCGAGCCGCCTTTCGTCAGCGATCGAATCGCTCACTCAGCACGGTGTGGAGCTGGTGCGCCGCCGCGAGCACCATCGCGCTGAACTCCCGCTCGCGAAACCTCGTCACTTCACTGACGATCCCGATCGCGGCGGCCGGGAGGAAGGCCACCTGATCGAAGGCGACCGCGACGGACGCGGTGCCCAACGTCATCTCCTCGCGCGTGACCGCGTAGCCGCGCGCACGAACCTTGTCGAGATCTCGAAGGAGCTCGCTTCCGTCGGTCACCGAGAATCGCGTCTCGCTGACCAGCCCGCCACGGATGTAGTCGGAGAGCCACGTGTGATCCTGGGCTGCAAGCAGCGCTTTGCCCACGCCCGTCGTGTGCAGGGGGAAGGAGCCCCCGATTCTCGTGAGAGTCGGCGATGACGTGGGTCCGACCGCGCGAGCGATGTAGAGCGCCCGCGCTGTCGTCGGCGTCTGGCCATCGATGACCGCGAGTTGAACGTTCTCTCCCGTTGCTTCGTACAGGTGGAGCATGTGAGGGAGGGCGCTCTCGCGCAGTTCGAGCATCGCGGGACTCAACTCCCCGACTTTCCAGAGCTTGAGCCCGATGGCGTAGCTGTGGGGCGGCACCTTCTCCACGAAGCCCGCCGCGAGGAGCTTGGTCAGAAGTCGATGGACGGAGGACACCGCGACGCCGGTCCGCTGCGCGAGCGCGGCCGCAGAGATGCGCGGTTCGTCGGCGGTGAAGCAATCGAGGAGGTCGAATGCTCGCTCGAGGACCCCGTCGTGGCTGAGCGGCCTGTCGGTCACGTCCACTCCTCTCAGCGAGGGCGTCTGTGGTGTCAGCGACTGCGCAAGAGCGGAGCGTCGTAACGGACGCTACTGAGCAGCATCCAGATGGTCAACGATTTTGGCGTGAATCTCATCGAGATCTCATCAGGAGGTCTCGGTCAGGGCATGTTCGCGCGATACACGGTGCGGGCGTAGTCGTGATACGGAGCGGGCGCCACGGTCGCGCGGATGCGGACCTGCCGGTGGCCGGCGTCGACGGCATCCTTCTGCGATATCGGATCCTCGCCCCAGACGACCTCGACCTCCTCGCCCTCGGCGACCCCGGTGTCCAGCGTCGCCAGTGACATATAGAGCTGGTCGAACGCGACGTAGCCCGCGTCGGTGGAGATGCCCACGCGCTCGCCGCCGCGGAGGACCTCGTCCAGCTGGTAGAAGCCGTATCGCGCCTTGGGGAAGTCGAGATACTTCGCGGGGTTGCCGGGTTCGAGTTGCGACCGCACGACGGCGGCGACATCGTCGGCGTGCCAGATCAGCGTCACCTTGCGGCGGCGCTGATTCTCGGAGTGACGCTCGAGCGCCTCGCGACCGTGGAAGTCGTGGTCGAAGCGCACAGAGCGGCCGAGGCCTAGGTCGTAGGGCGTCATGTAGTAGTCGTGGACGTCCTCGGAGTACAGCGAGCCGCCGATCGATCCCGCCCGCGCGGCGGGCAGCCACTCGCGGTACTCGGCGAAGTCGTCGTCGAAGATCGCCGGGAACGGCGTCGGCACCCACCCGGACTCCAGCGGCGACGACGAATACGCCTTGGCTCCCACGCGACGGATGCCGAACGCCTGGCCAGCGGACAGGAGCGCGTCGAGCACGACCTCGTTGTCGGCCCACGGGCCGTAGAACTCGAACCCGGGCTGGCCCGCCATCCCGTGGCGCAGCGCCTTGACCGCCCGGCCGGCGATCTCGAAGTCGCCGATGTGGAAGAACTTCAGCTCGGGCACGGGGCCGCCGAAGAGCTTCTCCATCACGTCGTCGGCTTTCGGTCCCTGCAGCTCGTACCGGTAGAACGTCGGTGGCCCCTGCCGCATGTGCGAGTTCGGCTCGAGCCGGTGGTGCACGTCCCGACCGGCATCCTGTGCCTTCTCGACGTTGAAGCGCACCCAGTCGATGAGGATGTGGTGACCTATCAGCACAAGGCCCTCTGCGTCGGCGGAATTGTAGAAGAGGATGCCGTCGCCGACGAGGCAGCCGTCCTTGTTGACGGAGATGAGCTGCTTGGCGACCCCGGGCCGGAACGTCGTGAACGTGTTGGGCGAGATCGACGCGAGAAGTGGGATGAGGTCGTCGCCCCAGAGGAACAGCTGCGTCATGTGATGCGACTGGTCCATCACCGCGACCGTCGTGTTCCACGCGCGCTGCTCGTCGCGCCAGTTCGTGAACTCGGGCGCGACCGGGAATGTGAACGCCGGCCAGTTCTGGTTGCGCAGCAGCTCCACGGGGCTGCCCGCGCGCGCGATCGCCTGTGCGAGAGATTCGGTCATCGTCGACCCTCCTGTTCGTCTTGCAGTCCTACGAAATCGATCGGCGTCGCCCGACGTGGACGCGCCGCATCACGATTCTGCAACCGCCTCCATCCTTTCACACCAAAATCGTTGACAATCTGAGCGCGGCTCCGTACCGTCCCTTACACAGGGGCTCCCGGCCCCAAGACCCAACGAGGCGACGACGACTCGAGAGGTGGACGATGGCCGCTCGTCTGACCCTGCACGACGTCAACCTGCACTTCGGCGGCATCACGGTGCTGAAGGACGTCGGGTTCGCGGTCGAGCCGGGGGAGATCGTCGGGCTCGTCGGTCCGAACGGTGCGGGGAAGACGTCTCTTTTCAACTGCATCAGCGGGCACTACAAGCCGAGCTCCGGCTCGATCCTCATCGATGACGAGGAGGTGAGCGGTGCCCCTCCGGCCACCCTCGCCCGCCACGGGCTCGCGCGCACGTTCCAGCATCCCGCCCTTCAGCTGCACGCGAGCGTGCTCGACAACGTCGTGCTCGGCAGCCACGCCCGCCTTCCGGGAACGCCCCTCTCGTGGGCGCTGCGCCTGCCCGGCACCTCACGCGCCGAGCGGGCGATGCGCGCCGAGGCACTCGACCTCCTCGACCGGGTGGACCTCCGCTGGGCGGCCACGCACCACGCCGACGAACTGTCCCACGGCCTGCACAAAAGCGTCGAGCTCGCGCGAGCGCTGCTGATGCGGCCTCGGCTCCTGCTCCTCGACGAGCCGGCCGCCGGCCTGTCGCACGGCGAGGTCGGGCGCTTCATCGAGACGGTGCGCCGCATCCGCGACGAACAGGACGTGACGATCGTCGTCGTCGAGCACCACATGGGGGTCATCTCCGCGGTCACCGATCGCGTGGTCGTGCTCGACCACGGCCGCAAGCTCATGGAGGGCACCGCCGCCGAGGCGCAGAAGGATCCTCGCGTGATCGAGGCCTATCTGGGGAAGGATGCCGCCGATGACGCTGCTTGAGCTCGTCGACGTCACCGCGTCGTACGGCCCCGTGAAGGTGCTCGACGGCGTGTCGCTGTCGGTCCCGGAGGGCGGATCGGTGGGAATCCTCGGCGCCAACGGCGCCGGCAAGACCACGACGCTGCGCGCCATCAGCGCGATGGTGCGCAGGGGCGGCCGCATCACGTTCGAGGGCAAGGACCTCAGGGCGCGGCGCCCCGAGCAGGTGGCGGCGATGGGCATCGCGCATGTCCCGGAGGGACGCGGCACGCTGACTCGCCTCACGGTGCGGGAGAACCTCCGGGTCGGGGCATACCTGCGCAGGGATGCCAAGGCGGTCTCGAACGACATCGACTACTGCCTCGACCTGTTCCCCCACCTGCGGGAGCGCATCGGCTCGACCGCGTCGGCGCTGTCGGGCGGAGAGCAGCAGATGCTCGCGGTGGCACGCGCGCTGATGGCGAAGCCCACCCTGCTCATCCTCGACGAGCCGTCGCTGGGGCTTGCGCCCACGACGGCGCAGTCGGTGTACGACGCCATCGCGCGGCTTCGTGCCGATTCCGGCATCTCGATGCTCGTCGTCGAGCAGAACGCGAACCTCGCGTTCCGCGTCGTCGACAGCGCCGTCGTCCTCGAGACCGGCCGCTCGGTGCTCTCCGGCACGACGGCCGAGCTCAAGGGCAACGACGACATCAAGAAGGCGTATCTGGGGGCCTGATGTTCAACCTCAACACCTTCGTCCAGCTCATCGCCGACGGACTCGCGCAAGGCTCGATCTACGCGGCGCTCGCGCTGGCGATCGTCATCGTCAACCAGACGACCGGCCTCATCAACTTCGCGCAGGGCGGCATGGCGGTGCTCGCCGCCTACCTCGGCATGACGGCGTCGAACCTCCTCATCCCTGTGGTCGGCTCATTCGCCGGCATCATCGGCGGCATCCTGTTCGCCGTTGGAGCGTCTTTCGCCCTCGGCGCCGCGCTCGAACGGTTCGTGATGCGGCGGTTCATGGGCGGCGATCCCGACACGGCGGTCGTCGCCACGATCGGGCTGCTGACCCTCATCACGGGGCTCTGCGGGCTGATCTGGACCTACAACTACATCCCGTACCCGTTCTTCTTCCCGTCCGGTGCGAGCTTCATGGTCGGCGGCATCGCGATCAGCGTCTGGTCGCTCACGACGTTCCTCACGATCCTCGCGATGATGCTCGTGCTGCAGCTGCTCTTCCGGGGCACCAAGCTTGGCCTCGGGCTGCGGGCGATCTCGATCAACTCCCGCTCGGCCGCGCTGTCGGGCATCCGGGTCGGGGGACTGCTCATGGTGGGCTGGGGGCTCGCGGCCGCGCTCGGCGCGATCGCCGGTGTCCTCGTCGCGGCGAAGGTCCAGCTCGTCCCCGACATGTTCGACGCCTACCTGGTGTACGCGCTCGCGGCGGTCATCATCGGCGGCCTGGACTCGCCGTTCGGCACCGTCATCGCCGCGTGGGGCATCGCCGTCATGGAGAACCTCGCCGCGGCGTATCTGCCGTTCGTCGGCCATGACCTGAAGATCGCGGTGCCGTTCGTGGCGCTCTTCCTGGTGCTGATCCTCAAGCCCGAGGGTCTGTTCGGCAGGAAGGTCGTGGTGCGCGTCTGATGGCTGCCCTGACCCGTCTGCTCGAGAGCTCCTGGACCCGCGTCGTCATCGGCGTCGCGATCGGGGTCGTGCTCGTCCTGCTGCCGCTGTCCTCACCGGCCTTCACGAATCAGACCATCACGCGCATCGCCGTCTTCGCCGTCGCGGTGCTGGGGCTGAACATCATCATGGGCTACGCCGGCCAGGTCATGCTCGGTCAGATCTTCTTCGTCGGCGTCGGCGCGTACGCCGCGGCCATCACCGTGCGCAGCGACTGGGGGGCAGCTCTCGGCTTCTGGGGCGTCGTCGCGGCCTTCGTCCTGGCGGTCCTCGTACCGGGCGTCATGGGACTGCTCGTCGCGCTCGCCGCGGCGCGGCTGCGCGGCCTCGCGATCGCGATGGTGACGATCGCTCTGCCCATCGTGGGAGTGCCGGTCGCCAAGCGACTGTCGGACATCACCGGCGGATCGCAGGGCATCTCGGCGCGTGTGTTCGGCGCACCCGAGTGGACCGGCCTCGACAACGACCAGTGGCAGTACTACGTCGTGATGACGATCGCGGCCGTCGTCTTCGCGCTCGCCTTCTTCCTCGTCCGTGGCAAGTACGGCAGGGCGTTCGCCATCGTGAAGGAGAACGAGGCCGTCGCGGCATCCATGGGAATCTCCCCCTACCGCTACAAGGTGCTCGCCTTCACGATCGCCGCCATGTTCGGCGGCGTCGCGGGCTTCCTCTACATCGCCGCGATCCAGTTCACGTCGCCCGAGACCCTGAGCTTCGGCCACTCCATCGAGCTCGTCATCGCGACCATCGTCGGCGGCGCCGGCAGCATCGTGGGGTCGATCCTGGGCGGGATCTACTACGTGCTGGTGCCGCAGCTGACCAACGCCGTCAACCCGAACGCCACGGCCGTCGTGCAGGGCGTCATCGTGCTCGTCGTCCTGTTCGTGCTGCCCGGCGGTCTTGCCAGTCTTCCGCGTGCGATTCGGCGCCTCGTGCGGCGCAAGCGCGGACCCGACGTCGCGGGGCCCGCGGCGACCGAACGCCGCACTCCGGAAGGCATCACGCCCGGTGCCGGCGACGCACTCCCACCCCGAGAGAACGAAGAGAGGCAGAACAGATGAGCACACTGAGAAGGCGAGCACTGGGGCTCGCCGCCATAGCGGGTGTCGCGGCACTCGTCCTCACGGCCTGCGGCCGTGACGGCGGAACGCCGGCACCCGAAGACACCGATGGCGATGCCGAAGTCGTCGCGTCGCCCGGCATCACGGACGACAACCTGCTCTTCGGCATCAGTACGCCGCTGACCGGCGCGACAGCGGGCCCTGGCAATTGCACGGCCGACGGCGCGATCGCCTACTTCGGCACGAAGAACGCCGAGGGCGGCATCGAGTTCGGCGACGGCGTGACGCGCACGATCGAGATCCGCAAGTACGACGACGAGTACAACCCGGAGCGCTCTGCGGCGAACTTCCAGCAGATGGTCGCGGACGGCGTCTTCGCCGCGGGTATCGGGCTGGGCACGCCGACCAACCGGGCGTGGCGCGATGCGGCGATCGAGGAGGAGGTGCCGCAGGTGCTGGTCATGACCGGCGACCCGCTGTTCAACGACCGCGAGGAGAGCCCGTGGCAGCTCGGCCTCGTTCCGATCTACCAGCAGGAGGGTGCCGCGTTCGGTGAAGTGCTCGCGGCCAGCACCGAGGACCACAAGGTCGCGATCCTCTTCCAGAACGACGACTACGGCCAGGGCTACGTCGAGGGCTTCAAGGAGGCCATCGAGGGCGCCGGCAACATTGAGATCGTCGGCGAGCTCACTTACGAGCCGAGCGCGCCGTCGCTGGAGGGCCAGATCACGGAGCTGTCGGCCACGGGAGCGGACGTGCTGTTCCACGCGGTGTCGGTCGTGCCCCGCGCGATCGAGAATCTGCAGAAGGCGCAGTCGCTCGGCTGGTTCCCGAGCTGGTTCCTGCCGTCCAACACGGCCTCGCCGGGCGGGGTCCTGACCCCGGGTGGCGCGGTGGCCGCCGACGGAGCGCTGGTGTATCCGGGCATCTATGCGGTCTCGTTCTCCGCGGCCGCGGCGTCGCCGCCGTTCCAGGAGAGCGAGGAGGGCCAGGCGTACTTCGCGGCGATCGAGGAGTACACCGAGAACGACGGCTTCTCCTTCCCGCACTGCGTGTGGAGCTGGATCGCGGCGCAGATCCTGGAGCAGGCGTTCATGGAGATGGAGGAGCCCACGCGCGAGTCCTTCATGGCAGCGCTGCTCGCGATCGACGGCTTCGAGGCTCAGTTCCTGCTGCCCGGGGGCTCGATCAACACGACGACGGACGGCCTGCCGGCCGTGCAGGACGTCGTGCTGCAGTCCTTCAACGGACGCGGCTACGCGAACGTCGAGTCGTTCGGAGGCTGATCCGCAGGATCGTCGGGCCCGGCCGGATCGCTCCGGCCGGGCCCGACGCATGTCGGCCGCGGATGCCGATCAGGCCGCGCGTGCGGCGTCATCAGGCTGTTCCGTCACGGACGTCGCGGCCGCAAGCGCAATCGCGACGAGATGACTCAGATCGATGGATACTGTCGGCGGCAGGGCGACGTCGCCGGGTCGCGCTTCGTACATGTCGTCCACCCTTCTTGGCCTGGCTGTCGCTCACACCCCGACGACGAACGTGAGAGCAGCCCAGACAGAGGCGGTGGCCACCGTCGTCCAGAGGACGATCGCCACGGCCTGCCACAGCAGGACCCAGGCTCGGGGAGTTCCGCCGGCGACGAGGATCGCGGAGGTGAACTGGGTCGGGATCGCGAGGGGGCCGAGGATGCTCGCGCCGGGCACGCCGAAGCGGACGAGCCATTTCTTGAAGCGCTGACGGCCCTTCGACTCGGGCTTGGCGGATGCCGCCTCCTCGAATGCCGTGGCTTCCGAGGCGCCCGCATCATCAATGGATCCCGCGGCGCCTACGGTCGCCCCGACCCGCACCCTGCTGCGGTTCACGACGGCGGTACGAGCCCGCGACGTGAGGAGCACCACGAACAGCACGCAGAGGAAGTTCCCGGCTGCTGCGGCTATCGCCGCGACGATGGGATTGAGGCCGCCGACGATGCCGATCATGGCAGCCACTTCACCCTCGATGAACGGAACCATGCCGGCGAGCATCACGATGAAGGGCTGGATCATCTCGGGCACCTGGGCAACGAGATTCTGGAAGTTGATGATGAGTTCCTGAATGGGATTCATGGTGGGGAGTCCTTTGCATGTGTGAGGCGCGAATGCCGAGCGATCGCGGCTCTGAGTTCAGTAGAAACCGTGTTCTCGGAACAAGGTCAAGTCGTGCGGACGACGGGTTTCACCCGGTGTCGCGGCTCGCCACAGGGTCCGCCTGAAGTTGCTCCTGTGCGAGAAGACCGGCGCGTGAGAAGACGTCGAGTTGGGCTTGGTTGTAGAGCTCGGCCACCGCTTCGATGAACGTCCGCTGCGTCACGTGCGCGCTCTTCGACAGATGACCTGCCGGGTCGGAGAGCCACGGATAGTCGATCAGGTTCTGCGCGAGCGTCGGCGCGAGCCGCTCGGCGAGCCGCTGCCGGGTCGCCTCGTCGGCATCGGCCGGCAGCGCGGTGATCTCGTCCCCGACCGCGCCGGCCTCGGCATCCACTTCCACCATGCGCCGCAGATCCGCCATCGCATCCTCGTCGTAGAGCTGGGTGTAGATGTGGATGATCGAGCTGTCCGCCTCGGAGAGGCGGGACGCGACGGACGCGAACCCGGCCGGCGCATCGGCCGGCGCGTCATCGCGCAGGATCGCCGCGATATCGGCCCGGGCGCGCTTGAGGCGCTCGATTCCCGCCGCGAGCTCTGCGTCCAGCTCCCGCAGCGTGGCCGGCATGCTCTCACCGTTCGCGCCGACCTCGCCGATCTGCGATAGCGGCACCCCCAGGTCGGATAGCCGCCGGATCCGCAGCAGGCGCACGAGATGCGGCACTCCGTACTGCTTGTATCCGTTGTATCTGCGATCGGGTTCGTCGAGCAGGCCGAGCCGGTGATAGTGCCGGACGGTGTTCACTGTCGTGCCCGCCAGTTCGGCGAGCTCACGTGTGCTCCAGGCCATGGAATGCTCCTCTACGAGGTCGACGCGGGAGCGGATCCGATGTCATGAGATCCGCTGGCCCTGCGGCACGCTCAGCAGAGTGCCGCCGAGCGCCGCGGCGAGGCTGATGCCGCCCGCGTACCGGGTCTGGTTGTCGCCCGTCGCGGATCGGCGGCGGGTCAGGGCTTGTCTGCGTCGGGTGTCATGCGGGGCGGTGCCGCCGGGTTGCGTCGCGGGCATCTGCTCGCTCATCGGTAGTTCCTTCTCGGCGTGATTCGGTCAGCGGGCGATGGATGCCGCGCCGACCTCGTCGTGGATGGTGCTGCGTTCGGGGCGGACAGAACCGAGGAACGCGAGCAGGGCCGCGTTGACGTCGTCTGCGTGCGTCCACAGCAGTCCGTGCGGGGCGCCATCGATCTCGACGTACTGCGCGTCGGGCAAGGCTCGGCGGAAGCGGCGGGCGGTGGCGTCGATGGGGAGGATCCTGTCGGCGGTGCCGTGCAGGATCAGGGCCGGCCTGCCGCTGTCGCGGACCGCTTCGACATCGGCGCGGAAGTCCTCGATCCACGAGGAGACGACGGCGTAGGCGGCCACGGGCGCGCTCGAGATCGCGACGCTCCAGCTCGCGGTGACCGCCTCCTGGCTGATCCGGCTGCCCAGGGTCTCGTCGAGGTTGAAGAAGTCGGAGAAGAACTGCGTGTACCAGGCGTAGCGGTCACCCTTGGCGGCGGCGTCGATCCCGTCGAAGACCTCCTGCGGTACGCCATCGGGGTTGTCGTCCCGGGCAACGAGGAAGGGCTCCAGCGAGGCGAGGAACGCGAGCTTCGCGACCCGCTCGTGGCCGTACCGCGATACGTAGCGGGCGAGCTCCCCCGTTCCCATCGAGAATCCGACGAGAGTGACGTCGCGGAGGTCGAGGCTCTCCAGCACGGTGCTCAGGTCGGCGGCGAACGTGTCGTAGTCATAGCCGAACCCGACCTTCGACGACTGACCGAAGCCGCGACGGTCGTACGTGATGACGCGGTATCCGGCGGCGAGCAGTTCGCGCGTCTGACGCTCCCAGCTGTGGCCGCTCAGGGGATACCCGTGGATGAGGACGACGGGCTGACCCGCGCCCTGGTCCTCGTAGTACAGCTCGATCGGCGCACTGTTCTCGTTCCCGACGCTGATGTGTCCCATGTCTTCTTCCTTCTCAAGCCGTATGCGGGTGGATGGGTTCGGCTGATCCGGTCGTCGCCCGGTCTTTGCCGTCACATCAGGCTCACACCGGTGGCGGCATCCTCGCGTCGGTGGAAGCCCCTATGTCATATCCGGTCGCGTATGCCCCAGCGGGGTCGCGGGCTCCGGCCGGGCCTGGTCGTCGTCCTTCGCGTCGGTGACAATTGCGTAGTACGGTGCCCACAGGCTCGGAAGGGAGCAGAGCTGGCGGATCTCTTGGGCCGGCGCGCCGAGCGCGAAGCGGTCGATGAACTCCTCTCCCAGGCCCGGGGTGGGCGGAGCGGGGCGCTCGTGGTGCGCGGGGAAGCGGGTATCGGAAAGACGGCGCTGCTCGAGCACACCCGCCGCTCGGCGGACTCATCGGGTTTCCGGGTCGAGTCCTCTGTCGGGGTCGAGTCCGAGTCACAGTTCGCGTTCGCGGGCCTGCACCAGCTGTGCGCGCCGGTGCTGGACCGCGTGGGTGCGCTGCCCGATCCGCAGCAGACAGCTCTCGGCGTGGCATTCGGGCTGCGCGGTGGCGCCGCGCCGGATCGCTTTCTGGTGGGACTGGCGACCCTCCACCTGCTGGCCGAGATCGCGGAGGAGGGGCCGCTGCTGTGTCTGGTCGACGATGCGCAGTGGCTGGACGAGGCATCCGCGCAGGTGCTCGCTTTCGTCGCGCGGCGGCTGGCGGCCGAGCGGATCGCGCTGGTGTTCGCGCTGCGCGATTCCGGTGAGGCGGACGGTCATCCGTTCGCGGGCTTGACTGAGCTGCGCCTCGGGGGACTCGGTGAGGACGATGCGCGGGCGCTGCTGACCACCGCGGTCCGCACACCGCTGGACGAGCGGGTGCGCGACCGAATCGTCGCCGAGGCGCGCGGGAACCCTCTGGCGCTGCTGGAGCTGCCTCTGAGCGTGCAGCCGGTGCACCTTGCAGGCGGGTTCGAACTGGCCGATGCGATGGACGTCCCGCGCCGCATCGAGGACAGCTTCCGGCGCCGCTCGGGCAGCCTGTCCGCCGAGACACAGCAGCTGCTGCTGGTCGCCGCGGCCGAGCCCACGGGCGATACCGAGGTGCTGTGGCGGGCGGCCGCACAGCTGGGGATCCCTCGCGTTGCGTCGGTCACGGCAGAGGACGCAGGATTGCTGGAGATCGATTCCAGCGTGCGCTTTCGGCATCCGCTCGTGCGTTCGGCCGTGTACCAGGCCGCCACACCTCCAGATCGTCGGCTCGCGCACGGAGCGCTGGCCGCCGCCACCGTCGAGGAGATCGATCCGGACCGGCGTGCCTGGCACCGCGCGAAGGCTGTGCTCGGTACCGACGAGGAAGCCGCCGGAGAGCTGGAGCGGTCGGCCGGCCGAGCACGTGCCCGCGGCGGGCTCGCGGCAGCTGCGGCCTTCCTGCAGCGGGCGGCCGAGCTGACCCCCGACTCCGCCCACCGGGCCGGACGTGCCCTGGAAGCTGCGCACGCTACGCACGAGGCCGGTGCGTCCGAGGTCGCCCTGGAGCTGCTGGCGGTCGCGGCGGCCGGGCCGCTGGACGCACTGCAGCACGCCCGTCTCGAGCTGCTGCGCGCGCAGATCGCGTTCCACCTGACACGAGGCAGCGATGTGCCGAGGATGCTGCTCGACGCCGCCAAGATCCTCGCCCCACTGGACGCCGCGCTGTCCCGCGAGACCTACCTGCACGCCCTCGAGGCGTCCTTCCACGCCGGTCGCCTCGCCCGCGACCGCGTCATGCTGGAGGTGGCAGAAGCCGCCCAGGGCGCACCCGCACCGCCCGGACCGCCTCGGCCGGCCGATCTCCTTCTGGGCGGACTGGCCACGAGGTTCACGCAAGGATACGAGGCGAGCGTTCCCACCCTGCAACGGGCCCTCGAGTCGCTCATCGACGACGACTCGGGATTCAAGGACGACAACGGCCGCTGGCTGTGGCTGGCCTGCCACGTCGGGGCGATGCTGTGGGACGACGAGGCGATCTACGTCCTGGCCAGCCGTGCCGTTCGCCTTGCCCGCGACGCGGGCGCGTTGACCACGCTGCCCGCCGGGCTCAACGCCCTGGCCTCGGTGCTCGTGCTCACCGGTGAACTCGGACGGGCTGCGGAGTTGTATGCGGAGGAGGATGCGATCACGCGGGCGACCGGTGCCCCGCCGCTGCCCAACGCGAGGCTCGTGCTGGCTGCCTGGCGCGGCATGCAACCGGGAACCCCCGAGCTCTTTGCGACCACGGTCGAGGGGGCGACGGCGCGCGGCGAGGGGCTGACCGTCAGCAGCGCCGAGATCTCGCTTGCCTATCTGCACAACGGGCTGGGCAACTACGACAGAGCGCTCGTCGCGGCGAGCCGACTGAGCGAGCTCGACGAGCTGGCCCACAGCAGCGTCGCCCTTCCCGAGCTGGTCGAGGCGGCCGTCCGCGCCGACCAGCCCGAGCGCGCTGCGGCCGCGCTCGACAAGTTGGTCTCGCGGGCCGGCGCGAGTGGTACCCAATGGGCGCTCGGGATGGCGGCGCGTTCGCGTGCCCTGATGAGCGACGGGCGGGGCGCCGAGGAGCACTACCGTGAGGCGATCGACCGGCTCGGGCGCTGCCGGATGGCCACCCACCTGGCCCGCGCCCACCTCGTCTACGGCGAGTGGCTGCGCCGCGAGGGCCGCCGTCAGGACGCCCGCGAGCAGCTCCGCATCGCCCACGACATGCTGTCGACCATGGGTGCTGAGGCGTTCGCTGCGCGTGCCGCCCGCGAACTGCGTGCCACCGGCGAGCACCCGCGCAAGCGCATCGCCCAGCCGACCGACGCGCTCACCGCCCAGGAGCTGCACATCGCACGACTGGTCGCCACGGGGGCCACCTCGCGGGAGGTCGGCGCCCAGCTGTTCCTGAGCCCGCGCACGATCGAGGCCCACCTGCGCAGCATCTTCCGCAAGCTCGGCATCACCTCCCGCCGGCAACTCCGGGAGCTTCCCCTTCCCTGAGCGCACCGGCCCCGGAGCCGGCGCCACGGTCGACCACCGTCGCGACGTCGACACCTACCCGAACAGTCCGCCGAACAGGAGCGAGACCATCATCGCGATGATGACGGAGTTGAAGACGAAGGCGATGATCACGTTGGTGCGAACGACCCGCCAGGCAGTGCGGGAGGCGACTTCGGCGGATGTCGTGGCGGCCATCGTGGAGATCAGCACTGCGAAGGTGACGTAGTCGCCGAAGTGCGTCCGGTCGGGGAGGTGGAAGCGGAGGTGTGCGCCATCGTCGTCGACTCCAAGGCGCAGATAGCTCTGCGCGAAGGAGAAGACCATGAGAACCCAGGAGCCTGCGACGGTCAGCAGCGCCAGGGCAACGTAGAAGGGATCTCCGCGGAACTCCGGTTGCTGGGCGATCGCAACCGTGACGATGACGGCGATGACGGCGGCCGAGATGGTCGTGTTGGTCGTTCGGGTCATGCCCAGGAAACGTGACCGCTGACGCTGTTCCTCTCGGTCTTCGGCGACGGTCACGCGCCTGAGCGAGGCGTGGTCGAGGCGCGAGTACGCTCGGTATCCCCAGCCCACGTATACCGCGGTGTACAGCGGCCAGGAAACCGCATAGACGGGCACGACCCATTGGGTCGAGTCGCTGATGTCGATGCGCACGACGAAGACAAGGATCGCCAGCACCGCCAGCGCCGCCAGAAGCGCGGCCACGCTGCTCACCCACCCCCGGAAGCGATCGCTTCTCAGTCTCTTGGTCGACACCATGCGAGCCTCCCTTCACCGCCAAGGCGCGGTAGCGATCCGTGGGATCGGTTCGTCCACCCTCAACCGTGTTCCCGGCACACTGTCAAGCCGGGATAATGGCGTCACGACAGGGCGCGTCGGACGGACGAGGCCGTCCGCGCTCGGACGGGAGCGGAACTGACGGGTCTCTTGGGCCGGCACGCCGAGCGCGACGCGGTCGACGAACTCATCTCCCGGGCGCGGGCGGGGCGCAGCGGGAGCCTCGTCGTGCGCGGCGAAGCCGGCATCGGCAAGACGGCGCTGCTCGAGCACGCCCGCGATGCGGCGGACTCATCGGGGTTCCGGGTGGAGTCCTCGACGGGAGTGGAGTCCGAGTCGCAGTTCGCGTTCGCTGGCCTGCACCAGCTGTGCGCTCCCTTGCTCGACCGTATCCGCGTGCTGCCCGACCCGCAGCAGTCCGCTTTGGGAGTGGCATTCGGGCTGCGCGGCGGCGCCGCGCCGGATCGGTTCCTGGTGGGGCTGGCGACCCTGAGCCTGCTGGCCGAGGTCGCCGAGGAGAGGCCGCTGCTGTGCCTCGTCGACGACGCGCAGTGGCTGGATGAGGCATCCGCACAGGTCCTCGCGTTCGTGGCGCGACGGCTCGCGGCCGAGCGAGTCGCGCTGGTGCTCGCCGTGCGCGACCAGACCGAGGGCGAGACTCTCACATTCGCCGGGCTGCCCGAGCTGCGCCTGGACGGGCTCGGCGAGACCCATGCGCGGGCACTGCTCGTCTCCGCGCTCGGCACAGCGCTGGACGACCGAGTGCTCGAGCGGATCGTCGCCGAGTCTCGCGGCAACCCCTTGGCGCTGCTGGAACTGCCCCTGAGCGCTCAGTCGGTACAGCTGGCGGGCGGGTTCGAGCTGCCCGGCGCGCTGGATGTCCCGCGTCGCGTTGAGGAGAGTTTCCGGCACCGCTCGGGCAGCCTGCCCGCCCAGACGCAGCAGCTGCTCTTGGTCGCCGCGGCCGAGCCCACCGGCGATGTGCCGCTGCTGTGGCGGGCGGTCGCCCAGCTGGGGGTTGCCCGGGATGCGGTCGCCCCCGCAGAGGCCGCTGGGCTGCTGGAGATCGACGCCCGGGTGCGGTTCCGGCATCCGCTGGTGCGTTCGGCGGTCTACCGGGCCGCGACCCCGCCGGAGCGTCGCCGTGCGCACGGCGCGCTGGCCGCCGCCACCGACGCGCGGTCCGACCCCGACCGGCGCGCCTGGCATCGCGCGCACGCGGTGCAGGGCGCCGACGAGGAGGTCGCTGCGGAGCTGGAGCGCGCAGCGGGCCGGGCACGCTCGCGCGGCGGGCTGGCTGCCGCAGCCGCGTTCCTGCAGCAGGCGGCCGAGCTGACCCCTGGACCCGCCGACCGTGCGAGACGGGCGCTGGAAGCCGCGCACGCCAAGCACGTGGCCGGTGCATCCGAGACCGCGCTGGTGCTGCTCGCGATGGCGGAGGTCGGGCCGTTGGACGCCCTGCAGCAGGCTCGCCTCGAGCTGCTGCGCGCGCGGGTCGCGTTCCACCTCACGCGAAGCGAGGAGGCGCCGGGGATGGCGCTGGATGCCGCCATGAGGCTCGCGCCCCTGGACGCTGTGCTCTCCCGCGAGACCTACCTGGATGCGCTCGAGGCATCGACGCTCATCGGTGGCGGCAGCCACCGCCGCGGCCTGCTGGAAGTGGCCGAAGCCGCCCGAACCGCTCCGCCACCGCCGGGGTCGCCGGGGCCGGCGGATCTCCTGCTCGATGGCCTGGTGACGATGTTCACGCAAGGGTACGAGGTGAGCGTTCCCGAGCTGCGCCGCGCATTGGAGGCGTTCAGCCGTGAGCGGCCACGCACGGAGCGTGCAGGTCGGGGAGGCAGCGACCGTTGGCTGTGGCTCGCAAGCCGCATTGCGGCTGCGCTCTTCGAGGATGACCTGATTCACCTGCTGGACGAGCGCAACCTCCGGCTCGCTCGCGAAGCCGGTGCGCTGGCTGCGCTCCCGGCCGCACTCGTCAGCCTGTCCTCCACACTCGTGCTCACCGGCGAGTTCGCCCACGCCACCGAGCTTGCCGCCGAAGCCACGGCCCTTACGCAAGCGACCGGAGCGGCGCCCCTGCGCTACCCCCAGCTCTTCCTGGCGGCCTGGCACGGCCGTCAGGTGGAAACCGCCGAGATCCACGCGACCATCATCCAGACAGGTGGAGAGGGTGTCGAGGTCTCACTGGCACACTACGCGCTTGCGGTGCTCCACAACGGTCTCGGCAACTACCCAGCGGCGGGAGACGCCGCCGCGCGTGCCTGCGAAACCGATGAGCTGACGAGCATCAGCCTGGCCCTCCCCGAGCTCATCGAGGCGGCATCCCGCGCCGGCCAGCCGGAGCGGGCGGCCGCAGCGCTGGAGCAGCTCAGCTCGCGAGCCCACGCCAGCGGCACCCCCTGGGCGCTCGGCCTGGTCGCGCGTTCCCGAGGCTTGATCAGCACTGGACCCGCCGCGGATGAGCTCTACCGCGACGCGATCGAGCGGCTCGGGGGCTGCCGGATAGTCACCCACCTCGCCCGCACCCACCTCGTCTACGGCGAGTGGCTTCGCCGCGAGGGCCGCCGCAAGGACGCCCGCGAACAACTGCGCACCGCTCATGACCTCCTGTCGGACATGGGCGCCGATGCCTTCGCCGATCGCGCCGCCCGCGAACTGCGCGCCACCGGCGACCAGCCGCGCAGACGGACGGCCCAGCCGACCGACGCACTCACCGCCCACGAGCTGCACATCGCGCGATTGGTGGCAGCAGGGGCGACCTCGCGCGAGGTCGCGGCGCAGCTGTTCCTGAGTCCCCGCACGATCGAGGCCCACCTGCGCAACATCTTCCGCAAGCTCGGCATCACCTCGCGGCGGCAGCTGAGGGAGTTGCAGCTTCCCTGACTCGACCGGCGCCGACACGATGGTCGGCGCGTCGACGACGCTGATCCGCCTAAACGAACAGTCCGCCGAACAGGAGCGAGACCATCATGGCGATGATGACCGAGTTGAAGACGAAGGCGATGACGACGTTGGTGCGAACTGCTCGCCAGGCTATGCGGGACGTGATGTCGGCGGAGGTGGTCGCGGCCATCGTGGAGATGAGCACGGCGAAGGTGACGTCGTCGCCGGGTTTCACGCATGACATCATGCGAACCCTCGGCGCCTAGCCGCGCGGCAGGGCGGCCGCGGCGACGACGACGCTGCTGACGATGACCGCCGTGATGGTGCGGACCACCGCCTTGGCCGTGGCTTCCGCTCCCCAGTTCCCGTCCTTGAGCTCCTCAGCGCGGGCGATCACCCGAGAGGTCCACGGAATGTCACGGTCGAACTGAGGCAGGGTGCCGCTGCCGTAGAGGAGCGCAGCGAGCGCCGCGACGCGGGGCGACGGCGCAACGCCGTCGACGAGCACAGCGCGGACCGCGCCGAGCAGTCCTGCCCGACGTCCGCTGTCGCCCTCCTCGAGCACCGATGTCTCGAAGAGGCCAAGGGTCTTGCGCGTGCTCCGCCGGAGGTCTCCGCGCTCGATCAGCCGATCCAGCAGCGGTTCACGCAGCGTCGGCCCCATCGCGGCCAGGACGGTCTGTACGCCGCGGGGCTTGTCGGCGACGTACTCCCAGCTCGCCCGCAGAAGGTGATCCGTCGGCGGGTTGTCGACGACGGCCGCCACGGTAGTGGATCCCAACCGCCCCGTACCGGTTCGCACGTGGTCGCCCAGTCCGAGGTCGGCAAGGACCGCCCCGGCGAGCACATAGAAGAGCGTTCCCTCGCCCGCGATCGTCCCCGAGCCGGATCGCAGACCGGAGTCTGGCTGGAACAGCAGCAGAAGGAGGTCTTCCGCCAGCGTCGGCTCGGGGGCGGCTGCCCCGCCGAGGGTCTCCGGGGAGGCCGGACGTGTGTCTCCGTACCGATCGGTCATTGCTCGTACCCCTTCTCGTTGCGTTACCAGGCCGTCGCGTCACCGGGGGCGTTCTCAGCGCGATCCGGTTTCGATCTCGGGGCCCTCCCCGCAGTCTCGACCGTGTTCCCGGCACAGGGTCAACTCCGGTCGGCGGCCCGGTCCGGCGGGGCCTGAGCGCATCACCACGCTCGTTCAGCGGCCTTCACCTCTCCGCTCGTGATAGCCGTGATCAGATCGGCATGATCCGTGTGCGTCTGGCCGGCGTAGGCGCGCGCATAGCGGAGGATCCCGTCCTCGAAGGCGGCCCCTCGTCCGATGTACGCCGCGATGGCTTCGGGGTCGCCGCTGCGCGCATGGGACTTCGCCAGTGCGTGTCCGCACGCCCTGGCGAACTGGGGAAGATACCCTGCGATCTGGTTGCCGCTCGGGATGATCTTCATATCGCGGAACTGACGCACGTAGTAGTCGATGCCGTCGACGCGCATATGGCCGAGGAAGATGTCGCCGGCTGTCTGCATGAGGCGCTGACCGACCACAACGCGTTCGCCGTGGTTCGAGAACTCGCTCGGGCCGAGGAACTCCTCGTACACGGACGCCGCCGCCTGCTTCACCTGCGAGAACAGCGGCTGGCGCCCGCTGTCGCCTTCCAGCAGATGCAGCCACACACGCATGCCGACACTCCCGACGCCGACGATCTGCCGGACGGAGTCGATGCGCGTGAATCGATCGACGAGCCGACGCAGATGGGGTGGAATGGAGGCGAGATACGTGTCGTATACCTGTTCATAGGCACGGATCCGCTGTTCCTGGCTCAGGCCCTCGTCCACCCGCTTCATCGGATCCAGGGTGATCCGGCGCCGTCCGTTCTCCTCGGTGACGAGCTGCTTCGCCACGCCGTGATGAGTCCGCTTCCTCGACTGCTTCTCGATGGTGCGAGCGGCGGCTTCGGCGAACTCCGAGGTCAGCCCCTTCAACGGCACATCAGGGGTGATCTGGTCGTACCAGACGTCCAACTCGCCCATGCGGGCGTATCGTCGCATCGCCCTGCGGTACCCCTCGACCGCCGCTGCGGCGGCATCCTCACGACACGCGGCAGCGAGTCGTTCGGAGTCGGCGAGCACGTGGATGCTGGTCACGAGGCGCTTCAGATCCCATTCGAACGGTCCCGGGAGGGTCTCGTCGAAGTCGCGCGCGTCGAAGAGCAGCC
>Ga0307505_10000685_pt1 | contig 34399 bp, 29 predicted proteins | sample 23_S_MG_FD_202183 | JGI IMG/M metagenome (GOLD analysis project Ga0307505, IMG submission 202183) | Soil microbial communities from Populus trichocarpa stands in riparian zone in the Pacific Northwest, United States - 23_S | ecosystem: Environmental > Terrestrial > Soil > Riparian zone > Trees...
CGCCGTGCCAGTTCGCGGTGCGGTTCGACACCAGCAGGCTCTGCGCACCGGTGCGGGCGTCGTCCGAGAGCGCCAGCTGCGCGGCTCCGCGGGGAGTCCAAGGGGCTGTGGAGCTCTCGAAGTCGCTCGACAGCACGGTCACCGGTTCTGCCGCGGCGGCTGCTGCGGGGACGAGGGGTGCGACCAGCATCGCCGCCGCGGCGATAGCTGCTCCGACACCCAAGCGGGCACGACGTCGTGTCACGATGCGCTCCTTCGCGCTGAATTTGTGGTCGTTGAAAACTTATGTCGACTCGTCAGCCGGATGCAGACACCGTTACGCAAGTGTTACGAAACTACTCCGGAAGTTTCGGTGATATCGCTGCCGCCCTCGCCTCCACCCGAGGCTCGCCTGTCGCAACACGCCGAAGCCACCCGCAGAGTGCGACAGGCGAGCGGGGTGGTGCAGAGGGCGCTGGGACGGGGCCGCTGGGACGGGGCCGAAGGGGCCGGCGCCGCTCAGGCCACGTAGGGGGCCGTGCTGCCGCGCACCACGAGGTGGGTGGCGAGGTCCATCCGCAGCGTGTCGACGCTGACGCCGTCGGCGAGGCGCAGAGCGAGCCGGGTCGCCTCCTCGCCCATGCGGCGCAGCGGCTGGTGCACCGTCGTCAGCTGCGGGCTCATCCACCGCGACAGCGCGATGTCGTCGTAGCCGACGACGGAAAGGTCGTCCGGCACGCTGAGTCCGGCCGCTGAGCCGGCGGCGATCACGCCGAGGGCCTGGAGGTCACTGCCGGCGAACACGGCCGTGGGAGGATCGGCCAGCGCGAGCAGGTCGCGTCCGTGCGTCTCGCCGCCGCCCGGGTGGAAGTCGCCGAAGCGGATGAGCGCGGGGTCGATGGGAATGCCCGCGGCGTTCATCGCCGAGCGATAGCCGTCGACGCGTGCGAGCGAGCACATCATGTCCTCGGGGCCGGAGATCGCGGCGATTCTGCGGTGCCCGAGCTCGATGAGGTGGCGGGTCGCCATGAGGCCGCCCGACCAGTTCGCCGATCCGACCGACGGCACGTCGGGCGACGGGTCGCCCGCCGGATCGACGATGACGAACGGGATGCCGCGCGAGCGCAGCTTCTCCCGATAGCGCGGCGCGATGTCGGAGAACACCAGGATGACCCCGACCGGACGGCGGCGCAGCACGCCGTCGATCCACTCCGCGGAGGGGGCATGACGGTCGCCGCTGACGGTCAGCACGACCGACAGCCCTGCGGCATGTGCGACCTCCTCGACGCCCTCGATGACCTCCATCGACCAGCTCGACTCCAGCTCGTGGAAGACGAGCTCCACGAACTCGGTGCGCTGGCTGGCGTTGCGGCGCGTGTAGCCGTGGCGGGCGAGGTGCTCCTCGAGCCGGGCGCGTGTCGCGGGGGAGACGTCGGTGCGCCCGTTGAGCACCTTCGACATCGTCGCGAGGGAGACCCCCGCTTCTGCGGCGATCTCGGCGAGGGTGACACGCGGGCTGGCTGTCATGTTTCGATCCTACGAGCGGAGCCGCAGCTGTGCGCGGAACCGCTGTGTTCCGCATCATTCCGCGGCTGAAGCGGAGATGGTGAGGTCAGTGGGCGTCAGCGACGCTCCCGACCCGTGGCTCGACTCTACTCTTCGTTTCGTGATTCGCGCCGATATTTTCGGTCCCTGTCTCCACCGCGAGCAGTGCGGCCACGGCGATGTCCGCGTCGTCGCCGTCCGGGTGGGCGACCAGGCCCGCCCGCAGGCAGTCCGCCCAGGCGTGCACGACGGCGAGTGCCGCGGTGCCGGGCCTGCCGGCGGCGCGCTCGTGCGCGAGCACGGGGAGGATGCGCAGGCGCAGCTTGGTGACGGTGTCGACGGCGATCTGGGCGAGCCGGTGCTCGATTCGCTCGTTCTCGAAGCGCTCCACCAGCGAGGCGCGGTACGCGTCGGTGTCGGCGCCGGCCGCGACCGCGCGCGCGGCCTCGTCCCAGAAGCGCTCCAGCTCGCCGCGGCATCGTTGGTCGGACATGGCCTGGGCGACCGTGGCGTGGCCGCAGGCGAGCCCCCGGAACGCGAGGGCCAGGTGGCCGCCGTTGAGCAGCAGCAGCTTGCGTCGCTCGTAGGGCTCGAGGTCATCGACGAAGCGGGCGCCCGCGCTCTCCCAGTCCGGCCGGTCGCCGGCGAAGCGACCACTCAGCGTCCAGTCGGCGAAGGGCTCGGCGACGACGGCTCCCTCATCCCACCAGCCGGTGGCGTCGGCGACGGCGCGGCGGTCGGCGGCGGTGGTGTGCGGGGTGATGCGGTCGACGCTCGTCGTGGCGAACGCCGTCCCGCCGAGCGCCTGCGCCAGTCCGGTCTGCGCGGCGAGGGTCGCCATCGCGTCGCGCAGGCGGGTGCCGTTGGCCGGCAGGTTGTCGCAGGGGATCACGGTGAGCGGCGGAGCACCCGCGCGGTCACGCCGCACGAGACCGGCGAGCAGCCGGCCGGCCGGCGTCCGGAGTCGACCGACGGCGCCCGTGCGGATCGCGTGCACGTCGTGGGTGACGGCCGGGTCGTCGGGGTCGAGCTGCCCATCGGGCCGCAGGTGGTAGCCCGCCTCCGTCACGGTGATCGTGACGATCGCCGTCGCCGGTGCGGCCAGCAGCGCGTACAGCCGGTCGCTGCGCGCGGCCGCGTGGACCTCGGCGATGCTGCCGACGATCTCGAAGCGGTCGCGCGCAGGGCCGCGCTCCACGAGCGTGAACAGGCCGTCCTGCGGGGCGAGCTGCCGGGCGACGGTGTCGCTGCGGCCGGTGAACGCCGCGATGCCCCACTCCGCGGCATCCGTCGCCCTAGCCGTGAACCATGCCTGGTGCGTGCGGTGGAAGGCGCCGGCCCCGAGGTGCACGATCCGCACCGGCGGCGCGGGTACGACGGAGCCCGCGCGGGCCAGTCCGGCGCGGGACAGGCGGGGAGGATCGGATGCCGTCACGGCGGCCCCTTCCGTCCGGAGCGGGCGCTCAGCCACTCGACCTGCCGGAGCCAGTGCGCGCCTTCGCCGCCCTCGTGCCCGTTCCACGGGTAGGCGACGATCTCGGCGCCGGCGCCCCAGTGGTTGCGCGCGGCGTACACGGTCGACGGCGGCGAGATCATGTCGAGATGCCCGGCGCCGAAGAGCGCCGGCGCGGTGGCGCGCCGGGCGAAGTTCACGCCGTCGAAGTACGACAGCGTCTCGAACACGCCGGCCTCGGAGCCGCGATGCACCGACAGGTAGCGCGTCACCTCGGCGTGGGGGTCGGCGTCGGTGAGGCCGATCGCTCGGCGGACGTGGCACAGGATCGGAGCGGTGGGAAGCGCGCCGACGAGTCCCTCCGACAGCCCCGCCGCCGCGATCGCGATCGCGCCGCCCTGGCTGTTGCCGGTGACGGCGATGCGTTCCGGGTCGATCTCGGGGAACGTCCGCATCGCGTCGACGGCACGCACGGCATCCGTGAACACCCGCCGGTAGTAGTAGGTCGCGGGGTCTTCGATTCCGCGCGTGAGGAACCCGGGCGCGGCGGGACCGGCGCCGTGCGGGTCGGGGGTCTCGCCGCCCGTGCCCCATTGCCCGCCCTGGCCGCGGGTGTCGACGATGAGCTGCGCGAACCCGGCGGCCGGCCAGTGCAGGCGCTCGTGCGGCAGACCCCGGCCGCGGCCGTAGCCGACGAACTCGACGACGGCGGGGAGGGGGCCGGCGGCGCCGCGCGGCAGCACCAGCCAGGCGCGCACCGGGTCGCCGCCGAAGCCCGGGAACGTGACGTCCGCGACCTCGGCGAGCGCGAGGGGCGAGGCTGCGGGCGCACGCAGAACGTCAGAACCGGCGCTGCGCGCGGCGGCGATCGTGCGCCCCCAGAACTCGTCGAAGTCGGCCGGCTCATCGACGTGCGGGCGGTACGTCTCCAGCTCCGCTGCAGCGAGATCGAATCGCGCCATCCTGCTCACCTGCCCATCCTCTGAGTCCGCCGCGCTCGTCTCGGGGGGCGCGGTCACCGTGATGGACACGATATATGAAAACGTTGACATTCCTGTGAGAGCGGGTTAGCGTCGACCTGTATCGAGGGCCATGGCGAAACTTTCGCTCATGGAGAGCGGGGCGAAAATCGCCCGCTGGCACACGCAAGGGAGCGCATGTCGATCAACAACAGCGTGGCGATCGCCGAGGCGGTGGAACTGCGCACGGAACGGGAGGAGGAGCGGCGAAGCTCATCCTCGGGACGCCGGCGCCCGCCGCGGGCGCGTTCGACCGGCCGGGTGTCGTGGCGCAAGGCCCTCACGCGCGACTGGCGGCTCTACACCCTGCTGATCCTGCCGGTGCTCTTCCTCGTGATCTTCCGCTACGCGCCGATGGCGGGGAACGTCATCGCGTTCCGCCGGTACCGGCCCGGCGGGAGCATGTTCGGCGACGAGTGGGTCGGTCTGCACTACGTGCAGCTGTTCATCAACGACCCGACGTTCTGGCGAGTCTTCTGGAACACGCTGATCCTCGGCACCCTCGCCCTCGTCATCGTCTTTCCTCTGCCGATCATCCTCGCGCTCATGTTCAACGAGCTGCGCTCGGCCCGGTTCAAGCGCGTCGCGCAGTCCATCTCGTATCTGCCGCACTTCATGTCGGTCGTGATCGTCGCGGGCATGGTGCTCCAGCTGACGGCGATGCGCGGCACGATCAACCAGGTGATCGAAGGCTTCGGCGGTGAGGCCATACCGTTCATGCAGCTGGCGGAGTGGTTCCGGACCGTCTATATCAGCTCCGAGATCTGGCAGACCGTCGGATGGGGCACGATCCTGTACCTCGCCGCGCTCACGACGATCGACCCCCAGCTGTACGAGGCGGCGCGCATCGACGGCGCCAACCGGTGGCGGCAGATCTGGCACGTCACGCTCCCCGGCATCCGGCCGACCATGATCGTGCTGCTCATCCTCAACATCGGCACGTTCATGGCTGTCGGGTTCGAGAAGATCCTGCTCATCTACAACCCGCTGCTGTACCCGACGGCAGACGTCATCGCGACCTACCTGTACCGCGTCGGCATCTTCTCCAGCCAGTTCTCGTACGCGGCGGCGATCGGTCTGTTCGAGGCGATCATCGGCCTCACCCTCATTCTGACCGCCAACTGGATCTCGAAGCGCGCAGTGGGGACGAGCCTGTGGTAGCCACGAACCTCAACCAGGGCCCGGATCGGGTCGCCGCTCGCATCTTCCGTCCGGCGACGGTGGCCGGGATCAAGGACTCGCGCAGCTACACGGTGTTCCGCGCCATCAACGGCGTGCTCATCATCGTGATCTGCTTCGTGACGCTCTACCCGTTCCTGAACATCATCGCGCAGTCGTTCAGCTCCGAGGCGTACATCAACTCGGGCCAGGTGAACCTCGTCCCGCGCGGCTTCACCGTCACCACGTTCCAGTACGTGCTCGGCGACTCGATGTTCTGGCGCAACTACGGCAACACCGTGGTCTACACCGTCGTCGCCACGGCGATCGCGATGGTGCTGACCACGACGTTCGCGTACGCACTGTCGAAGCGGCACCTCAAGGGACGCACGTTCTTCATCGGGATCGCGGTCTTCACGATGTTCTTCAACGGCGGCATCATCCCGAACTACATCCTGATCTCGACGCTCGGGATGAAGAACACGATCTGGGCGATCGTGCTGCCCAACGCGATCAGCATCTTCAATCTCCTCGTCATGAAGGCGTTCTTCGAGAACTTCCCCGAAGACCTCGAAGAGGCCGCGGCGATCGACGGTCTGACGACCTACGGCATCCTCGGGCGCATCGTGCTGCCGCTGAGCAAGGCGGTGATCGCGACGATGGTGCTTTTCTACGCGGTCTCGTTCTGGAACTCCTGGTTCACGGCGTTCCTCTATATGGATCGATCCGAGCTCTATCCGGTCACGGTGTACCTGCGCAACCTCATCGCAGGCGCGACGGCGGGCGATCCGTCCGCCGCGGCGGCGGGCGAGGCGACCCAGGTGGCGGCCAACATCAAGGCGGTCACGATGCTGCTCATCACGATCCCGATCATCAGCCTCTACCCGTTCATCCAGAAGTACTTCGTGTCGGGCGTCATGCTCGGCTCGGTCAAGCAATAGGCCTCTCTCCCCCCTCCCCAATTGAAAGGAAACCCGAAATGACACAGCAGTCTCGCCCTGCGGGGCGGCGTCGATCGCGTCGACTCTTCGCGGCAGTCGCGACGGTCGCCGCAGGCGCACTGGCTCTCACCGCGTGCGGTCCGGGTGATTCGCAGCAGACCGACGGCGACTTCGACTTCAGCGGCAAAGAGGTCGGCGCGATGTCGGACTACGGCTTGGACACGACGTTCGTCGCGACCGAGCCCGTCGAGTTCTCGCTCTTCTACCGCGACCACCCGAATTACCCGATCGAGGACGACTGGCGCATCCTCACCGCCCTCGATGAGTTCCAGAACGTCTCGTTCGACATCGTCAGCGCACCCCTGAGCGACTGGGACCAGCGCAAGGCGACCGTCATCGGGGCAGGCACCGACGTGCCGCAGATCATCTCGGTGACCTACCCCGGCCAGGAGGTCCAGTTCGTCGCGGGCGGCGCCATCCTCGCCGTCAGCGACTTCATCGACTACCTGCCGAACTTCAGCGACAAGGTGGAGCGCTGGGGCCTCGAGGACGAGATCGACCAGCTGCGTCAGGAGGACGGCAAGTTCTACCTGCTGCCGGGCCTGCGTGAGCAGCTGCGCCCGCAGTACACCTACGCGGTGCGCACCGACATCTGGGAGGAGCTGGGGCTGAGCCTGGAGCCTGCGACCTTCGACGAGTTCGCGGACCAGCTGCGCACCGTCCACGAGGCCTACCCCGACGCGTGGCCGCTTTCCGACCGCTGGTCGGCGAACGGACCGATCGAGGCGACCGTCAACTTCGCCGCCCCGAACTTCGGCACGTCGGCCGGCTGGGGCTACGGCGAGGGTCTGTGGTGGGACGGCGGCGAGTATGTCTACACCGGTGCGACGGACGAGTACCGCGACCTCGTCGAGTACTACGCGGGTCTCGTGGCCGACGGCCTCATGGACCCCGAGAGCCTGACGCAGGATGACGACCAGGCGATCGCGAAGTTCGGTTCTGGCCAGTCGCTCGCGATCGGCACCAACGATCAGGAGATCCTGCGGCTGCGCTCGACGTTCGAGGAGCTCGGCACGGACGCCGAGGTCAGCATGATCGTGGTCCCCGCGGGTCCCGCCGGTGACAAGCTCCCCGCCGGTCAGCGTCTCGTCAACGGGTTCATGCTGGCGTCGCACGTCGCCGAATCGGAGAACTTCCTGGCGCTCCTCCAGTTCGTCGACTGGCTGTACTACTCCGACGAGGGTCTCGAGTTCGCCAAGTGGGGCATCGAGGGCGAGACCTTCACCCGCGCGGCCGACGGCACGCGCGTGCTGAACCCGAACATCGACATCAACGGGCTCAACCCGGGTGCACCGGAAGCGCTGAACGTCGACTACGGGTTCCACAACGGCGTGTGGATGCTCGAGCACGGCTCGACGGTCGATCTCGACCTCTCGATGCTGCGGCCCGAGGTGCAGGAGTTCGTCACCGCGACCGTGGACAAGAAGGAGCAGCACCCGCTGCCTCCGCCGCGTCCGCTCACCGAGCTCGAGCGCGAGCAGGTGTCGCTGTGGCAGACCGCGCTGCGCGACCACGTGTGGCAGAACACCTCGCGATTCATCGTCGGCCAGCGCCCGCTCACCGAGTGGGACGCGTATGTCTCCGAGCTCGAGGGCCTGAACAAGCAGGCGTACCTCGACGTCATCAACGGCGCCGTCGAGCGGGCCGCCGGCTGATCCACGGATGCCCGGTCCCGCATCACCTGGTGCGGGACCGGGCATCGTGGCGCCGACACCGGTCGGCAACGCGAAGGAGAGAGACGGATGCCGCTGCCCGACGTTCCCCGCATCGCGTACGGCGGCGACTACAACCCCGAGCAGTGGCCGGAGTCGGTGTGGGACGACGATCACCGTGCGTTCGGCCCGGCCGGGATCGACACCCTCACCGTGGGGGTGTTCCTCTGGTCCCTGACGCAGCCGGCTGAGGACGTCTACGACTTCGCGGTGCTCGACCGCATCCTCGATCGCGCGCACGCGGAAGGTCGCCGCGTCTGCCTCGCGACGGGAACGGGTGCCCTGCCGCCGTGGCTCGCACATCGGCATCCCGAGGTCTGCCGCACCGACTTCGAGGGCAGGCGGCACGTGTACGGACAGCGCCACAACGCGTGTCCGAGCTCACCGGTCTTCCGGCGTGCCGCGGCCGCGCTGGCCGGAGCCGTCGCGCAGCGCTACGCGCGGCATCCGGCCGTCATCGCCTGGCACATCGGCAACGAGTACGGCGGCGCCTGCTACTGCGACGTGTGCGCGGGGGAGTTCCGGCTGTGGCTGCGCGAGCGGTACGGGACGCTCGACGCCCTCAACGACGCGTGGTACACGACCTTCTGGTCGCACCGCTTCACCGACTGGGACGAGATCGTGCCGCCCAGTGCGCTGTCGGAGCACTGGCGGGGACCGGACCACACCGCGTTCCAGGGCATCTCCCTCGACTACCTCCGGTTCACCTCCGACAATCTGCTGCGCACCTTCCGCGAGGAGAAGGAGGCGATCCGTCGACACAGCGGGCTTCCGGCCACGACGAACTTCATGGGGCTCTACAAGCCGATCGACTACCACCGCTGGGCGCCGCACCTCGACTTCGCCTCGTGGGACAACTACCCGCCCGATGAGCACTCCGCCTCTCGCATGGCGCTGACGCACGCGCTCATGCGCGGGCTGGAGGACGGCCAGCCGTTCTGGCTGATGGAGCAGGCGCCGTCGGCGACGTCGACGCGCGACGTCAATCCGCTGAAGCGCCCGGGCGTGATGCGGCTGTGGTCGTGGCAGGCGGTCGCGCACGGCGCCGATGCGGTGCTGTTCTTCCAGCTGCGCCAGTCCCGCGGAGCGAGCGAGAAGAACTTCGGTGCCGTCATCGACCACGCCGGCCGCATCGACACGCGCGTCTTCGCCGAGGTCGCCTCACTCGGGGCCGAGCTCGAGCGGGTCGGCGACGGCGTGCTCGGGGCGCGGACACCCGCGCGGGCCGCGCTCCTGTTCGACTGGGACTCGTGGTGGGCGCACGAGCTCACCGACGGCCACAGCCGCCATCATCGGTACGTCGATGTCGCGATCGCGTGGCATCGGGCGCTCTGGGATGTCGGCGCCCAGGTCGACGTGGTGCCGGTGACCGCCGACCTCACCGCGTACGACGTCGTCGTCGCTCCGCTCCTGCACGTCGCGAAGGGCGATACCGCACAGCGCCTGGCCGACCTCGTCCGCCGGGGCGGCACGCTCATCGCGACGGCGCTGTCGGGCCGGGTCGACGAGAGCAACCTCGCGGTGCCGGGCCCGTATCCCGGCCCGCTCGCGGAGATCCTCGGCGTGCGCGTCGAGGAGACGGACGCGCAGCCGCCGGATGTCGCGAACCCGGTCCGCCTCGAAGTGCCCGGCGAAGGGGTCGTGGATGCCGCCGGGCATCACGTGTTCGAGCTGCTGACCCCGCTCGGCGCCGAGACGGTCGGCACCTACGGCGCGGACTTCTACGCCGGGACCGCGGCGGTCACCCGCCACGAGACCGGTGCCGGTGACGCCTGGTACGTCGGGACCGCGCTCGACCGGCCCGGAATCGACGCCGTGGTCCGCCGCGCGCTCGCACGCCACGGCCTCGTGGGGCCGTACGCGGACGCGCCGGGTCTCGAGCACGCGGTGCGGGCCACCGAGACCGACCGCTTCGACTTCCTCCTTCACCACGGCGACGAGCCTGTCGAGGTACCCGCGCCGGTCGCCGGCGTCGACCTCCTCACCGGCCGAGAGGTCGACGCGGGGGAGCGTCTCGTCCTCGCGCCCCGCGACGTCGTGCTGGTGCGCAGCGCGAGATGATGGACGGCATGGCGCAGCAGCAGGCGGGATCCTCCGATCCGCGGCGCGGGATCCTCGGCCGCGTGACCGCGATCGTCTACTGGCTGCTGGTCGTCGAGGTGTGCTTCCTGCTCGCGGCGGCGCCCGGGTTCATCGGCATCATCCTGCTGGAGCGCGACCGCAGCAATCTCCCGCTCTTCGCGCTGTGCCTGGTGCCTGTCGCCCCGGCGTTCTCGGCGGCGATGTACACGCTCCGCATCCGCATGCGGGAAGACGATCTGGTGGTGTGGCCGCGGTACTGGCGGGGGTGGGCCGCCAACGTGCTCGACGTGCTGAAGACCTGGATCCCGGCGCTCGCGATCCTCACGGTGCTCGGCGTCAACCTGCTCTTCGGCGGCGACGCCGGGGTCGACGGGATCCTCCTCGGCGTCTCGGTCGCGGTGTCCGTGCTCGTGGCGATGTGGGCGACCAACGCGATGGTGATCGGCACGTTCTTCCGCTTCCGCCTGCGCGACACGGCGCGGCTCGCGCTCTACTACCTCGGCGGCAAGCCGCTCGTCATGCTCGGGACGTTCTCGTTCCTCGTGATCGTCGGGGCGATCGTGGCGTTCACGTCGGACTGGGTGGCCGCCCTCGCCGGCTCCGTGCTCGCCGCGTTCCTGCTGGCGACGGTGCGGCCGATGCTGACCGACATCGAGGAGCGCTTCACCGCCTCCGGCGACGCTCCCGCCTCCGGCGACGACACCGGTCCCGCGCCGTCAGGTCGCGGTCAGTAGATCTCGCGGCCGCGTTCGTCGGGGATGCCGGACTTGCGCAGAAAGTACGTGTTGATCTGATCGCGCCACTCGATCGCCGACCGCAGCTGCTCGGCGAGCCGTTCGCTCACGCGCGCGTGGAGAGCGGCATCCGTTCGCCCTTCCAGCCCGTCCCACTCCGCGACCATGTCGCGCACGCGCTCGACCCCGGCGAAGTGGGTGTCGTAGATGTGCTGGATGACGGTGGAACCGCTGTGCAGCACGTGCGTGTACGGTACGTGGTGGAAGAAGAGGAGCAGCTCGTCAGGCACGGTCTCGAGCGACTCGTACACCGACGCCCAGGGCTCGGGGTACTGGCCCGCGTAGCCCGTGCCGGTCGCGACCGTGCGGTCCACGCCGATCCCGTCGCGGTCGGCGAAGTGGTACGTGCCCCACGGCGAGTACTCGTAGCCGTCGACCGACGGGCCGTAGTGCCCGTGCGGCGAGACCATGAAGCACACCCCGAGCGGAGCGGTGTACGACTCGTAGGTGCGCCACGAGTCGTCGAGAAGATGACGGATGCCGCGGCGGACCGCCTCATCGTCGGAGGCGCTCCCGTCGCTGCCGAAGGTCAGCGCGGCCCACTCGTCGAGGATCGCGCCGGGGTCGAGGGTGGAGTCCCACGCCAGCCGTCCGTACGCGTAGAGGTTGGCCTGCGCGAGCGGGTGCCCCGTCCAGAACCGGTCGTCGCCGACGTTGGAGACCGCGGCGATGCCGCCGCGCACGAGCTCGGCGAGCCGCGGGCCGTCGTCGCCGAACGGGCGGAAGTCGAGGATCTCGCGCCACTGCGGAGCGAGGTAGACCGCGTGGCGCTGCTGCCCGGTGTACTCCTGGGTGACCTGCAGCTCCAGCGCGACGCGCGTGCGGCGCATCGCGGGGATCACCGGCGAGACCGGCTCGCGCACCTGGAAGTCGAGGGGACCGTACTTCACCTGCACGATGACGTTGTCGTCGAACCGGCCGTCGAGGGGGGCGAAGTGGTCGTACGCGGCCCGCGCGCGGTCGGTCCGCCGGTCGCGCCAGTCCTGACGGTGGTTGTAGACGAACGCGCGCCAGTGCACGATCCCGCCGTGCGGGCGCAGCGCGCGGGCGAGCAGGTTCGCGCCGTCGGCGTGGTCGCGGCCGTACGCGAACGGCCCGGGCTGACCTTCGGAGTCGGCCTTGACCACGAACCCGCCGAAGTCGGGGATCGCGGCGTAGACGCCGGCGACGGCATCCGTCCACCAGGCCTGAACGTCCGGGTCGAGTGGATCGGCGGAGCCGAGCCCGCCGAGTGTGATCGGCGCGGCGAAGCTCACCGACAGGTGCAGGCGGATGCCCCACGGGCGGAAGATGCCGGCGAGCCGCTCGACGCTCGCAAGACCCTCGGACAGCAGGTGCGTCTCGCGCTCGTGCACGTTGACGTTGTTGATCGCCACGCGGTTGATGCCGATCGACGCGAGGAGCCGCGCGTAGCGCTCGACGCGGGACAGGTCGGCGCGCAGCGCCCCGTCGCGGAAGAAGATCGAGCCGCCGGAGTAGCCGCGCTCGACCTGCCCCATCACGGGGTGGACGGCGACGTTGTCCCAGTGGTCGAGCATGCGCAGGTCGTGCTCGGGCGCGAAGCGCGTGGTCGCGGATGCCGTGCCGGACGTGTCCGGTCCGCCGGCCGCCTCGCGCAGCAGCTGGAACCATGCGTACAGCGCTCCGGGGGCGCCGCCGACGTGCGCGGTCGTGCGCCCCTCCTCCCGCACCAGCGCGAACGCCTCCGGTCCGAGGTCGGCGAGCTCGCCGGAGGCGGGCACGATCGCGAGGTCGGCATCGGGGGCGTCGAGGACGTGGAGGCCCAGCGCCGCGGCATCCCGTCGCACCGTCTCGCAGAGCGGGCCGTCGCCGATCACCGCGATCGATCGGCCGTGCAGGGGCGTGTGGCCGGGAAGCCACATCGGGTGGTACTCGTTCGCGCTCACCAGTCGTGCACCGTTCCGTCGACGAGCCGCGCCGCGGGGAGGTACGCGGCCTCGTACGGGAAGCGGGAGGCGGCCTCGTCGTCGTAGTCGACGCCGAGGCCGGGGGCGTTGCCGGGATGCATCATCCCGTCCGCGTAGGTGTACGAGGTGCGGAAGACCTCCGCCGCGAGCGCGTCGTGGGCCATGTACTCCTGGATGCCGAAGTTGTGGATCGCCAGGTCGAGGTGCAGCGCCGCCGCCATGCCGACCGGCGAGATGTCGGTCGGGCCGTGGCTGCCGGATTTCACCTGATGGAGCGCGGCGAAGTCGAAGATGCGGCGGAGGCCGGTGATGCCGCCGGTGTGGGTGACCGAGGCGCGGACGTAGTCGATGAGCTGCTCCTGGATGAGGGTGCGGAAGTCGTGGATCGAGTTCATCACCTCGCCGATCGCGAGCGGGGTGACCGTGTGCTGCCGGACGAGCCGGAGCGCCTCCTGGTTCTCGGCGGGCGTGCAGTCCTCGAGCCAGAACAGGTCGTACGGCTCGAGGTCGCGGCCCAGGCGCGCCGCCTGGATCGGGGTGAGGCGGTGGTGCGCGTCGTGGAGGAGCATCGGGTCCGGCCCGAACTCGGCGCGCGCCCACTCGAACACGCCGGGGAGGTGCCGGAGGTACCGGGCGGAGTCCCAGCCCTCCTCGACGGTCAGGCCCGCGCGCTTGGCCGGCTCGTACGCGTAGCGCCCGGCGACCGTGGCGCCGACCCCGTAGACCGACCCCATGCCCGGTACCGCGACCTGCAGCCGCACCGCCTTGTAGCCCTCCGCGAGCCGGGCGCGGACCGAGTCGCCGAGCTGGGCGAGGTCGCCGCCCGACGCGTGCGCGTAGACGAGCACCCCCGCGCGGGACGCGCCGCCGAGGAGCTGGTACAGCGGCATCCCGGCCCGTCTGGCCTTGATGTCCCACAGCGCCATGTCGACTGCGGCGATCGCCGACATCGTCACCGGTCCCCGGCGCCAGTACGCCGAGCGGTAGAGGAACTGCCAGGTGTCCTCGATGCGGTGCGCGTCGAGCCCGATGAGAAGCGGGGTGACATGGTCGCGCAGGTACGACGCGACGGCGAGCTCGCGCCCGTTGAGGGTCGCGTCGCCGAGCCCGACCACGCCGTCCTCGCTCGTGATGCGCAGCGTGACGAAGTTGCGGGAGGGACTCGAGACGAGCACCTCGGCGGAGCGGATCGTGGTCACCGGCGGGCCTCCGTGAGGGCGGGGTAGCTGTCCTCGGCAAGGCGGTAGGCGAGGTCGGATGCCGAGTCCACCGCCTCCTCGAGATCGAGCCGGTGCTCGGCGACGAGCCGCGCGAGGTAGGCGGCATCCGCTCGCCGGGAGAGATCGTGGCGGGCCGGGATGGAGCAGAACGCCCGGGTGTCGTCGACGAAGCCGCTCGTGTTGCGCAGGCCCGCGGTGTCGACGGTCGCCTCACGGAACCGCCGCATCGCGTCGGCACTGTCGAGGAACCACCAGGGTGCGCCGAGGCGCAGCGCCGGGTACGCGCCGGCGAGCGGGGCGAGCTCGCGCGAGTACACCGTCTCGTCGACGGTGAAGACGATCATGCGGAAGTCCGGATGGTGTCCGAACGCCTCGAGTACGGGACGCAGCGCCCGGGTGAACTCGATGGCGACGGGGATGTCGTAGCCCACGTTGGGGCCGAACCGGGCGGCGGCGCCGCGGTCATGGTCGCGCAGCACCCCGGGGTGCAGCTGCATCACGAGGCCGTCCTCGGTCGACATCTCGGCGAGCTGGAACAGCATGTGCGCGGTGAAGGCGGCGGATGCCGCAGCCTCCGCGCCCCCTCGGCGGGCGACGTCGAAGAGCCGTCGCGCCTCGGCGGGCGGCATCGGCGTGGTGTCGGCGCTGAGATGGCCGTGGTCTGATGCGCGGGCGCCTGCGCGGACGAAGGCGCGCCGCCGCTCGCGGAGGGCCTCGAGGAACCCGTCGTAGTCGTGGGCGTCGACGCCGCTCGCGACGCTCAGCGCCGCGAGCTGGTCGGGCCAGTCGGCGCGCGCCGGCTCGAGCAGCGGGTCCGGCCGGAAGGTCGGGATGACCCGATCGCCCCAGCCGTCCGCCGCGAGGGCGGCGTGGTCCGAGAGGGAGGCGGTCGCGGCATCCGTCGTCGCGAGAAGTTCGATGCCGAACCGCTCGAACAGGGCGCGGGGGCGGTACTCGGGGCGCGCCAGCCGGTCGGCGAGGTGATCGTAGAGCGCGTCGGCGGTCGCCTCGGACGGGGGCGCGGGCGCTTCGAAGACCTGGGTGAGGACGTGCTCGAGCCAGTACCGCGTCGGCGTGCCGCGCAGGGCGGTCCATCCGGCGCAGAAGCGGCGCCAGATCGCGCGCGGGTCGGTCTCAGTCGCCTGCTCGCCTTCGCGGGCCACGCCCAGGTCACCCGCGGAGCGGACGCCCGCATCGCGCACGGCGCCGGGGGCGCTCGCCTGCGACACGAGCATCCGCACGAGGTAGTGGTCGGGGGTGACCAGGAGCGCCGCCGGGTCGGGGAAGGGCTCGTCGTCGGCGAGCAGCGCGGCCTCGACGTGGCCGTGCATCGACACGATCGGGAGGTGCTCGGTGGTGTCGAGGATCCGCCGGGCGATCGCGCGGACGCCCGGCTCGGCGGGGAGTGCACGATCGGGATGCAGCGACCATCCGTCCGTCGTCGACGGGCTCCCGGCCAGTGCCGTCATTGGCATGCTCCCTTGTCGTGTAAACGTTATTATCCTAGTGTTTCCGATAGGGATTCGCCGCGATCCGCGGGAGAATGAAGTCCCGAACCAGCCCGCGCCCGGTAACCAGCCCGGATACCAGCCCGGATACCAGCAAGGTGGCCACACGACTTGGTGACCGTACATGATGTCGCCGCACGCTCCGGCGTGTCGATCGCGACCGTCTCGCGCACGCTCCGCGAGCCCCACCGGGTCTCCGAGGACACGCGCGATCGCGTGCTCGAGGCCGTCCGCGACCTCGGCTACCGGCCGAACCGCGCCGCGAGCAGCCTGCGCCGCGGTCGCACCGGCGTCATCGCCCTCGTCGTCCCCGACATCGAGAACCCCTACTTCTCGTCGCTGACCAAGGGTGCGCAGGCGATCTCGCGCCAACGCGGGTACGGCCTGGTCGTCGTCGACACGACCGAGAGCGCCGACGTCGAGGCCGACGAGATCCGCGCACTGCGCTCCCAGATCGACGGCGTGATCCTGGCGTCGTCCCGGCTCTCCGACGAAGGGCTCGCCGAGATCGCCGCCGAGACGGTGTGCGTGCTGGTCAACCGGGACCTCAGTCACCTCGGCGTGCCGGCTCCTACGGTCACGATCGACGAGGACGCCGGCGGCCGCGCCGCGATCGGCCACCTCCACGACCTCGGCCATCGGCGCGTCGCGTACGTCGGCGGTCCGGCGCGGTCGTGGTCGGAAGGCCGCCGTTCGCGCGCCCTGCGCACGGCCGCGGCGCAGTACGCCGGCCTGGTGCTGAGCGAGTTCGGCGGCTTCGCGCCCGACGGGAACGGCGGCCGCGACGCGGCCGACCAGGTGCTCGCCGCGGAGCCGACGGCCGTCATCGCGTACAACGACCTCGTCGCGCTGGGCCTGCTCGCCCGGTGGTCGGAGTCGGGGGTGCGCGTGCCCGACGACATCAGCCTGCTGGGCTTCGACAACACGTTCGTCGCCGAGCTCGCCTCGCCCCGGATCACGAGCGTCGGCGCCGACCTCCGCGAGTTCGGCGAGCAGTCCGTGGAACTCCTGCTGGAGCGCATCGACGGCCACGCGTCGGCGGGCGCGGAGGCGCACCGGCAGCTCACGCCGAAGCTCGCGATCCGCGCCTCGACCGCCCCGCCCTCCTCCGCCCGCTGACCTTCCCCTCCGCCCGCCGAGCCTCCCCTCCGGTCGCTGAGCCTCCCCTCCGGTCGCTGAGCTTGTCGAAGCGTCGCCCCGGGTCTGCCGAGCCGCTCACCCGCGCGCTTCTCCGGGCGATCTGATGATGGTCGGATGCGGCTGGACGCGGCATCCGTTCTGGTATAGGTTGTCTCACGCAACAATTTCCGCAAAGGAGCGACATGCCCACCCCCACTCGCGACGACAAGTTCTCGTTCGGTCTCTGGACCGTCGGCTACAACGGCACCGATCCCTTCGGCGGACCGACGCGCAACGCCCTCGACGTCGTGCACGTCGTGGAGAAGCTCGCCGAGGTCGGCGCGTACGGCCTGACCTTCCACGACGACGACCTGTTCGCCTTCGGATCGAGCGACGCCGAGCGCCAGAACCAGATCGACCGCCTCAAGGGCGCGCTCGCCGACACCGGCCTCATCGTGCCGATGGTGACGACCAACCTCTTCTCCGCCCCCGTCTTCAAGGACGGCGGCTTCACCTCGAACGACCGTGACGTGCGCCGCTTCGCGCTGCGCAAGGTGTTCCGCCAGCTCGATCTCGGCGCCGAGCTCGGCGCGAAGACGTTCGTGATGTGGGGCGGCCGCGAGGGCGCCGAGTACGACGCTGCCAAAGACATCCGCCAGGCGCTCGAGCGCTACCGCGAGGCCGTGAACCTGCTCGGCGACTACGTCACCGACAAGGGCTACGACATCCGCTTCGCGATCGAGCCCAAGCCGAACGAGCCCCGCGGCGACATCCTGCTGCCGACGCTCGGCCACGCGATCGCGTTCATCGACTCGCTCGAGCGCCCCGAGCTGGTGGGCCTGAACCCCGAGGTCGGCCACGAGCAGATGGCGGGCCTGAACTTCGCCGCCGGCATCGCGCAGGCGCTCTACCACGGCAAGCTCTTCCATATCGACCTCAACGGCCAGCGCGGCATCAAGTACGACCAGGACCTCGTGTTCGGTCACGGCGACCTGCACAACGCGTTCGCGCTGGTGGACCTGCTCGAGAACGGCGGCCCGGGCGGCGTCCCCGCCTACGACGGCCCCCGTCACTTCGACTACAAGCCCTCGCGCACCGAGGACGAGAAGGGCGTGTGGGAGTCGGCATCCGCCAACATCCAGACGTACCTGCTGCTCAAGGAGCGCGCCGCGGCCTTCCGCGCCGACCCCGAGGTGCAGGAGGCCCTGGCCGCCGCGAAGGTCGACGAGCTGTCGGTGCCGACCCTGAACGAGGGGGAGACGTACGACGACTTCCTCGCCGATCGCTCGGCCTACGAGGACTTCGACCCGTCGGTGTACCTCGGCGGCAAGGGCTTCGGCTTCGTGCGCCTGCAGCAGCTCGCGACCGAGCACCTGCTCGGCGCCCGCTGACCCATCCGGTCGCAGCTGCCCGCCACGGACTGCGACCGCCGCCGCAGACCCGCGAGAGTACAGCCGGTGGACGAGACGGTGCGAAGCACCCACGGTTTCGTCCACCGGCTGTACTCTCACCGGGAGGGGCGGCGATCGACCGCGATGCGCACCCCCGGCACCCGCCAACTCCGCGAGACTGCATCGGTGCCCCGAAACCGCAGCTAGCGGTCGCAGTCTCGGTGCACGGATGCAGTCTCGCGGGTAAGGCGGCCGCCGGACGGGGTCGGGGATGACAGAGAGGACGCCGGAATGGCACTCGTGATGGGAGTCGACTCGTCGACGCAGTCGTGCAAGGTCGTTGTGACGGTCCCCACGCCCCCTTCAGGCACCGCTGACGCGTTGCCCGGAGCCTCCGGGCGCGTGGGCCCGACCGAGACCGGCGCGATCGTACGGTCGGGCCGCGCGTCGCATCCTGACGGCACGTCCGCAGACCCGGCCGCCTGGTGGTCGGCGCTGCAGGAGGCGATCGCCGACGCCGGCGGCCTCGACGGCGTGGCCGCGCCTGCGCTGAGCGCGGGCGCCCGCGCCGCCGCGCCCGCGCTGAGCGAGGACGCCGCGGGCGCCCGAGTCGAAGCGTGGGCGATCGGTGGGCAGCAGCACGGCATGGTCGCGCTCGACGCCGAGGGACGGGTGGTCCGCGACGCGCTGCTGTGGAACGACACGCGGTCGGCGGGAGCGGCATCCGATCTCATCGCCGAGTTCGGCGCCGAGGCCCTCGCCCAGCGCACCGGACTCGTGCCGGTCGCGTCGTTCACGATCACGAAGCTCCGGTGGCTGCGCGACCATGAGCCCGACAACGCCGCGCGGGTCGCGGCCGTCGCGCTGCCCCACGACTGGCTCACCTGGCGGCTGCGCGGGTTCGGCCCGGCGGACGAGTCGCCGCGCGGCCCGATCCTCGAAGAGCTCGTCACCGACCGGTCGGACGCCTCCGGCACCGGCTACTGGGACCCCGAGACCGGCGGCTACGACCGCGAGCTGCTGATCGCCGCGCTCGGTCACGACGCGGTGCTGCCGCGCGTGCTCGGTCCGAACGAGTGGGTGACGGACACCGATGGCCGCCGGGTCGGCGCAGGCGCCGGCGACAATGCCGGCGCAGCACTCGGACTGGGAGCCGGTCCCGGCGACGTCGTGGTGTCGATCGGAACGTCGGGCACGGTCTTCGCCGTCTCGGAGCAGCGCACCATCGACCCGACGGGCACCGTTGCGGGCTTCGCGGACTGCACCGGGCGCTTCCTCCCGCTGGTGGCCACCCTCAATGCCGCGCGCGTGCTCGACGCGATCGCGCGCGTCCTCGGCGTCGATCACGCCGAGCTCAGCCGCCTCGCGCTGGCGGCCTCTCCCGGCGCGGACGGCCTCGAATTGATCCCGTACTTCGAGGGCGAGCGCACGCCCAATCTGCCCGATGCGACGGCATCCCTCTCGGGAATGACTCTGGCATCGACGACCCGCGAGAACCTCGCGCGCGCTGCCGTCGAGGGCATGCTCGGCGGACTCGGCGCCGGCCTCGAGGCGCTCCGGGGCCTCGGCGTGCCCCTGCAGCGCGCGCTGCTCATCGGCGGTGGCGCCCAGTCCGAGGCGGTGCGGGCGATCGCGCCGGCGGTGCTCGGCATCCCGGTCGAGATCCCCGAGCCGGGGGAGTACGTCGCGCTCGGCGCGGCCCGCCAGGCTGCTTCCGTTCTGGCGGGCTGACCGGCAGCATCCGCTGGTCCTCACGGTGCTCGCGCGCCTGAAACCGCCACTCGCGCCTGGAACTTCCCGCAGCGAATGGCGCTTTCGACCGCGCGAGCGGGGATGAGGGTGAGGTGAGCGCGCTGGTGGCGTTCGGGTGCTCGCGCGCGGACAGGCGGCATCCGCTCGTTCGCTCGTCGTCGCGCGCCTGAAACCGCCACTCGCGCCTGGAACTTCCCGCAGCGGATGGCGCTTTCGACCGCGCGAGCGGGCGGAGAACGCGCTCGAGAGGCAGAATGGGCGGATGCCGCAGCCTCACGACTCCGGCGACGCCGCCGAGCTCGACGCGATCGCCGCCGAGCTCTATGCGGTCACTCCCGAGGGCTTCACCGCTGCGCGGAATGCGCGAGCAGCGGCATCCGATCGCGCGCTCGCAGCGCAGGTGAAGGCGCTGCGCAAGCCGACCGTCGCCGCGTGGGTGGTCAATCGGCTCGCGGGTGAGGGAGTGCTCTCGGAGGCCCTCGAGCTCGCCGCGGCGCTGCGCGAGGCGCAGGACGATCTCGACGCCGCCGCGCTCTCGCGACTCGGTCGCCAGCGCCGGCAGCTCGTCGCCGCGCTCGCGACCCAGGCGGTCGCGCTCGCGAAGGAGGCCGGTGTCTCGGTCAGCTCCGCGGCGCGCGATGACGTCGAGAAGACGCTCAATGCGGCGGTGATGGATGCCGCTGCCGCTGCCGCCGTCATGACCGGGCGCCTGGTGAAACCCCTCGAGGCCGGGGCGTTCGAGTCCACCGACCTGGCCGATGCGGTCGGCGGGTCGCTTCCGGGAGCCCCGGCGCCGCCCGCGCGCGACGACCTGGCCGAGCGGCGCGCCCGCAAGGCGTCCGAGAAGGCGGCGCGGGAGGCCGAGCGCGCGGCGAACGAGGCCGAGCGGGCGCTCGCGAAGGTCGACGCGCAGCGGGCGAAGGCCCAGGAGCGAGCCGATCACGTGAGGGAGCGGATCGCCGACTTCCGCCGCGACCTCGAGCGGCTCGAGGCCGATGCGTCCGTCGCCGAGTCCGAGCTCGAGAAGCTCGACCGGGCCCACTCCGAGGCGGCAGCACGGGCACGCACCGCCGCGAAGGACGCCGATCGAGCACGCCGCGACCTCGGCGACTGAACCTCCGCGCCAGGCGACGGCATCCGCTTCTCTCAGGACTCTCGTAGCCGCTCTCCGTACCGTGGCCCCATGACGATCCCCGCGCCACTGGTGCGCTCGACGAGTGCCGACCACGATCGGATCACCGTCTCGGCGGCCGAGCTGCGGGAGATGCGGGACGAGTTCCAGCAGTTCCTGCAGGAGTACCGGTTCGGGCTGCGCGAGATCGAGACGAAGATCGGGATCCTGCGCGACGAGTTCCGGCTCACGCACGATTACAACCCGATCGAGCATGTCACGAGCCGCGTGAAAACGCCTGACAGCCTGGTCGAGAAGGTGCAGCGCAAAGGGGTCGAGGCCGACTTCGCGTCGATCCGCGCGCACATCACCGACATCGCCGGTGTGCGGATCACGTGCAGCTTCGTCGCCGACGCCTACCGGCTCTTCGACCTGCTCACCCGGCAGGACGACGTGCGTGTGCTGCAGGTGAAGGACTACATCGCCGTGCCCAAGCCCAACGGCTACAAGAGCCTGCACGCGATCGTGGAGGTGCCGGTGTTCCTCTCGACCGGGCGGATCGAGGTGCCGGTCGAGGTGCAGTTCCGCACGATCGCGATGGACTTCTGGGCGAGCCTCGAGCACAAGATCTACTACAAGTACGACACGAAGGTCCCCGAGGATCTTCTCGAGAGCCTGAAGGATGCCGCGGACACCGCCGCCGAGCTCGACCAGCGCATGGAGCGCCTGCACGGTGCTATCCGCGGCAGCGCCAGGGGGATCCGCGGCAGCGACGGTGCTATCCGCGGCAGCGCCGTCGAGATCCGCGGCACGGGTACGCCCTCCGGTGGTCCGCGCGCCGCGATCGAGGCCTGACTGTCCTCTCGCAACGTCGAGCTTCCCTGATCGGGTGCCCAACACCCGATTCGCGCGGTCAGAACCGGTAAGCGCGCCCGAAGGAAACGGCCGCGTCTACCGGTCGCGCGGCGCGAGTCTCCGTTCGAGGGTGCGGCCCATCGGCGTCGACGGTTTCGGAGCGACTGGGACGCGTGGGACGAGTCAGCGCAGGGCGGGCTCGTCGCTAGGGTGATCCCGTGGAACACGTCGAGTCCGGGCTCTTCTTCGTGGCGCTCCTCGCGGTCGCCGCGCCGCTGTTCGCACGGGGAGTCGGCCGGTGGCTGCGCGTGCCGATCGTCGTGTTCGAACTGGTGCTCGGCATCCTGGTCGGGCCGAGCGTGCTCGGCTGGGTGCAGCCGTCCGCGTTCCTGGAGGTGCTGAGCGAGATCGGCCTCGCGATGCTGTTCTTCGTCGCCGGCACCGAGATCCAGTTCGCCGCGCTGGCCGGCCGCACCGGCCGCCGGGCCTGGCTCGGCTGGGCGATCAGCATCGTCGCGGGCATCGGCGTCGGGTGGGTGTTCGCGCCGGGCGAGCCGGCGATCGTGATCGGCGTGGCCCTCTCCTCGACCGCGCTCGGCACGCTGCTGCCGATTCTGCGGGATGCCGGTGAGCTGCGCACGCCGTTCGGCCACTCGGTCAGCGCACTCGGCGCCGTCGGCGAGTTCGGCCCGCTGATCGCGATCTCGATCTTCCTCGGTGGACGCGACCCGGGCAGCGCCACCATCGTGCTGGCGCTGTTCGCCCTGATCGCGGCCGGCGCCATGTGGTACGCGTTCCGGGTGCCGCAGGGCAAGCTGCACGCGTTCGTGAACTCGACCCTGCACACGTCGGGGCAGTTCGCGGTACGCGCGGTGCTGCTCATCGTCGCCGCGCTCGTCACGCTCAGCCTGATCCTCGACATCGACATGCTCCTCGGAGCCTTCGCGGCCGGCGTCGTGTGGCGCCTGGTGATGCGCGACGCCGACGCGGCGGACCAGCACGCGGTGGAGAGCAAGATCGAGGGCCTCGCCTTCGGGTTCCTGGTGCCGGTGTTCTTCATCTACACCGGCATCACCTTCGACCTCGAGGCGCTGCTGGACAACCCCGTGCTGCTCGCGCTCGTGCCGGTCGCGCTCCTCGTGCTGCTCGCGGTGCGTGGGCTCCCGTCGATGCTCGCCGCTCCCGCCGGCGCGTCCGGGCGCGAGCGGATCGCGACGATGCTGATGGGCGCGACAGGGCTGCCGATCATCGTCGCGGTCACGGCGATCGGCGTGGACGAGGGCCTGCTCACCTCGGCGGCGGCTTCGGTCCTCGTCGGGGCGGGGATGCTGTCGGTGCTGCTGTTCCCGCTCATCGCGATGTCGCTTCGCGGCGAGGCGGTCACGCGCCCCGCCGCGCCGGTCGAGGACGACGCGGCATGAGCACGGCGCGCACATGACACGACGGATGCCGCGATGAGCGCCGGCCTCGACGAGATCCTCACCGCGGCGCGCACCCGGCTCGCCGCCGCCCCGCGCGAGGCGCTCGGCGAGCTCGTCGAGCCGCGCCGCGTGCTCGGCATCGCCCGGGCGCCGCGCGTCGTGCCGCGCGGCAGCGCGTGGCACCTCGGCGTGCTGCTGCTCACCGATGACGCCGTTCTCGCGACGGGGGAGATCGTGCGCGCCCGCCAGGAGGCGATCCGCGGGTACACCGCCGAGTCGCAGCGCCGGCGCGCCGAGCTCGCCGCTGCCGCCCGCCGCGGCGGATTCCCGGAGGGAGCGGTCGTGCACATCCGATGGCGGATGCTGGATCCGGCCGCGACCGGCCGGGATGCGGCATCCGACCCTCTCGCAATCCGCGACGGAGTGCCCCTCGTGCGATGGAGCGCTGCCGGCGGATACGTTCCGCTCGAGCCCTACCTCGACGAACGCATCGAGCTGCTGCTGAACCCGCCCGCCGGCGCCGGGATCTGAGAGCGCGCCGAGCGCGGGGTCGCCACCGACGAAAGCGGCCAGCGGAGGTGACCCGCGCAGGGTGGGCGGCTGGCGCGGCCGAAAGCGGTAAACGCTGCCGAACGCAACGACCGCGAATGCCGGTTCGGGCAGCGCAGAGGCGGCATGCGCTCGCCGATGGGCGACGGGGAGCATCCGGCTGTCAAGCCGGTGGCGCGCCGCCCGGATCCGCCCGAGGCTGGATCCCATGGACGACCCTGGAGGCATGGAGCATCGCGTGAGTGACCTCGTCCGTCAGATCGCGGTGATCTCGGCCACCTGCTACATGCTCGTCGCCGCGGCGGTGGGAAGCGGGCTGCTCGGCGGGACGCCGGTGCAGGACCTGCAGGACGGAGCCCTCGCCGCCGACGGGTCGTACCTCGCCCCTGCCGGTCCCGCGTTCTCGATCTGGACCGTGATCTACCTGCTCCTCGTCGCCTACGCCATCTGGCAGGCTCTGCCCTCACAGCGGGCGCGCGTGCGGCAACGCGACCTCGGCTGGTGGATCGCGCTGACCGCCGTCCTCAACGGCACCTGGCTGGTCCTCGCGCAGTTCACCACGCTGCCGCTCACCGTCGCCGGGATCGTCCTGCTGCTGGCGGCGCTGTGCGTGACGTTCGTGCAGACCGAGCGCAGTCCGGCGGAGGGGCTGGCCGACCGCATCCTCATCGACGCCACGACCGGACTGCACCTCGGCTGGGTCTCGCTCGCGACCGTCGCCAACGTCTCGGCGTGGCTCACGGCCGAGGGTCCGCAGGAGTGGGCCGGGGCCGCGGATGCCGCGGGCATCGCGGTGCTCGTCGCGGTCGGGGTGCTCGGGATCGCGCTCGCGCGGGGGAGCACGTGGCGGGTGACACCGGGTCTCGCCCTGGTCTGGGGGCTGGCGTGGATCGCGGAGGGCCGGCTGGAGGGCGAGCCGGAGAGCACAGCCATCGGAGTGACGGCGGCCGTCGTCGCCGTCATCGTGCTGGCGGTGACCCTGATCGGAGCGCTCGTGCACCGCATGATCGATCTCCGCAACGCCGACGCGTGACCGTCGCGCTCGCGGTTCAGTCGGCCGGCCCGAACGCGCGGGCGAAGGCCCGCAGCAGTCGCGCGGGCTCGGTGACGGATGCCGCGAGCACCCGCCCTGCGATCGAGTCGTAATCGCGCGCGTCGAAGTAGCCGTCATCGCGGTACACCGCCATCCGCTCGGTGAAGGCGCGCGCCGTCGGCTCAGGGTGGAACTGCGTGGCGTAGAGCCGGTCGCCGACGCGGTAGGCCTGCACCGGGCAGCTGTCGTTGCGGGCGAGGAGCGTGGCGCCGGGAGGCGGGTCGCCCGCCCCCTCCTTGTGCGCGGTGAGCGTCGTGAACCGCGTCGCCAGCCCGCCGAAGAGCGGGTCGGACTGTCCGTCCGCGGTGAGCTCGACCGTCACGGGACCGGTGTCCTCGGGGTAGGCGCGGCTCACTTCCCCGCCCAGGAGGCGGGTGACGATGCCGATGCCGTAACAGGTGAACATCGCCGCCGGACCCGAGCCCGCCGTGGTGGAGCCCGCCGGCTCCGCCACCGCCGCGACGTGCCCGGCGATCCGCTCCAGATCCGCCTCGAGACGTCGCTGCACGTCGGTCTTGGTCGACTCCGGGTCGGCGACATTGAACGGGCTGCCGCCGATCAGGAATCCGCCGTACCGCTCGAATACGTCGCCGGGCAGCGGATCGCGGACGAGGTCGTGCTGCGCGAGCCGCGACTCGTCGAGCTTCGTCGCAGTGCGGAACGACGCGTACTCCGCCGCCGCCGCGCCCTGCTGGGGGCGCACGCAGACGTAGAGGAGCGGCAGAGTCATGGCGTGATTCTAGGAGTTCGCGCCGGGAGGCGCGTGAGTGCGTGTCATGTATCACGCTTGCCCTATCGCTCTCTGCCTAGGTGTGGACACAATGGGCGCTATGACGCATGCGGGCGCCGAACCATCCGTCGACTCGGTCGAGCCGGCGCGATGGCAGCGCGCCGCGGCGCTGTTCGTGCGCTGGCGCGACGGCGACGCCCGGGCGATGGACGAGCTCGTCCGGGTGATGACGCCGCCGCTCTGGCACGTCGCACGGGCGTACGGTCTCGATCAGGCGCTCGCGCAGGACGTCGTTCAGACGACGTGGCTGACGCTCGTGCGTCGGCACGAGACGATCCTCGATCCCCAGGCGGTCTCGGGCTGGCTGACGATGTGCGCGCGCCGCGAGGCGTGGCGCGTCGGCAAGCTGCACCGCCGGGCCGACCCGACCGAGATCGAGTCGCTCGAACCTCACCTGCCCGCCCAGGAGTCCGCAGAACAGACCGCCGCGACCGACGACGAGTCCCGTCGCCTGTGGCTCGCGGTCGGTCAGCTCAACGAACGATGCCAGAGACTGCTGCGCATCGTCGCGTTCGAGGAGCGCCCCGATTATGCGCGCATCGCCGAGGATCTCGCGATGCCGATCGGCTCCATCGGACCGACGCGCCAGCGGTGTCTGGGCAAACTCCGCGCCGTGCTCGAGGGCGACGGATGGGGAGGAGACCCTGATGCTTGACGACCTCGCCGCCGACGCGGCGCTCTTCGCACGAATGCGCGCGGTCTGGGAGCGGCTCGACCCGGTTCCCGCCGACCTCGTGGACCGCATGGTCGCGGCGGTGGCCGTCGAGGATCTCTCGCGCGAATACGCGCTCCTGACCCTCGTCGAGGCGTCGACGCTCGCGGCCGTCCGCGGGGAGACGGATACCGCGACGCTGCAGTTCAGTGACGGCTCCACGAGCGTGCTGCTGCACGTGACGGCGACCGAGAGCGGCACGCGCCGCATCGACGGGTGGGTGGACGCCTCGGCCCTCGCGATCCGCCTCGCCCAGGGCGAGCGCGAGTGGTCGGCCGACGCGGGCGAGCACGGCCGCTTCGCGTTCGACGACGTGCCGACGGGGATGTCGCGCCTGCGACTGGTGGTCCGCGGCGCCGACGGCGACCTTCACGACTTCCAGACGCCGCAGTTCGAAGTGTGATCGACGGGCCGGTGCGCCGACCGGCGCAGTGAGCCAGCGAGATGTCGCCGCGCGCGACGAGACAGGAGAAACGACGATGGCCGACACCGAGGGCACCAGAAGCCTGCCTCAGCCGGAGGGCTGGTCGTGGCGGGACCGGGCGAAGGGGTCCATACTGAGCGGTGTCGTGCTCAACCCTGACGTCGAGCCGGTCGACGGCATCGAGGTGTTCCCCACCGCGTATGTGCCGCATCGCCTGCTTGTCTCCGGCATGCGGCCCGACGGTGAGAATGACCGCGCCCTGTTGGCCCGCAACATCGACCGCATCGCGCAGGCCGCTGCGGCGTTCGGCTGGGGTGTCGCGCGCGAGCTGCTCGATGGGACCGAGATCGGTGAAGACGTCGAGCTGCCTGAGCCGCGCGTGCCGGGCGCTCCCGCCATTGTGCGCGTGAGACTGACGACCCCCGATGAACCCGACCGGGGCATCTCCCCGGCGCTGCCCGACGCATGGCGGGTGCTGCAGCGGGTGCGCCGCGACGCGCTCGCGGGCGAGGCGGTGCGCGGCAAGCTCGGAGCAGTGGATGCCGCGGCGGTCCTGCGCAAGGCGGGGATCGACCGCATCGGGCTCGACCACATCGTGGCGATCGACCCGATCGGGCTGAACCCGTTCACGCAGACCAACCCGTTCACGCAGACCAACCCGTTCACGCAGACCAACCCGTTCACGCAGACCAACCCGTTCACCCAGACGAACCCCGTCGCCGAGTACATCCACTCCGGGCGCGGAGGGCGGCAGCCGGTCGCGTGGGTCGGCGCGGCGCCCCTGCGCACACCCGTGCCGTACGGCTCACGCCGCGCCGTCGTCGCGATCCTCGACACGGGCGCGGGAACGCACCCCTGGCTTCCGGCCGACGTCGTCGACCGCGACGTCACGATCGACGGACGGCCGGTCGGGCTCACAGGCGTGGCGAACCCCGAGGTCTATCCCGACCTCTACGGCCCGCTCGACGGCGAGATCGACCCCGTCGCGGGGCACGGCACGTTCATCGCCGGCATCGTGCGGCAGGCGGCGCCCGACGCCGACCTCCTCGCGATCCGCGTCGCCGACGGGCTCGGCATCGTGGACGAGTCCGCGCTGCTGCAGGTGATCGAAGACCTCGCGGTGCTCGTCTTCCGCTTCCGCTCGGGGCGCAGTGATGGGCGCCCCATCGACGTGCTGAGCCTGTCGCTGAGCTACTACCACGAGACGCCGCGGGACGGCCTGTACAGCCGAGACCTCTACGACCTCCTCACGGCGCTGCGCTATCTCGGCACCGTCGTGGTCGCCTCGGCCGGCAACGACGCGATCGACCGGCCTACTTTCCCCGCGTCGCTGTGGGCCTGGCAGGGCTCCGAGAACGGCATCGTTCCCGACGACTATTCCGCGCACCTCTCGGTGGGCGCGCTCAACCCGAGCGGACGCGCCACGGCGCTGTTCTCCAACGTCGGCCCCTGGGTGCGCACGTACGCGATCGGCGCGGGGGTCGTCAGCACTCTCCCCGACTTCCTGGGCGGTATCCAGGCCACGGCTCGCGACGATCAGTACGGGCGCGTGCGGCGGACGATCGATCCCGACGACTACCGCGGCGGGTTCGCGGTGTGGAGCGGCACGTCTTTCGCCGCCCCGCTCGTCGCGGGACGGGTGGCAGCCCTGCTGCGGCCGGCAGCGGAAGGGGAAAAGGAGGCCGCCGCCGAGGCGGCGACCGCGGCCGATGCCGTTGCCAAGGTGCTCGCGCAGGGCGAGGTGGCATCCGGCGGCGACTGACGGCGGGAGGTGCGTGGGGGGCCGAGTCACCACTCCCGGAGGACCAGGCCCGTCGGTCGTCGAACGGTCCAGCGCTGCCGTTGCCGAGAGGACGGCGAGGGTACGGCATGCTGAAGGGGTGACTCTCTCGGCAGAGGAACTGCATCGGCGCGGAGTCGAGCACGGCAATGCCGGCCGCAACGCCGCCGCTCGGCGCGCGCTCGTGACGGCGGCCGCGCGCGCCGTCGACGCCGATCTGCAGACGCGGATCGCGGGGACGCTCGCCTACCTCGCTGCGCGCACGGGAGATCCCGAGAGCGCGGAGTCGCTGTGCCGCGCGGCGCTGAACGTCGAAGGCGTCTCCACCGAGGCGGCTGCGGTCCTCGAAGGACAGCTCGGCCTCATCGCTCTGCACCGCGGCGACCTCTCGACGGCCGTGGACTGGCTGACGAGAGGCATCGACGGCATCGGATCGTCTCTCAAGGAGCGCGCGCGGATGTTCCTCAATCGCAGTGTCGCCCACATGGGCCTGGGCAGGCTCGGACAGGCGCGCGCAGACCTCGACGCCGCCATCCGCGACTTCGAGGAGGCGAATCGGCCGCAGGATGCGGCGATGGCGGAGCACAACCTCGGCTACATCCTGCTGCTGGAGGGCGATATCGTCTCAGCCCTCGCCCGCATGATCGAGGCGCGCCGCGTGCTCGCCGCCGATTCGGCCGTCAACGCCGCGATCTGCGACCTCGACCGCGCCGAGGTGCTGCGCGACGCGGGACTGGTGACCGAAGCCGAACTACTGCTGGAGAGCGTGGCGCGCGTCTTCGGCGCCCATCGCATGCGGCAGGCGCGCGGCGAGACCGAGCTGAACCTGGCAAGGTCGCTGCTGCGGCACGACCCGGCGCACGCGGCGAAGGTCGCGGGGGCCGCCGCGCGACGCTTCGAGGCGCTCGGCAGCGGGATGTGGGCGGCTCGGGCCGAGGGCATCCGCGTCCGGGCGCTGCTGGCCGGAGGAACCATGGACCGGGCAGGCCGGGTCGTCGCCGATCCGCGTCGCATTCCGCCCACCGTCGAGGTCGAGCGCGTCGCACAGCAGCTCGACGAGCACGGCGCGCGCGGCGAGGCGACCTCCGTCCGGCTCGCGGGCGACCTGTGGGGCGCCCGGCACGGCGTCGTGGCTCCCGCTCGCGCGACGCGGCTGCCTCGCGCGGCTCCCCTCGAGGTGCGCCTCCTCGCGCACGAGGCGCGCGCCGCCCGCGCGGCATCCGCTGGACGGCTCGCCGAGGCTCGTCGCCATGCCGTGCGAGGCCTCGATGAGCTGAGCGACTGGCAACGGTCGTTCGGCAGCCTCGACCTGCAGACCTCCCTCGCGATGCACGGCAGCGGACTGGTGTTCGCCGGCATCGCCGCGGCCATGCGGTCCCGCCGACCCGAGGTCGTGTTCGAGTGGTCGGAGCGGGCACGCCACCTCAGCCAGCAGATCGTGCCGCTGCGCCCGCCGCCCGACGAGCGGCTCGCCGCTGACCTGGCTGAACTGCGCCTGCTGCGGGTCGACCTGCCCGCCGACCGCTGGCTGGGCGACCCGCGCGCGGCCGAACTCAGTGAGCGCGTACGTGAACGGCAGTGGGCGAACACGGGTGCCGGAGCGGTAGAGGCCAGCATCGACCTGGAGGGGCTGCGGGCGACGCTCGACGACGATGTGGCGCTGCTGTCGTTCATCTTCGGCCCCGAGGGTCTCGTGTGCCTCGTCGTTGATCGCGACCGCGCCGTCGTGGTCGATCTGCCGGAATGGGCGACCGCTCGCGCGGCACTCCCGGGTCTGCGCGCCGATCTCGACATGTCCGCCACCGTGCGGCTCGGCCCGATTGCCGATGCCGTTCGGCGCTCGCTCGACGATCGACTCGCAGCCCTGTCGTCCACGCTGCTGCAGCGTCCCGCGGCGGTCGCCGGTGCCCGGCGGCTCGTGCTCACCGTGCCCGGAGTCCTGAACGGCATTCCCTGGGCGATGCTTCCTGACATGAGGGGTCGAGTGTTCACGCTGGCGACCTCCGCGACTCGATGGGCCGTGCTGAACGATCGCGCTCCCACCCCGCACGCGCGGGCCGGCTTCGCAGCGGGGCCGCGCGTCGCCCGCGGCGACGAGGAAGTGCAGATCGCGGCATCCGCCTGGGCTGACGCGACGGTCAGACAGGGCGCAGACGCGTCAGTCGGGGCCGTCACCGCTCTCGCCTCCGAAGCCGATGTCCTCCACGTCGCGGCGCACGGACGTCACGCCGTGGACAACCCGCTCTTCTCCGGCCTCGAGCTCGCCGACGGCACGCTCTTCGGGTACGACATCGACCTCATTCCCCGCGTGCCCGACACGGTCGTGCTCTCGGCGTGCGAGGTGGGGCGCTCCTCGGTGCGGTGGGGTGAGGAGGCGATCGGCATGACCCGCATCTGGCTCCATGCCGGTACGCGCTGCGTGATCGCGGCGCCGGTGGTCGTCGCCGATGATGTCGCGTGCGAACTCCTCGGCGCGATGCACGAGGGTCTCGCCGCAGGTGAGGCGCCCGCGGAGGCGCTCGCGGCGGCTTCCGAGCGCACCGGCATCGTCGCCCCGTTCCAGGCGCACGGCTCCGGATTCTGACCCCGGGTGTATCAGGCAGCGCTGCGCGCACTCGTGTTCTGCGGAAGCGGTTCACGTGGCCGGCGCCTGGGGGCGCCGGCGTTGGGGCGGATGTCGTGGGGGCGCGCATGCGCGGACTCCGGAGCCGTGACTGCGGGGGATGCCGGACCGGAAGGTCACGGCATCCCCCGCGACTCTCTCGTCAGCGGGACGAGTTCGCGGTGCGCCCCCGCACGATCCCGACGAACGCCTCGACGGCCGGGGTGGTGCGCTCTGCGACCCAGGCGAGCGCCACGGTCGACACCGGACCATCGCGCAGCGGCCGGAAATCGGCATCCTTCCGGTGATGCAGCCGCGCGAGCGACATCGGCACGATCACGATCCCGACCCCCGCGGCGGCGATCGCGATCGCCTCGCCGGTGTCGGACGGGCGAGGGAAGGATGCCGCAACGGCCCCGGCCACCTCCACGCCGTGCACGTCGTCCTCGGGCACGACCACGACCTCGCCGGCGAGGTCGGCGAGGGTGAGCTCGTCCACGGCCATGAGATGCGAGTCCGCGGCCGCCACGACCACCGGCGTCTCGTCGTAGAGCGGGATGATGTGCAGCCCGTCCGCGTCGATCGGCAGGCGCACGAGCGCGGCGTGGAGCGCCTCGTCATCGTGGTCGGTGCCGGTGAGCGCCTCCCGCTGCTCCGCGACCGCGATCGGGCGGAGGACCAGTTCGACCCTCGGCATCCGTTCGTGCCACAGGTCGATCCACTTGCCGGGCGTCGCCCCGGGGATCGCGCCGAGGACGAACGGACCCTCGATGAAGGGAGGATCGGATGCCGCAGGGGGACCGGGAACGGGCTTCTTCACAGACGGCTTCTTCGCGGCGGACCTGCCGCCACCGGGCTTCGCGCCACCCGACCTCGGGGCGCCGGCCCTCGCGGGGCGCTTGGCCGCGGCATCCTTCCCGCTCGTGCGCGGCCTGCCGCGCCCGCCGCTCTTCGCCATTCCGTCAGCGTAGCCGGGGCGCTATCGTTCGGACATGATCCCGATCCTCGCCACGGTGTTCGGCTCGCTCGCCGCCCTGCTGCACGTGTACATCTTCGTCATGGAGAGCGTGCAGTGGTCGCAGCCGCGGATCTGGAAGCGATTCGGCGTACCCGACCAGCAGGCCGCCGACACGATGAAGCCGATGGCCTACAACCAGGGGTTCTACAACCTGTTCCTCGCCATCGGCGCGATCATCGGAATCGTGCTGTACCTCGCCGGCGGCGAGGGCACCCCGGCGCAGGTGGCCGGACTCGCGCTCGTGCTGTTCTCGCTCGGCTCGATGGTCGCGGCGGCGCTGGTGCTCGTCACGTGCGGCGCGAAGTACGTGCGGCCCGCGCTCATCCAGGGCACGTTCCCGCTCATCGGGTTCGTGCTGTTCCTGTTCGCCTGACGCGGTCCCGATCGTTCAGGCGCACGCGCCCCAGAGGCCGCGATCGGCGGCGGACGCCTCGGCTTCCAGCATCCGGAGGAGCTCCTCGTGCTCGTCGTTCGGCGCGAAGATCATGACGGTCGCGTCGCCTGCGGCGATCAGCTCGGCGTTGACGAACAGCCCGTCGGGAGTCCACAGGTAGAGCAGGTGCCGGTCGTAGCGGTCGCGGACGTCGCGATCGGGGGCGGCCCACGCGGTCGACCCCGGCGGGAGCAGCTCGGTGAGGCGCGCGGTCGCCTCCGCGCCCCAGCACTCGAGCTCGGGCGAGATCTCCGGGGTGTCCAGCCCGATGAGCCGAACGCGGGTCGAGGCGGTGTCGGTGACGATCTCGTTCGGCGTCGCGATCCGGATGCGGAGCGTGTCGCCGTCGTGCACGCTCTCGACGGTGACCTCGAAGGCATCGGGCGGGATGCCGGGAACCTCCGCCCCCGTCGCTGGGCGGGACTCGGCGGGGGCCGTGTCGCCACCCGCCGTGCTCTGGAGGAGCCAGATCGCGCCGGCGATCACTGCGACGGCGAGCAGCACGAGGAGCCCGGCAGTCCAGAGTCGTCTCACGTTCCGCACCATACCGGCATCCCGGCGACCGTGAATGGCGCGGCGGGGATTGTGTCGAAAGTCGATGTATGTATATCGTTTTTCGATAACTGTCCATCGAATCTCGATAGGTGACTCATGCATCGCTCCACCATCGTCGTGCTCAAGGTGATCATCGCCGTGCTGCTCCTGCTGCTCCTCGCGTGCCAGATCTTCATCGTCCCGGCGGTCGCCGCGCAGTCGGCGTGGCGGTATCACGAGATCGCGTACCTGCGGATTCCGGGCATCGTGATCGGCATCCTGTTCCTCGTCTGCGTGCAGGTGGTGCTCGTGTGCGTCTGGCGGCTGCTCTCGCTGGTCCGTGAGGACAGCATCTTCAGCGAGGATGCCTTTCCCGCCGTCGACGTGAGCCTCGGCGCGGTCATCGGGGCGAGCGTGCTGGTCGTCGTCACTCTGATCACGCTCACCGCGACGGGAGTCGAGAACGCGTCGGTCACGCTGCTGTGCGTCCTCGGCATCGTCGTGGGAGCGGGACTGTCGCTGCTGATCGTGGTGCTGCGTGGCCTCCTGAAGAAGGCGTCGCAGCTCGAGCACGACCTGTCGGAGGTGGTGTGATGCCCATCGTCATCAACCTCGACGTCGAGCTGGCGAAGAAGAAGATGTCGGTCGCCGACTTCGCCGCCGCCATCGACATCACCCCGGCGAACGTGTCGGTCCTCAAGAACGGCCGGGCGAAGGCGATCCGCTTCACGACGCTCGACGCGATCTGCCGGGTGCTGGAGTGCCAGCCCGGCGACATCCTGGCCTGGGTCGACGACGAGGCCTCGACGGATGCCGCGGCGGCGAGCTCCTCGGAGGGCGGCACGTGAGCGCGGTCGGCAGCACCGCCGACAGCACCCCTCGCGACCCGCGTCCCACCCTGGAGCCCGACCGCCATCGCCCGCCTGGAGGACGCGCTGACGTGTCCGCTGTGCGGGCAGGACGTCGCCGGGCAGCGATGCGCGCGCTGCGGAGCCGACTACACGGGCGACATCGGCGGCGAGCTGTGGAATGCATCGACGGATGCCATGGCCGCCGGCCCGCCCGAGACGTCGGCATCTGGCGGCGCGAAGGTGTCACGTATGGTCGCCTCCCGCGGGTTGAGGCGGCAATCTCTGACACTTTCTCGGGGACGGATGCCGTGGATGTGTCACGTATGGTCGCCTCCCGCGGGTTGAGGCGGCAATCTCTGACACTTTCTCGGGGACGGATGCCGTCGAGGTGGCACGTCGGGGCCGGACGCGGCGGGCGTGGCGGCTACGCGGCCAGGCGGAGCCCCCGGCGGTCCGTGGCGACGCGCTCGCCGTCGGCGATCGTCTCGTCGTCGCCGATGAGGGAGCCCACGGCCACGCGCGCCCCGGTCCCCACGAGCGTGCGGACGCCGATCTTGGCGCCCGC
>Ga0307505_10000686_pt1 | contig 34386 bp, 16 predicted proteins | sample 23_S_MG_FD_202183 | JGI IMG/M metagenome (GOLD analysis project Ga0307505, IMG submission 202183) | Soil microbial communities from Populus trichocarpa stands in riparian zone in the Pacific Northwest, United States - 23_S | ecosystem: Environmental > Terrestrial > Soil > Riparian zone > Trees...
GAGAGTGTCAGGAATTTGGTGTACGGGGGCGGCCGGTTAGCATTCGGGAATTCGTCCCTCGAAGTGGATTGAGAGTTGGTGCAGGGCTGTCGTCCAAGCACGATCTCGTCCCTTCCAGGCCTTAGTGGCATTGCGAGCCGCGAGGAACAAGAGCTTGAGCGCGGCATCGTCGCTCGGCATGTGGCCGCGCGTCTTGAGCACCTTTCGGAGTTGGCGGTTGAGGTTCTCGATCACGTTGGTCGTGTAGATGATGCGGCGGATCTCCTGCGGGAACGCCAGGAACGGAATGATCTCGGCCCAGCGCCGGCGCCAGGCCTGTGCGACCATCGGGAAGCGCTCTCCCCAGCGCTGCTCGAAGCGCTCGAGTGCCAACTGGGCGGCGTCGGCGTCCGGGGCGGTGTAGATCTCGCGTAGATCGGCGCAGACGGCCTTGCGATCTTTCCACGGCACGAAGCGCGTCGAGCTGCGGATCACGTGGACCAAGCAGGTCTGATAGATCGTACGGGAGTATGCCGCCTCGACCGCTTCGGCGATCCCGGTCAGTCCGTCGGCGCATAGCACCAGAATATCTTCCACCCCGCGCTCACGGAGCTCGGCGAGAATGCCGAGCCAGAATTTCGCGCCCTCGGTGTCGTGGATCCACATCCCGAGGACGTCCTTGCGGCCGTCGACCCCAATGCCGACGGCGATATAGACACTGCGGTTTTGCACCGACCCCTTCTGGCGGATCTTGACCACCAGGGCGTCGAGGTAGACCACCGGGTAAACCGATTCCAGGGGCCGGCTCTGCCAGGCTCGCAGCTCGTCGACCACCGCGTCGGTGACCCGGCTGATCAGATCCGGGCTCACCTCGATGTTGTAGATCTCCTGCAGATGCGCGCCGATATCGCGCACCGTCATCCCGCGTGCGTACATCGACAGGATCTTGTCGTCGAAGCCGTCGAAGCTGCGCTGGTGCTTCGGTACGATCTGCGGCTCGAAACTCCCCTCACGATCTCGTGGAACGTCGATCGGAATTGGTCCCGAATCGCTGCGTAGCGTCTTGGAGCGAAGCCCGTTGCGCCGGTTCGACTGCTCGGGCGGCGGAGCCTGGCCCTCCTCGTAGCCGAGATGGTGGCTGAGCTCGGCCTCCATCGCTCGGCTCACCAGTGCTCCGGTGAGTTGTTTCAGCAGCCCGCCCGGGCCGAGCAAGTCTCCGGGCTTCGCACAACCGCTCAACAGTTCATCGAGCAGTTCGTTCCGGATGAGGGTCTTCTTCCGGGACTTATGGGTCCCAGAAGAAGACCCGAGATCGCCGGCTTCCTGCCTCTTTGCTTCCTCGTTCTTGTCGCCCATCTCGGTCTCCTTTCACAGAAGACCGCCCCTCGTACACACTTTTCCTGACAGACCCGAAACGGCGGTAGAGCTGGGCGTGGAGCTGGGCGCTGGGCGTGTCCATGTGCATCCCGCGGCTCTTCATGCCTTCGAGCACGTCGAAGGTAGCACGCAGCTCGGTCTCCATCATGGCCTTGTAGCCGGACTTCCCGGCGAATTGGTAGAGTTTGAAGTGGGACACCGCCAGGTCGCGCTGCCACGCGGCATTGGCGGGGTCGCTAGCGGCGAGGCGTTCAATGATGGCCTTGCTTTGGGTGAAGTAAAGCGAGGCCGCGGTCAGATCGCGCTGGGCCACCGCGAGGTCGCCGAGTTTGATGAGCGACACAGAGAGGTCGCGCTGCCACGCGGCATTAGCGGGGTCGTTGGCGGCGAGGCTTTCAAGGATGGTCTTGCACTGGGTGAAGTAGCCCAGGGCCGCGGCCAGTTCGTCTTGGGCCACCGCGAGGTCGCCGAGTTTGAGGAGCGACACGGAGAGATCGTGTTGCCACGCGGCATTGGCGGGGTCGCTGGCGGCGAGGCGTTCAAAGATGGCCTTGCTCTGGATGAAGTAAGGCGAGGCCGCAGTCAGATCGCGCTGGGCCACCGCGAGGTCGCCGAGTTTGATGAGCGACACGGAGAGGGCGCGCTGCCACTCGGTATCGGCGGGGTCGATGGCGGCGAAGCGTTCGCGCATGGTCTTGCACTGGTTGAAGTAGCGCAAGGCCGCGACCAGATCGCCCTGGCCCAACGCGAGGTCGCCGAGTTTGTTGAGCGTTACGGAGAGGTAACGCTGCCAGGCAGCATTGGCGGGGTCGATAGCGGCAAGGCTTTCGCAGATGGTCTTGCTCTGGGTGAAGTAGCGCAAGGCCGCGACCGGATCGCCTTGGGCTACCGCGAGGTCGCCGAGTCGCCCGAGCGCCACGGAGAAGGCGTGTTGCCACTCGGCATTGGCGGGGTCGATAGCGGCAAGGCTTTCGTGGATGGTCTTGCTCTCGGTGCAGTAGCGCAACGCCGCGACGAGATCGCCCTGGGCCACCGCGAGGTCGCCGAATTTGTTGAGCGATACGGAGAGGTCATGCTGCCACGCCGCATTGGTGGGGTCGCTGGCGACCAAGCGTTCGGCGATGGTCTTGCTTTGGGTGAAGTAGCGCAATGCTGCGGCCAGATCGCCTTGGGCCACCGCGAGGTCGCCGAGTCTGTTGAGCGACACGGAGAGTTCGCGCTGGCACGATGGCGTGGACCTTTCCTCTTCGGCGGCGTGCTCATGCCACTGCCGGACGGCGTCGACGGCGCGGCGAGCGATGTCGATTCTCCCTCGACGGATGCCGACCGTGTCTCCCTCGTGGTGATAGGTGAGAGCCGAAGCCACGCTGCCAAGCGCACGTTCGGCCGTATCGTGGGCGAGCAGGGCCGTGGCATGTGCGACCGCGAGGCCGAGAGGGGTGGTTCCTTCGGTTTGGCAGCGGACGTCTGCGAAGGCGATCGCGTCAATGACCCAGCGGCCGAGCTTTTGCAGCAAGCCGTTCGGCATTTGCAGTTCGCGGGCGTATTGGGCGGCGAGGGCGTGGGCGAATTGCCAGCCTTCCACGCTGGCGAGGAGGAAGGAGAGCTGGACAAGGCGCTGTAGGTCGTCCTCCTTTCCGCCGGCGATCTCCGCAAGGTCGACATCGAACGGCTCGGAGATTCGGGCGGCGGCGGCGAGTACGGTACTGGTAGGGTTTCCCATGAGCCGTACGCTGCGGTCGAACATCCACCTAAGAGTATGCTCCGGATTTCCGCCCGGTTCGGTGAGCTTCGCGAAGGTCTCGGCCTCCAAGTCGCGCAGAAAATTTGCAGGTGGCTGGGTGGAATCGCCGAGCTGGCTTCCTGCCCAGGTGAGCGCTAGCGGATGCCCGCCGAGCCGCGCCTGCACGGCGCCGAGGATGGTTTGCGGCACCGCTGCTCCCGCGAGGTGGCGGAGGAGCGCGAGGGCGTCGTTCGCCTGCAGCAGGTCATCGAGCCGGATGCGGTGGGCGGCGGCGGTCTGCTTCTCGTCGCGGGTGAGGACGAGGAGCGTGGATTCGGGAGCGAGGACAGCGGTAAAGTCGTCGAGCTTCGATCCGAGTTCTTCCGCGCCCTCTACGATGATGAGCGCCCGCCGGCGGGCGCAGGCCTTTGCAGCGCGCGCGTCGGCGGGCATGTCAGTGGGGAGGGAGTCGTCGAAGGCATTCGCGAGCGCGTTCCACGCGTTGTCCAGACTGCCTTTGTGCAGATAGAGGTCGAGGAAGACGACGCCGTGCGGGAAGGGACTGGCGGGCAGTGAGGCGGGATCGACGCCGACTATGCTTGCGACGGCCTCGGCGGCGAGCGCGGTCTTGCCCATGCCCGGCCCACCCCAGACCTCGGTGCGCTTTTGCCTCCGCAACCGCGCGGTGAGATCGGCGACAAGGGCGGCGCGTCCGAAGTATTGCGACGCCGCGAGCGGTAGCTGGAAGGGGGGAGCAGCGGCGGCCGGGCGCAGGAGCGCCATGATTTCGTCGAGCTTGTAATTCGCCGAGCCGACGCCTTCCGCGAGATCGCGGAGTTGGTGCTGCGCATTCTCGCAGATATTCCTGTCCAGCTTGTGCAACGTGCCGACGGCGGCGGCGACCGCAGTAAGCAGGTCGGCGATGGAGTTGATGGTCTCGTTGCTGGTGCGCCCTTCAGGGGTGTTCGGGAGCGGGGTGTTCTCGAAGGTTCCCCTTTCCACGCGCAGCCTGTGCGCGCGCTGAAGCCGCTGCTTGCGGGCGATGTCGGCCGCATCCGCGCCGGTCTCGGCAAAGCCGGGCTTCGAGAGTGCCGGCGCGCAGACGAAGGCGATAACATCCTTTTTCTGCTGGTGCCCGAGGTAATACTCGAACTGGGTCCATGAGCAATGGAAGTCGGGTTCCTCCGGGAAGGGATCGGTGGCATCCGAGCCATATCCCAGACCCGCGAGGTGGATGATGTAGTCGCTCTCCGCGATGGTCTCGGTTAGCAGGCGCTTCACGTTACCGGGCGCAGAACTGAGGCTCTTGTCCTGCGTTAGGACGCGGAAGCCGGCACGGCGGAAAGCGCCATCGAGGACATCACGCCACTCCCGCAAATCAACGGAGGCGGCGCTCAGGAAGACGGTAGGAACACTCATGGCGGTGGCGCGAGGCTAGGCTGCTACGCCAGCCGGGTTCAACCCGGATCGCTGACTTCCTTGGCGTAGAGCACGGACCACTCGGCCGCTTCCTGGACGAAGTCGGTGGCGACGCGTTCGGTGAGGCGCAGGGCTTCGCGGGACCAACTGCCGGGGTCGGTGGCGGGCACGGCTTGCGCTTTGGCGATGCGGCGAGCGAGGGCGTCGGCCAGGGCCTGTCGGCCGCCTGGCGTGTCGGTGCGGCCCTGCAGCATCACGCGCATGACGGCCGAGCGTTCGGCCAGGCGCTGGCACTCGGACTGGAAACGGATGCCGCCCAACGCGGCGGTCACGGCGGGGAGCACGGCGGAGATGAAGATGAGCCACGGCGTGGCGGCCTTCACGACGGGCTTGCAGGTCTCGGGTAGCCAGTGCAGGACCTCGCAGCCGACAAGCAGGAGATCGATGGCCACCACGGCGATCACAGTCCAGCCCAGGCCGACAGCGACCTTCTCGCACGCGTGGTGCATGGCGTGCATCGTGCGGGCGTTGCGGTCGTGATACTTCGCCTGCTCGCCGATCCAGGCGTCGCGGACTTTCTCCACCACGGCGCGGGGCTGGAGGATGAGCAGCTTTTTCACCGGCACGGTGCCGCGGGCGCCGCCGACGGCGGCGGCGAGGTCGGCGGGGGAAATTGCGCGCACCACGGCATCGAAGAGCCAGTCCACCGCGCTCTGGCGAACGGCGCGCGAGGTAAACTGCGGCGGCGCGGCAGCGGGCGGCTGCTGGCTACCGGCCTGCGGCAGGTAATACATGCCGCGCAGCCGCTCGGCGAGATAGCGGTAGTCCACGGCGCGGTCGTTCCATTTCGCACGGTTGGCGAGGCGGGTGTTGTACGAGATGAAAATGACGATCATCAGTTTCACCGCGGCCAAGCCGAACAGCAACGGGTGCAGCCACGCAGCCTCCCGCGCCGATGCCAGCAAGGCAAGGCTCACGGCGGCCAGGCTCACTGCGGCGATCGCCAGCACGTAGTTCAGCAGGAAGGCGCCACGGTACAGGCCGCTGTAGTGGGAGCTTAGCTCGGTGGCGCGGTCTCGATACAAGTCGTAGGGCGCAAGGCGCGCATCGCTCGTAGGCGTGGGGCCGGAGCGCAAGCGTTTCTCAAACCAGTCCCAGGCCCATCTGCGGAAGCGCATCATGGGCCAGGCGGCGTCCTTCGCGGGGCTGTCGGAGTGGTCGAAGAACTCCTCCAAGAGGGCCTCGCCGTATTGGAGGGTTTCGTCGGGGCCGTGCTCGTCGGGGCCGTGCTCGTCGGGGCTGAGGCCGCTGTCGGGGTCGGCGGTCAATTGCCTCACCCAGCGTCGCAGCTTCTCCCGGCTTTTCTCGCGGTTGATGGCGGGCGCGGCGAGCGCATCGTGGAGGTCGTCCTCCGGGGCGATGAGATGCACCGTGCCGGTGCCGGTGTGAATGAACACCACGGGCAGATCGAAGGCCAGTGCCTCCCGCGTGGTCTCCATCGTTCCGCCCATGCTGCCGGGTTCGTCTGGATTGGCGGCGGCGATAAGTATGTCGCTGTGGCGCAGGAGAAAGGAGGACTGCGCGCGGTAGGCGCGGGCGCGTTGGTTGTTGGCCGCCTTGGTGGGCGGGTTGGGTTTCTCGAAAATCCCATCCAGCGCCAGCACCCACGCGCAGCGGGCGAGCTGGCGGTCAAACTCAGAGAGGAAGGTGGCCGGCCGGCTGCTGCGGTAGGTCTCCACGTCGAAGGGCAGGACGGCGGCGAGCTCCGTCTCCACGCAGCTCGTGTCCGGCCCACACGGTGCGCCTTTATCTGGGGCAATATGCACGGCTTCCAGCACCTGCCAGGCCACCGCATCCGCGCCTTCGCACAGACCGGTGACAAGGCGCAGCAGGGGACAGGTCCGGGCGAGAAACGCGGCCACACGCGGTTCGCGGCCGGCGCGCACCGGCACGCCAGGCGTCAGCCCGGCGAGCTCGTCGCCCAGCGTTGTAAGCACCTCGTGCAGAGCAGTGGCCAGACTGGCTTGCTCGGCGACGGAGAGATCCTTGCGCCCGGCGAAACCGGCGCGCAGGACGAGACGCGGGCGGAGCGGCGTAGTGCTCATGGCTGGGTAAAACTGGGGAGGAGCTCGGCGTGGAGTTGGGCGATGGGCGCGTCCATGTGCATCCCGCGGCTCTTCATGCGTTCGAGCACGATGAAGGTAGCGCGGAGTTCGGCCTCCATCATGGACTTGTCGCCGGACTTCTGGGCGAATTCGTGGAGCTTGAAGTGGGAGACCGCTAGGTCGCGCTGCCAGGCTGCATTGGCGGGGTCGCTGGCGGCAAGGTGTTCGCGGATGGTCTTGCTTCCCGTAAAGTAGCCCAAGGCCGCGGCCAGATCGCCCTGGGCCACCGCGATGTCGCCGAGTTTATTGAGCGACACGGAGAGGTCGCGCTGCCAATCGGCATTGGCGGGGTCGCTGGCGGCAAGGGGTTGGCGGATGGTCTTGCTCTCGGTGAAGTATTGCAAGGCCGCGGCCAAATCGCCTTGGGCCTCCGCGACGTCGCCGAGTTTATTGAGCGACACGGAGAGGTCGCGCTGCCACGCGGGATTCGCGGGGTCGCTGGCGGTGAGGCTTTCGCGAATGGTCTTGCTCTGGGTGAAGTAGCGCAGGGCCGCGGCCAGATCGCCTTGGGCCACCGCGACGTCGCCGAGTTGGTTGAGCGACACGGAGAGGTCGCGCTGCCAGGCGGCATTGGCGGGGTCGCTGGCGGCGAGGCGTTCGGCGATTGCCAGGTCATCGGAGAAGTAGTGCAAGGCCGCAGCCAGATCGCCTTGGGCCACAGCGATTTCACCGACTTTGATGAGCGACACAGAGAGGTCGCGCTGCGACTCGGCATTGGCGGGGTGGATAGCGGCAAGGCTTTCGCGGATGGTCTTGCTCTCGGTGAAGTAGCGCAAGGCCGCGGCGACATCGCCCTGGGCCACCGCGATGTCGCCGAGTTTGATGAGCGACACAGAGAGGTCGCGCTGCCAATCGGCATTGGCGGGGTCGCTGGCGCTTAGTCCCCTGCAGATGCGGAGGCTTTCGGAATAGGAGGTGTGAGCGGGCGTGATCTCGCCGTGAGACAATCGCACATCGCCCAAAAGGCGGTGAGCGCCTGCGATTCCCCAGGGATGTGCGTGTTTAAGGGTGAGGTCGAGCAGGAACATGGCTTCAGCTTCCAACTGCGAGGCCTCTCCACGCGAGATGCGATGCCACAGGGGGGGGCGCAGGGCTTCAGCGAGCGACGCCCCGTTGAGCCACCCCGCGGTGGTAAGTTCCGACAGTGCGAGGCACATGGCCGACTTGGTGGTGGGATTCAGCCGGAGGTCTCGGTCGAGCGTTTCACAGACTGCGACGGCCGCGTCGGCATCGGCGGCGAAGAGGTGAAATAGTGCCTCGATACGTTCGTGCGTTTCCTTGCCTGCCGCGAGGTGGGCGTGGGCACGTCGGGCGTACGTTTTCCAGAGTTCGGGCTGTTGAATCCGCAGGTGCTCGCGCAGGGCGAGGCGGGACGCCTCGTGGACGTTGCAGGCGCCTTCCCCCCGGGCGGGGAAGGGCTCGACATTGGTGAGTCGCTGAAGCTGCGCGACTAGGACGGAGGCTTCATCCGCAGTGGTGGCGAGTAGGGCGGCAATAAAGGGCGCATCGAACCAATGGGGAACGGCGGCGGCGAGGAACGCCTCGCGCAGCCGGGCGCGCTCAGTCTGGGGCAAACCGCCGAAGGTGATGTCCAGCGGGACGAGGGAGAGGGCGGCGGCATCACCATGGGCAACGCGCAGGATTTGCAGCAGGCGTTGCTCGTCGCTTGCGTCCATGCAGTGTCAGCTGTGCGGGCCGCAGAGTTGCGCGAGAATGCTGGCTTTGCCGGCGGTGAGCTTGTGAACCTCTGCCAGCGTGGAGGGGGTGATCGTGCGCTGGTTGGCCTTCGCATAGGCCATCCAGTGATCTGGGTCGGGGGGCTCGATGCGGAGTTGCGTACTGTCTTCCTCCCAAGGACGGCCGTGGCAGACGGGTACCTCCTGGCCGGCGATGACCAACCGAAGCCAGAGGTGCCGGTGCAGGGATGTGAGCAGACTGTCACGGACCCAGCGGTCAGCCTCCCCGACATCTTCATACGTGTCGAAGACTAGAAGCGTCGGCCGCCGGCGTTGGGCGAGGTGCTGCAGGATGAGACGGAAGCCGTCGGTCAGGCTGCCGGTGGCTGGGGGCAGGGGAACTTCCAGGAGATGCGCGAAGTCGGCGAGGGTGTCGTCTAGCCTGTCGGTACCCTTGAAGTCGAAGCGCGCAGAGCGACAGGCGGAGACACGTCGCTGGGCGTTGGTCAAGAATTGCATGGTGAGATGGCTCTTGCCGGTCTCGCTGCTGCCATGGATGGCGAGGAACTTGAATCTCGAATTGCGGGTGACCAACTCAGCAAAAGCGGCGCGTGCAGCGTCGTGATCGGCAAGCGGCCACTTCAACTCGGCGACACTCTCCGGCCAATCGGTGACAGTCGCTGAAGCAGCGGACAGAGCGCCAGGGAACGGAGGTTCGAGATCTACGAAGGGGATAGGGGGCGCTGCAGGGCTGATGCCCTCTAATACCTTGAGGATCGCGGCATGAGCAGCATCACGGCTGAGGGAGTGCAGCGGCTTCCGAAGCAGCACGGCGTGAATGCCGGGCACACTGCACGTTTGGATTTCCAGCGGGATGAGGAAGCGGGCCCTGTCGTTTTGCATGTGTCGCAGCCAGTAGGCGTCAAACTCCTCGCGGCAAGGGCCGGATAGCCAGTAGTCCTCGGAGTAAAGCGCGATGAGGCGGCGGCAGCCTTCCGCGGAAGCGCGCATGTTGCTGGTCCAGGTGGTACCAACTTGGAACTCATCCATCAGCATGGTGGAGAAGCCCGCACTTCGCACGACCCAGTTGACCCAACGCGCCCAGTCCGTGCCGGCGCCCCGATAGCTGATGAAGAAATCTGTGTCGCCACTAGGCTCGATTATAGGTGCGGCCATATTCTTTAGGACATGCAATAAGTACTCGACCTTCGTCAACCTGGATCGCTGACTTTCTTGGCGGGAGCACGAACGTTCGGCCGATTCCTTGACGAAGTCTTGCCGACGCGTTCGTTGAGGCGCGGGCGGCGTCGCGGGGGGTTGGTCAAGCACGTCAACGCGGTCCCCTGTCGCAGGTCAATCTCTCGGCGGCGCTACATTCGCGGTGGGGAATGGCGAGCGTCGACAACCGACAGTGTCAAGGATCCGGACTGTCGATGGCACCCCCTGGCTGAAGGACACGAATCAGGAATCGTTGCGGCGAGGTGCTGATCCCCGCCTCATCGGTGGCGGTCACTACGATATCGGCTTCACCCAACTCTTGAGCCCTCCCTACGATTCGACTGTCGATGAATGCCAAGCCCTCGGGGAGCTCCCCGTTCAAGCGGACGGCGGGGATACCGATTCCTCCGCTGATTGCGAATGCAAAATCATACGGCTGTCCCAAGAAGGCCGCAGGGACCGTGCGGGTTCGCATCTCGGGGGGGGTGCGGTCAGTCCTTCGTACCGAAAAGTCGTAATCCCGAGGCCCATCCCGCTGTCCAGTTGAGTCGGCCACCGCAACCGATATACGCCATTCACCTTCACTGCTGGGGACTCCCCTCACACCATTCGAGGTGAACGACAGGCCTGGGGGCAAGTCTCCGCTCAGTAAGTATTCGACGGGCCCGACGCCTCCCTCGGTTGCGAGAACGAAGCTGTACTCGTCACCTACTATCGCGGTGGGTGCCAACTCGGTGATCAGCCTTACGGGTGTATTGTCGGGCGTGACGGCCCGAAACGTCACGTGTCGGCTAACTGCATCGCGGGTCATCTCGTCTACAACCACTACACGCGATCGCCACTCTCCTCGCGCTGGGGCGACGCCGCTCATGAGCCCGTCCTGCACGGACATGCCCGCCGGCACGGCGCCCTCGATCGACCATGATCCCCTGCTCCGGCCGCCCGTCCACGGTGGCCGCCAGACAAACGGTTCGCCTACTGTGTACGTTACAATGAGCGAGTCCGGTACCTTCAGTGGCGCCGACCGCGGTTGAATCTGCATTTCGACGGCGCCTTTAGCGCTCACCCCGACCGCATCGCGGAGGTTGATTTGGACCGCAAATACTCCAGGGGATGTCGGCGTGCCTTGAATGGTGCCCTTTATGAGCGAAAGGCCGTCTGGGAGAGGCTGGATAGCCGTGATCGTTACTGGCTCCTGAAATCCTCGATACGGTATTGGAAGGTCCAGCGGCAAACCCACCACACCTGGGACAATGAAGGGCCCAACCGTGCGAGGAGGTTGTGCTGGCAACACGATGATGCGGCCGTTTCCCTCAGCAACGACCGTCCCCGAGTTCCCTATGCGATACTCGACCGGAAACTCCCCCGCCTCTTCCGGCACCCCGCGAATCGAGCCGTCGAGGCTAGAGAATCGAAGGCCCGGAACCTGGCCCTTCCAAATCATTGCCTCATCGCCCAGCCTTCCACCCGTAACGAGGGATGCACCATACTCCTGCCCGACCCTACCGAGGGGGAGGATCATGGCATGATGGAGACGTGCGTGAACGACGAGTTCGTAGGATCCCCTCGCTTCGGCGGCGGCCCAATCGTACTTCTCCCCATTGTAGGTAAAGCCCCCGGGAATTTGCTCGGCCAGAACCTCGAGCGAGAACGTCCCCGCTTCCATCGGAGTTCCCGCGATCCGCCCGGATTGTTTATCCAAGACCAAACCTGCGGGGAGCCGAGTTCCTTTCCCAGTAGACCACCGACTTGGCTCGACGTCTCCCATGACACCGAGGACTGCCTCGTATCGCACCCCGACACGGCCCGGATGGAGGGACCCATTGCTTCGCAAGATCTCGAACTCACCAGCGGGTAATGGCGCGGCACCGTGAGCCACCGAAAAACGCACCGTTGTGGTCGCGATCGCACCAACCGAGTCGACCGCCTCAAACTCGCATTCCTCGCTATTCACCGGCGTGCGACCGGAGACACTGCCAGTCGATGCCAGCCCGGAGACCGCGCCGAGATTGGGCTCAAGTTTCAATCCCAGTCGGCCGAGATCACCACGCAGCAAGCGCACGTTTCGCGCACCGATTCCGCCCACTAGAGGTAGGGAATAAAGGTACGTCTGCCCACGGATCGCCGCCGGTGGATCGGCTTCCAGAAATCGAAGGGGATCGGATGACTCGTGAAATACAGCGATGTAGATAACCAATATGATGAACATGAGCCCGAAAGCGTTCATCACGACATCGATCAACGGAGAGATAGACTCCCCGTGAACCTCGTCCGAGAGCTTGTTGGGCACCGCTACCACCCATCCGATTCGAGCCTCGGGAAGTCCCAGCCGATCAGATGCCCATCTCGGTCCGCTGCAAGGAGCACGCTCCCATCCGCCGTCGCAACGAAGGTGTCTCGCCGCACGCCTGTAATGTCAAAGCTTGTGTCTGCCTCATAGGGAAACAGATTGCCCCCGCGCGTTACCTGCCACATCCGGAGACGATCGTTGGCAGCGACCGCTATCCACCCTCCACCCCCTGCACGGATGATCGCATGGGCATCTGTAGACCATGCAGCGTGATGCAGTCGCACCGCGCCCTGCGCGCTGCGCCGCCAGTAATGCAGCTGCCCGTCGGCATCCAGGATCACCGCCTCGTCGTGCCCAATGGCTTCGACGGCAATCGGATCGATCGTCAATTGCTGAACTCCCGTCAATCGTAGGCGTAACTGATCGCCGTTAGATGCCTTACCTCGCGGCGACCAGACCTGCAGCACGGAGCCGCCTCCGACGGTACGCCCTCCAACAAAGAAGCATGATGCACTGCGTCGCCACACGGAGAACTGATGCCACTTGTAGTGCTGATCGAGCGCCTCCTCGCGGCCGCGCGATTCGCCGAACGCACCGATGCTGACCCGCGTGCTAGCCCCTGTCGACCGCACCCACACAACCCCGCCCCGCTCACCGTCGACTAGGACCGGGAACAGTACACCATCGTACTTTTCCTCGACGACCGTCTGGTCGACGCCGGCTTTCGTGAGCACCACCACATCCTTGTTCTTTCGCTGCACGAGCACCCGAGCGTCGGACTCGAAACCCACCAGCCTCTCCGCGTCAGTGCCCTTGACCAAGCCCTCGGTGGCCTTCCCCGCGGCGAGGTCGAGCCGCGCGATGATATTCATACCGCCCGCCCGCGTCGCATTAAAGGCGACGTCATTCGCATTGGTCAGACTGGGTGCTATGGAGACGATCGCCGGCAGCGGCGCTGAGCATTCGCGTAAGAGGAACTCCTGAGCAAGGGCGGAAACCTGCTTACCTCGATCTCGAAACTCGACAACGGGCCGAAAGAGAATTCGCTTCGCCTCGGTGAGTGCAGAATGCTCGCGCACGATGCTGAGCGCCATCGACTTGACGCCCTCCCGATAGTCCGTTGCCTGCTGTTCCCCCTCGTGGGCAATACGCTCCAAGGCTCGGATGCGGTTCTGTAGTCCGCCGATGGCGGCGATCAAGCCGGTACTCCCGTCGCCGGTGCGCCACATGCTGACTGCGTCGAAGAAGACACTTCGAGCGTTCGCCAACCGCGCGCCGATCATCTTCTTGAGCGACATCTTCAAGAGACCCAGAACGAGAAGAAATATCAGCCCCAGGAACGTCGTATCGAACGCAACCCCGAGACCGGCGAATCCCTCATTGAACTTGGCCAGTGCCTTTGCCTTCATTTCGGGACTCTGCCCTCCAGAGAACAGTAATCCCACGGCGGCCTGGATTCCCCCGAGAGCAAATCCGATCCCGACCACCGTACCCAGAAATCCGAGCATCGGAAGCGCCCATTCGGCCCAGGCGACGGCGTTGAAACTGATCGCGATCTCGTCTTCGTCGTTCGCTAGGATGTCGTCCTTCATCGACTGAATCGCCGTCAGGTCGTGATCCTCCTCGTAGCGCTTGCGCATTAACAACAGTCGATGGCCGTAGTACCCTGCAACCTCCTTGTTGACCTGAGCATTGAGGGCTTCGACCAACTGTCCGTCATCTTGTGACCGAACGGCCGCCAACACCGCTTCATCCGCCTGATTCGAGACGCCCAGAGGGAGAAACTTGAGAAACCAGAGTTGCACGAGATAGAGTGTACCGAACAGGAAGCACCATAGAATGGCATACGGGATTCCACCGCTGGCAAACAACTTGAATCGCCATGCCGGCCACGACTCAAAACCAGACACATCCGGTGGCAATGGAGCCCACCAATGCTCATGTGCGTGGATCCCGATGTACACCACTAGGGTTGCGAACATCGCGCAGGTGACGAATCCAGTTCGGCTTCGAATGTCAACAAATGTCATCCTAGTGCTCCTCGTTCAATGCAAGTGTGAGACGCACGCCATAGTCATCCTGTTGAAGAGCCGAGTTCAGCCCTGCGACCGCAGCCGGCTCCCTGTCCGGTGGACTGAGTCGGCTAGCGAAACTACCTCCCCGCAGCTCGAATCCGCCATCGGTGCGGACGAACTGCCACGTCACGCCCAGAAGATCAAAAACTCCGAGAGGGTTGGGCCCTCCGGTCCTCAACATGGGTGCCGCGGTCCAGGCCGGTTGGCATGTCGCCCCGAGGCTCATTACGTACTGCCACTGTTCCCTTGTCGGAACGTCGATCCTCGCATCTCGGGGTAACTCTGCGCGCAGGTCGTTCAGGGCGCGTTGGACGTCCTCAAAGCATAGGTCAGTCCTCGGGCGATCCTTGCTACGCTTCAAAAGCGCCGATTCACCGGCCCCGACCAGTGATGCCGTCCACTCTTGCTCGCTGATCAGCGACTCGCTGACGTAGAAGGCGTGCGCGCTAGCGTTACCTTCCGCAGTGACACCGGGTGGGATTAGTACAAATCGCAGGCCTCGCTCCACCCGGATGATCGGGACACCAGCTGCAACCGCGTAGAGGACCTGAAACGCTGCGGCCCAAGCAGAGTCTATTCGCACATCAGCCGCAAACGCAGTCGGCCGTGGGCCAAGGAAAGCGCGGCGACGCGCAAGCGAGTCTCGAGCCAGCAATTCAACCAGTTCTTCAGTTGCCGGCAAAGTTTTGCCCGGAGCGTCGCTAACGTACCGCAGAATTGACTCTCGCGTTATCGGCGGTGCGTTAATCTCGCGGCAAATCGCTTCAAGCTCCCGCAACCACACTCGAGCCGCTTCACGCCAGCGCTGCGAGGAGTCCAACCCGACCCGGAGATCTCGCAAGGCGAATCGACAGAGACTCTGAAGGTCACCGAAGTAGCTCCAGTGCTTGCCACTCGACTCTAACTCGCCGCGGAACGACCGCTGGTTCCCCGCCAGCTCGTGCGGCTGCTCCACCGCACAGACGAAGTCGTCGGTGGTAAGGTATAATAGGATGGGTTTAGGATCCGCCTTGGTGCCATTCAGGCGCTCGCCAAGCGCGAAGAAGTATTCCCATTGAGTGTAGGACCGTGGAGCAGGCGGCCGATCTGGCCCCGTCGCGCGCACACCGTAGGCGTTCCCAACCAGTGCTATGACCCAATCGCAGCCATCGATATACTCCTCAATGGAACGAAGGAGTGAGTACGGGCCTGTTTGAAAGTCCTCTTGCGACTTGACCTCCCAGCCGACGGCCCGAAGATCCGCAGCCAGTGCTTGCCGACAGTCTTGGAACTCGGCAGTGACAGCAGAAAGAAAGATCTTCATTGGAAGGCGTCCAGCTGGGTCGTAGAAGCAGTAGAAAATAAGAGCCGAAGCGTTCCGCATCCGCGAGACGGAGTCGGACGCTCGACGAGACCGTGTGCATCCACAGACCGCGCCAAGGCATAGGCACAACACCTACTAGTTCCTACCGACCGCGAGACGACAACTTAGCCAGCTCCCCCTTTTGGACTCTCATCCTGACACCTCCCATATCGACATCCTCTCAATGCCAGACGACAGCCTCCGACTAATAACGATAGGCATAGGCACACATCAATAGGGGAAACCCCCTAGGCATCTAACCCGGACTATGCACAAACACGAGCGAAGTCTCATAATCCCCGGACGAACTCGGGGGGCAGCTCAAAATCTACGACGACGACACTCGTCGATTTAGTATCGAATCCTCGGGAGTACGAGATGCTCTTCAGCTCAGAGAGAGAAACACCATAACGATGGTGTCCACCAAATCGGGGCAACCTTAACGGGACATTCTTGACGAAACCGACGGCCCGATGCTCGTACACGGACTACAAGGGTTCCACGACAAACCGATCGTTCTTCCTCGCCGGACCGAAGATCGCCCGGATCGCGATCTTCTCGCGATCCGGTACCGTGAACTTGCTTCGGCCAGTTGAGGCGGCGGAGCATCTCAACAGCCCGGAGTCGCCAATGAAGGTCACAGCTCGCCCCGAACTTATTGTCCACGCCGACTGGAGTATCGAACCCAGAAAGCGGTGGATGGCCAGCGCTCGGCGGGACGAGACCGGAACCTATGTGGCCGCCGCCGCCGAAGCAGTTGGCAATACCAGAAACCTCATGTCGCGTGTTCGCGAAGAAGTCTCACCATCGGGCTGTGCCCTTCTCGGTTTCGATTTTCCGATCGGCCTGCCAGGGGTTTACGCAGCGGCGACGGGAATCTCCAACTTTCGGACCTTCCTCGCCGAAATCGGTCGCCCGGCATGGAGGGATTTCTTCTTGGTCGCAACGAAGCCAGAAGAAATTTCTCTACATCGGCCTTTCTATCCACAGCGGTCAGGCAAGATGATCAAGCAGGAGCATCTTACGCACGCCCTGGGAGTGGCGGACATCGACGCTCTTCGGCGCCAATGCGAGCGCCGCCACGTCGACCGACGGGCCGCTTGCCCGTTGTTCTGGACCCTGGGCGGCCAGCAGGTCGGAAAGGCGGCCATATCTGGGTGGAGAGAGATCATCGTTCCTGCAATCCAGGCGAATGATTCTGGCGTTCGCTTGTGGCCCTTTGACGGCCCTCTCGAATCACTCCTTGTTGAGGGCGCGATCGTACTATCCGAAACCTACCCAGCGGAGTTCTACCGCCACCTTGGCGTCATGTTCCCGCCCTCTCGCCCCAAAGAGCGGACCGGCAAGCGGGTCAAGGCCGACCGCGCAATGAACGCGAGTACGCTACTGAGTTGGGCTGCTTCGGCCAGCGTCGGAATCACCAATGACCTTCGCGCCGAAATCGAAGACGGCTTCGGCGATAGTGCCGATGGTGAAGACAGGTTCGACGCGGTGGTCGGACTTTTCGGCATGATCAACATAGTGCTCGGCAACCGAGCAGAGGGCTCGGCAGACGACAAGGCTGTCGTGAATGTCGAGGGCTGGATTCTGGGGCAGACGTATATTTCTTCGAGCAGGCCAGAAGAAGTGTCTTCAGCACAGCCCGTGAAATCCGGTGCGCACGTGAGTGAACTCGACCGCCTCCGGGGCCTGCTCCTTGACGCGATCAACGCGCTCGAGGAAGCTGGCGCCACCGATGAGGCACTGAGAATCGCGCAGGAGATTCAGCCGAGACAATAGCCTGTCTGAGCCAGTCGAGCTGCCATCTTCCCTACTTTCCTGCGAGATTCCGATTGAGCCCCATCTCGCGACTCTGGAGTTTACGTTGCCAGCGACCCTCCATTGCGAGGACTTCGCCCTGGGTTACCGCCGAACCTGCTACCTCGAGTATCGCGACCTGGTAGTCACTGGGATCTCGTGATTTCAGCCCAACGTTGCCGCCGTGCTGCGTTTGGTAGTACGTCATCCATCGCCCCCAGAAACCATCCCCGCCGAATGCCGAACCGACGTACTGCTCCCGAGTCCGCGGGCAGGTGAGGATGTACACTCCGCGGACCGATCTGAGAGCCTCGATCCATCCACGCGGTAGTTTGCCGATCCGCGAGAGCGGTTCAATGAACTCGATGAATCCCGGGAACGGCGGCTCGTGTCGCGCGGCGCGAATCTCCAGAACTTCCTTGTCTTGGAAATCGGCGCGCTGAACCCATGCACGCTTTCCTGGACCCCAATCGATAATCAAACGCTCAGCCAAGTCCTTCAGGTTTTCATCAGGTGACAGAGCGTAGATGTCGCATGAACCAGCAGAGTCGATTCCGCCCACGACGTGGGGCGTTGGACTATCTTCCTCAAGAGGTTTGCGATCCTCCTTCCTGTACAAACCCACGAACATCGTGTCGTCGAAAGCATCCGCTACAAACGAGGCCCAAATTGGAGCATTGAACTTCGATCGATCCGCAACCGTCTGCCTTGCCTGATATGCGTCGAATGCATCGCGATCGTCACGCCAGAGCTCGTACGGCGATCGGCCGGGGGACGAACGCTGGTCCTTGTGCCGAACAAGTCGAACGTCCCTCGGAGCGAGCCCGCTCTCGCGGAGCAAAGTATTGAACTTCAATGGCATGTGTTCACCGGTAACCCTTCGGCGAGGCTAAGACTCGCGGCGGTCGACTCCCAAATGCAGGGAAAGGCTATGCTGCAACTGGCGCGGCAATGGAATTCGCTCTGCCCGGCGTTCCGTTTCCAACTCGTCGACCTCGTACTTCTCGCCCATGACGATCTGGAACCATCGCTCGCGGTCCTTTACGACCCGGTACATCTTTTCGTCCTGGGTGGCGGCGACGTAGGGCAAGAATAACTCGATCGATTGCCCTACCTGTTCAGAGTACGAGCCGATCCGATCGACGCGCCCGTTGCGCTGCTCGAGTGTCGAGGGATTCCAGCACAGGTCGTGATGGATGACGTGTCGGCAGCTGCGATGAAGGTCGACGCCTTCGGCAAGCACGCTGCTCGCGATCAGGATCTCCGGAAACAGCGGGGTATTAAACGTCAGCAGAAGCCGTTGCCGCGTCTCCTGGGCGACTTCTCCGTTGGCGAGACGGACGTTTGGCAGAAGACGCGATGCCATCTCGCCCTCGACTTCACTTCTATCAAGGCTCGACGTCACCTCACGCTCAACGTGGCTTCCGGTTTGGACACGATCGAGCGCGTCTAGGTATCGTTTGCGCTCCTCGGGGATGCAGTCTTCCAGAAAGCGACAAAACGCAACAATCTGATCTCCGAGGGAGAGCCCGGATAGATCGCGACGGGCCAACGCATCGCGGAACGATTGGATTCGATCGGCCGCCTTGAGATCGAAGTAGCGGACTAAGAACGATGGCGTTCGCAAAAAGCGCCGCGTGACTTCCACGATCTTCTCTCGCTCGGCAGGGTCGAATGCTGGGAACCCGGCAACGACCTCGCCCAACGCTTCGGTGACAACCCTGCGAATCCGGCCTTCGCTGTCGAAGAACTGGTCTCCCAGTCGCTCGAGTTCTTGCTCGACGGCTTCTTCGCGAAGGCCGGGAAGGGCTTGCATGCCCAAAGAAATGATCTCGCGGCGGATGCGATCGGAGATGTGCCGTCGCAGGGATCGTCCGGTCGCACGGTAGTGGCAAAACACCAACACCTTCTGGCCCTGCCGCCACAGGCGGACCACGCGATCCGCTGTGGCCTGAATCTTCGGGTGTGCCGCCCAGGCGCCGGAACCATCACGGGGGAGGGCCGCATCTATGTGTTTCAGGTACCAGCCCAGCTCACGACTCATGGGTTGCTCGGTCGCATCGATATCGTCGTCGAGAATGACTTTACCGGAACGCGTCTCGACGTAGGCCTCGAACGACGACGCCAACCCTTCGGCGAAGAGAGCTCTGCCTCGAGTCGAATACATCAAGAGCGATCGCGCTCTTCCCGCGAGAAGAAAGGGTAGCAGCACCTCCGGCCCGATCTGGATGCCGTCGTGGCACATCCCTACATCCACGATTCCGGCCCCGGGAAAGGTCACTCGTCGCGGGACGCCCGGTTTACCGGACAGCTCGTCGTGTTTGATGTGGCGCAGGACCCATGGACGAAGCTTCTCTTCCGCGACAACCATCGCTGCGGATGTTGCCTTGACATGCTCGATCGCAGCCCGCTCCCCCTCGGACTGCGGATTCTCAACCACCCCAGCCCACCATTCTTCAGAACTTCGCGTTGAACCTTCCGCGGAGACAAGGAGCTCCCGCTCGAGTTTCCCCCATGCCCGGTCCATTCGGAGTGCCGCAGCTTGGGCATCGTTCAGGGCCACGCCCAACGCGCGAACTTCCTCCCCGTAATCCTTGCGCCCGATCTCTGGCTTGCGCGTGCACTGCCAAGAAATTCCTTCAAATCGCTCCAGGACCCGTGCGAGCTCCGTATGGCCGAGCTGAAACGGTGTCGCAGTGAGAAAGAGCATCCGTTCGAACTTGCCGCCAAGAGCGCCTCCCGTTTGGAAGAACGCCGAATCTTTCGCTGCCTCTTCGTCGACGAATAACGATGCGAGTGCGGTCTTAGGATTCTTGACGTGGTGAGCCTCGTCGAGAATCAAAAGTGGTGAGGTAAACCGCGCGCGCCTGAGCGCATCTCGCCAAACCAGGTTCATGATCTCGACCAGGGCACTTCGAGTGTCCGCCAGACGCTCCTCGATGTAGGCAGACTCGCGAAGCGGCACGTCCTTCAGGGCCTCGACGAGGGGATCGAACGCCTCCCTGGGCATCTCGACCAAAGCATCCCATAGGTGGGTGGGAACGGGATCATCCTGGATGCGATCGATGAAATAGGGGTGCGCATCGTGAAGCTTTTGCATCCACGTGTCGGGCGGCGACTGCATCAAGCCTCCGAGAATTCCATGCGAGCGCTTCTCTACCCAATCGAGCCAAAGCAGCCTGCTAGCGAAACGAGGGAATGCGCGACGCTGAGCCTGCAGCGACCCCCGCCCTTTGAAAGCACGCTTGATCACTGCCAGGCGCACCCACGGATCAGTGGCCGCGCGATTGAGCGCTCCGTGAGTCAAGAAGATGATCTGCGCCCGAGTTGCCGGCGCATCATCTAGAAGCTTCAGGAACTCAATTCCCGTAGCCGCGGATTCTGCGATGAGACGACGCGCACGGGTCGAGATGAGGCACTTCTCTTTGAAAACTTCCCAGTCCTTTGGCCACTTCTCCTTGAGACTCGGCGGAACCATCACGACGACCGGACGCGATCGTCCTCGCTCGACAAGAATCGAAGCCGCGACTGCGAGCGCAACGAAGGTCTTTCCCATGCCGACCTCGTCAGCGAGGATTAGTCCGGGCTGCCGTTCGAGACGCTCGAGGATTTCCTCGACGGCGCGCTCCTGCCGGGTGGAGTCCTCGACCGATATCCGATCATTCGCCAGGGTGAGGTCCGAACGAAGGAACGTGGCGTGCTTCATTTGCGCACCTCCGCGAACGCATCCCGAACGTAATCGCGGATCATCGTCGCCTGACCGATTCCCGGATGCTCCACCAAGCCCTCCAGTTCATCGATACAAGCACGGATACGAATAGAAACATCCCGAGACGCCAAGGTGCCGCACGCCACCTTCTTCGGGTCCACCCGATTCAGCGTCAGCGCGAGCTCGGCCATGAAGAAGAGTGCTTCGGCCTCGCTGTTGGCCTCCTTCTGTAACGCTCGAGCCAACGCGAGCGCCCCTATCGGCCCCTCGAGTCGCCAGAGGAAGGCGTCCAAACTGAACGCGGGGCGTTCGAGGCGCTCGAGCAAACGGTCGAGGGCACGCGCGATTCGTCGAGTCCGCCGCAAGAGAAACGTCTCGGTCTTGACGCGCTTGTGGGGATCGAGCTGTTCGCGGTCATTCTTTACCCTCGATCGCTTCGCCAACACTCCCGGCAAGGCTTGGTGAAGCGGCCGAGTCGAGCCGATGACGTCTATCAGTTCTTCCAAGCTAAGATTTCGCAGTTCGTCGGGGGGCGGCAGCTCGGAAAGATCGGCGACGTTGACAGGCCAGCCGGCAACGTAATCGCCATCCGTGGTGGACCATCGAACGGTGACAAGAAAGGGAACCGGTTGGGCCGAGCGATCGAGCGAGTGAAGGCCGACACCCGTGGTTGCGGAAGACAAGACCGTGCCTTCCCCCGGGATCGCGATCTCCCAAGAACTGGGGAGTCCATCGTCTAGTCTAATCGAAAGTGTCGGCTTCGGACGGGTCGAAAACAGCGCCTCGCGAAAGCAGGCAGGCAAGGGGATGATTGCCCCGTCACTCTCTCCCTCCTCTTCGCCAACCGGATTCCACAGAATCTCGTCGCTCGCGAGATCGACGGGTTCGTCCTCCAACTCAGGCCAGATCTCGTTGAGGTGACGCGCGAGTGGTTCGTCTGGACGCGCAAAATAGACCAGGTTCGCCTCGCGGTTGCGCGGACCACCGAGCCCCAGGCCGGCCCGCGTGAAGTTGCTCGAGCCCACCATCACCGCGATCCACTTGTCGCTCTCGAGCCAAATCGCCTTGGCATGCAGGGGGCGGGTTTCGCCATCTTGGATCAGGGGAACCCCGGACACCTCGACCGAGTCCGTCAAACCCATCGCTCGATCCACGAGCTCTCGCGGCGCATGCACTCTGCGTCGCCCATCGGGGAGATCCTCTACGAGCGGGTTGATGATGATGACCCGGCTTCCTGTTTTCGCCATCATGGCGGCGGCAACCGCCGTCATGGTTTCCCCCGAGCTCTGCACATCGAAGAAGGGCGACAAGACATAGAGCGTGCGAGCCGGTCTTCGCGAGGTAGTCTCCTCGACCAGAGCCTGGAGGGCCGACGAGTCGCCCGTCTGCAGCGCGAGGGCTACTCGAGAACGATGCGACGGATCGTCTTTCCAGCGACGAACCTGCCCGCGAATCGTTTGCAGCGCGGAGCGAGCCCGATCGATCGGTCCCCCGTCCCCGGCGCTACCTACAGCTTCACTTGTCAGACCTTGTACGAAATCGAGACAGCGCAGGATCAACGCGACCGGCCCCGGCTCGTCCGGTTCCAGTTCGAGGGCGCCGAAAATCTCGACGTTGCGGCGATAGCCCGGCTCGGTGAGGTTTCCCGAGCCGACGACTACCCGGACTGCATTCGACCAGCAAAGAATGGACACCTTCGCGTGCTGCAAACTTCGCGGAACAAGAACCGGTATCACGTCCCAACGAAGACTCTCCTTCGACTGGGCATGGCGCCGATCGACGACCACGCCGACCTGCGCCCCGGCAAGCTTCTCCTCGCGCTCCACAAGGTACGCGACCGCCTGACTCTCATCGGGGTGCGTATCCATCGCAAGAAAGCGTCCCAAGCACTCTGTCTCGAAAAAGGTCGCATCGAAGGTGAAGGTCGTCGCGACGCAGGCAAGGGGCGCACCAGCATCAGGGGGCGGGTCCCAGAGCTCGAGCGCCCGGGCGCGATAGTCCGCCTTGCTTGCTCCCTGACGGCTCACTGCAGCGCCTCGGCGAGATCACGCGAGAAAGCCCGAAGCGCAAAGAGTCGATACGGTCTACCCCACCCAGCGCGCCGCTCCGGCGGACTCGTCAGTCGATAAGCCGGCCGAACGAATATCGAATCGTCGGCGCCGCGCTCAAACCATTCGCGCTTGCCGTCGGGTGGCTTGGCCCGCTGCACTTCCCGGTGACGAGAGAGCAGGGCCTGATAAAGGGAATCCGCGTCGCGGACATCAGAGAAATGATCGGACAGGGCGGCAAAGAGCGAGCCCAGCTCGGGCGGCCCGCGTTGGATCACTTCATCCGCCTCGCGCAGGACGACGGGGAGTCGCGCCGCGGACTCCTCCAATGCAGATCGGACGACGGAGTCGCTCGCCGAGATTGCCCGCGCGCCCGCAGCGGTCGAGTAGTAGCGCAATCGTTCGAACACCAGTTCGAGCTCGGTGGCAAAGTGTTCATAGGCGCCGATTGCGTGGAATCGATCCGCAAGGTCCTTCGAGAGTCGCGGTCTCGTGGCCTCGAGCATGCTGTGCTCATCGTCCAACGCGAGAAGAGACCTCAGCAAGGACTTGTGCCCGAAATGTTCGGTGATCTCGCCGGAGATAGGCTCGTCATGCGGTAGGGACAAGACATCCCTGAGAAAACGGCCCTCCTCCCGCCCGATGTTTCCCGGGAGCAAGTGCTCGGCGAGAAGCGACCACCCCTGCCACTGCGACGAGTACTTCGTATAGCCGTCGCTCAGACCCTTCTCGACAGCCTGGCGCAGAACGTAGCGCGGGCCGGACGAGCCCGCGCCCTCGGCAGACAGGAAACCCTCCAGGCCTTGCTCGCGCTCCCACGTCTTCACCAGCGCATGTCCGTGATCGCAGAGCCGCAGCTCGTCATCCACGATGCCGACAAAGCGAGCGGCTCGCTTGTAGACTCCGTTGAAACCGAAGACGTTCGGCGTCTTGAGGTATGCGCCCGCCGACATCGAAATCCCGTCTCGAAGTGCGTCGGCCGCCTTTCCGATCCCCGGGGTGTTCTTCCGCTTTTCCGAGTCTCCGCGGCGGGCAAAGGCTTCAACCATCAGCCATTCGAAGACGAGCGGCGCCGTCGAAACGCCGTCCTTGGCGATCTCATCCTCGAGCCCCTCGCAAACAGCGGCGCAGACGGCCATCGCAGTCAGAAAGCGCGGTCGAAGCATCCGCGCGGTGAGACCAGGCAAGATCCGGTCGGCGAGATGCTCACCGACCGTACCAAGGCCGAGAGGATCAAGCTTACCTTCTCCTGCCGTCTTGGGATCGGGGAGAGTGCGAATCGGAAGCCGAATACTCATCCGAGAGCCAACAGTACGTGGATGCCCTCGAACTCCTCGTCGTCGATGACTTCGTCGATTCGGCGATTCTTCCCGACGCCGACAAGTGCTTCGAGGGCGGCCTCGTGGTCGAAAGGACGGCGCTGAGCGTTCGGCATGGGTCAGGCCGCGGCCGTCAGTTCAGCGACGACGGCTTCCATGAGATCAGCGCCGGTTGCGCGGGCGGTTGCAAGCTGCGTTTCCAACTCGTCCACCAAGGCCATCAGTTGCTCCACCTTGGCTACGATCCGGCGTTGTTCGACGAGGGGTGGGAGGGGGAACAAGTAGTTCCGCAAGAACCCGAGAGAGACGAACGACTGAACTCCGCCAGCCGCTTGCGCCTTCATCTCCTCGGCGACCAGCTTGAGATACAGGAGAAGAAAGCGAGGTTCCGAATCGGCAGCAGTGTAGTATTTAAACAGTGCAACGTTCTTGATGCTGAACTCCCTATCGGTATTCACGATGACGGGATTTCCAATGCTGCCGATCATCGCAAAGAGAATGTCCCCTCGATCAACGCGCGACCGCTCGGAGATTTGGCGATGATCTGTTTCCGATATAAGTTTGGCCCCGTCGAACAGAAGACTTCCTGAATGGATGTTCTTGCTCGTGATGAGGGGAAACCCTTCGGTCACGTACTTCGGGGTGTCGTGAGTTCCGTCGCGGACGTCAAAGAGTTTCCCCAATCGTGTACACAGCCAGCCAGGTGGCAGCGAGCCACATGCATCGCCGCATGGATTGGCTTCAAAAGTCACGCGCTTGATCGCTCGCTGCTTGATCAGCGTCTCTTTGGTGTTTTCAATTCGAGCAAACAAATCCTCCGCCGGTTCATCGTTGGGGTCTTGGGGGACGAGTTTGCCTTGCACGGCGAGGGTGAGGATGGATTTGCGGAGGTCGGCGGGGGGGATGGCGTAGGACGGGTGGAAGAGGAACTGGAGGTTGGCCGGGGTGGGCGCGTCGGCAAAGCGGGCCAGCGACGCGCGGGCGAGCGCGGCGTGCCGCGTCTCCCGTTCCTGCTGCTGCGCCTCCAGCCGATCACACAACGCCATCAACTCATCAACCTTCGCCACGATTCGATTCTGCTCGGCGAGGGGCGGGAGGGGGATTGCGAGGTTCCTAAGTTTTTCGAGACTTACACGGTCTCGGGTTATCCCGGTAATCTGCGAAAGAAGCTGCCGCGCGATCGTCGGCGAGTTGATAATTAGTGAAACTAGACGTGGTGCGAACAGCTCGTTTGAGAGCCTGAGCCTGATCACATCCGCCACGATGATTCCGGCGCCCAATTCTTCCGGCGCTATGCAGCACTTCCCGACGGGCTCACCGAGTTTGTTGAGAAGGAGGTCGCCTGGTTTGAAGCTGTGGCGCTTCAGCTCCTCTGCTTTCTTCTGCGAAACGAACTTGATCTCCTTCGTCTTAAATTGGTGTCGCCCAATGTTCTTAAGCCGCACGATTGGAACTCCGTGCTCGGTGTATTCGTCTGCTTTGAGATTAGATCCAAAGGGGCCATCAACGAAGTCATCGGTGTACGATGGCACACAGTTGCCCAGCCGAACCCATGTCCATGTCGGAGGAACGTTAAACGGCAGATTGTCCAAGTCCAAATCGGGAAGCACTGCTTGTTTTCGGATCGATTTCTTCGCGGTACGCTGTGCCCGTTCGGTCGCGATCGCCTCCACAATATCGGAAGCTTGGCCATCAATTGGCATTCGCTGGGTCAATAGACCTTGTGCCGCAAAATCTAGAATCAGCTCGCGCATCTTTGCCACCGCGTTGGGTGCCTCGGCGAGCTGGTCGAACTTTTCAAAGAAGGTTTCCAGCTTCATTCAGCAGGCCCGGCGCTGGCGGTGAGCGCGTGGTGGAGTTCTTGTTTCAGTTTGGCCCTGGTCTCGGCGATCTGGGCGAGGAGCTTTTCGTATTCGGGCAGGAGGTGCTCCACGTCGCCGGGGCCGGTGTCGGGGTTGTGCGGGTTTTTGAGGTCGAGGTTGAAGTTGCCGGCCTTGATGGCGTCGGTGGAGACGCGCCAAGCCTGCTCGTTGTCCACGCGGGATTTGAAGCCGTCTCTTTCTTCGCCCCACCAGGTGCGCTCGGCCTCGAACTCCTCGATGCGGATGGGTTTGCCTTTGTTGTAGCTCTTGGCGCCGGGCGGATAGGGGTGCTCGTAGTACCAGACGTGCGTGGTGGGCGCGCCCTTGGTGAAGAAGAGAAGGTTGGTGCGGATGCCGGTGTAGGGGTTGAAGACGCCGTTGGGCAGGCGAACGATGGTGTGGAGGTTGCAGTCGGCGAGGAGGGCTTCCTTGATGCGGGTTTTGACGCCTTCGCCGAAGAGAGTGCCGTCCGGCAGCACCAGTCCGGCGCGACCGCCGGGTTTGAGGATCTTCATGAGGAGCACGAGGAAGAGGTCGGCGGTCTCGCGGGTGCGGAACTCGGCGGGGTAGTTGGACTCGATGCCGTCTTCCTCCATGCCGCCGAAGGGCGGGTTGGTGACGATGACGTCGACGCGCTCCTTCGGGCCCCAGTCGCGCAGGGGGCGGGCGAGGGTGTTGTCGTGGCGGACGTTGGAGGGGACGTCGATCCCGTGCAAGAGGAGATTGGTCATGCACAGGACGTGCGGGAGGTGCTTCTTCTCGATGCCGGCGAAGCAGTCCTGGATGGTGCGCTCGTCGGCCTCGGTTTTGGCCTGCTTGCGCAGGTGCTCGATGGCGCAGACGAGGAAGCCGCCGGTGCCGCAGGCGGGGTCGAGAATGGTCTCGCCGAGGCGGGGATTGACCTGCTCGACGATGAACTGGGTGATGGCGCGCGGAGTGTAGAACTCGCCGGCGTTGCCTGCGGACTGGAGATCCCTGAGGAGCTTCTCGTAGATGTCGCCGAACATGTGGCGGTCATCGGAGGCGTTGAAGTCGATGCCGTTGATCTTGTTGATGACCTGGCGCATCAACGTGCCGTTCTTCATGTAGTTGTTGGCGTCCTCGAAGACCATGCGGATGAGGCCGGCGATCTTGTCCGCGCCACCGGTCAGCGACTTCAGTTTGGGCAGGAGTGTGTTGTTGACGAAGTCGAGCAGCGCATCGCCGGTAATGCCTTCGGCGTCGGTGGCCCAGGTGGACCAGCGCAGATGCTGCGGGAGCGGCGACTTGTAACTGTCGCGGAGGAGTTCGAGCTCCTTCTCGCGGTCGTCGAAGATCTTGAGGAAGAACATCCAGCCGAGTTGCTCGAGCCGCTGCGCGTCGCCGTACGTGCCGGCATCCTTGCGCATGATGTCCTGGATGGTCTTGACGATGTTGGAGACGTTGGCCATCGGTCAGGCAGCCTTTTGATAGAGCTGGGCTTCCAGCTCGCGTATGGCAGCAAGGTAGGCGGTTTTGCCGCCGAACAATCGGACGATCTCGACCGGCGTGCCGAAGGTGGTGAGGGGATCCACCTTGAGGATGTCGAGCGACTCGACACTGCGAATCCCGCCGTCGGCGTACTTCTGCAGCAGTGCCTGAAGCACGGCGCGGGCCGTCTCGCCGTATTTGGCGAAGACGTTTCGCTTCTTGACGCGGTCCGCGCGCTCGCGCCGGGTGAGGGGCGGCTGGTCGAACGCCACGTGACAGACGAGATCGAAGGCGTCGTAGTCGCGGCCGACCTGTTCTGCCAGCTCCTCCAGGAACACGCCGTGGCCCGCGAGCTCTTCGATGATGGCCTGTTTGCGCTCCGCATCATTCCATGCGCCGAGAAACGCGTTGAGTGACGGGTACGTCTTGCGGACGGTCTTGCGCGTGTAATCCGTGAGGGATTCAGTAATCAGATTGCCGTCGGCGTCCAGGTACTGCACGCGCTCGGTTGCAACAGTGACCGCCACATCGTCGACGTAATACTTGACGGGCCTCCCGGAGGTGTCGTCGTCCGCATCGAGGGGATTGGTCTCGGTCCCATAGGAGCCTGGATCCTCATCGACCGCGCCCTCGCCCGATACGTCCGGCGGTACGACCGGATCTCCCGCCTTCGGTTCGTAGATCTGCACCGGGTCGCCGTCGAAGTCGGGATCGGCGAACAGCGCCGTCGCCCGCTTGAAGTCCATGATCGTGAAGAAGAGCTTGTCGTAGTCTTCGTTGATGCGGGTGCCGCGGCCGATGATCTGCTTGAACTCCGTCATGGAGTTGATGCGCTTGTCGAGCACGATCAGGTGGCAGGTTTGCGCGTCGACACCGGTGGACATGAGCTGAGAGGTCGTGGCGATCACGGGGTAGATGGACTCCGGGTCGATGAAGTTATCCAGTTGCGCCTTGCCCTCGTCGTTGTCGCCCGTGATGCGCATGACGTACTTGCTGTTGGCGGCAGCCAGGTCGGGATTGGCGTTGACCAGCGCTTGGCGCATACGCTCAGCGTGGTCGATGTTCTCGCAGAAGACGATCGTCTTGGCGAAACGGTTGGTGGCTTTCAGGAACTCGGTGATCTTGGCGGCCACCAGTACGGTGCGTGTCTCGAGGACCAGACTCCGATCGAAGTCGAGGTCGTTGTACTCGCGGTCCACGATCTCCTGGCCGTACTTGTCGGTCTTGCCGATCTCCGGGCGCCAGCCTTCGAGGTCCTTGTCGATGCCGATGCGCACCACCTTGTAGGGCGCGAGGAAGCCGTCGGAGATGCCCCGCTTCAGTGAATAGGTGTAGAGCGGGTCGCCGAAATACTCGATGTTGGAGACGTCCTTGGTCTCCTTGGGTGTGGCGGTGAGGCCGATCTGCGTGGCAGCTGAGAAATACTCCAAGACCTTGCGCCACGCCGCGTCGTCCGCGGCGCTGCCGCGGTGGCACTCGTCCACCACGACGAGGTCGAAGAAGTCCGGAGAGAACTGCTTGTAGATGTTCTGCTCGTCCTCGGTGCCGGTGACCGCTTGGTAGAGCGAGAGATATATCTCGAAGGCCTTGTCGACGGTTCGGTTGGTGATCTTGGTCATCGCCTGACCGAACGGCTTGAAGTCGTTGGTCTTGGTCTGGTCGGCGAGAATGTTGCGATCGACCAGGAAGAGGATCCGCTTCTTCGCCCCCGCCTTCCACAGGCGCCAGATGATCTGGAACGCCGTGTAGGTCTTCCCCGTTCCCGTTGCCATCACGAGCAGGATGCGATTCTCGCCACGTGCGATGGCGTCGACGGTACGGTTGATGGCAACGATCTGATAATAGCGAGGCGACTTGCCAGAGCCGTCGTCGTAGTAATCCTGCGTGGCGACGCTGTCTTGCTCCGCGGTGTAGCCCTTCGCCGCGCGATAGCGGCGCCAGAGTTCCTCGGGCGCGGGAAACTGTTCGAGCGGGAACTCCCGTTCGACCGTGCCGGCGGTGCCGGTCCGGTCGTGCTCGAGGAAGGCGTCGCCGTTGGAGCTGTAGGCAAACGGCAGGTCGAGGATCTCGGCGTACTCAAGCGCCTGCTGCATGCCGGCGCCGACCGCGTGGTTGTTGTCCTTGGCCTCGACGACAGCGATCGGAATGTTGGGCTTGTAGAAGAGGATGTAGTCGGCCTTGTTCGCCTTGTCCCGGGTTGTGGTCTTGCCGCGAACGATGACCCGCCCCTTGGTGAAGTAGTGCTCTTCCAACACCTGGTTCATCACGTTCCACTTCGACCCGCCGTCTCCCGCGATGGCCGGAGTGATGAACTTGGTGCGGATGTCCGCTTCGGTGAGGGCTTTCTTATCCATTGCCGTGCGCTGCGTACATGGTGGTCCGGTAGATGGGGTTCGATCGTGACCTGCTCCTCCTGGATGCAGATTCTGTGGCCCGCGCTCGCCTTATGTCGATACGTGTCACCGAACGCATACGCGCAAAGGGTCTTCGACCTTCATACAATCTCGGAGGCGCCGAGACGTCTGTGAGGATCGGGGAAGGGATTCGTGGATTGAGTCGGCATGGCCGTAGTCCATTGCCAAAGCGCGAGGCCGAGCACAATCGCGAACCGCGAAGCTCCGGAGGCAGCCTGATGCGTATCAAGCCGCTCGTACGATCACGCTGACCGCCCTTCGAATCGCCACATCCTCAATCGACGACGCAAATGGCGTCGATTGAGGCCGAGATCTCCGAATCCGGCGGGATCGTTGGGTCGATCTGCCGGAATAGCGGCGGAACAACGGCCTGCAATCCCATGAGGCGCCGGAAGATGTACACTCCGTCGGTCGACGCTTGAGTAGTTCCGTCGCCATCGACGTCGAGGGAGTCTCCGAGTTGGGAGATGTCGGCTGTGATCTCAACATCGGACCTGATCGACGGGTCCAGACTGCGGAATGTCGGAGGGACAACCTGTTGTACGCCGAGCAGCGCTCGAAATATGTACACCCCGTCTGTAGGGCCACGGAGTTCTGCGTCACCGTCAATATCGAGGTGGCATTCATCGCTTGATGGTGGGGTTGAAGTAGCGGCGGGCGTTACCGTTACGGGCGAGGTAGGCGTCGCCGTGGGCGTGGAGGTCGGCGTGCGAGTGGAGGTCGCTGTTGGCGACCACGTCGCCGTATGGGACGGGGTACGAGTTGGCGTGCTTGTGGGTGTCGTGCTTGGTGTAAACGTAGGGGACTCGCCCGTCCCATACAATGTTGCAGTGCGCGGGCTGCCGAAGGCGTTATCGGTGATCATGATGTTGGCACTGTGGGGGCCAGCGAACATCGGCTGAAAGCCGACGTTGAGAATGCAGGCATCTCCGGGTACGAGGCTTACACCTGCGCAACCATTGCTGGTGATTGAGAAGTTTCCATGGGTGCCGCCACCCAGGGTCACGGAAGTGATGCTCAACGTGCCGGTGCCTGAGTTTGTCACGACGAGTGGTTGCACTGCACTCGGCGTGCCGGGCTCCTGCGGCCCGAACTGAAGTGCATTTGCGCTCAGCGTCGCCGCCGGCATGAGCGGCAGTGTGATGCGGCCGATTCTTCCCACCCCCTGCGTATACCAGATGTTCCCGTCTGGGCCGCTGGTGATCCCGTGCACCCCTTGTACGTCAACGTTAGTTGCGGTGGGAACCTTGAACTCAGCCAGTTGGCCATCTGGGGTCATACGGCCAATCAGATTTGCGCGTCCTTCCGTGAACCAGAGGGCGCCATCGCGGCCCGTGACGAGATCCCGAGCGCCGGTGAAAACGTGCGGAGCATGAGTTATCGGATGCATGACGATCTCGCCGTCCGAACTGATGCGACCGATATGGCCGCCGACATCGAGTCCGTCAGCAAACCACACGTTGCCATCGGGTCCCAAGGCCAGGCCAAGTAGCGTGCCCAGCTGCGACGTCGGCAGGGGGAATTCGCTGATCGACTCCTCTTGAACGAGAAGACGTCCGATCTTCCTGACGCCAGGCCCGAAAAGCCCGAACCAGATGTTGCCGTCGCCACCGAGTGAAACTCCCGAGGGATAATCGCTTAGATCAGAAAGCTCGCTAATCACGCCCGCAGTGGTGATCCGTCCGATTCGTTTTCCCTCGGTTTGGGTAAACCATAGGTTGCCGTCGGGGCCCGCGACAATACCCCGCGGTCCGCTGGCAGCCCTCGGCAGATCGAACTTTGTAACTACTCCTGACGTCGTGATCCGACCGATCTGTGAGCACGTGATGTCGGTGAACCAAAGATTACCGTCCGGTCCGGTCGTAATCTCCCATGGCTGGGGATGGCTGGCCCGCCCCGGACAATCGGACAATGGTGGGAACTCGAACACGTCGCCTGTCGGCGAAATACGTCCAATCCGATTGGCGTCTGCTTCGGTAAACCAAATATTTCCGTCTGGGCCGGTGGTGATCCCCACCGGTCGGGCGTTGGGGGTCGTGACCGGAAAATCGACGATCGGACCGGTCGTAACCGCAGATGAACCTTCCCCGAAAAGCGGAAGGATTTGCGGGCTGTCCGGAGCGTCATCGGTGATGGTGAGCATGGCCGTTCGTGTACCGACGCCTGTCGGCGTGAACCGTACATCCAGCGAGCAGGTAACGCCGATGCCAGCTGTTCTCGGCGGTGAAATCGGGCCGCAATTGTAAGAATCAAAAGAGACGGTGAAGTCACTTCCATGAGGGCCATTGATCTCCATGCTCGTGATGTGCAGAGGCCACAGGCCGTCGTTGGTCAGGTCGAAGCGTTGGATTCGGCTCATGCTGCCGACCGGCTGGGCGCCGAACGTCAGAACCGTCGGACGTAGCTTTACGGCTGGATCCCCAGGTAGTATGCCTGTCCCGCTCAGTGCGACCGTCTGCGGACTCCCCGGGACATTGGTTTCGAAATTCAGAGTGGCGGAACGCGAACCGCCCGCTCCGGGTTGGAAACGAACGCCGAGGGTGCATACACCCCCAGGCGCAAAATTGCCCAGACAGACTGCCCCATCGTGGCTGAATTCGAGCATATTCGTACCAGTGAAGTATCGGTTGGTAATTCGCAGTTCCGCAGCGCCAGTGTTGCTGATCGTTACGTACTGATAGTCGCTCGATGCTCCCGCTATCTGGTTGCCAAACATCAAGGCGTTGACGCTCAGGGTGATGGCTGGAGATGGAGGAGGCGGGCCCGGAGTTCCCTGTCCCCGTAGCGGCAAACTCATGGTCTGCGGACCTCCGCCCAGATTGTAGGCAACGGTGATTTGGCCGTTCCGCATTCCCGTCGTCTGTGGCGTGAAGACCACTCCGAAATTGACAGCGCTTCCGGACGGGAGGAAGAATGGCACCGCGGGGCCGTCCGTTACGTCGAAGTCGGGATCACCCGATCCCCGGAATATGTTGATGATTGTCATTGTGCTTGCGGTGATGTTACGCACCATGACCGTCTGCTTCGGGCTCGTCGTGTCGAACTCTTGATCGCTGAAACCAAGACTCGTTGGTTGGAAGAACAAGACGTCGCCGGTAGGACTGGATCCAGTTCCGAGTAGGTTCACGGACCGCATTCCACCCGGTCCGTTGTCGGTGAGCAGCAGAGTAGCGGTCCGATCGTTGGTGACGGTTGGGAAGAAGGCGATTGCCACGGCACACGCCGCACCGACTCCGACGGTGGAGCCGGTACAAGTATCGAATGTCTTCTGGAAATCACTCACGTCGCGACCGGCAATCACGGCGCTCGAAATGACCAACGGCAGTGTCCCCACGTTGTGAACGACGACCGTCTGGGCCGTGCTCGCCGAGCCGATCTCTTGAGTCGCGAATCTCAGTTCGGCGCTGCTCAAGCTGACCTGAGGTCCCGCTGGTGCTACCCCGCTGCCGCCGAGCGAAATGTGGTGCGGGCTGCTGGCCGCGTTGCTCGCGATGATAAGCGTCCCGCTCCGATATCCAGTGCTACTCGGCAAAAACCCTAGTCCGATGCTACAGCTCTCTTGTAACGACAAGGTATGGCCGGAGCACGTGTCGGAAACCACACTGAATTCCGTCGCGTTCGTGAGTGCGGCACCGCTTATCTGCAGGGCAGCCGTGCCGACGTTCGTCACGATCACCGCTGCCGGGAGGCTGACGGAATTCACGACTTGCGCACCAAATGCAACAGTCTGACGGTTCAGTTGAACGAGCGGCGAGCCCGGGTTTGACGGCGGTGCCGGAAATGCCCACGCCACCGTCTTGGCGCTCCAGAGATCGACGCCGTCCACCACGACATGTACCCGGTATGCGAAGCGCGTTGCCTGCGTGACTCCGGGTGCGGTGATCGAGGTAGCAAATGTCCCCGGCACTTGCGGGTTCTGCCCTGTTGCGAGCGAAGGTGATTGGCAGGTTGGCGAAACTGAGTCCGGACACGGTGACGTGGGCTCGGCAGGATCCGTCGGGTCGAGGCTCCAGTGAACATCGGCGTGTGTCACCGACTGCCCCCAGTTCAACTCCCAGCCAACGTTGTACGACTGGCCGCTGACCATGGCGAAGAAGGGTGGCTGCGCCTGCCATCTTACCGGGTCGGCGTTGCGAATATCTGTTCTCAGCCAGGCGAACACCCCTGGGCATTCGCCAGACAGCAATTGAAAGTGGTCGCAGTCTGCAAATTCTCGACTTCGCAATATCGGCCAATCGCGAAACGTCGCGCTCTCTATGGGTACGACACCGTCCGTATTGAAGTAAAAGTATCCGTTGAGGGGTGGGAACAGTGATCCTAGCCCAAGAGCTGCACTGCCAACTTGCAAAATAAACTCTGAAAAGTTAGTGGAGAATCCACCATATGTAACGACCTCGCCATAGTAGCCATCGGATTGATTACAGCTCTCACTAGTGCTGTCAAAGCGATCCATCGGTGCATGGTTGTTTAGGCACCGAAGCCACGCATTAACTCCGATGGACCTGTCAAAACTATCCCATTTGA
>Ga0307505_10000687_pt1 | contig 34382 bp, 33 predicted proteins | sample 23_S_MG_FD_202183 | JGI IMG/M metagenome (GOLD analysis project Ga0307505, IMG submission 202183) | Soil microbial communities from Populus trichocarpa stands in riparian zone in the Pacific Northwest, United States - 23_S | ecosystem: Environmental > Terrestrial > Soil > Riparian zone > Trees...
TTGTCTCAGAGTCTCGTAGACGACCCCGTCGTACTCGAACTTCCGCATCCCTCGCGCCCTCCGCCGGAGCGGGTGTTGCGACGTTCGCTAGAACTCAAGACGTGTCGCGGGGGGGGGGGGGGCACCAAGGGGCGCACCACCGCGCAGCGCGGGTAGGGTTGCCGGGGCATCCATTTCGGTGCCGTCCATCGACTCAGGTACTGCGATGTCCCACGATCTGAACCCGTCTCGCGCAGGGCTGCACGGTCCGGTGCTCGTCGTCGGCGCGGGCCGCATGGGAACCGCGCTCGTCGCCGCGCTCCGCACCGCCGGAGCCGACGTCGCCGGGCCGGAGGGTCGCGGGGCGACCGGATCGGACGCAGGGGTCGTCCTGCTCGCCGTTCCGGATGCCGCGATCGCCGCCGCGGCCGCCGCGATCGCCCCGGGGCGCCTCGTGGGCCACCTCTCGGGGGCCACCACGCTCGACGCCCTGCGGCCGCACGAGGCGTTCAGCGTCCATCCCCTCATGACGGTGACCGGCGACGGCGGGTCCTTCGAAGGCGTGCCAGCCGCGATCGCCGGGTCCACGGAGCGGGCTCTCGGCGCCGCGGAAGCCATCGCCGCAGCGCTCGGCATGGATGCATTCCAGGTCGCGGATGCCGACCGGGCCGCCTACCACGCGGCAGCGTCGATCGCGTCGAACTATCTCGTCGCGCTCGAGGAGGTCGCCGCCGCGCTCGCCGCGACGGCCGGCGTGGAGCGTACCGCCCTGGTCCCGCTCGTGCGTGCGACGGTCGAGAACTGGGCAGCGCACGGGGCCGCTGCACTCACCGGGCCGATCGCCCGCGGCGATGACGACGTGGTCGACCGGCAGCGTGCGGCGGTCGCGGAGCGACTGCCCGATCGCCTCGCCCTCTTCGACGCGCTCGCCTCCGTGACGCAGGACGTCGCGGCATCCGTCGCCGATGCACCCCCGACCGTGGGCGAACCCGCTTCCGCGAAGGTGAACACCCTCGCTGAGGAGCCCGCCATCGCAAAGGAGCCCGCCATCGCAAAGGAGCCCGCCATCCCCGGGAAGCCCGCCGTTGCCGGCGAGTCGGCCGCTGCCCAACGGGACGTGTCGCCGTGAGGATCGTCCGCACCGTGGCCGAGCTGCGCGACGCCCTGCGCCGGGCCCGCGCGGGCACGATCGGGTTCGTCCCCACCATGGGCGCCCTGCACGAGGGGCATCTGTCGCTGGTGCGCGCCGCCCGTGCCGAGCACGACATCGTGGTGCTGTCGATCTTCGTGAACCCGACGCAGTTCGGCGAGGCCGCCGACCTCGCGGCCTATCCGCGCACCGAAGAGCGTGACCTCGAACTGGCGGCGACCGCGGGGGTGGACATCGTGTTCGCCCCCGACGCGGCGGAAATGTACCCGGCCGGATTCGCCACCACGGTCAGTATCGCCGGGCCGATCGCCCACACCCTGGAAGGTGCTGAACGGGGGCGCGCGCACTTCGACGGGGTGGCGACGGTGGTCACGAAGCTCCTGCTCGCGGCCATGCCCGACACGGCATACTTCGGAGCGAAGGACGCGCAGCAGGTCGTCGTGGTGCGCCGGCTCGTCGCCGACCTGAATGTCCCGGTGCGTATCGCGGTCGTCGAGACGGCGCGCGACGAGGACGGCCTCGCGCTCTCCAGCCGCAACGCGCGGCTCTCGGCGGACGACCGTCGGCGCGCTCTCGCGCTGTCCCGCGCGCTGCGCGAGATGACGGATGCCGCGGCCGACGGCGCATCGGACAGTGCCGCGCTGCGCACGCTCGGCCTCGGGGTGCTCGCCGAAGCCGGCGTGACACCGGAGTACCTTGAGATCGTCGACCCCGGCACGCTCGCGGCGGTCGCCTCGCTGGATGGTCCCGCGCTCGTCGTCATCGCCGCACGCGTGGGCGAGACCCGTCTGATCGACAACACGCTGATCACCCCTGGAGGCTCACGATGACGCGACCCACACCGGTGACGACCCGCGCGCTCGCCGAGATGAAGGCGCGGCGCGAGCCGATCGTGATGGTGACCGCCTACGACTACCCCAGCGCGCGCATCGCCGACGCCGCGGGAGTCGACATAGTCCTGGTGGGAGACTCCGGCGCGCAGGTCGTGCTCGGCCACGCCTCGACGGTCGAGGTGACGACCGACGAGATGCTGGTGCTGGCGGCCGCCGTGCGCCGCGGAGTGCGTCGGGCGTTCGTCGTCTGCGACGTGCCGTTCGGCTCGACCGAGATCTCGGACGAGCAGGCCGTCGCGACCGCAGTGCGGTTCGTGAAGGAAGCCGGCGCCGACGCGATCAAGATCGAGGGCGGCGGACCGGCGCGACTTAGCCGGATCCGTGCGATCGGCGCCGCGGGCATCCCCGTCGTCGGACACGTCGGCCTCACCCCGCAGACCGCGATCGCCCTCGGCGGCCTGCGCGCGCAGGGGCGGGATGCCGACAGCGCGGCGCAACTCGTGCGAGAGGCTCTCGCGGTGCAGGATGCCGGGGCTTTCGCCCTCGTGATCGAGGCCGTCCCCGCGGATGTCGTGGAGGTCGTGCTGCCGGCACTGCACATCCCCGTCATCGGGATCGGCGCCGGCCGGGCCGACGGGCAGGTGCTCGTGCTGCATGACCTGCTGGGGGTGACCGAGGGCCAGCCGGCGAAGTTCGTGAAGCAGTACGCGGCGCTCGGCGAGGCGATGACCGAGGGCGTGGGCGCCTACGCCGCCGACGTGCGGGCCGGATCGTTCCCCGCCCCCGAGCATGGCTACACGGCGGTTCCGGATGCCGTGGCCGCCGCCCGCGCGGAGCTCAGCCGCCTCACGGACTAGCGTGCCGGGGCGGGCGGTCACGCTGGGCTGACCTCTGAGCCGACACGCCGCGCGGCGGCATCCCGAACCGGCGTGTCGCCCACGTGGCCAGCCCACCGTGACGGGTCAGGCTCACCCGCACATGCGAGCATGGGTCCATGAACCGCCGCTCGCGTCCGGCCGCGGCTGCTCTGAGCCTCGCCGTCGCGATCGTGGCGCTGGGCGGCTGCGCAGCGGCAGTGCCCGTCCAGTCCTCCGGCGACCCGGTGGGCACCTGGGGCACTGTCGCCGACAGATCGGCCTACCTCGTCATAGAGCCCGACGGGAAGATGCTCGGCAATGACAGCTGCAACGGCTTCAGCGGCGCGTGGGAGCAGGCGGAACCCAGCGCGCCGATCGTCTTCCACGACACGGTCATGTCGCTGATGATGTGCGAGGGCACGAACGCCTGGCTCACCTCGGGGCGATCCGCCATCGTCGACGGCGACGTCATCTACGTGCTCGACGACGAAGGCGAAGTTCTGGGGACCCTGCCCCGGGAGTGAAGCGCCTGCGCACGCCTCGTCACGTCGCCGCGACCTCCGGCAACCCCCGGTGTCCGGCAAGCTGGACCAATGCGCAGCGCGATCGAGTGGGGGGAGCGGCATCAGGTCGTGCTCTACATCGCCGCCATCGCGGTCGGCGCGGCGGTCGGCCTGCTGCAGCCCGGGCTGGCGCACCCGCTCGAACGGGCGATCACCCCGGTGCTGGGACTCCTGCTGTATGCGACATTCCTCGGCATCCCCTTCACGCGCATCGCACGCGCCTTCCGCGACTGGCGGTTCCTGAGCGCAGTCCTCGTCCTGAACTTCGTCCTCGTGCCGATCATCGTCTTCGGTCTCAGCCGCTTCGTCGCGCACGATACGGCATTGCTCGTCGGCGTGCTGTTCGTGCTGCTGACCCCGTGCGTCGACTACGTGATCGTCTTCTCGGGGCTCGCCGGTGGCGCCCGTGACCGCCTGCTCGCCGCGACGCCTCTGCTCATGCTGCTGCAGATCGCCCTGCTGCCGGTCTACCTCTGGCTGATGGCCGGGCCCGCGGTCATCAGCGCATTCGACGCGCGCCCCTTCATCGAGGCCTTCCTGCTCCTGATCGTCCTTCCCCTCGCGCTCGCCGCGCTCACGCAGCTGCTGGCGCGCCGCTCCCGGATCTTCCGATCGATACAGGGCGGGATGCTGAGAGCCATGGTTCCGCTCATGATGCTCACGCTGGCGGTCGTCGTGGGATCGCAGGTGTCCGCGGTCGGCGGATCGATCGGCTCTCTGCTGGTGGTCGTGCCGGTCTTCGCCGTCTTCGTCCTGATCGCCGCTCCCCTCGGCGCCCTCGTCGGCCGGGTCGCCCTGCTGGAGGTCGCGGAGCGGCGTGCCGTGGTCTTCAGCGGCGTCACGAGGAACTCGCTCGTCGTGCTGCCGCTCGCGCTCGCACTCCCCGCGCCGTTCGCCCTCACGCCGCTCGTCGTCGTCACGCAGACGCTCGTCGAGCTGGTCGCGATGGTCGTCATGGTCGCCGTCGTTCCCCGTCTCGTGCGAGGGTCGCTACGTGCTCCGGCATGAGTTGACGCCCCCGCTCCCGTCTCGCTACGTTCGGCGCATGGGCCTATTCCGGGGCTCGGCTACAGCGCGCGCCCGAGCTGACATCGGCGGCACCGCATGATCACGGCCGACGGGTTGCGCGGCATCCCGATCTTCGCCCCGCTGCCCGACGAGACCCTCGAGTACCTCGCAGGCGCGGTGGAGGACATCCGGCTGATGGACGGCGAGTACTTCGCCCACGAAGGCGACGAACGCGCCCTGTTCGTCGTCGTCGAAGGCGGCGCGGAGATCACGAAGATCATCAACGGTGAGGAGCGCGTGATCGCGCGGCGCAAACCCGGTCAGTTCTTCGGCGAGGTGCCGATGACCCTCAGCACTCCGTTCCCGGCGAGCGGTCGCGCGGCCGGGGCCGCGCGCATCATCAAGCTCGATGTGACCGTCTACTACACGCTGGCGGCGGCGGCGCCGTCGATCCCCGCCCGCGTGGCCGGCCTCGCGCGGCGCTACCTCGACTCTCTGCAGCAGATCGCCGCAGAGCAGCCCGAGGCCGACGTGCGGATCATCGGCCCGCGCCTGGACGCGCGCACCCATGCCGTCACGAGCTTCCTCACCCGCAACCAGGTCGCGTTCGAGCGCACGACGCTCGATGCCGCCGCCCCCGGCGAGCGCTACCCGATCCTCGAGAGGGGGGACGGCCGTTTCGTCGATCCCTCGATGCGCGAGGTCGCGCTGTCCGTCGGTCTCGACGTGCAGCCGGCTACGGTCGACTACGACGCCGTCATTCTCGGCGGCGGGCCGGCCGGACTCACGGCTGCGGTCAACGGCGCGGCCGAGGGCCTGCGCACCGTGGTGATCGAGTCGCTCGCACCGGGCGGCCAGGCCGGCACGTCGACCCGTATCGAGAACTACACGGGATTCCCGTTCGGCATCTCCGGCGACGATCTCGCCAGCCGCGCGCTCAAGCAGGCCAAGCGCCTGGGTGCTGAGATCGTCGTCACCCGCACCGTGGAGTCCCTCGCACCCGGCGACGGCACGCACGAGATCACCCTCGACGGCGGCGACGTCCTTTGCGCCCCGGTCGTGCTCGTCGCCACCGGGGTCGCGTGGCGGACGCTGCCGATCCCCGGAATCGACCGGTTTCTCGGCAACGGCCTCTACTACGGCGCCGCACGCAGCGATGCGTCGGTCGCTCAAGGGGCGGACGTCCTCATCGTCGGCGCCGGCAACTCCGCCGGGCAGGCCGCGCTCTTCTTCGCCCGTCACGCCCGCTCCGTCACGATGCTGGTTCGCGGGGCGTCGCTCGAGGCGAGCATGTCGCGCTACCTCATCGACCAGATCGCGGCGAACGATGACGTGCGCGTCGATATCCGCAGCGAGATCGTCGCCCTTCGCGGCGGCTCGAGCGTCGAGGGCGTCGACGTGATCGACAAGGCGACGGGCGTGACCACGACGCACGACGCGCACGTGCTGTTCGTCATGATCGGCGCCGACGCGGTCACCGACTGGATGCCCCCCGAGGTCGCGCGCGACGTCAACGGGTTCATTCTCACGGGGCCGGATGCCGCGGCAACCCCCCAATGGACAGGTGACCGGAGACCGTTCGCGCTGGAGACGAGCCTCCCGGGCGTCTTCGCGATCGGCGACGTGCGCTCGGGCTCGGTCAAGCGCGTCGCCGCCGGCGTCGGCGAGGGCGGAATGGCAGTCGCATTCGTCCACCAGTTCCTCGCCCTGCCGAAGCCGGCGGCATAGCGTTCCGGATCAGGCGTCCTCGAGCTCCAGGTCGCGGATGCTGAGCCCGGCCACCGCAAGTCTCTCGCTGAGGATCTTGACGAGCCGCTCGTCCTTGCGCACGATCTCCCAGGCGAGCTTCCGGTTCGGCTCGCGGCGCTTGACGCCGGGCTCCTCCTTCTCCTCGACGGGCTCGTAGGAGTCGCCGCCGCGCCACACCGACACGGTCCGCACGGTCTCGCGGGTGAACGGCGTGCCGCGGAATGTCTTGCCCCTCGCGCGGAACAGCACGGTCCACACCCCCGGCGCGCCGGCGCCGAACGCCTCCTCGAACACGCCGGGAGCGACCTCCGGCAGCACCACGGTGGTCACGCCTCCGCCCGGCTCGGTGATCTCGGCGACGACCTCGGCTCGCGCCGCCACCGGCACGTCGTACTCGGCCAGCGTCGTGTGGAGGAGCACCTTGGCGCCGGGCTCGAACGAGTCCTGCTTGATCGCGGCACCCATTCGAAGATTCGACGACGCGTGCACGAGGAGAGTGCCCTGGAGGCCCACCCGATAGAGCTGCTCGACGGCTTCGCGGGGCAGCTTCTCCTTCGAGATCGCCTGCTTGATCCGGCGCTCGTCGAGGTGGAAACGTGCGAGCCAGGTGCCCTCCCGCGAGCCCGCGCCGATCGGCGCCGGCAGCGTGAGCCGGTAGTAGACGACGTCGTCGCCGACCTTGACGTAGTTGCGTCCGCTGAGCCCTGCCATGAAGGCGGGGTCGATGATGTCGCCGTCGGGCGTCACCAGGGTCATGTCGATGAGCCCGGGGTATTCGGTGAGGAGGATCACGTCGGCGACGAAATCGGTCTCGGCGAGTTCGAACGGCACGTCTACGGTGTCGCCGGCGCGCACCGCGACGGGCGGATCGACGACGACCTGGTCGTTCTTGACCCCGGCGAGCACCTGCAGGAAGTACTTCGCGAGCTTGTACCGGCTGTCGTTGTTGAGGTCGTCGGTCAGCACGCAGTACCCGCCCGTGTTGTTGGTCACCTCGGTGAGCGTCGCCGGGCGGATGTTCTCGGCGCGGCCGAGCGCGACGGCGTACGTCCGGTCGGTGATCGAGCCGCCGACGTCCCGGATCCACTCCTGCCGGTTCTCGTAGCCGTCGGTGAACACCACCGATGCCTTGACGGTGTAGCCCGAGACAGGGTTCAGCTCGGACTGCCCGAGGACCAGCCCGTCGCCGATCGAGGTCAGCCCGGCCATGTTCACGGCGTAGCTCGAGATCGCGGAGCGGATGTCGTCGCGCATCGGATCGAACAGCGTCGGCTCGGCCAGCGGCCCGACCGGCGGCACGAGCACCGGCGAGGCGTCGTGGTCGAAGCCGACGATGCCGACGGCATCCCCCTCGTGCACCGCCTCCGCGAGGATCCCCGCGGAGTAATGGAGCACGTCGATCCGCTTGCTGCTGCCGACACCCGAGGGCGCGTCCATCGAACCGGAGCGGTCGAGCACCAGCATCACGGCCGCGGTCGGTCTCGTGATGGTGTTGGCGGTGATGGGGATCGTCCAGGTCTGGCCGGTCTGGTTGTGGCGCACGGTGATCGAGCCGGATGCCGTGGCCCCGGCGGTCGTCCCCGTGAAGGCGATCCAGAGATACGCCTCCTGCACGGTGCTGTACGCGGCCGTCCCGGTGAGGCTCTCGATCTGGCCCTGCGGCATCGTGAACGGCGCGCCGGGAGCGGCTGTCGTGCTGAAGGTCGAGGCGTACAGGCTGTGCACGTCGAACCGCACCGCCCGGTAGGTGGTCTCGCCCTCGGGGATGTCGATGAACTGCACCGCCTGGGTGACCTGGTCGATCGTCCACGCCGCGCGCTGGACCGCGGCAGCGGCGTCGATGCGCCCTGCGCCGAACCAGGGGCTGAAGAACGGGCCGGTGTAGGCCGGATCCGTCGAGATGCGACCGGCGGCATCGCGCCAGCGCCCGACCGCGTTCGTGTTGCCGGGATCGATCCTGACCGCCGTCGCGCGCAGGATGTCGCCCGCCTGCTGCCACGACAGCTGCGGGTTGACCGACAGCATGAGCGCCGCGACGCCCGCGGTGAGCGGGGTGGCGTGCGAGGTGCCGCCGAAGTCGCTCTTGTACCGGTGCGGCGCGAACGCGACCGCGACGCCGCTTGCGAATGCGGCGGGGAGCGGGAGCGTGAACGAGACGACGCGCGTGGTGGCGTTGATCGCGGTGATGGTTCGGCCGACGGATGCCGCGTTCGCGACCGCGCCGATCAGCACCGACCCGCCCACGGTCGCCCCCGCGACGCTGGCGACGGTGATCGACATCGCGCCGGCGGCCGCGGCGGCGGAGAGCGTCGTCGTCGTCGCTGCCGTGCCCGGGATCGCGGTGCCCTCCGGGGCGTCGGCCCGGGTGGCGGCGAACGCGCCGAACCGTCCCGGCGGGGCGTGCTCGATCTGCGGGTTCACCCCGTCGAAGCGGTCGTGCGAGGGCGCCGAGAAGTCGATCGTGCTGCCCCAGTTGCTGTACGGCGCGTGGATCTCGGTCGTGCCGTCGTCAGCGAGCGTCGAGGCCGCGACGCCGAAGCACCGGCCGTACATGCTCCACGGGCGGTTGTTCGTCGTGTCGAGATCCAGGGTGTTGTTGCCCGCCGAGAAGAACAGGAGCGTGCCGAGGCCGCCGCGTCCGTCGTCGGTCATGGTGTCGAACGTGTCCTGCATGAGGGCCGAGATCGGCTGGTTGACGCTGAACCCGAAGCTGTTCGTGATGACGTCCGCGCCATCGGTCAGCTGCGCGGGGAACCCGGCGGTGGAGCTGTCGGCGTCCAGGCCCGCGGCCCACAGGTACATCTCGGAGTAGCGCACCTCGTCCCCGCCGCCGCGGATGCCGATGACGTGGGCGTTGCCGGCGACGCCGGCCTGCCCCTCGCCGTTGTCGGTGAACCCGGCGGCCACCGACGCGCACGACATGCCGTGATCGCCGCCCGTGGTCGAGTTGTTGTTCGCCACCATGCCGGCGAAGTCGAAGAGCTGCGACACCTTCGCCGTGCCGTCGCTGAGGTTCCCGGAGAGGGCGGGATGTGCGGCATCCACCCCGCTGTCGACGACCGCCACCGTGATGTCGGGATCGCCGAACGTGTGCGCCGGGTTGAGATCGCGTAGGACCTGCCACGCGTCGATGGTGCGGATGAGGCGGTGATCCCACTGCTGCGGGAAGAGGAAGTCGTTCGGGGTGACGGCGTCCTGTTCCACCGTGGTGACGAGGTTCGGCTCGGCATAGCGCACGCCGGGCTCGGCCGCGACGGCGGCGACGATGTCGAGGAGGTCGTACCCGGCGCCGGCGGGCGAGCGCAGCACGTAGGTCCGCGGCAGCGCCGAGAACCGCTTCACGACCTCGAGCCCGTGGCGGGCGGCGACGGCGACCGGATCGACGTCGTCGGTGAGGAACGACACGACGATCGAGTCGGTGAGGAAGGATGCCCCGCGATCGGTGAGAGCCACGAGCGCGCCCACGTTCGAGACCCCGGCGAGGTCCTCGGCGCGGTCGTTCATCCGCCGGACGGCGCCGTCGATCTCGACGGGCTCCGGCACGCGCACGACCACGACGGATGGATCGTCGAAGCGCACGATTTCGCCGTCGTCGATCGCGTCGTCGCTGAGAAGGCCGATCGGCCCGTCGCTGTCGGAGACGAGGCCGTCCTCGGCCCCTGGCTCGACGCGCACGCCGACGGCATCCGTGATCGGCTGGAAGGGCACGCGCACCCTGCCGCGGAAGTACGCCGGCCAGCCGGCCGGTCCGAGGATGAACTCCTCGACGCCGTCGGGGCGCACCGGGTAGTCGCCGCCGGTCGCGCGCGAGTCCGGCGCGAGGCCCGGGGCGATCACGGTGATCGTCGCCGGCTCGCCGGCGTCGTGCGCGAACGGCGCGACGCCGTGCTGGTCGGTGGCGACGGTCACGAGGTCGCGCTGCGGACCGGTGCGGGTGACCTCGGCGTCGGCGATGGGCCGGCCCGCCGTGTCGGTCACGCGGACGGAGAGGGTGGAAGTCATCGGCTTGCCTCAGCTTTCAGGGGGAGGGCTTTCACGGAGAGGGGCAGCATCGCTGCTCGTGTCTGTGAGGAGGACGTCGTCCCCGCGCTGATACTTTCCGGGCTCCGCGAGACGAATGCGGGTGACGAGCGGGCGGGTGGTTCCCAGGGTCTCGTCCACCCGCTGTACTCTCGCGGTCAGGGATGCCGAAAGGACCACCACCGTGACCGAGCCCGATCAGATGCATCGCATCTCCGCCGAGATCCGCACGACGGTCGACGACGTCCTCGAATACGCGCGCCGCCGCGCCCTCTACGAGGACATCCCCCTCGACAAGGCCGAGACGCCCACCGAGCTCGCGCGGCTCGCATCGGGATCGATCACCGCGGAGGGCATCGGTTCGCAGCGCGCGATCTCGCTCTTCGAGGACGTGCTGGCCCCCGCGTGCATCTCGACCGACCACCCCGGCTACCTGTCCTTCATCCCGTCGGCCCCGAGCAAGGCCGCGCTCGCGTTCGACCTGGTGGTGTCGGCATCCGCCATCTACGGCGGCTCCTGGATGGAGGGCGCGGGCGCCGTCTTCGCCGAGAACGAGGTGCTGCACTGGCTCGCGAGCGAGTTCGGCCTCCCCTCCGAGGCGGGCGGCGTCTTCGTGCAGGGCGGCACGATCGGCAATCTCTCGGCGCTCGTCACGGCACGGGATGCCGCACGCCGCCGCCGCCGCGAGGCGGGCCGCCCCGATCCCTCGCGCTGGATCGTGGTGTGCAGCGCCGAGGCGCACTCGTCGATCGTGTCGGCGGCGGAGGTGATGGACGTCGACGTCGTCGCCGCGGCCCCCGACGCCGACGGACGTCTGCACGGTGATGCGGTCGCGGCGAGACTCGACGAGCACGCGGATGCCGTGTTCGCGGTCGTCGCCACGGGAGGCACCACGAACTTCGGCATCGTCGACGACATCGCCTCGATTGCGGCGGTGACCACGGAGCGCGGCGTGTGGCTGCACGTCGACGGCGCGTACGGGCTCGCCGCGATGCTGGTGCCCGGCATGCGCGCGACGTTCGCGGGCGTCGGCGCGGCGGACTCGGTCATCGTCGACCCGCACAAGTGGCTCTTCGCGCCCTTCGACGCGTGCGCGCTCATCTACCGGGAGCCGGCCCTGGCCCTCCGCGCCCACACCCAGAAGGCGGAGTACCTCGACACCCTCACGGAGTCGCCCGACTGGAACCCGTCCGACCTCGCCGTCCAGCTCACCCGCCGCTCGCGCGGCCTGCCGCTGTGGTTCTCGCTCGCGACCCACGGCACCGACCAGTACCGCGCGGCGATCGCCCACAGCATCGACCTCGCCCGCGAGATCGCCGACGAGATCTCCGCGCGCGACGGGCTCTCGCTCGTGCGCGAGCCGCAGCTGTCGGTCGTCGTCTTCCGCCGCGAAGGCTGGGCCCTCGCCGATTACCAGGCGTGGTCGGATCGCCTGCTCGACGAGCAGCGGGCGTTCGTCGTGCCCAGCTCGCACGCGGGCGAGCCGGTGCTCCGGTTCGCAATCATCAGTCCGCTGACCACCTTCGACCTGCTCGCGGGCATCCTCGACTCCCTCGCGTCATGAGCCGGGCAACGGAGGGGCCTCCGCGGAACGCGACCTAGACTGTAGGCATCCGTTCCCACCTCTGGGAACCCGCTCCGCAGGAAATCCCCAGTGACCTCAGCTCCCGCCCCCCGCGCCTTCGACGTGCGCCACGTGCAGCTCGCACGTGCGGCGTTCGCGGGGATCGCCGCGGTCATGATCACGTTCTCCCCCGACCACTCGGCCGCAGTCGGCGCCGCGGTGTTCAGCGGCTTCGCGATCGCGACCGCCCTCGTGCTGCTGCTGTCGGTCTGGCTCGTGTACCCGAAGGGTCTGCGGTGGCCGGCCGCGGCGCTCGGAGCGGTGACGCTCGTCGCCGGCATGGTCGCGGGCCTTGCTCCCCTCCGCACGGTCACCGGTTTCTTCACCACCGTCATTGTCTGGGCGCTCGTGAGCGGACTCATCGAGCTGATCGCCGGCTGGCAGGGCCTCCGCGGGGCGCGGACACGCAGGCAGATCGTTCCCGGAGTCGACGACGCCCGTCCGCCCTCGCCCCTCGTCCCCCGGTCCGAGGCGCGCGACGCCGTCGTGGTCGGCGTCGTCACGATCGTGCTCGGGATCGCACTGCTGTTCGTGAGCCCGCGGTTCTCCCTCGACTACACGATCGACGACGCGAACGCGACGTTCACCCTCACCGGCATCATCATCGGCGTCGGCGTCTTCGGCGGCTATGCGGCGATCGTCGCGGTGTACCTCGCGATCGCGGGCTTCTCGCCGCGCGGCGCCGCCGAGCCCGCCGACGTGTCTGCCGTCGATCCCGCCGACGTGCCCGCCGCCGTGACGTCCGCCGAGCAGCCGACCGATGTCCCTGCCGGCCAGCCGGCCGACGAGAAGGATCCCGCGTGAGCGACGACCGCCCCACCCGCCGCGACCTGATGAAGCCCCTGCAGCTGCTCGGGCTCGCGTTCGGCGCGGCCCTGTTCGCCGGCGTCGTCACGCTCGTCACGATGGGCTTCTTCCAGACCGCGACCGGCGAGGAGCGTCAGGCCGCGATCGTGCTCGCGCTCATCATCGCCGGCATCACGTTCATCGCGGTGCTCGTGATCGTCGCACTCCTGCTCCTCGCGGTCGACCCGGCGCAGATCGCGAAGCCGGTCGACCGCCCGGTTTTGCTGCCCGATCCCGCTCCGGGCGACGAGGGGACGGATGCCGCGGCATCCGCCCCCGACACCCCGTAGGCGCTTCGCTCAGCGACCGGGGTGGTCTGGTCCCTGAGCTCGTCGAAGGGTCGTGGCCGGCTTAATGACCGGGGTCGGGTCAGAGCTCGTCGACGAGGGCGGACGCGAGGCCCGTGTAGGTCGCGGGCGTCAGCGCCAGCAGGCGCTCCTTCGCGGCGTCACCGATGTCGAGACCGCGCACGAACTCGGCGAGTTCGGGCCCGCCGACACGGCGTCCACGGGTGAGGTCCTTCAGCAGCGCGTACGGGTCCGAGATGGACGAGCGGCCCGCGGCGATCTCCGCGCGCACGACGGTCTGGATCGCCTCGGCGAGCACCTCCCAGTTGGCGGCGAGATCGGCATCCAGCACCGACTGCGCGAGTGAGATCTCCCCGAGTCCGCGCTGCAGATTGTCGAGCGCGAGGAGCGAATGCCCGAACGCGACGCCGATGTTGCGCTGTGTCGTCGAGTCGGTGAGGTCGCGCTGCATCCGCGAGGTCACCAAGGTCTGCGAGAGTGTCGCGAGCAGCCCGCCCGCGATCTCGAGGTTCGCCTCGGCGTTCTCGAAGCGGATCGGGTTGATCTTGTGCGGCATCGTCGACGATCCGGTCGCACCGGCGACGGGGATCTGCGAGAAGAACCCGAGGGAGATGTACGTCCAGACGTCGGTGGCGAGATTGTGGAGGATGCCGCCGGCATGCCGCACGCGGTCGTACAGCTCCACCTGCCAGTCGTGCGATTCGATCTGGGTCGTCAGCACGTTGAAGCCGAGCCCGAGCCCTTCGATGAACTCCCGCGATAGCGCCGGCCAGTCCACGTCGGGTGCGGCAGACAGGTGCGCCGACCACGTGCCGGTGGCGCCGGAGAACTTCGCGAGGTACTCGCCCCCCTCGATCTGCGCGGCGACGCGCTCGAGGCGCCACGCGAAGACGGCGAGCTCTTTGCCCATCGTCGAGGGGGTCGCGGGCTGACCGTGCGTGCGGCTGAGCATCGCGGCATCCCGGTGCTCCACCGCCATCGCCTTCAGCGCGTCGATCACCGCGCGCAGCTTCGGCAGCCACACGCGCACGACGGCGCGCTGGACGGTGAGCGCGTAGGAGGCCGAGTTGACGTCCTCGCTCGTGCACGCGAAGTGCGTGAGCTCGGCGATCGCGTCCAGGCTCAGGGTCGCAAGACGATCGCGCACCAGGTACTCGACGGCCTTCACGTCGTGGCGGGTCACAGCTTCCTTGTCGGCCAGCCAGTCGATCTCGGCCTGGCCGAACTCCAGATACAGCGCCCGCAGCCTCGCTCTGTCGTCGTCCGAGAGCGGCGCGGTGCCGAACAGCGACCGGTCGGTGAGGGCGATGAGCCACTCCACCTCGACCTCGACGCGCGCGCGGTTGAGCCCGGCCTCGGACAGGTACTCGGCGAGGCCGGTGACGGCGGCGCGATAGCGGCCGTCGAGCGGGCTGAGGGGCTGAGGAGGGAGAGAGGTCACAGGGCTCCAGAGGTTCGCAGGGCGCCGTACGGCGGCCGGGCGTCACATCGCCGGGCGGATCGCGGGTTCGAGCTGCCGGAAGAGCGCCCGGCTCGCGCTTTCGATCATACCGAGCACCTCGTCGAACATTCCGGGCCCGGCATAGTACGGATCGGGCACGTCGAGCGTGTGCGCGGCCGCATCGAACGACATCAGCAGGGCGATCTTGCCGGCGTCCGGCTCGCCGTGCGCCCAGCCGCGGAGGATGCGCTCGTGGCTGCGGTCGAGCGCGATCACGAGATCGCTGTGCGCGAAGTCGTCGTGGGTGAACTGGCGTGCGCGATGCCGGGTGCCGTCGTACCCGCGCCGCTCGAGTGCCTCGATGGTGCGCTGGTCGGCCCGCTCGCCGACGTGCCAGTCGCCGGTTCCCGAGCTGGTCGACACCACGCGGGGGCCGAGACCCGCGGCATCCGCGAACTCTCGGAACACCACCTCGGCCATGGGCGACCGGCAGATGTTGCCGGTGCAGACGAACACCACGCGGAACGGCGCGATACGGTCGCCGGCGCTCGCGGTCATGCGCTCCATTGTGGACCGTACCGGGCCGCGCTGAAAGCGCCTGATCGTCGCCGATTGTTAAGGAACTCTCCTCGAACCGCTCTTCCGCACGGCGGACGGGTCCCCTAGCGTGAGAGACCTGGGGAGGCCGCTGAGGCCTCCTTTTCGTGTCTACGGGAGGTTTTCGTGCGTCAGCCCATCCGAACGTCCGCTCTGGCCGTCGCCGCCGCAACAGTGACCGCAATGGCGCTCCTGGCGGCGCCGACGGCCGCGGTCGCCGCCCCGAACGAGCTGCTCATCAGCGAGGTCGTCGAGGGATCGAGCAACAACAAGGCGGTCGAGATCGCGAACCTCACCGAGGCGCCGGTCGATCTCGCCGCCTACACGCTCCAGTTCGCCTTCAACGGCGCGGCGACGCCGGGGCTCACGATCCCGCTGACAGGCACGCTCGCCCCGGGAGACGTCTACGTCGTCGCGCACGGCCAGGCGAGCCAGGCCATCCTCGACCTGGCCGACCAGACCAACACGGCGGGCTGGTTCAACGGCGACGACGCGATCCTGCTCACCCGCTCCGGCACCCCGGTCGACATCTTCGGCCAGGTCGGGTTCGACCCCGGCACCGAGTGGGGCACCGGTCTCGTCTCCACGGCCGACAACACGCTGCGCCGGCAGGCCGACGTGTGCGAGGGCGACCGCAACGGTGCGGATGCCTTCGATCCGGCCGCGCAGTGGGACGGCTTCGTGATCGACACGTTCGACGGTCTCGGCGTCCACGTCGCGGACTGCGCCGACTTCGAGCCCACAGACCCGACCGACCCGACCGACCCGACGGATCCTGTCGCGGACTGCGACGCCGAGCCCGTCACGATCGGCTCCGTGCAGGGCCAGGGCGCCGTCTCCCCGGTCGTCGGTACCACCGTGCTCATCGAGGGAACCGTGGTCGGCGACTTCCAGGTCGGCGGCTTCAACGGGTATTACGTGCAGGATGCCGGGGACGACAACGCCGCGACCTCGGACGGCATCTTCGTCTTCGCGCCGGGTGCGGCCGATGTCGCCGTCGGTGATGTGCTCTCGGTCGCCGGAGTCGTCGCCGAGTTCTTCGGGATGACTCAGGTCACCGCCGCCGATGTCGACGTCTGCGCCACCGGTGCCGACCTGCCCGCCCCGACCCCCCTCACGCTGCCCGCCACGCCGGAGCAGCGCGAGGCGCTCGAGGGCATGCGCGTCACCCTGCCGCAGTCGCTGGCGGTCCTGGAGTACTTCGAGTACGGCCGCTTCGGCACGATCGCCGTGGGCGTCGACCGTCAGTACCAGCCGACCGCGACGTTCCTGCCCGGCTCGCCCGAGGCTGTCGCCCTGGCGGCCGCGAACCTGGCCGGACGGATCACGATCGACGACGGGCGCAGCATCCAGAACCCCGATCCGGCGATCCACCCGAACGGCGAGGTCTTCACGCTCGAGAACACCTTCCGCGGCGGGGACCTCGTCACGAACGCGACCGGCGTGCTCGACTACCGCTTCGACACGTGGGCGATCCAGCCGACGCAGGGAGCCGACGTCGAGGCCGCGAACCCTCGTCCGGACGTGCCGGAGGTCGGCGGTGACCTGAAGATCTCGAGCTTCAACGTGCTCAACTACTTCACGACGCTCACCGGACCCGACGCCCGGGGTGCGAACGACCCGGTCGAGTTCGAGCGGCAGGAGGCGAAGATCGTCGCCGCGCTCGCCGAGATCGACGCGGACGTCTTCGGCCTGATCGAGATCGAGAACAACGTCACGGCGCTCGCGACCCTGACGGCGGCGCTCAACGAGCACCTGGGCGCCGACGTCTACGAGCTCGTCGAGACCGGTGTCATCGGCACCGACGTCATCACCACCGCGTTCCTGTACAAGCCGAGCACGGTCACCCCGGTCGGGGACTTCGTGCTGATGGACCAGGCGAAGGACGCGCGCTGGCTCGACGCCTTCAACCGTCCGGGCCTCACCCAGACGTTCGCCGGCGCCGACGGGGCGCCCTTCACGCTCGTCGTGAACCACCTGAAGTCGAAGGGCTCGGACTGCAACGCGGTCGGCGATCCGATCGACCCGAACGGTCAGGGCAACTGCAACGGCGTGCGCACGCAGGCCGCGGCGGCGCTCGCCGACTGGCTCGCCACCGATCCGACCGGCCAGGGGACCGTGGGCCGCGAGCTGATCATCGGCGACCTGAACGCGTACGACAAGGAGGATCCGATCCGCACGCTCCAGGACGCCGGGTACACCGACCTGCTCGCGCAGTACCAGGGCGAGGACGCCTACAGCTATGTCTTCGACGGCCAGCTCGGCTATCTCGACCACGCGCTGGCGGGCCCCGCGCTCGCCGCGGACGTGAGCGGAGCATCGGCCTGGTACATCAATGCCGACGAGCCGAGCCTCATCGACTACGACATGACGTTCAAGCTGCCCGCGCAGGATGCGCTGTTCGCGCCCGACCCGTTCCGCTCGAGCGATCACGACCCGGTCGTCGTGGGCCTCGACCTGAGCGGGCCCGACACCGTCGCACCGGAGATCTCGGCCACGGCTGTGCCGTCGTCCATCCCGATCCCGGCGGGCAAGGACCGTATCGTGCGGGTCGACGTGCAGGCGACCGACGACAGCGGAGAGGTGACCGTCGCCCTCACGAATGTCACGGCCGAGGGCAGCCCTGCCGCGGCCGTGACCCAGATCACCGACCGCGAGTTCCGGGTCAGGCTGATGAACGGGGCGCGGTACACCTTCACGTACACGGCGACGGATGCCGCAGGCAACGTCGCCACCGACACGGCGTATGTGATCGTGGGCAAGAGGGGTCAGGCGGGCCCGTTCTAGCGTGAGCCAAGGGCTCGCGGACCCCTCCTCCCCAGGCGGCCCGCTGAGTCGAGCTGTTCACAGATCGACTCGGGGAGCGGTCGGCGGGGCGCCTGGGCGCGGACGATGGAGCCATGTCGTTCGCCGCCTGCGCCCCGTCCGGTCCGCCCCCGGAGCTCGACATCGTCGTGCGTGAGCTGACCGCGATCGTCGAGCGGCTGGGCGAGCTCACCACCATCGCACGGGCGCTGTCGGGCGAGACGGACTGGCAGGCCCGCGCGGCGCGCATCTTCCACGAGCGCGCCGACCGCTGGGCCGGAGACGTCTCGAGCCTGCAGTGCGCCTCCGAGACCGCGCGGCTGGAGGCGCGGCGGGCGCGCGATTCGGCCGCTCTCGCCGCGTGGGCGTGCCCGTGAGCGCCGATGCGGGGGCGATCGAGCTGCGCGGCGGCGGCGCGGTGGCCGTCGACACGGAGACCCTCCGTCACACGGCCGGCAGGTTCGAGGGGGTCGGCGGCGAACTCGAGGCGCTGCGCGATCGACTCGGCTCGCTCGAGCTGATGCTCTTCGTGCAGCGCCAGACCGCGTGGGCGGCGGCGAGCGCGGCATCCGTCCTCGGGTCGAGGATCGCGGATGCCGTGACCGAAGCGGGCGGCATCGCGCGACAGCTGCGCGCAGCCGCCGTCGTCTACGAGCTGGTCGAGCTCAACGCCGAGCACGGCGTCGCCTTCGCCGCCGGAGACATCGAGGCGCTCGCCCGCATCGACGCCCGTCGCGACCTGATCCTCGCTGAGCACCCCGACGCGATGGCCCAGGCGCGCGGACTCGAGCTCGACCGGGCGATCATGTGGCCCGCTCACCTCGTGCGGCAGGCGACCGAGGCCGGCTACGACCTGGGCGGTGTGTTCGGTCCCCCGGGTGGAGCGATCGGCGGTGTCGCGCTCGGCGGGCTCGCCATCGGTGCGGCCGCCGCGACCGGAATCGGAGGGTGGGGGCGCATCGCCGGCGACTCCCGCCTGACCGGGCCGGCACCGCCCGTGTCGCTGCGCACCGTGGCGCCCGCTCCGACGTCCACCGTCGCGCCCACGAGCCTGGCGGCCGCTGCGACCCGCATCCCGCACGGCACCGCGTCGCAGGTGCGCGTCGAGCGGTACACGATGGCCGACGGTTCTAAGCAGTTCGCCGTCTACGTCTCCGGGATGCGGTCGGGCGACAGGGACGCCGCAGAGCCCTGGGACTCGCGGTCGAACGTCGAGCTGTATCAGGGGACGCGCTCGGCATCCTACGAAGCGACCGCCGCAGCCCTCGAAGCCGCGGGAGCTCAGCCGGGGGACGTCGTGCACGCCTTCGGCCACTCGCAGGGCGCGATGATCACCGCGCACCTCGCCCTGGAGGGCGGGTACGACACGCGCACCCTCGTCTCGTTCGGGTCCCCCGTGGAAGCCGACGTCGGCGCCGGCACGCTGAGCATCGCCGTTCGGCACACCGACGACCCGGTCGCGGCGCTCGCCGGCGGCGGACACGCGGGCGGGATCGGCGCGCCGGGGAGCTTCACCGCCGAGCGCGAGGCGCATCCGGCCACGGGTCCGGCCGACGTCGCCCTCCCGGCGCACAGCCTCACCGGATACGCCGAGACGGCGTCGCTGGTCGACGCGTCGCCCGATCCGCGGATGCTGCCGGTGCGCGACCTGTTCGGCGAGCTCGGCGGAGCCGTCCGGGTCGAGGTGCTGGAGTTCGCCGCGGCACGCGCCGACGCATCCTGATGTGACCCAGACGCGCGGTGCGGCGGAGTCAGTCCGTCTTCTTCGGCCGGAGGATGATGCCGAACACCCAGTTGATGAGCGAGATGATGATCGCCGCGACCAGCCCCCACCAGAAGTCCTCGACGCGCAGTCCCCAGCTCCAGAAGCTCGTGAGCCACGCGGTGAGCCACAGCAGGAACGCGTTGATGATGAGCCCGATGAGGCCGAGCGTCAGGATGTAGAGCGGGAACGCCAGCACCTTGATCACGGTGCCGATGAGGGTGTTGACGAGTGCGAAGATCGCGGCGACGAGCAGCAGCGTGAGGACCAGCTGCAGCGTCTCGCCCGGGGGGAACGGGATGACGGTGACCATGAGCGCCGGGATCAGGGTGACCACCCAGATCGCGAACGCGTTGACGACGACACGAATGAGGAAGCCCATAGTGCGCCAGTCTGTCATGGCCCGCCGACGCCCGGAAAGGCTTGACGTGTGGCGCCGCGGTCACTCAGTGGTGATGTGCGAGGCGATCTCCGCCGCGATCAGCTCGAGATCCAGCCGGCTCTGCGCGACGTTCAGGACCAGCTCGAACGCCTCGTCATTCGTGAACGTGACGCGCAGGCCGTTGAGGCGCAGGAACGCGAAGGTCAGGTAGAGCGAGAGCCGCTTGTTCCCGTCGAACAGCGGGCGATTCTGTGCCAGGGATGAGAACAAGGCCGCCGCCTTGAGCTCGAGGGTCGGGTAGGCATCCTGGCCGAACATCCCGGCTGCCGGTCGGGCGAGAGCCGAGAAGAGGAGCCCTTCGTCGCGGATGTGGAACCCGAGGCGATCCACGACAGCGTGTGCCTGCTCCGGTTCGATGTACTCGGTCATGGAGCGACGGTCACGCGTCCTCGAGGCGCTTGAGCGCGTCGGCGTACTGGTCGCCGATCTCGTCTATGGCGCTCAGCACTTGATGCGTCTTCGAGTTCTGCTTCGCGAACCGATCCGCAGCCTCGATGATCAGCGCGTGCTTCGAGGTGCTGCGTTCGCGGGCGATCCGCTCGAGCTCGCGGTCGAGGTCTTCGGGGAGTCGCAGAGTCATGGCCATACCAGAATGGTACTCCCGGGTCCTCAGAAGGGGACATCTAGAATCAGCAGGGTGACAGACGCCTCCGACATCCCCATCCGCGTCCGCCCCGAGATCGCCGCCCTGCCGGCCTACAAGCAGGGCAAGCAGGCGGGCGACGAGGCGTTCAAGCTGTCGAGCAACGAGAACCCGTTCGACCCGCTGCCCGGCGTCGTCGAGGCGCTGCACGGCGCGAGCGCGGTCAACAGATATCCGGATGCCGCGGCCACCCGCCTGCGGGAGCGCCTCGCCGCCCGCTTCGGTGTCGGGGTCGACGCGGTGCACATCGGGGCGGGGAGCGTGTCGATCCTCGCCCAGCTGGTGCAGGCCACCTCCGGCGCCGGCGACGAGGTCGTGTACGCCTGGCGATCCTTCGAGGCCTACCCGTGGCTCGCCGTCGTCGCCGGCGCCACTGCCGTGCAAGTGCCGCTCACCGCGGACGCGCGCCACGACTTCGCCGCGATGGCCGCCGCGATCACCGACCGCACGCGGGCGATCATCGTGTGCAGCCCCAACAACCCGACCGGCCCGATCGTCACGCAGGCCGAGTTCGACGCCTTCGTCGACATCGTGCCTGCCGACGTGCTGGTGATCCTCGACGAGGCCTACGCCGAGTTCGTCACTGACCCCGACGCGGTCGACGGGTTGCGCACACCCGGCGGGCCGTCTCGCGACAATGTCGTGGTGCTGCGCACCTTCTCCAAGGCGTTCGGCCTGGCGGGCCTCCGCGTCGGCTACGCCGTCGGCCACCCGCGGATCCTCGACGCGGCGCGCAGCACCAGCATCCCGCTGTCGGTGACTGCGCTCGCCGAGACGGCGGCGCTGGCGAGCCTGGACGCCGAGGACGTGCTCCTCGAGCGCGTCCGGGTGATCGCCGAACGTCGCGACCGGCTCGCCGCGGCGCTGCGCGACGCCGGCTGGCGGGTGCCTCAGGCCCAGGGAAACTTCGTGTGGCTGCCCGGCGGCGAGGAGTCGCTCGAGCTCGCCGCGGCCTTCGAAGCGGCGGGTCTCATCGTCCGGCCGTTCGCCGGCGACGGCATCCGGATCTCCGTCGGCGAGGAAGAATCTGTCGGGAAGGTCCTACGGATCGCAGGCACCGTTGTGAACGACCTCCCAAAGGGGCATCCGGGGCGAGGGCTAGCGTAGAACGGTGACCCCGCCCGTGAGTTCCGACGAACAGGGCCTCGTCCGCGTCATCGCGGCGGACGGCTCGCTCGCACCCACCCCCGCCGCCGAGCCGTATCTCGCGATCGTCGACGGACTCGACGACGCCGCCCTCGAGGGCCTGTACCGCGACATGGCCGTCATCCGCGCGTTCGACGTGCAGGCGACCAACCTCCAGCGGCAGGGGCAGCTTGCCCTGTGGCCGCCGAGCTTCGGACAGGAGGCCGCCCAAGTGGGCTCGGCCCGCGCCGCTCGACCGCAGGACCACTTCTTCCCCTCGTACCGCGAGCACGTCGTCACGCGCATCCGCGGCGTGGATCCGGTCGACATCCTGCGCATCATGCGCGGCCTCACCCACGGCGGCTGGAACCCCTTCGACCCGAAGAACGGCAACACGCACCTCTACACGCTCGTGCTCGGCTCCCAGACCCTGCACGCGACCGGCTTCGGCATGGGCCTCGTCTTCGATGGACGGTGCGGCACCGGCGACCCCGAGCGCGACGAGGCGGTCATCGTCTACTACGGCGACGGTGCGTCCAGCCAGGGCGACGTGCACGAGGCGATGGTCTTCGCATCGAGCTACCAGACCCCCGAGGTGTTCTTCCTGCAGAACAACCAGTGGGCGATCTCCGTCCCGGTCTCGACGCAGTCCCGCTCGCCGCTGCACAAGCGCGGCGAGGGTTACGGGATGCCGTCCATCCCCGTAGACGGCAACGACGTGCTCGCCTCCTACGCGGTCAGCCGGGTCGCCCTCGACGAGGCGCGCGCCGGCGGCGGGCCGCGCGCCATCGAGGCGATGACCTACCGGATGGGTGCGCACACCACCAGCGACGACCCCACCAAGTACCGCACCTCCGACGAGGAGGAGTCGTGGCGGCGCCGCGACCCGATCGCCCGTATGAAGGCGTATCTGCTCGGCCGCGGCGCGTCCGACACCTTCTTCGCGGACGTCGAGGCCGAGTCGGCCGCGGTCGCCGAAGACGTGCGGGTGCGCACCGTCGAGCTCGGCGGACTCGAGCGCGACGCGATGTTCGACCACGTCTACTCCGAGCCGCATCCGCTCGTCGAGGAGCAGCGCGCGTGGCTCGCCTCGTACGAGGCGTCCTTCGAGGAGGAGGCTTCGTGACCGCCCTTCGACAAGCTCAGGGACCGGGTGCGGCTCAGGGGCCGGGTGCGGCTCAGGGACCGGGTGCCACGGCATCCGTCCCCGCTGTCGAGACGATGCCGCTCAGCCGCGCGCTCAACGCGGGACTGCGCGCCGCGCTCGCTGCGAACGACCGCGTGCTGCTCATGGGGGAGGACATCGGCCCGCTCGGCGGGGTGTTCCGCGTCACCGAAGGCCTGCAGGCCGAGTTCGGCGATCGCCGCGTGCTCGACACTCCGCTGGCGGAATCGGGCATCGTGGGCACCGCGATCGGGCTCGCGATGGCCGGCTTCCGCCCCGTTGTCGAGATCCAGTTCGACGGGTTCGTCTTCCCCGCCTTCGACCAGATCACCACGCAGCTGGCGAAGCAGACGTATCGGCACGAGGGCGCGCTGCAGCTGCCCGTCGTCATCCGCATCCCCTACGGCGGGCACATCGGCGCGGTCGAGCACCACCAGGAGAGCCCGGAGGCGTACTTCACGCACACGGCAGGGCTGCGGGTGGTCTCGCCCTCGACGCCCAACGACGCGTACTGGATGATCCAGGACGCGATCGCGTCGAACGATCCGGTGATCTTCCTCGAGCCGAAGGCGAAGTACTGGATGAAGGGAGAGGTGGATGCCGCGGCACGCGCCCTCCCGCTGCACGCCTCCCGCATCGTGCGGCGCGGCACCGACGTCACCCTCGTCGGGCACGGCGCGATGGTGACGACCCTGCTGCAGGCGGCGGCGCTCGCCGAGTCGGAGGGGACCAGCTGCGAGGTCGTCGACGTGCGCTCGCTGTCGCCGGTGGACTACGGGCCGATCCTCGACTCGGTGCGCCGCACCGGCCGCATGGTCTACGCGCAGGAGGCGCCGGGGTTCACCTCGCTCGGGTCGGAGGTCGCCGCCACCGTCATGGAGAAGGCGTTCTACGCACTGGAGGCCCCGGTGCTGCGCGTGTCGGGGTTCGACACGCCGTTCCCCCCGGCCAAGCTCGAGGGAAGCTACCTGCCCGACGCCGACCGCATCCTTGAGGCCGTCGACCGGGCCCTGGCCTACTGATGACCCGCCCCGCGCCCGCGCACCTCACCGCATCCGTCGGCGCGCCCCCCACGACCCCACTCACCGCCTTGCGCGCCGCCACATTCACCGCCCCACTTTCCGCGAGACTGCATCGGTGCACCGAGACTGCGGATACTAGGTGCAGTCTCGGTGCACGGATGCAGTCTCGCGGGCAGGCGATGCCGAGCCGCGGGCAGGCGATGCCGAGCCGCGGACAGAGGAAGTCGAGAGGCGGGCAGAGGATGCCGAGAAAGGACCACGGATGAGCACCCAGACGTTCCTCCTCCCCGATGTCGGCGAGGGCCTGACCGAGGCCGAGATCGTGTCGTGGCGCGTCGCGCCCGGCGACACCGTCGCGGTGAACGACGTCCTCGTCGAGATCGAGACCGCGAAGTCGCTCGTCGAGCTGCCGTCGCCGTTCGCCGGCACCGTGGGCGAGCTGCTCGCCGGGGAGGGCGACACCGTGAACGTCGGTGCGCCGATCATCTCCATCACCGCGTCGGCGGATTCGGCATCCGTCCCCTCGACCGTCGGGCAGAGCGAGCACGGCGAGCCGGCCGAGGCGAACGCGGGCGGCGAGGGCGCGGTGCTCGTCGGGTACGGCACCGGCGGACAGGTGCAGTCGCGGCGGAAGAAGCACGCCGTCACCGCGCAGGAGCGTGTCGCGTCGTCCGTGGGCGTCATCGCGAAGCCGCCGATCCGCAAGCTCGCCCGCGACCTCGGCGTAGACCTCGCCGATGTGACCCCGAGCGGCGCGGCGGGCGAGGTGACACGCGACGACGTGATGAAGCACGCCTCGCAGGCGTCGGTCTTCCGCAACATCGAGACGCCGGACTGGGGCGACGTGCGCGAGGAGACGATACCGGTCGCGCAGGAGCGGACGGATGCCGCGGCTTCCGCCCTTCGACGAGCTCAGGGACCGGGGGTGGCTCAGGGGCCGGGGGTGGCTCAGGGGACGGGGATGGCTCAGGGGGCGGGGGTGGCTCAGGGGGCGGATGCCGCGACCCTTCGACGAGCTCAGGGACCGGCGGCGGCTCAGGGATCCGGGGCGGCGCAGGGACCGGTGGGGGCTCAGGAGCCGGAGCCCGAGGCGCGCGAGGAGACGATCGCGGTCAAGGGCGTGCGCAAGGCGGTCGCGTCGGGCATGGTGCGGTCGGCCTATTCCGCCCCGCACGTGTCGGTGTGGACCGACGTCGACGCATCCCGCACGATGGAGCTCGTCAAGCGACTCAAGACCTCGCCCGACTTCGCCGACGTCAGGATCTCGCCGCTGCTCATCATGGCCCGCGCGGTGATCTGGGCCGTGCGCCGCACGCCGATGGTCAACGCGGCCTGGATCGATGGCGACGACGGCGCGCAGATCCGCGTGCGCCGGTACGTGAACCTCGGCATCGCCGCGGCGACGCCGCGCGGTCTGCTCGTGCCGAACATCAAGGACGCGCAGGACCTGTCGATGCGCGACCTCGCCCGCGCGCTCGAGAAGCTCACGCTCACCGCGCGCGAGGGGAAGACCACGCCCGCCGATCAGCAGGGCGGCACGATCACGATCACCAACATCGGCGTGTTCGGGATGGACGCAGGCACCCCGATCATCAATCCCGGCGAGGCGGGGATCGTCGCGCTCGGCACGATCCGCCAGAAGCCGTGGGTCGTCGACGGCGAGGTGCGCCCGCGCTGGGTGACCACCGTGGCGGGCTCGTTCGATCACCGTGTCGTCGACGGCGACGGGATGTCGCGCTTCATCGCGGATGTCGCGTCGATTCTCGAGGAGCCGGCGCTGCTGCTGGATTAGCTCTCAGGCTCAGGCGACGGAGCCGCGGGGTCGCGGGTCTCGCGCAGCAGCGAGTGCGGCGCGAGGGTGCGAGGACGCTTCAGCAGGATCAGCAGCGTGATCGCGAGGAGCCCGCCGAGGGTTCCGGCGGTGATGTCGAGCATCGTGTCGTCGAGTCCGCTCTGCGAGACCGTGCCGATCAGGACGTCGCTCGCGAACTCGCACATCTCCCACGCCGCGGCGAACGCCATCGCGGTGACCTGGATCACCACGAGCGCGAACCACATCGGGACGGCCTGGCGGGTGCGCTCCTCGACGCGGCGGACCGCCAGCATCCCGAGCCAGGCGAGCATGACGCCCGAGTCGAAGTGGATCAGCGTGTCCCAGTCGGCGATGGCCACGTAGACGTTCAGCGCGCTGCCAGCGAACGGCCCGGCGATGATGAAGATGATGTAGTGCAGCTGCAGCGCGCGGGGGAGCGGCGATCGCAGGATGAGCTCCACCGCCGCGGGCACCCAGAGCGACAGCGCGAGGAGGGCGGTGAGCCACGGCTGCACCGCGAACTCCATCGCGGTGAGCGCGATCACGGCCACCATCATCGCGATTCCGAACGGCAGCGCGAACAGCGCCGAAGACCGCGCCGTCGTGCTGATCGGAACCGCGGGTTCCGGCTTGGCGGGAACGGGCTCGACGATCATCGACACTCCTTCGGGACGGGCAGCGCTGCGCCGCCCACCCTATCGAGGAGGTCACGGATGCACCCGCTCGGACCGTCGGCTTTGAGAACGATTATCAATAGCGTTAGTGTGTCCTCATGACCTTCGTGCGGCGCTCCATGATCTCGCTCGGCCTGGCCGCGGCATCCGTCCTCGTCCTCGCCGGGTGTGCAGCGGCGGCGACGGATGCCGGGGCGGACGGCCGGATCGCCGTCGTGGCGTCCACGAGCGTGTACGGCCAGATCGCCGAGGAGATCGGCGGCGACCTCGTCGACGTGACCTCGATCGTGACCTCCGGGGCGCAGGATCCGCACTCCTTCGAGCCGAGCGCCCGCGATCAGCTGACGATCTCGAAGGCCGAGCTCATCATCGAGAACGGCGGGGGCTACGACGCGTTCGTCGACGCGCTCATCGAGTCGAGCGGCAGCGACGCGCCGGTCGTCACCGCGGTGGAGCACGCGCACGACTACCCCGGAAACCGCGGTCACGCCGCGGAGTCGCAGGACGACGATCACGCCGGCGACGCCCACAGCGATGACCACGCCGACGACGAGCACGGCCACGCGCACATCGAGGGCTTCAACGAGCACGTCTGGTACGACCCGCACACGATCGCCCACGTCGCAGCGGCGATCGCCCGCGAGCTCGCCGCGCTGCGTCCGGACGACGCGGCGACCTTCGCCGCCAACGCCGAGGCCTTCGCCGCCGAGATCGAGGGACTCGAGGGCGCGCTCGCCGAGATCGGCGCGGCCCACGCCGGCGAGCACGTCTTCGTGACCGAGCCCGTGCCCGTCTACCTCGCGCGCGCCGCCGGACTCGAGAACGCCACACCTGAGGCGTTCAGCGAGGCGGTCGAGGAGGGGCAGGACGTCCCACCGGCGACGCTTCTGGAGTCCCTCGCGCTCCTGGAGAGCGGCGAGATCCGCGTGGTGATCACCAACACGCAGACCGGCGGTGCGGAGACGGCGCAGATCGTCTCGGAGGCCGAGCGCCACGGCATCCCGGTCATCGCGTTTTCCGAAACGCTCCCCGAGGGCCAGACTTACATCTCGTGGATGCAGGAGAACATCGCGGCGCTGGTGGGCGCACTCGCGCCATGACGGCCGCTGTGCCCGCCCTCGAGATCCGGGATGCCGCACTCCGCCGCGACGACAGGGAGCTGTGGGCGGGGCTCGACCTCACCGTGCAGCCCGGTGAGCTGATCGCCGTGCTCGGCCCGAGCGGATCGGGCAAGACCACGCTGCTGCGGGCGATCCTGGGGCTGGAGAGCCTGAGCGCCGGGTCGATCACCGTGCTGGGCGAACGGGTGGAGCAGCGCGGCAGCCGCCGCATCGGCTACATCCCGCAATCGCGTCCGCTGCCGCCCGACACCTCGCTGCGCGGCCGCGACCTCGTCACCCTCGGTGTCGACGGGCACCGGTTCGGCCTGCCGCTGCCGCGGCGCGGCGAGCGCCGGCGGGTCGACGCCCTGATCGACGCGGTGGGCGCGCGCGCGTTCGCCGACCGGCCGGTGGGACTCCTCTCCGGCGGCGAGCAGCAGCGGCTGCGGGTGGGTCAGGCGCTCGCCGACGAGCCGGGTCTGCTCCTGTGCGACGAGCCGCTCACGAGCCTCGACCTCGCCAACCAGCAGGCCGTCGTCGGCCTCATCGACCGGCACCGGCGCGAGCACGACGCCGCGGTGCTGCTCGTGACGCACGACATCAATCCGGTGCTCGGCACGGTGGATCGCATCCTGTACATCGCGAACGGCCGCTTCACACTGGGCACGCCCGGCGAGGTGCTGCGCTCGGACGTGCTGACCGACCTCTACGGTGCGCACGTCTTCGTGCTGCGTGCCGGTGACCGGCTGGTGGTCGTCGGGGCGCCGGATGCCGAGGCATCCCACCACCACCATCACGAGGACCGCGTATGAGCGGGGAAGACCTGTGAACTGGGACGACATCGGCGACGCCATGTTCGGCGGCCTCCCGGTGTACGGCGAGATCCTCGCGCTCGTATCGAACTCGGTGTGGGCGGGCGCCGTGCTGGGCCTGGTCGGCGGGCTCATCGGCGTCTTCGTCATGCAGCGCGATATGGCCTTCGCCGTCCACGGCATCAGCGAGCTGTCGTTCGCGGGCGCCGCCGCGGCGCTCCTCATCGGTGTCGACGTCGTGACCGGGTCGATCGTCGGATCGCTCATCGCGGCCGCCCTGATCGGCTGGCTCGGCGCACGCGCGAGAGACCGCAACTCGATCATCGGGGTGCTCATGCCGTTCGGCCTCGGCCTCGGCATCCTGTTCCTCTCGCTCTACGACGGCCGGAGCGCCAACCGCTTCAGCCTGCTCACCGGGCAGATCATCTCGGTGCAGACCGGACAGCTCGGCTGGCTCATCGCGATCAGCGCCGTCGTGCTGCTCGGACTTCTGCTGATCTGGCGGCCGCTGCGGTTCGACTCGCTCGACCCGCAGTCCGCCGCGGCGCGCGGCGTTCCCACCACCGCGGTCTCGCTGGGGTTCATGCTGCTGCTCGGACTCATCGTCGCCGTCGCGGTGCACATCATCGGCGCGCTGCTCGTGATGGCGCTGCTGGTGACGCCCGCCGCGGCCGCGATGCGCGTCGTGTCGGGGCCGCTCTCGGTGCCGCTGCTGGCGGCGCTGTTCGGGTTCGTCTCGGCCGTCGGCGGCATCCTCCTCGCGATCATGGGGACCCTGCCGGTGAGCCCGTACATCACCACGATCTCGTTCGTCATCTACCTCGTGTGCCGCGGAGTCGGGTCCCGTCGCGGCCGGGTCGTGCGCGCGCGCGCCTGAAAGTTGCGCATCTGGTCGCCTCGCGCGGCCTGAAGCGGCCAGATGCGCAACTTTCTCTTGGCGCCTGCGCGTGAAGGTGTCGCGAATGGTCGCTACGAGCGACTGGATGCGGCAATATGCGCCACCTTCTCGGGTTCGCGCACCCAGGTCGACCCGAGACCCCGCGGGTAGACTCGCGGCCATGGCCCAGCGCAACACCTGGCAGCGCGAGCGCGTGCGCGAGGCGCTCGCCGACGCCCGCGGCTTCGTGAGCGCCCAGACGCTGCACGCCACGCTCCGGGGCGACAACACCGGGATCGGCCTGGCGACCGTGTACCGCGCGCTCGCCGGGCTCGCCGCGCAGGGCGAAGCGGACTCCCTCCAGAGTCCCGAGGGCGAGAACCTCTACCGGGCGTGCACGAGCCCCGGCCACCACCACCACCTGATCTGCCGTCGCTGCGGCCGCACCGTCGAGATCGAGGCGACCGACGTCGAGCAGTGGGCGCATCGCACGGCCGCCGCGCACGGCTTCACGCAGGCCGAGCACATCGTCGACATCTTCGGGGTGTGCAGCGCCTGCGCGAAGACCCCCGCGGGCGAGTGACCGGCACCACCCGCACCGTCGCACCCGCCCCGCCCTCGAGCGCGGCGCGGGCCGCCGTCGCCGTCGGCATCGGCGTGGTGGTCGTCACGGCTCTGTTCGTGATCGACGCCGTCGCGCCGACGCTGTTCCCGGCATCCCTCCCCACCCGCGCGCAGGACGGGCTGACCCTCGCGATCAGCGTGCTCATCGAGTCGCTGCCGTTCGTCGCGCTCGGCGTGGTGCTCTCGATCGTCGTGCAGGTGTGGGTGCCGCCGGGGGTCATCGAGCGATGGATGCCGCGGCGGGCGTGGGCGCGGCGCGCGGTGCTGTCGCTGCTGGGGATGTTCATCCCGGTGTGCGAGTGCGGGAACGTCCCGTTCGCGCGCGGGCTCCTGATGCGCGGGTTCTCGGTGCCCGACACGCTGACCTTCCTCATCGCGGCGCCGATCGTGAACCCGATCGTCATCATCACGACCCACCAGGCGTTCGGGTTCAGCGACGGCATCCTGATCGCCCGACTGGTCGGCGGTTACCTGATCGCCAACCTCATCGGGTGGCTGTACAGCCACCATCCCGACCCCGATGGGCTCCTGACCGACCGGTTCCGCGAGACGTGCGACCTCGTCGTCCACGAGCCCGGCGGCCGGTGGCGGCGCACGCTCGCGCAGTTCGTGATCGAGCTGCGCGCGGTGATGCCGGCGCTCGTGATCGGGTCGGCCCTTGCCGGCGCCGTGCAGGTGCTCGTGCCGCGCGAGCTGCTGCTGGCGGTCGGCGCCAACCCGGCGCTGTCGATCGTCGCGATGATCGCGCTCGCGATGGTGGTGTCGATCTGCTCCAACGTCGACGCGTTCTTCGCGCTGTCGTTCGCGTCGACGTTCACCCCCGGCGCGATCGTCGCGTTCCTGCTGGTCGGCCCGCTCGTCGACGTCAAGATGCTGGCGCTCATGCGCACGACGTTCACCACCCGCACGCTCGCCGGGATCGTCCTCGTCGTCGTGCTGTCGGCCTTCGCGATCGGGACGGCGGTGAACCTCCTTGCGTAGCGCACAGGCGGCCGGCACCCGCTGGCTCGGCGTCGGGCTGGCGTCGGTGCTCGCGGTCGTCACGCTCGGCCTGGCGGTCACCGGGCGCCTCGGCCTCTACATCAACCCCGACTCGACGTGGTTCGCCGTCGGGATGGCGGTGGTCGTGCTGGTGGGAGCCGCCGCGTCGTTCGCGCTGCCGCTCGGCGCGGAGTCCGAGCACGGTCACGACCACGGCGACGGCGACGTTCACGGCCACCGCAGCGATCACGCGGCCGCCGAGCTTGTCGAAGTGTCGTCGGCGACCCCTCGACGAGCTCGGGGACCGGTGGGGGTGGCTCGGGGACCGGCGGGGGAGCCTCGGGGACCGGTGGAGGCTCGGGGACCGCACCACCTCGGTCCGCTCGCGCTCACGGCGACCGTGGTCGGCGGGATCGCGGCATCCGGAATCGTGGTCCTCACCCTCGTCCTGCCACCGGCATCGCTGTCGGCCGAGTTCGCGATGTCGCGCGACGTCGGCGCGACGCCCTTGTTCGGGGGAGCGGATGCCGTCACCCTGGCGGCGACCGGAGACACCGCCTCGTTCGGGGTCGGCGACTGGGCGACGGTCTTCGCGACCGCGACGAACCCCGACGCGTTCGACGGCGACCCGGTCGTGCTCACCGGCTTCGTCACGCCCGGCGACGCCGACTTCGACCTCACCCGGCTCGTCATCACCCATTGCGTCATCGACGCGCAGCCCGCGAGCGTGCCGGTCGTCGCTCCGGGTGCGGTGCCGCCGGACGGTCAGTGGGTCACGGTGACCGGCACGGTCCGCGCCACCTCCGACGGCCGGCTCGAGATCGACGCGGCCACCGTCGAGCAGATCCCCGAGCCCGAGGATCCGTATGAGTACTGAGCCGGGCCGGATGCGCGGCGAACCGGCGGGCGGATCGCGCCGCGAGGCCGCGCGCCGGCGCCGCGGCCGCACGTTCGCGGCGACCTTCGCGATCGTCGTCGGCGTGCTCGCCGCGGTCGGCCTCGCCGGGGCGGCGGCGAGTGTGGCGACCGGGCCCCGCGTGACGGACGTGCGGGTGGATCCGGCCGCGGCGGTCGCGGCATCCGGCTCTCGTCTCATTCTCACCACCTCGCAGTCGCTCGCCGACGTCGACGCCTCGCAGGTGACGATCGAGCCCGCGACGCCGTTCGCGGTCGACACGTCGGGGCGGAGCATCGGCATCCGCTTCGCGCTGCCGCTGTGGGAGGGCACCGAGTACACCGTCACGATCGTGGACGTGCAGGGGCTCGGCGGCGGCCCGGCATCGACCATCGTCGAGTCGTTCACGACCCCGCCCGCCGAGGTGTACCTGCTGCAGCGGTCGACCAGCGGCGACGACGCGATCTTCCTCACCGACCTCGGCGGCGAGTCGGCGGTGCCGGTGTTCACGCATCCGCACATCGAGGACTTCCGCGCCACCGCGTCGCATCTGGTGGTCTCGGTGCGCGACGATGCCGACGACACTGCTGCGCTCATCGTCGCGGGGCGCGACGGCGCCGACCCGCGCGAGCTCGCGCTGCCCGGAGACGGCTACCTGTCGAACCTGCAGAGCGCCGACCGCGGCGACCTCGTCGGCTACACGTACTCCGATCGCGAGCTCGGCGAGGCGGAGGGACGCGAGAGCATGCTCTACACGGTCTCGGTGAAGGATGCCGCCGCCGAGCCGACTCGGATCGAGGTCCCCGGCGCCGATCCCCGCGTGGCCGAGTGGCGCTTCGTGCCGGACACCGACAGCATCCTGCTCCTCTCGTTCGACGGCTCGCTGCTGCTGACGGGCTCGGGCTCAGCGGCGACCGCCCTGGGCACGGCGCTCTCCATCGACGGCATCGCCCGCGGGTCGAGCGAGGCCGTGGTCGAGCGGCTCGACCAGCTGAGCGTCATCGACCTGACCGACGCGAGCGAGGAGCCGCTCGTCGAGTCCGACGACGACCTCGGCGCCCTCGGCGACGTGCTCCCCCTCCCGGACGGCTCGACGCTGCGGACCTCGGCCGAGCTCGGCGCCGACGGCTTCCCGTCCGGCCGGACGTCGGTCGCGCTCGTAGCGGCGGACGGCTCGGCGCGCGTGCTGTTCGAGGCGTCCGCGGCGGATGCCGTGCTGCAGACCTGCGTGTCGCCGAGCTCGCGCTACGTCGCGATCCTGGTGGCGCCCGATGCCGTCGCCAACCCCTACGACACGTACCAGCTCCCGCTGCCGGAGCGCCTCGAGACGCACGTGCTCGAGCTCGCCGACGGCGCCGAGGTGGTTGCACTGGCGGGATCGTCGATCTCGTGGTGCCAGGTGGGACCGGGATGACGGATGCCCTGCGCTCCGCGACGCGGGACGACCTCGCAGGGCTCCCGGTCGAGGTCGCACCGCGCCTCCTCGGCGCAGAGCTCAGCACCACCGTCGAGGGCGAGACGGTCACCGTGCGTCTCACCGAGGTCGAGGCGTACCACGGGCTCGGCACCGGACCCGTGCCCGATCCGGGCTCGCACGCCCGCATGGGGCCGACGCCGCGCAACGCCACGATGTGGGGCGAACCCGGCCACCTCTACGTGTATCTGAGCCACGGCATCCATTCGTGCGTGAACGTGGTGTGCGGACCCGCGGGTGTCGCAGGCGGGATCCTGCTGCGCGCCGGGCTGGTGGTCGAGGGGACGGATGCCGCGTTCCACCGCCGTCAGGCCGCGCGCTCCGCCCGCGACCTGGCGCGCGGCCCGGGGCGACTCGGCGATGCGCTGGGTCTCCGGCATCCGCTCCACGACGGGATCGATGCGATCGGGGGGACGTCGCAGCACGGGGCGACCGCGCTGCTGCGCCTGCGGACCGAGCCGGTCGCCGGCGTGGTCGCTGGGCCGCGGGTCGGCGTCGCGGGCATCGCGGGGACGGATGCCTTCCCCTGGCGGTTCCGGATCGATGGCGACCCGACGGTGTCGCCGTTCCGCTGGGGCCGCGGCGCAGGTCCTGAATCGCGCGTGCTAGACTGACTCTTTGTCTGCGCGCACTCCAGCACGCAGTTCGCGTTTCGCCCCCACCTTCCCGGTCCCCGAGCTTGTCGAGGGGTCGTCGGCGTGGGCGAGATGCAGACAAGGGATCTTGGGTGGGGCCGTCCGGCCTCACGGTATAAGGAGAAACTCACTATGGCAGCAGTGTGCCAGGTGACTGGAGCAGTTCCCGGCTTCGGTCACAGCATCTCGCACTCGCACCGCCGGACGAAGCGCCGCTTCGACCCGAACGTGCAGAAGAAGACCTACTTCGTTCCGTCGCTGGGTCGCAACATCAAGCTCAACGTCTCGGCGAAGGGCATCAAGGTCATTGACGCGCGCGGCATCGAGTCCGTCGTCAAGGACCTCCTCGCGAAGGGTGTGAAGCTCTGATGGCCAAGAAGGCTCAGGACGTCCGTCCGATCATCAAGCTGCGTTCGACCGCCGGCACGGGGTACACCTACGTGACGCGCAAGAACCGCCGCAACAACCCCGACCGCATCGTGCTGAAGAAGTACGACCCGGTCATCCGCAAGCACGTCGAATTCCGAGAGGAGCGCTGATCCATGGCTAAGAAGAGCA